>Ga0307471_100001439_pt1 | contig 12973 bp, 7 predicted proteins | sample atmos_gasesAM3C__2_FD_204566 | JGI IMG/M metagenome (GOLD analysis project Ga0307471, IMG submission 204566) | Hardwood forest soil microbial communities from Morgan-Monroe State Forest, Indiana, United States - atmos_gasesAM3C_515 | ecosystem: Environmental > Terrestrial > Soil > Temperate... | reverse complement strand
GCAAACACGTCTACGTGGAAAAGCCCTGCAGCCACAATCCGGCTGAGGGAGCAATGCTGGTGGAGGCGCAGCAAAAATATGGAAAGCTCGTGCAGATGGGCACGCAGCAACGGTCTTCGCCGCACAGCATGGAGATTGTCGAAAAGATTCATGGTGGGATTATCGGCAGGCCCTACCTCGCGAAAGCCTGGTACAGCAATGTGAGGAAGTCCATCGGCACCGGCAAAGAAGCGCCAGTACCGGCGCAACTGGATTGGGACTTGTGGCAGGGTCCGGCGCCACGGCGTCCTTATCGGGACAACGTGCATCCTTACAACTGGCACTGGTTCAGAAACTATGGCACGGGCGAAACGCTGAACAATGGAACGCACGAAGTGGATGTCTGCCGGTGGGCACTGGGCGTGGACTATCCGAAGCGGGTAGCCGCGACGGGCGGCCGATATCATTACAAAGACGACTGGCAGTTCTATGACACGCTGGTAACGAGCTTCGTGTACGAAGACAAAATGCTCACCTGGGAAGGAACGTGCTGCCAGGGAATGAAATGGTATGGGCGCGATCGCGGCTCGGCCATCCTGGGAACGACAGGAACGGTGGTTGTGGATCGCGATGGCTACGAAATCTACGACCTCAAAGGGAATAAGACGAACGAGTTCAAGGCGGGAAGCATGACGTCGTCTGCGGACCTTCGCGGGGCCGATTCCATGACCGACAGGCACTTCGCGAACTTCATCGCGGGAATCCGGAACGGCGAGAAGCTGAACGCGCCGATCTCCGTGGGGAACGTCGCCGTCACGATGCTGCAGCTTTCGAACATCGCGTGGGAAGTCAACCGGGAGCTGCAACTCGGCACGAAAAACGGACGGATCCAGGGCGACGAAGAAGCGATGAAGATGTGGGGGCGCGAGTACGAGAAGGGCTGGGCGCCGCATGTCTAAGAGGCAGCGGTGCGAGCTGCGTGATGAGAGGCAAATAAAAAACACTTTTTCGCGGCGCGATTTCGTTCGCTCCGGGGCGCTGGTTGGGGTGGCTTGGGCTGCTTCTAGAGATGTGCTCGCGGCGGCCACGGGCGGGCCGCCCACTGACGAAGGGTCGGCGGTTCGGCTGGGCGTGGCCAGCTACACGTTCCGCAACTTCAGCCGCGCGCAGATGATCGGCTTCCTGAAGCCGCTGAACGTATTGGAGTTGAATGCCAAGGACACGAAAGATCATCTTCCGATGGAACCGCAGGCGGAAGCGGCCGCGCTGGCTGACTATTCCGCGGCGGGCGTCAAGCTGCACGCTGCGGGAACGATTTATTTCCCGAAGGATGAAGACGCGGACATCCGCAGCAAGTTCGAATACTGCAAACGGGCGGGGATTGGCGTGATCGTCGCGGGCGACCCCGCGCCGGAGACGCTGCCGCGGATTGAGAAGTTCGTAAAGGAATACGATATCCGCTTTGCGATCCACAATCACGGGCCGGAAGATAAAATATGGCATTCGCCGCTGGATGTATTGAAGGCGGTGAAAGGCATGGATCCGCGGATGGGGTGCTGCATTGATGTCGGGCATACGGTTCGCGCGGGGACGGACGTGGTTCAGGCGATCCACGAGGTGGGCGCGCGGCTGCATAACATGCACATGAAGGATCTGACAAATTTTCAGAGCAAAGAGAGCCAGGTGGCGGTGGGAGAAGGCATCATGCCGGTGAAAAAGATTTTTGAGGCGCTTGGGGCAATCAAATACAAGGGCTTCGTGGATCTTGAGTATGAGATTCATGCCGACGATCCGATGCCGGGGGTTATCGAAAGCTTTGCTTATATGCGGGGCGTCCTGGAGGGGATGGGGTAGGCGGGCAGGGCTGAGGCATTTGATGGAAGGACCTGCAGGCGGAAAGCACCTGCCGATTTGCGCGCTAATCAGAAGGCATGTGGTTCACTATCGGACCCATGTTTTTGAGTTTACAGTCCCGCGTATGCTTCCTCACAAGAAAATCGTGCTTTTTGTTGGGGTCGCTTTGATACTAACCTTCGCTGTGTTTGCGTACTGGCTGTTTCCCGTCAGCTCGCTCGCCGCGCCTAAGTGGGAGGTAACTGTAGTTGAAGAACATGGCAAACCCGTCGAAGGCATGACGGTCAGAGAAACTTGGCAAAACTATTCTGTCGAAGCGACAGGACATGAAACGGACTGTCAGACTGACGTGAGCGGCCATGCAATCTTCCCTGCCCGTAAAACTGAGTATTCACTGCTGAGCCAAGTTGCGGGAACACTGTCAGCCTTAAGTCATTTCAATGTGCATGCTAGCTACGGTCCGCACGCAAGCGTTTTTGCTTTCGGGAAGCATTTAGAGGGAACGGCAACAACGAGCCAATACGTTACTAATTGGACGGGTTATCCTTCCTCAATGCAGTCTCGAATCGTTGTTAGGCCAGGGCCTTGATTCGACCCAATGTTCCGCATTGATTAAGCGGCCATCGCCAAGCCCCGAAAATCGGACTATCGGACATCATGTACCGTACCGGGACTTTGCATGTTCGATTGATGCTGCGTTTATCAGCCCTGTAAAACCCTATGTTCATTTGGCGAAGAAGAAACGGACGAGGGCCATTCCAAATGCAAATGCGAAGCCATAACCAAAGCTCTCTATTTGCATCGCCTTCTTGTTTCGCTTTCGCAGTGTAGAGCCCACCATTGACATTCCCAGGCCCGCAAGGACGGGGCTGATGACCACACTGAGGCCCGGGACCCGGGAACGGTGAACCAGAGGATGTGGGAAGAAGAGGAGGCTTAGTGCACCTGCGACTCCACCCAAGAACACGTAACCAATACACGCCATTAAAGGGTTTTTGAACCCTGATGTATCAAATACCGCAGCGACTCCACGCAAAATGAGGGCGCCAAAGAACTCTGCCGCGAATTCAAACGCAGCTTCAAAGAAAATCTCCAAAAACATTTCAAGGAACGCAAGCAGTAGCTCAAGCATTGGCTCTGTCTGTTGCTACGCTCCAAGCTTGAGCAAGATTACGTGGTTGGTGTCGTTCAATGCCTGATAGGCGGATAATCGAAACTGACCGATACCTACGCGTCGCTTCTGGCTTGCTGCACTAGACGGTGATGCCGCCGAAGCAGAGGTATTTGATTTCGACGAACTCGTCGATGCCGTATTTGGAGCCTTCGCGGCCGAGGCCGGACTCTTTTACGCCGCCGAAAGGGGCAACTTCCGTGGAGATTAGGCCGGTGTTGATGCCGACGATGCCGTATTCGAGGGCTTCAGCGACGCGCCAAACCCGGGCGATGTCGCGGCCGTAGAAATAGGAGGCGAGGCCGAACTCGGTGTCGTTGGCGAGAGCGATGGCTTCGGCTTCGGTCTTGAAGCGGAAAAGCGGAGCGACGGGGCCGAAGGTTTCTTCGCGCGCGACGGCCATCTGGGGAGTAACGTCGGTGAGCACGGTGGGCTCGAAGAAACGGCCGCCGAGAGCGTGGCGATGGCCACCGACGAGGACCTTTGCTCCTTTGGACTGGGCATCGCGGATGTGGCTTTCGACTTTTTGGACGGCGGCGTCGTCAATGAGCGGGCCCTGGGTGGCGCCGGGTTCGAGGCCAGGAGCGGGCTTCAACGCTTTCACAGCGACAGCGAGCTTGGCGGCGAAGGCGTCGTAGACGCTGTCCTGAACGAGGACGCGGTTCGTGCAGACACAAGTCTGGCCGGTATTGCGATACTTGGAAGCGATGGCACCTTCGACGGCGGCGTCCAGGTCGGCGTCGTCAAAGACGATGAGGGGCGCGTTGCCACCGAGCTCCAGCGAAATTTTTTTGACGGTGCCAACGCACTGGGCCATGAGGACTTTGCCAATTTCCGTTGATCCGGTGAAGGAGAGTTTGCGAACGATGGGATTGGAAGTCAGTTCGGCGCCGATTTCCGTCGCGGAGCCGGTGACGACGTTGAGGACGCCCTTGGGGACTCCGGCGCGTTCCGCCAGCTCCGCGAGGGCGAGCGCAGAAAAAGGAGTTTGTGAAGCGGGCTTGATGACAACGGTGCAGCCGGCTCCTAGCGCGGGCCCAGCCTTGCGGGTGATCATCGCCAGGGGAAAATTCCAGGGCGTGATGCACGCGACGACACCGATGGGCTGCTTGATGACGACGATGCGCTTGTCGGCCTGGTGCTGCGGAATGGTGTCTCCGTAAATGCGCTTGGCTTCTTCGCCGAACCATTCGATGAACGAGGCGGCGTAAGCGACTTCTCCCTTTGATTCCGAGAGCGGCTTCCCCTGCTCGATTGTCATGAGGCGCGCGAGATCGTCCTGGTTAGCCATCATCAGGTCGAACCAGCGGCGGAGAACGGCGGCGCGCTCCTTGGCGGTTTTCTGGCTCCAGCCGGGGAAAGCGCGGTTGGCGGCTTCGATGGCCTGGCGAGTTTCGGGCGCGCCCAGCTTCGGCACGGTGCCGATGATTTCGCCGGTGGCGGGATTGTCCACTTTGAGCGTGTGGCCCGAGGCTGCCTGGACCCACTGGCCGTCGACGTAGCATGCTTCGCGGAAAAGCCTAGAGTCCTTGAGTTCGGAGGCGACGCTTTGCGATTTTGTGGCTGTGTTTTGCATGATGGAGCTCCAGATATCTAACAAGGACAGGCAAGAATGCCTGTCCCACTAGGCATGTGAGAGTGCCGGCTGCTTGCGGTCGGCAACGGCTGCAAGCGCGGCTTCGATAACGTTAAAACCCTCGTCGAGTTGCTCATCTGTGACGACCAGCGGAACGAGGATGCGAATCACGTTGTTGAAAGTTCCAGCGGTGATGGTGATCAGGCCGTGCTCGTAGCAATACTTGGCGATGGCTTTGGTCTCGGAGTCGGCGGGCTCGCGGGTCTGCGCGTCGCGCACCAATTCGATGGCGCACATGCCGCCGAGGCCGCGAACTTCGCCGATTAAAGGCCACTTTTTCTGCCAGCCGCGGGCGCGCTCTTCGAAATGTTTGCCAATGGCGGTGGAGCGGGCGAGGAGGCCGTCCTTCTCGATGGTTTCGATGGCGGCGAGCGCCGCGGCGCAGGAAAGTGGGTGGCCGCAGTAGGTTCCGCCGAGAGAGCCGACGCCGGGAGCATCCATGATTTCGGCACGGCCGGTGACGGCAGCAATGGGCATGCCTCCGCCGAGGGATTTTGCCGTGGTGATCAGATCGGGCTCGATACCGAAATGTTCGGAGGCGAACCATTTGCCGGTGCGGGCGAAGCCGGACTGCACTTCGTCAGCGATGAAGAGGATGCCGTGCTTGCGGCAGATATTTTGCAAGAGCTTGAAGTAATCGCGCGGAGGAATGACGAAGCCGCCCTCGCCGAGAACGGGCTCAGCGATGACCGCGGCTACGGATTCGGGCGCGACGGAACGCTTGAAGGCATCTTCGAGATGATGCGCGAAAGTTTCCGCAGTGGCGCCTTTTTCGCCGCGATAGGGATAGGCGAAGGGAATTCGGTAGATATCGCTGGCGAAGGGCTCGAAGCCGGCTTTATAAGGATGCGTTTTGCTGGTGAGCGACATGGTAAGAAGCGTGCGGCCATGGAAGGCGTCCTCGAAACAGATCACGGCCGGGCGCTTGGTATAGGCGCGGGCGATCTTTACGGAATTTTCGATGGCCTCGGCGCCGGAGTTCACCAGGATGGTTTTTTTGGGGAAATTGCCGGGGGCGAGGGCGTTGAGTTTTTCGGCGACGGCGACATAGCTCTCGTAGGGCATGACGGCGAAGCAAAGATGCAAATGTTTTTCGAGCTGTTCGCGGATGGCGGAGAGCACGCGGGGAGAGCGATGGCCGACATTGAGGCAACCGATGCCGCCGGCGAAATCGAGGTAGCGATTGCCGTCAACGTCTTCGATGACGGCGCCTTCGGCGCGGGCGGCGAAAATCGGTGTAGCGTTCGAAGGGCCGCGCGGGATGGCGGCTTCGCGTCGCGCCATCAAAGCGCGGGACTTAGGGCCGGGAATTTCGGTGCGAATCTGAATGGTATTCATGGTTTCATTTCTCCATTGCAAGCGAAAAGCAGATTCCTCGCTTCGCTCGGAATGACAAGGTGCTCCGTCAGTACCAGCCGATGGGCGTCTCGTCGAGATTGACGAACACCTGTTTGGTTTCGAGATATTCTTCGAGGCCCCAGGGCCCGAGTTCGCGGCCAAAGCCGGACTGCTTGTAGCCTCCCCAGGGGGCTTCGACGTAGGTCGGTTGCATATGATTGACCCAGACGATTCCGGCGCGCAGGGACTTCACGACGCGAAAGGCCTTGTAAATGTCGCGCGTCCAAACGGCGGCGGCGAGGCCGTAAGGCGTGTCGTTGGCGATGCGAATGGCGTCCGGCTCGCCTTCGAACGGAATCACAGAGGCGACGGGGCCGAAGATTTCTTCGCGGGAGATGCGGGCTGAGTTGTCCACGTCGTAGAAAATCGTCGGCTCGACGTAATAGCCCTTGCCGAATTGCTTCGGTCGGCCGCCCCCGATGGCGACTTTCGCTTCTTTCTTGCCGAGTTCGAGGTAGGAGCTGACACGATCGTACTGCTCCCTGCTGACCAGCGGCCCCATTTTGGTTTCGCGTTCGAGCGGAGCGCCAAGTTTGATGCGCTTGGCTTTTTCGGTCATGGCTTCAAGGAATTTGGAGTAGATTTTCTTCTCGACGAGGATGCGGCTGCCGGCGGAGCAGACCTCGCCTTGATTGATAAACACACCGAAGAGCGCGCCGTCCACAGCGGCTTCCCAATCGGCGCCATCGAAGAAAATGTTGGGGGACTTTCCGCCGAGTTCGAGCGTAACGCGCTTGAGCGTGTCCGCGGCGCTCTTGACGATGATTTTTCCGACGGCGGCACTGCCGGTGAAGGCGATTTTGTCAACGCCGGGGTGGGACACGAGCGCGGATCCGGCGGTTTCGCCAAAGCCGTTGACGATGTTGACGACGCCTGGAGGGAGTCCCAATTCTTCGAACCAGCCGGCGACTTCCATCATGGTGAGAGGCGTTTGTTCGGCGGGCTTGAGGACGCAGGTGCACCCGGCGGCGATGGCGGGAGCGAGCTTCCACGAAGCCATCACCAGAGGATAGTTCCAGGGAATGATTTGGCCGGCGACGCCAACGGGTTCGCGAAGAGTGAAGCTCAGGGCATTGGCAGGCACGGGATTAACGTGGCCGAGAACTTTGTTGGCGAGTCCGGCATAGTATTCGAAACAGGTGGCGGCGTCGGCGATGTCGTACTCGGCTTCGACGATGGGCTTGCCGGAATTGCGGCATTCGAGTTCGGCAAGCTGCGCGGCGTTAGCGCGGATTTTCTCCGCCAGTTTGTAGAGAATGCGGCCGCGATCGGCGGCGGTGGTCTGGCGCCAGGGGCCGGAGTCAAAGGCGGCGCGCGCGGCTTTTACAGCGGTATCGACGTCGGCGGCCGCGCCGGAAGCCACATGCGCAATCACTTCTTCGGTGGAAGGATCGCAAACGGGAAACATTTCTCCGGAAGAACTTTTCACCCACTGGCCATTGATATAGTTCTGATAAGTTCGAACAACGGTTGCCGCACTAGTGGACATAAGTGCCTCCCAAATTCAACTCACAATACCGGCGCCGGTGCCTCCGTCAGTTTTCGCGCGGCCCTGCGCCTGCCATAGATAAAAAAGAAAAAGGCGGCGAGGCCGACAAAAAAGAGCGTGCCGCCGAACATCCATATCTCGTAAGACAAGAGAGACTTAATCTGCTGAGCGGGGAAAAATGCCAGCGCGATTCCCAGACCAGTGGTGGTAAATCCGCTGAAGCCGGCGAGTATCAGAGTTGTTTTACCGTAACGGCCCCTTGCAAAAGAATCGCTGCCAGCAATTTTCAACAGCGCGGCGAACATATAAAGGAAAGGAATCAATTGGAGCACGACGGCCAGGGAAAGCAACTTCTGAAACGTCTCCTGCACGCCCGCGCCGGTAAACGAAAAATTGATTACGACGAGAATCAGCGATACCGAGGCGTGGACGATGAGCGCGGCATAGGGCGTGGCGTACTCTGCGTGGACCTTGCCAAGCCAGGAAGGCATGTAAGAATCGAGACCAGCGACAAAGGGGATTCGCGCGGAACCGCCGAGCCAAGCGGAGCCAATTCCCGCGATGGAGACGCTCAGCATGAATGCGAAGGGTGCGACGATCCAGCCGACGCCAACGCGGCCAGCCATATGACCGACGGCCTGCACGATCCCTTGCAGGACGCTGATGTCGTTCTTGCTGACGGCGATAAGCAGCGTCAATGTGGCTCCGATATAGAGCAACCCGGATAGAAGGCCGCCCAAAGCTACCGCGCCTGGAAGAGTCTTTTGAGGGCTTTCGATTTCATCGCCCATGACGGAGGCAAGTTCCAAACCCACGAGGCCGAAGCAGATTACGCCGAAGGAATTCATAACAAATCGAGGATTCGCGGGAATCCGGAAATCCGCCCCCGTCACCGCGGTGCCAAAGCGCATCCAGATCACGATTCCCAAACCAATCAGGACGGCCGCGGCAACAAAAGTTCCGATAGCGCCGAGATTGTTGAGCCACTTGCCGACGCCGAGGCCGAGGATATTGAGAATGACCAGAAGGAACAAAAGAACCAGAGAAGCTGTAAGGGTGAAGGATTTATTGTCGGCTAGAGATTCGTGGCCGGCTCCCAGGACAAAGACGAAAACACCGACGAAATAAAGCATGATGGTGGGCACGTACATCATATTGTTGGTCCAGTAGCACCAGCCGGAGAGAAAACCGTGGAAGTCGCCGAAAACTTCCTTGGCCCACAGGTAGACGCCACCCTCGCCCGGGTAGCGCTGCGCGAGTTCAATCACAGCGATGCCTTGCGGCCAGAAGAACAAAATGAGGGAGATAATCCACAGCCAAACCGTTACGCCACCGTTGGCGGCGATGGACGGGACGACGTTGAGGTTAAAAACAGCGACGACGAAAAGCAGAACGAGGTCCCAACGGCCCAGGACGCGGCGCAGGTGCGGCGCATCCTGCGTCACAGGCGGTGCGGGTGGCGTGATGACCTCGTTCGCCAACGGCGTTTCTCCTGACTCACATCATTCAGTGGATTAATGCCCTGCTGCGCCGACAAATGCCCGGCCACGCTCCAGCTGCGCTTTCGCTAGCGCGGGCGCGACTTCCTCAAACACGGCAAGATGCTTATCAATGTCCGCCTCGGTGTGTTGAACCGAGATGGTCCACTGTTCATCCCACCAATACGGTTGAGCCAGCACGCCGCGATTGACCATACTGAACCAATAATGACGCCAGAGATCGACGTCGATTTTGGTCCAGTCGCGATAGTTCTGAATTTCCTGCGGATAAAGCATCAACGCCCCATTGACGCCGGCGCTGGCAACGTAGGCCTGCAGGCCGGATTTCTTGACGATGGCGCGATAGCCTTCGGTCAGTTTCTTGCTGAGTTTGCCGACATGTGCGTAGTTTTCACGCGTGAGAACTTCGCGGAACGTGGCGAGGCCCGCGGCCATGGCGGCGCGGTTGGTGTTGTACGTGCCGCCGTGGAAAACTTTGTGTTGCGAGATCAGCTCCATCACCGCGCGGCTCGCGCCAAACGCTCCTAGCGGTAAGCCGCCGCCGATGGACTTGGCGAGGCAGATCATGTCCGGCTTCACGCCGAAGAATTCGCTGGCGCCACCCCAGGCCAGCTTGGCGCCGGTTTTGACTTCGTCGAAGATGAGCAGCGCGCCGTTCTTGGTGCAGATGTCGCGCAACCCCTGGAGAAACCCGGGTTGCGGGAGGCACAAGCCGACGTTCATCAGAATGGGCTCGAGAATAATGGCGGCGATCTGCCCGGGATACTGCTTGAAGCGATTCTCGATGCTCTTCAGGTTGTTGAAGCTGGCCACGACTACGTTTTCAAGCGAAGCCTTGGGCACGCCACCGCCGCCGGGAACGGAATTGGGAGCATCGGGATCGCCGTAATCCTCGGCTTTAGGCTTGACGCTGACGAGCGCAGTGTCATGCAAGCCGTGGTAAGAGCCTTCGAACTTCAGGATTTTGTCGCGGCCGGTTGCGGCGCGCGCGATACGGCACGCGTGCATGGTGACTTCCGTGCCGCTGGAGCCGAAGCGCACCATCTCGACCGGATAGCGCTTGCAGATTTCTTCCGCGAGCTCCCATTCCTGATCGTGCGGCATCCCAAATGTCGTACCTTCATGCAGCTTTTGCTCGACGGCCTTCACAACGGCAGGATGGCAGTGCCCAGCCATCAAGGCACCAAAGCACAGGTTGTGATCGACGTACTCACTGCCGTCGACGTCGTGGATGCGGCCGGCCTTTCCATCCTTTACAAAGAGCGGGTAGGGCTCGTAATGGCGGTAATTGCTGGCGACTCCCAGAGGGATTCGTTCGAGAGCCCGCTTGTGGGCGGCTGCGGATTTCGGCGTGCGCTTTTCGTAGGTGGCGATTTCTTTTTGCAGTGCGTCGTGCATTGGATTACTCCGTCATGGCAGGTCTGTTCCCTGCGGTCAGTGTGTGCTGAGAAGATTCCTTGAGCTGTCGCTCAGCTCTCAATTTTATCAGACGCAGGAAGGCGTCTTCCTGATTGCCGCGAGAGCTTCTTTCTCAGGGCCCTAAAAAATCAGCTTCAGTGCGAACTGGAACAATCGCGGATCGCGCACCTTCTGTGGCTGGCCAAACGTCGGATTAGATGATCCGCCATCCACGCCATAGAATTGCGCGTGATTGAAGATGTTGTATATCTCCGTGCGGAATTCCAGACGCGTCTTTTCCCCGATCGCGGTGTCCTTGAAGATGCCTACGTCCCAATTATTGATTGGCGGATTACAGCACAGGGTTCGAGGGACGTTACCTATTTGCCCTAAGGCGCTGTCTGTAAAAATGGTTGGATCGAACACATTGCCGTCGATCCGTGGATTATGGGTCCTGAAAGCGCCGGTAAAGTCGGGTTTGCCGGGACACTCAAAGCCGAGGGTGCTGCCCTGCAACTCCTGGTCGTCGCAGTTGTTGATCAAGATAGGAAAGCCGCTCTGATATGTATAAATTCCCGAGACTTGCCAGCCATTCAGCGCTTTGCCCTTAAAGCCATCGAACTTTGGAACGGGCAGCTCCCAAACATAGTTGAACACGAAGCGATGGCGGGAGTCGAAAAGCGAAGGCCCGTAAGTGGAATTGAAGTTGAGCGGATTCAGAATCTCCTCGAAGCTCGAGGCATTGTCCAATGACTTGCTGTAAGTATAAGAAGCCTGAAACTGCAAGCCGTGCGAGAACCGCTTCTCGAAGAGTGCCTGCAAGGAATTGTAATTGGAATGTGCCGCGTTATCTTCGGCAAAGATACTGTTAAAAACTTCGGTCCCGTCGGCGGGGCAACCGCTGGTCAGCGGATCGGTGGCGGTGGGATTGCAATTGGGAGAGGCGTAAGGACGCAGGCCAACTAGATTAATCGGGATGGGCTGCCCTCCGGCCGGAACCGAGAGGGTGCACGCAGGGGTTGTGCCCGTAATCGCACAAGGGATGTTTGGGCCTCCCGGCGTTGGACCTCCGATGTACGGCATGTGGAGGGTCTGTCCGGGCTGGAGATTGAATTGATACTGATTGTCTTCGGAGAAGGGGCCGCAAGGCTGCCCGATGGCAATCAGATCCAGGCAAGTCTGCGGATTGGCGGCATTCTGATCGTGAATCGCGAGCAAGCGGTGACCCTGCGAGCCGACATAGCCTACTTGGAGAAGGATGTTGCCGGGCAGTTCGCGCTTGACCGTTAAATTGTACTGCGCCGAATACTGGGGGCGCAGATTCGTCGGAAATTGCCCGAAAAGCAAAATCGGACGATAGAGCGCCCAATCCACGGGCTGGTTGCGCGGGGGATTCAGGAATGCGTCGGAAACGTTTGGGAAAGTGGCGCCCTCTTGCGTGACAAAAGGAGTGCTGAATAACGGATTAGTAATACCGTTGCTGATGCCGAAGGGTGGTTCGGCACTGAATTGTTCCAGAACGAGCTGTTCAATTGGATTGTAGAAAAGACCCCAGCCCATGCTGACGGTGGTCTTGTTCGGGCCACCGGTGAGCTTGGCAAGTGTGCCATCCTTCCAGCCGGGGCTCCAGTTCAAGCCAATCCGCGGCGCAAAAGCCTTGTAGTAAGTACTGAAGAGCCCGCCGGGAACGCCCTTGTCTCCAGGAACAACAAGCCCTGTGGGAGTAGTTCCGGTATTCGCGCAAGTCGGCGTCGGGTTGGCGGGCGACTGGAAGAATGAGTCACTCGGGCTCGGAAAGCCCGTCGAGAGATCGCAGGGAAAGATCGTCGAATTCTGACCAGGATTAAATCGCTGAACCTTTTTACCAATGTCGGTCAGCGGTGTGTTCACCTCCCAGCGAAGACCATAGTTCAGCGTTACGTTGGATTTTATCTTCCAACTGTCTTGCGCAAAGAGATAGACGGAGGTGGTACGCACCAGCTCCGTGTTGGCGGAGCCTTGCGAATACGAAACTGGAAGACCGAGGAGGTAGTTTGCGAAGGGGTCCGCAGCCCCCGTATCATTGGCGCCGCCAGGTCCGAAAATGTACTCCCCATTGACGTTGAAGAATAGCTTTTGGTCGAACCTCTGATACCGGATATCGCCGCCAAATTTAAAGCTGTGTTTGCCAATAATCTTGCTGTAGTTTTCGTTAAATTGAAAGGTGTTGCCGGTCTGTGGCAACTGACCTTCAAAATTGTTTCCAAAAAGACCAAGCGTCCCATTCAATGTGATATAAGGCACACCCTCGAATTTCGAACCTAGTCCCGGGTGAATTCCGCAGCCAAAGCCAGGGCACACCGGCGTATTTGGAGCGGCTGCAGTGCCGAGGGGATTCCCGTTGGCATCGACGAGCGGAGTGTCCGTCCTTCCGCCAAAGCAAAGGTCAGGCGAAACGGCGCTGCCGCAGGATGCCGTGACGGCGTTGGTGACAGTGGGTGTATAAAACTGCGGCTGAGCTTCCCGGAAATAGGTGAAGCGGAATTCGTTGACAGCAGTGGAGCCGAGTG
>Ga0307471_100001438_pt1 | contig 12976 bp, 9 predicted proteins | sample atmos_gasesAM3C__2_FD_204566 | JGI IMG/M metagenome (GOLD analysis project Ga0307471, IMG submission 204566) | Hardwood forest soil microbial communities from Morgan-Monroe State Forest, Indiana, United States - atmos_gasesAM3C_515 | ecosystem: Environmental > Terrestrial > Soil > Temperate... | reverse complement strand
GGCAAGACCTATCCCACGTACGGTCGGTCGGCTTTGCTTTCTGTGTAAGCACTAAGCAGCTCCTGTATTGTTATCCCTCTATCGCTAGCCTCAAGGCTCAGCAACTGAAAATTCTCGTCACGGATTACGATCATGAATTTCTTGCTATCCTTTCCACCCTCGATAGTCGGGACTTAGCTGTATTCCTTCATTGAGACCAGTTCGTGCCCATTGAAGTAGGCTCGGAGATCACAGTTCTGACACCAGGCACCAAGCTTCTCATCCGCGTCGGTTGAGTAGTAAACGTTCAGTTCTGTTTGTCCGCAACGCGGACATAGCTGGTTGGGAATGTTCTCCATGGAACGTTACTCTCCGAAAGCCTGGAAGTCGCAGAAGCTGATCCAAGAACATTCGCGGTCGGCCCAACTATTCAAGTAGGGTTTTCGTTGACTTCTTCCATAATTTGGTTCTCGGAATCCTTCCTCGTCAGAGAATTTGCTGCTTGGAGATTTGTCTTGCATCATCTAGCTATACGGTCATGGGTGTTAGAGATTCTCGAATAACTAGATGCTCGACCGAGTGTAAAGCGGAGATATGATGATAATAGATCACATAGATCTACATATTACCCAGATCTTCCCCTTTGCCTTGGACTAGTGAAACCCGGGTCTGTAGACGCGAATTGGCTACGAGGAATGGCGCAACCTTTGGCTGATACCTCTCGGATTTTGGGTAAGAAATTGGAGTCTGGGGTTTCAGCCGGCCTTAGGGCTTGTTACGTTCTATGAGCTTGTGTCGTAGTATGCTAGCGCGATCGTGACATCGTTGATCCCGATGTAGCCGTCATTATCGAAATCGGCATTCGGATTCCATCGGAAGCTACTTGGACTAGAACCAAAAGCGCCCAAGATAAGACCCACATCGAAGATGTTCACGTTCCCATCTCCGTTCGCATCTCCCAGAACCTTGGCATGTGCAGTGAAAGAGGCTGACCCGGTTCCTCTGGTTTGAATGCCTGCGTAGGATATCCTCGTGTAAGCGACCGCGGTGGCAGTGTCAGTGTATGTGCGCGGATAGCTTGCAAACGACTGACTTGTCTGGTCGAGATTGTAGCTTAGCTTTGCTGATAGGAGTATCGACTGCCCTTGAAGCAGAGGATGACCGATCCCTGTATCGTTGAGGCTCGGGACGTTGAAGGAAATGGTCTCAGGGTTGCTGGCTGATACTGTAATCGTCGAAGGGTCAGTTAAGTCTGGATTGGTCTCAAGGCTGGTCGTATTTGCGTAGTAGAAGTGTATCGCTCCCTTTGGAGGAATCCAAGACGGACTTACCTGCCAGTCGACGGGTAACATGTCCCTCAGACTAAGCGATTCTAGAGGCTTCAGTCCCGTGTTGGTTATGTTAGCCCACGCCAGTATCTGGCCTGGGTTGGTGCTCTCGACCGTGCCCCTGGCGAGAACAACGTTCACGCTTGGACTGCCATTACTGTCCAACGGCAATGCATCGAAATTCCCATCAGTAAAGAACTTGGAGACTGCGATTGAGGACGATGAGCCGTAAGAACCGCTGGTCGTGGTGTGCACAACCCCATCGCCACCCCCGTTCGAAAATTGATCATTCTGAATGGTTATTGGACTGTAAGGAGCACTACTAACAACCTGGAACGTGACAGTGAATAGTAGCCCACTTCCGCTCACTGGTTTGGTATAGCCGTAGGCGGAATCCGAGATTCCTGCCCCATCCAAGGGTGAACACGAAGATAGGCAACAACCTTGTCCAGAACCGTTTACGCAGTTGCGGAGTTCAAACGGGATCCCTCCGGTAGCGTTAGACACGAAGATGTTTCCGTCAGTTGTGATACTGGTGGGGCTGATAACGCTCGAGTCGGAGACGATCTGAATCTCCCAGCCGTTAAACTGGTCCATCTCACTAACCTTGACCTGAACCGAAAATGTGCTGCCCACTGGCTGGGAAGTAATTGTCGCCGGGTTGAGGTAGATGCTTCCAGAAGCGAAGACGGTTGAGACCCGTGGAGCTGCAAACAGTCCTAGGGCGAGTAACATGACGACGAGCGTCTGACCATACATCTTACGCATGTGAATGACAGACTGTCTTCCCGGTTGTGTTCAAATAAAACGACTCTCGACCGATTATACAGGGTCAATAAGTAGATCAGTAGTTCTCATGATAGAACGATGCGCGATGCAGGTTTTGATCATTACTACGTAGAGAGTTTTCCTATTATTCTTATGAAGCAGGCAAGTCGTCTGTTGGATCAGTCCCTTCAGATATCCGTGTCTAGGCAAGACAGAGCCAGTAACCCGAAATTATGGGTGGCAAGTTGTGAATTCTTCTACAAACGTTTCGCTTGTCAGGACTGTGAGCATGCAGCATGTGTTTTCTGATGAGCCTTCTAGCCTTCCAAGATGGGCCGGCTCTGGGGTCTGTTTGAACGTCTCACTTCCAAGACGCCGAGCACGGCGAGTAAAATGGCGAGGCTCCCGATCACGCCATAGAATATGGGCTCTTGGAGCCCCAGAAATGTTGGTGCTGGTGCAGCGGTTTGCGGCAGAGCGGAAACAAGAAGAGTGATTGTAATCGTGTGTAGGCTTGGTTGTATTCCTTGTCCTGCTCTTCCGATCAATTGTCCATAGACAGTCAGTTCTACAGTGTGATTCCCAGGTGTGGTTGATGTGTCAGTGGTAACCTTCAGTTTGAAGAACACAGTCTGGCTGAAGTTCAGGAACATGCTCCCTGGATCAAAACTGAATCCGAGGCCAGACTTGCTCGTTCCCAGAATGTAAACGGTTCCGACGAAATAGTCCTGGCTGGCGACCCCGATGCTTACAACTTCAGTGTTTCCTGCCTGAACTGCAGAAGTAGCAGGATTGGCTGATATGCTGAAATCGCCCGGCGGGGGCTCTGCGATCACTTCAACTGTGTGAACAAGCGAACCGCTTGTAGCATTGACGAAAAAGTCGTCCTCGAAAGGAATCGGGGATGATTGTGTGCTGACCGTCAAGGTGCTCGTTGCGTTTCCTCCACTTTGAATCGTCAAACTTGTCTTGTCGAATCTAGTGGCCGTTGGACCAACGACTGTAAGGATGACAGCCCCTGTGAAGTTGTTCTCGCTAGCGACCGTGATCACAGTAGAGTTTGAACTGGCTTGTTGAGTCAGGAGTAGGGCTGGGGAGGCGTACACTTCGAAGTCGGGTTCGGGATGAACTGAGACGGTCAATTCTAGTGTGTGGGGGAGCGAGTGAGGGGGCAACGAACTGGAATTGGCGATCACAGTGATCGTGTATGAAGTCGCTGACGCGTTAGCTTGAGCCTGCACGACTAGATTGGTGGAGGCAGTACCCCCGTCCGACAGCATGATTTGGTTTGGACTAAGGGTCGTCGCTATTCCGCTACCGGATAGAATGGCCGTCAGGTTGACTTCTCCAGAAAAGTGATTGAGACTCGCCAGGGTTATTGTGCTGGTCGCTGAAGAACTCGCCGCCACACCTAGTGATGACGGGTTGGCGGAGAGGCTGAAATCGGGGGCCGTGCCATACGACCCGCTAGTGGTTGTGTGGACAACAAAGCTACCGCCACCGTTTGAGAACGCATCGTTCTCGATTGTTATCGGACTGTAGAGCCTGTTGCTGATGACCGTGAAAGTCACGTTGAAGAGAAGGCCAGCCCCACTGGCAGGTTTTGTGTCCCCAACAGCAGAGTCCGCTATTCCCGGCCCATCCAACGGCGCGCAGGCAGATAGGCAGCAACCTGTTCCGGAACCGTTTACGCAATCACGTAGTGGAAAGACTATTCCGGTGGTGTTGACTGAGAAAATGTTTCCATCCGTAGTGATACTCGTCGCGTTGATCACAGTTGGATCCACGAGGATTTGGATCTCCCAACCATTAAACTGGTCAAAGCTCGCTACTTTGACAAGAACTGAGAATGTGCTCCCAATGGCTTGCGGTGCGATGACCCCGGGGCTGAGGTAGAGACTTCCGGCTCCAGCAACTGCGGGTATTCTTGGAGCGGCGACTAGGCCAGAAAGTAACAACAACACAGTAAGCATCTTACCTAGTCTTCTTCTCTGCAATTGAGTCAACGAAGACCTAGGTGTAGAAGACTCTGTAGCCGTAGTTTGCTAGTAGTGGACCGAGTCCTAGTATGTTTATGGTTCCGCTCCCGTTGAGGTCTGCCAGCGGATTGTAGCCAGGATTACCAATCGCGGTTCCGTAGGCACTCAGCACAGTTCCCACGTCGGATATGTCGACGACTCCGTGGTTGTTCATGTCAAGTTCCCTCGTCAGAGAGCTGCTCGTTGTCGCTTGTTGGCATTCGACGGCTCCGTAAGTTGGTCTGCAAACCGGGGTGAGTTGTAGCTGGACCAGTAAGTTGACGCTTAGCGCGTAGGGTCCGACGGCGACATTTAGCACAAACCTCACGGCAAGACCTGTCGCTCCTGATACGGGCCCGAGTTGGAGGTGGGGGATCGAATACGTATGAGTGGCAGAGGCGATTACGCTGCCCGTTGACTTGTCCGCCGCCACGATTGTCACGTTCTGAGATATGGTATTGGTCCTCAGATCTATGATGAGGCTTCCAACTGTGGCCACTCTTGAGCTGTCAAGGGTGGGCAGAGGATTAGTCAGGGCGTTATTCACGTCGACCGCGAGACCCGGAGCAGCAAAGACTGCTGCTGCTTGTTGGGGCAAGACCGTAATCGAACCGGTCGCTCCGGTGGCGTTGTCTCTATAGTTGAATGCGCCCTCGTGCGGAATGCTTCTCGTGTTCCATATTATTGGGATGAATGATGGACATGAGGTAATTCCGAGAGTGGAAGATGAACATTGGATGTAAGTCTCGTTACCCTCTTGGACTGCGTCATTGTTGAAGTCAACATACCATGTGTGGTGGTTGCCGTCGAGATTGTTGAGTTTGAGGTTCACTGTGTCGCCAGTCACGACGATAATTGAGGGGCCTGGTTGGGAGACGTTGAAGCCAGCAGCCCCTATGCTAAGAGAGATGTTGCGTGTGACTGGTGTAGATATCTCGGTGTATCTCATCGAGCTAATCCCGGCTTGATCGACCGCGACGACGTTGGGGGGCAGCGGGACGTAGTTGTTACCTGCCGCAAAGTTTTGTCCGGTCGTAACCGCCCAGTTGAGAAAGTCGACGAGGGTTTGGAATTGGACCTTGTCTTTCAAGTCCATGTCGGGGTTGACGTTCTCATTTCTGTAGACTATTAGATAGGTGAAGCTGGCTATTGGGTAGGTCTGTGTGCCCCCCTGATTGAGCATCCTGACTTGGGACCAGTCTCCGTTCGATGCTGGGAAAGAGGCGGTTAACGTGTAGTTGGACACCGCGAAGGATGTTGTCTGTAGAGTGGGAAGTATGTAGTTTCCAGAATTATTCTGGAGGTTGGCGTAGGTCAGGTGTCCCTGCTTTACGTACTGTAGCTCGACATAGCCTAACGCGTACGCTGTTGCGTTGACGTAGTTGGCTACTCCCAAGTTCCCGCTTGCGCCCACCTCGAAAGCCGGCCATGGGACGGATGTTCCATTCCCGATCGTTGAACAGAAAGTGGTGCTCTCTTCGCAGAGATAACTTGTGAAGACAAAAGTGGTTCCCGAGCTATCTGACCTGTGAGCTGGCAGAATTGCATGATTCGGAAGTGAGTTGGTCCGAACGAGCCCAGGGTTAGATGCCCGAATGGCGGAGTCATTCCAGTTTGTTATGCTTCCCAAGAATATGTTCGCGACCACGGGTCCTGTGAGATTCAACCCACCGACTGGGATGATGCCGCCGGGTGGGTTGGGAAGGGGAAGGTTGTATGCTAACGTCACGGAGCCGATCGTTTCAGGGATATGAAGAATGCCAGGGTACAGGTTGAGCTGACGAGTGCTTAGGGGAGCGTCGGTTGCCCCGAAGTCTGTCGTTTTGTTAAGAGCGGCAGATTGTCCTCTACCGCTTCCCACAGAGCCGTAGGTGATGGTCACATTCGGGTGACTGAGATGGTATTCTGTCGTCCAGTTCGCTATCAAGGGTTGGGGAAATGTAGCTCCAGCGCCTGAAAGAGTAATGTTGAGTTTCAATGGTGTCTGTGCGGGCGGTGCCGCAGATGGGATCGGATTGACTAATCCAGGCGCGACGCGCGCCAAAGTAAGGCTTGGTGCAAACGTGAACAGCTCCAGAGCAATAACTAATACTACAAGAGTTCCGAAGATTCGAATCTTTCCAGACCTCATGAATCGTTCCAAGCTAATTTGCGTTTGAGAAATCGATAAAACGACTCTCGACCGATTATACGGCGTCTGTAAGGAGGACAATAGTCTCACATAGACTAATCCGGATTCATCCAAGGGTTCTGAGACGAGACTTCATTGGTCAACGAGAACGAATGAATTCTTGATTTTTGACGCGGGGCGGCGTTAGGTTTTGATGGCTATCCAGGCATGAGGTATCAGATATCAGATCAGGGTTTGTCCCTGGAAGACAACGGATCTGAGGCCGGCCTCGTCGATGGTCACTACGTTCGCAGGTAGTGGCACATACCCGAGTGATGTGCCGAGAGATTGACCGTCGTGGACAAGATACCAGATGAAGGCGACGAGTGCTTTCGCCTTTGCGGTGTCCATTGCGGGGAGGAAAGACAGATTCTGATATATGATGAGGTATGTAAAAGTGACCAGAGGGTATGCGTCGGGGCTCGGTTCGTCGAGCAGATTCACACTGGACCAGTCTTGGCTGGTTGCTGGCAGAGTTTGTGGCAGTTGTTGAAGTGCGGCTTGAGCTGATTGGAGGGAGGGGGTTATGTAATTGCCTGCAGAATTTTGGAGCGTCGCGTAGGAGAGATTCGATTGTATCGCATAGGAGAGTTCCATGTAGCCAATTGAGTATGGTGTTGACTGCATCAGATTGGCTACCCCCGCGTCCGTTGGTACTGACAATCCGATGGTCCAACTTACGCTTGTACCGCTGCCTAGTGATTGCCGAAACGCTGGACTCACCTTAGCCAGATAGGATGTGAAAACGAATGTCGTACCCTCTGCCTCAGCCATGTGCCACGTGTTTATGGGCTTGTTCGGAAAGTTTTGTCCGGGGTTAAGACCGGTGATCTCTGGATCATTCCACATGTTGACCGTTCCAAGAAAAATATCGGCGGTCACGTTCCCTGTCAGACGCAATCTACTGGTCAGACCGGGAAGATTGTAGGCTACAACCACCGCCGATATGGATTCGGGGATATGAAGGGGCAGTCCAGGTGCCTTGTTCCGTTGAGCCTGAGTCATCGGGGGGTATGTCACGCAAAAGTCGATTGTTCTGGCAATCAACTGTGATATTCCAGCAATACTACCAAGGGGTTGGTAGTTGACGGCTGTGCTAGGATGTGACTCTTGATATTTTTGGGCTACAGACGATAAGAGCGGATATGATAATGTCGCTCCTGCTCCGGTTAGAGTGACGGGTTCTATGCCCGCCAGAGACGCGGATTGGGCTGGTGCATAGGCTGACGAGTATCCATAGACGCCTATCAAAACCAAGAATACTTCGGCGACAACGATTACAAGTAAACGTCGATTAAACAATCGGCCAACTCACTCATAGATTGCTAGGTAGGAGAAGATCTTTGGATCAAATCTCCAGCAGATGGCGTCCCCCTCCTCCGGCAAGGACCGAAGTGACTCCATAACTGCCACTGATACTAACGTGTGGGACGCCATTCCCGGATGAGGGGCTGGAGATCAGATCATTTTGCAGCTCAATTGGGCTGTACGAAGCAATTGAGGTCACTTGGTAAGTTATGGTGAAGAGAAGGCCGTTTCCGGTTAGAATGGCAGTATTCCCATAAGCTGAATGAACTACACCTGGTCCATCAGTCGATGTACAACCTGTTCCCTTGCCGTTAACGCAGTGGACTATCTCGAACGGGGATCCCGAGGATGCGTTGACTGCAAAATCGTTGCCGGTTATGGACATGCTGGTTGCATTAATGACTGTGGAATACGCGTAGACTTCAATGTCCCATCCGTTAAACTGGTCCATGTTTTGGACTTTGATCTGAATTGTGAATGTGCTTCCGACTGTTGCGACCGACACGTCACCTGGGCTAACAATAACTGTCGGTGAAGAAGAGGATGCGAGAGAAGAAGGGATTGTAGACGGAGGAGAAGGGATACGAGACGGGGTAGAGCTCGGAAGGGCTGCAAAGGCTACCGTTGCTGAGAGTATAACGAGTATTGAAATTGCGAACAACAATCTGCTCTTAGATAGAGGCGCGGTCCTCCTCGACTTCGGATATTCTTTCCTGGCTCGTACTGCGGCGGCCTTCGACTTGAAATAATTCTTGTGAACCCCTCGGGGGGCCTGTTCAACTTGATGCCAGTTCAGAAGCATCGTAGGACACTACAAGCGAGGCTCCCTTGCGAATGAGAATAAGATAGCAATCGACCGAGTATATGGCGAGAGTAATTACATCCGTAGACGGCAGTAAACCGGGCGAACCCGGAATGTGTATTATCGTTAAAGATTCGGCTGGGAGAAGCCGACTTTAGCAGAGCATATGCCCTTTTGCCTTCTGAACGAACTCCGTAAGGAAGATGACAAGTGCCTGCTTCGCGCAGACGGGAACACATTATACTACTTTCTCGCAGAACGCTCGCCCGAGACGATGTAAGGTACCGTCTCACCGACATACGTGGCGTGATCTGCGATCCTCTCCAGGTAGCGCAGAATTAGAGTTGCGGACACGACGCACTTCAGGTTCCCTTCGCCTTCCAATGCTGATCTTTTGACGAAGTCAAGGTATATTCCATCAACGACATCGTCCATCTTCTTCAATTTAGCGGCGAGCTCTACATTGCGTTCTGTGAATGCCTTGATGCTCAATTGAATCATATCTTTCGCTTGGGTTCCCGCTTCTTGAATCGGTCGTCTGTCGCAACTTGACAAATCTCCAAAGATTCCAATAACATCGGAAATGTCATGGGCGTACCTCCCGAACCTGGAGAATCCGTATGCCACTTCCATGCATGATTTGATGAACCGGAGGTCTGATGCGACTGGTTGATAGCGAGCGATGATCTCCACCGCAAGCTCGCTGACTTCGTCTTGAAGCATTCGAAGCTCTTCGGACCAGCCGTATATGCGATCCCGTAGGTCTCTCCCTTGTACGAATCCGTCTATCGCCGTTGAGACTGTATTCTGGGAGAGTTCGGCCATGTCAAGGACCATGTTTCGGAGCTTTTCAAGTCCAATGTCCATTAGCCTTGGCATTCTACCTTCCGCCTTAGCCGAACTTTCCTGTAAGATATCTTTCTGTCAGCTCCTCCTTGGGATTCTCGAATAGACTTGTCGTCTCACCGTATTCGATAAGCTGGCCTAGATAGAGAAATGCTGTGTAGTCGGCGACTCTGGCCGCCTGCTGCATGTTATGAGTAACTATCACAACAGTGTAGTTTTCTTTGATGTTTGCGATTAGCTCCTCTATCTTTGCAGTGGCGATCGGGTCTAGAGCTGAGCAAGGCTCGTCCATGAGTATCACTTCCGGCTCAACCGCTAGGGCTCTCGCGATGCAGAGACGTTGCTGCTGACCACCGGAAAGGCTAGAACCAGACTTATCAAGGTCTGTCTTGACTTCGTCCCACAGAAAGGCCTTCTCCAGGCTACGCCGTACGGCGAGATCTAACTTGTTGACGTCTCTAACGCCGTTCAGCTTCAACCCTGCTGCGACATTGTCGTAGATCGACATGGTGGGAAATGGGTTGGGTTTCTGGAAAACCATTCCGACCCGTCGCCTTATGGTGACAGGGTCGATCCCTTTGGCGTAAATGTTTGAGCCGTCGAGTACTACCTTTCCTGAGGTCCTAGCTCTAGGGACCAGCTCATGCATACGATTGAGACAGCGGATGAAGGTGGATTTTCCGCAGCCCGAAGGTCCGATTATTGCTGTGACAGAATGCTCGCGCACCTCGATATTGAGTTTTTTCAAGACCTGGTTATTCCCGTACCATGCGTCCAAGTCCTCGGTGCGGACCTTGCTGTTCTCCAATGTCTTGAGAGGTTGCAGAACTTCGTCTCTACTTAGGGGTTGTTTCTCTTCGATCTGTAAGTCCAGCGTCACGCTCGCGACCTCGTTGAGTATAGCCGTCCTTTAGTTGCCAATCTCACTCCAATATTAACGACCAAGACCATGAGTATCAGCACGAGGGCCGCCCCCCAGCCTTGGGCTTGCGCGTATGGATATGGCAGTAGCGCCAACCGGTATATTCGCAACGGAATAGCGTCCATCGGACTGTTTAGGCCTGAGAAGAAATATTGGCTTCCGAGAATTGTGAATACTAGCGGGGCGCTCTCGCCAGCTACCCTGGCAACCGCCAGCAATATTCCGGTAATGACGCCGCTTTTGGCTGTTGTGAGCACTACGCTGAGGGTCGTTCTCCATCTTCTTATTCCAAGAGCCATTGAGGCGTCGCGAATTGAATTTGGAACGAGCTTGAGTGATTCCTCTGTGGAGCGCGTTATTATTGGAAGCATGATTATGGACAGTGCGAGGGCACCTGCGATGACCGAGAAACTCCTGAAGGTTAGCACTATGAGGGTAAAGACTACGACTCCAATCACGACTGAGGGAAACTCTGCAAGAACGTCGTTCAAGAATCTGATTACTCGGCCGACGGGATTGTCTCCAAATTCTGAAAGATAGATTCCGGAGAGAACTCCCAGAGGCACACCTATTACAATTGTTAATCCTACAAGGATGAGGGTGCCTTGAATCGCTGGCCCAATTCCCCCGCTGGCATGGCCTACTACCCCCGGCGCGGCGGCAAGAAAGTCTACGTTGATGGTTGCTGCTCCGTTCTTCACCACCTCATACAGGATACTGATTAGTGGTACCATTGCGAGTACAACGCATAATGCTCCGAGCCAGAGGGCGAGTCTGTCCTTGAACCGCCGCATCGAATAGTTTGTCATGTTTTATTCGACAGCGCCCACTTGAACTTTGAGGACTCTCGAGACCAGCAGTTGAGCAACAACGTTGATGGCGAAGGCAATTGCGAATAGAACTAGACCTACCCCCAGCAGGGCGGCTAGTTGGAGCGAGCCAGAATCTGCCTCGCTAAGTTGATTGACTAGAATCGTCGACATCGTCTGACCGGGCTTGAACAGTGATGTCGGGAGGGCAGATGCTCCTGTCGCGCCTCCTATGACTAGGGTCACAGCCATCGTTTCTCCGATAGCTCTTCCTAGACCGAGGACCGCGGCGCCGAATATTCCAGACCGCGAGTAGCTGAGCACTGACATGCGAACCACCTCCCATCGAGTTGCTCCGACGCTGTAGGCTGCTTCTCGCTGAGAGTTCGGAACGGAGACCATGACCTCTCTGGAGATCGAGGCAATCGTGGGAATGATCATTATCGCTAGAATTAGTCCAGCTGTCAGAAAGTTCAGGCCGAAAGATGTGCCGCTAAAGATGGGGAGAAATCCAAAGCTGCCTTGGATCGGATTTTGAATGTAGTCGGCTACGAAAATTCGGAGAACGTAGAGACCCCACAAGCCGTAGATTATGCTTGGGACGGCCGCTAGTAACTCGACGATGTTGGATACAACAACTCTAATCGCGTCGGGAGCCATCTCCGCTAGGAAGATCGCGATTCCAAGGCTTATGGGAACGCCGATTATGATTGCTATTGAAGCGGTAACGAGCGTTCCTAGGATGTAGGGCAGAGCTCCAAAACCGGCAGCAGCGTCCCAGTTGGTCCCTGAAAGGAAACTGAAGCCGAACTTTGTCAATGCGGGAAGAGCTCCCCTAACCAAGACCAGCATTGAGAGCCCGATTATACCGATGACTGATAATGCGAAAACTAGTGATCCATAACGGAAGACGCCGTCAGACGATGGGTGTTTCAAACCCTCCAAGAGCTTTTGGAGGTTCAGCCGATCTGACACGTTTTGCGATCTCCTAAAGACCCTGAGACTCGGTGGGACCTTGCGAGAGTGCCAGTCGATGTGCGACTCCCCCGAGCTCTAAGTCGGGAGGGTCTGACCGTTGAAAGTTATTGCTTTAATCGAGTTCTCGTCAATCGTCACTATCGATCCGGGGAGGGTAGCGTAGTCCAGACCGGCCCCGGCAGACTGACCGTCATGAACGACATACCAGAGGAAGTCCACCAATGTCTTGGCCTTGTCCAGAGTCATCAATGGCCGAACGTTCAACTGCTGATAGACTATGATGTAGGTGAAGCTTACAATCGGATACGAGTTAGCCCCTGGTTCGAGGATCAGACTGACGCCGCTCCAGTCCCCCATTCCTGAGGGCAGGTTGCTCACGTTCGCGCTACTCACCGCGGCGGTGATGTTGGCAAGGGTGGGCTGTATGTAGGAAGAGCGGTCTTTGTTTTGCACGTAGGCTACGTGAAAGTTGTTCTGAAGAGCATAAGCGACCTCCACGTATCCTATGCTGTTAGGAGTGGTAGAAACGTAGTTTGCTACGCCAGTGTTTTGTGCGCCTGCGAGTGAAGTTCCGCGTAGTCCCATGGTTGGCCATGACTTGCTCTGGGGGGTAAAGGGCCAGAAGGGTGACTTGAGGAGGTATCCCTGGAAGATGAAAGTTGTTCCTGACGAGTCGCTCCTGTGAACTGTTATGATTTGATTGTGAGGAAGAGTGAATCCTGAGGGTTGAAGCGACGTTATGGAGGCGTTGTCCCAGTAGGTTATGGCTCCACTGAAAATCTCCGCGGTTACGTTCTCGTTCAGATAAAGTCCCGTTGGGACTCCCGCGATGTTGTAGGCGAGGGTAACTGCTCCGATCGTCTCTGGGATGGTGAGCGTAGCATTCGGCAAAGGAGTGTTTGCCGATCCGTAGGGAATAGGAGCAGCGTCTGTTCCAGCGAAGTCGACGACCTTGTTTACGAAATCAGTCACTCCGGTTCCGCTGCCCACGGATTGATAGTTGATCTGGACGCCGGGATGGGACCCGTCATAGTTTGAAGTCCACTGG
>Ga0307471_100001437_pt1 | contig 12976 bp, 13 predicted proteins | sample atmos_gasesAM3C__2_FD_204566 | JGI IMG/M metagenome (GOLD analysis project Ga0307471, IMG submission 204566) | Hardwood forest soil microbial communities from Morgan-Monroe State Forest, Indiana, United States - atmos_gasesAM3C_515 | ecosystem: Environmental > Terrestrial > Soil > Temperate... | reverse complement strand
TTCTCGATGAAGACGGCAACGCTTGAGTCACGAAACCAGCCTCTTCGCAACCAGCCGAACCATGGATGAGAGATTGTTGTCTCCCTATCGCGATCGGCTCAAAAGTGGTTCACCCTTTCGAATTTCAGGAACGGTCATTGAGGTCACAGGTTTAGTCATTGCCAGTCGGGGTCCGTGGCTCCCGGTGGGGGGCGTGTGCAAAATCTATCCGCTGGGTGGGGCCGAGCCAGTGATGTCAGAAGTGGTTGGCTTTCGCCAAGACAAGACGTTGCTGATGCCCTTAGGTGATTTGCGTGGCGTTGGACCTGGCAGCAAAGTCGTGGTCCTCGGTAAAGAGGCACACTATCCGGTGGGCGAAGAACTGCTTGGCCGCGTTATCGACGGTCTGGGGAAGCCCATCGACGGCAAAGGCGTCATCGCGGCGGAATCCTATCCGATTTATATATCCTCATCGAATCCTTTGGGCAGAGCGGAAATCTGTGAACCTCTGGATGTCGGAATTCGTGCGATCAACGGCATGATTACGTGCGGCAAAGGGCAACGGGTCGCGGTGATGGCGGGAGCCGGGGTGGGCAAGAGTACGTTGCTGGCGATGATCGCGCGCAACACTAGGGCGGACGTGAAGGTCATTGCATTGATTGGAGAGCGTGGCCGGGAAGTGGAAGAGTTCGTGGCGCGGACACTGCCGCCGCGAGATCGCGAGCGGATGGTAGTTGTCGCAGCCACGTCAGAAGCGCCCGCTCTGGTCCGTGTGCGCGGAGCGTTTATAGCGACGACGATTGCGGAATACTTTTCTGATCATGGCCAGGATGTTTTGCTTTTGATGGATTCCCTCAGCCGCTTTGCCATGGCTCAACGCGAGGTGGGATTGGCGGCGGGTGAGCCGCCATCCACGAAAGGCTACACTCCCTCGGTTTTCGCCTTGCTGCCGCGCCTGCTGGAACGAGCTGGAAGTTGGAAAGGCAAGGGAACCATTACTGGTCTCTACACCGTCCTCATGGAAGGAGATGATCCTCATGAGCCCATCGCCGACGCCGTCCGTTCGCTGACGGACGGCCATATTCAACTTTCGCGCCGGTTGGCGGAGCAGGCTCACTTTCCAGCCATTGATGTATTGTCTTCGGTCAGTCGTGTGCGAAACCGTGTCACCTCAAAGGAACACCAAAGCGCGGTAAGCGAGATGACCAGGATTCTAGCAGCTTACCGTGACACTGAGGATCTGATTCAGATCGGAGCTTACGTCAAGGGAAAGAACCACGATGTTGACCGGGCCATCGGGCGAATGCCGCAAATACGGGATTATTTGTGTCAAGATCGCTTTGAGGATGCCAATCTGGAGTCGAGCGCGCGAGGTCTCACGGAGCTTCTCGTCGTCTAGAAATCTGTCTCGTGGCTGAATTTCACTTTCCCCTTGCGTCCGTGATGCGCTTTCGCGAGCGCATCAAACAAGAGAAGCAATGGGAATTGAGGCTGCTAAACGAGGAGCGCTATGTCCTAGAAGAAGAAATTCATAGACTCGAGCAGGAGTTGCTTCAAACGGAAGCTTCCACGGCGGTCGAGGAGGGAACGATCTGCACCGCGATGGAGCTCCGCTTCCGCGGAGACTATGCGAGGGTTCTTGCCCAACGCATTCCCGATAAGCGCAATTCACTGGCCGTGTTGGACCAGAAGCTTGCAGCAAAACGGGATGAACTCGTAGAAGCGATGCGCTCCGTGAAGATGCTAGAGCAACTGCGCAGGCGGCTTGAAGAAAAGTTCCGCCACGATCTAGATATAGCCGATCAGAAGCTGAGAGATGAAATCGGCCTACGAAAATTCATCGGTCCCGATAAGGGGCAGGATTTGCCTTAAGAGTGGAAAGTCTTTCCTACCAGAGCCGTTTCGAAGCGATGCTACACATTTAGTTGAACTATACCCCGCGAACCTGACTTCTTCGAAATGTCTTTCCTGCTGCCAGTGAGGTAGTGTTCTAGAACTCGTGCGGCGTCAGGATACGCAATTGTGTGGGGGCCGACCGTTGGCATCGGCCTTGCTCTAACCGATCAGCAACTATGATGATTAGCGCCTCGGTGCCGTTAGCAACTTCTGGCCTAGAACAGAGCGGCGAACGTTCCCCGGCTGCGAGTACGGAGAGTGCCGGTGACGACTTTTCGGGTCTGTTATTCTTAGTGCTGGCGACGAGGCCGGTGGAGAGCATCCCCGCCCAAGGCGCATTCCAACCTGCGGTCACGGAGAATGGTCCCGTTGTTTCCGATCCGTCCGACTCCTTGTGCGCACCATCGCTACTCCCATGTCCCGATGATTCTGTTTCAGCGCTGCTCACAAATCAGGATCAACCTCTATTAGCCGGACTTGAAGAGGCACAAGCAGGAATATCGGAGCGATCGAGCGAAAACCCTGCGGCCTTGGGAAACGCCTCTGTTGCCACATTGGGCGGCCTGGTAAGCGCTTCAGTATTGTCGGAAACGGGTCAAAACTCGGCAGCCCAAAGTGAGCAGGCCAGCCCGACGCTTCACATGAGCGAAGGCACATTAGGTCCTCTATCGCGCCAAAATTTGAGTTTGTACCGTGACTTCGGCATGAACTTCACCGCCGATCCTGAAAGTGTGTCTGAAGCGAGCGGCGTTCAAGAGCAGAAGACAACCCACGTCTTGATGAACAATGGCGAAAATCAAACTAAGTTCAGCGTTCCTAGTGCCGACTTAGCCCTCGGGCAAACTCCCATAACTCAGGCGGCATTCGCAAAACAAAATTTACCGCCTTCATTGCTCCGCCCTACGATCGAAGATGCTCAAATTGATACAGGCCCGGACAACGCAATTTCAAGCCTCAATTTCGATGGAATGAACGGAAATCTCGCGATTGCTGTTCCCGTTGCGAAAGTTCGATTGGCGCAGGATCAAAACCAAAAATTCTCATTCGACGATCATGGAGGCAAAGCGTTCTCGGAAGCATCTAGCCCAAGCCACGAATATTCCGCCCAACTTTCTGACCCCGCTGTAACCGTTTCCTCTCTCAGCACGGCGAAACCGGAAAGCCTAAGGGCGGGAGATGAAAAATCACCCGTCTCCCGGCCGCCGGTTATTGATCAGGTTGCCGACGGCATCGTCGCCAACCTCCGCCAGCAGAAACATGAGGCCGTCATCGCATTGGATCCGCCGGAATTGGGTAGCCTCAAAATCAATCTCACCCTCGAAGATGGCAAGGTCCAAATTCGCATTCTAGCCGAAACTCATGAGTCGCGGCACCTCATCGAAAACCATTTGCCAGAGTTAAAGCAAGCTTTACAGGTTCACCGGTTGGATCTCGTTGACGCACGGGTCGACGGGGGAAGCTGGAACGGTGCCAAGGGCGACCTGATGCACAGTTTTCAGCGTGGACCTGACGGTCGACAGCAAGGGGGATGGAACTCCGGAGATCTGTTGCAGCCAACGGATGAAAGCCCCGACATTCAAAAGCCCGACGCGACGCCGTCGTCAACGGGGCGGGTTAGTATGTGGGCCTAGACAAATAACGAAATAGAACGACCTAAGGAGCATTGAGATGGCGATACAGAATGTTAGTTCCACCGGCTCTACCGGAACTTCAAATCAATCAAGCCAAACCCTTCCCAACCAAACGGTAACCCAAGATGATTTTTTGAAATTGCTTATCTCCCAGCTGCAGAACCAGGACCCGCTTCAGCCAATGGATAATCAGCAATTCGCCGTTCAACTTGCGACGTTTAATAGTCTTTCGCAGCTGATCGATATCGATAATAAACTGGGTACTCTACAGACGGCGCAAGGTACAACCAATCAATTCAATGCCGCTTCATTGATCGGAAAGGAAGTCGTGACAAGTGGCAATACGGTTAACCTTCAATCCGGCAAAGCCACGCCGATTGGTTACCAACTAGCAGCCGACGCTGCGAAAGTCGTGGTGAACATCCAAGATAGCGGTGGCGGAATTGTGCGCCAGCTCAATGCCGGACAGCAAAACGCGGGCGACCAAACCATAACTTGGGATGGCAAAAACGCTTCCGGGAATACGGCTCCGTCGGGAGTTTATACCTTCGCGATCAATGCTTTCGATATCAACGGCAAGCAAATTTCCGCGTCGGGCCAGGTTCAGGGGGTTGTCACCGGCGTCACCTTGAACGGCAGCGAGCCAGTGTTGGAGCTGGGCAACCTGCAAGTTCCGTTCAGCAGCGTTACGAGCGTGCGCGCGCCGAATTAATCGTTAGGAGGCAACGATGTCGATCATCGGATCTCTCTTCACTTCAAATGGCGCCCTGAACGTCTTTGGCGATTCCATAAATGTGACGGGAGATAACATCGCGAATCTCAACACCGCGGGTTTCAAAACTTCGCGTACGCAATTTGCCGATCTATTACCCACGACGTTGGGAGAGATTGAAACCGGTGATGGTGTTCGTCTGGAGGAGGTCACTAAGCCTTTTCAGCAGGGCTCCATTGAATCCACCCCGAACGTAACGGATCTTGCGATCGAAGGGAACGGCTTCTTTATTGTGAACAACGCGACGACCGGAACCTCCTATTATACGCGGGCCGGTCAATTTCATCTTGACAACACGGGAAGACTAGTCAACGACTCTGGACTCGTACTGCAAGGAACTTCGGGAGATATCACGTTGGGAAATGCGCCTACAGTTTCGGGCCAAGCCACCAGCATTCTTGCATTGCAATTCAACCTTGACGCCTCGTCCACGGCTCCCGCTGCGGGATTTCCTTCGACTGCGGACGCGAGTCCGAGCGCGTGGGCGAGCGGCAGCAATTTTTCTTCGGTCGCTACTATCTACGACGCACAAGGCAACCCTCATGATCTTAGCTTTTTCTTTCGAAAGACCTCACCTAGTACTTGGGAGTATCGGGTCGTCGCTAAGAGTAGCGAGATTGATCCCCTGGCTCCAAACAGCTCCGACCTGCGTCAAGTTGCAACTCCCGGGTCTTTGGTCTTCAGCACCGACGGTCAGTTAGACACTAGTTTAAGTACCATAACGGATATCAGCGGTCTCAATTGGGTATCCGGAGGCAGTCAGGACATTCCGCCGGGCAGTTTGAGCTTCGCCGGGACTGTCCAATATGCCCAGCCCTCAACTCTCTTGGCTGAAAGCCAAGATGGCTATGGCGCAGGCGCTTTTGATTCCATGAGCATCGACGGCCAAGGCGTCATTACTGGTCGCTTTTCTAATGGGACGACCAAAGCGCTGGGAACCGTCGCGCTGGCAAACTTTGCTAATGTCGATAACCTCGACCCACAAGGCGATACCCTTTTCCTGCCCACAATCGAATCTGGGGGTGCGCAAACAGGGACGCCTAACCATGGCGGACTTGGAAGTATCCTCTCCGGGTCTTTAGAGCTATCGACGGTGGATCTCGCCCAGCAGTTCGTCTCGCTCATTAGTTTGCAGCGGGCGTTTCAGGTGAATTCGCGCGCTCTGACCACAGCGGACCAGATGTATGCCGATGCGGTCAACATAAAACCCTATTAAATAGGCCAAAGCTCAGAAATCGGAAGTCGACAGGAAAAAACCAGATCCGAAATTCGCAATCCAAAATCAAAGACAGGAAGAAAGGAATCTTATGGCACTTACAGGAGCATTATTTAGCGGCGTCAGTGGTTTAAATGCAAACGGCAACGCGATGAATGTCATCGGCGACAACATCGCCAACGTAAACACCATCGGGTTTAAATCGAGCCGAGCGATCTTTTCCGATTTGCTGAGCGCCGATATTGGCGGCACTAAAATCGGTTTGGGTTCACGCTTGGCGAGCTCGGATCGTTTATTCGTTCAGGGTGGCGTGGAGACAACAAACAGCTCTACGGATATGGCCATACAGGGGCACGGGCTTTTTATACTCAAGGATAGCCAGGGCGGCACTTTTTACAGCCGTGCAGGTGAGTTTAGTCTCGACAAGGACGGAAACCTCTCCAATCCCGCAGGGCTCGCCGTCCAAGGAGTAAAGCTCGATAGCAGCGGCAATCCCACGAGCGGCTTGACTAACATCGTTATCAGCCAACTAGTAGTTGCGCCTGCCACGACTGACACAGTCAACCTTGCCGCCAATCTCGACGCTACCGCCACGACTCCGGCTGCGGCAATTCCTACAGACGCTGCCGGAACCAAGGACACCCCCGCCAACTGGTTTGCCGCGAGCAGTTTCTCGACGGTGGTCACCGTATTTGATTCTCTCGGCCAAGGTCATGATCTAACAATTCTCTTTCGTAAGACCGGCACGGCAAATCAATGGGATTACCGTGTGGTCGCTAACTCCAGTGAAATCAGCGGCGGTACGGCGGGAGATTTGCAACAGGTTAGTGCGGCAGGCGGAAAACTGGTGTTCAACTCCGACGGGACCTTAGATACGACCGTTTCCTCATCAGGGACGAATACCACTGTCACTGCCATCGGCCCCATAACCTGGGCTGACGGGGCTAACGCCCAGACGATCTCGGCAGGCAACTTCATATTCACTGGCACAAGTCAGTTTTCGCTCCCTTCATCCGTCAGCCAGATTAACCAGAACGGGACCCAATCGGGAGTCCTCAAAGGGATTAACATCGGGAGTGACGGGGTGATTACGGGGCAGTTTACCTCGGGCGGTACTCAGCCCCTTTTCCGGGTTGCGCTCGGCGATTTTGCCAATCCGCAGGGGCTACAACATTTGGGCAATTCCCTCTTCTTGCAATCACCAGATTCCGGGCCGGTTTTGACCGGTAGTCCCGGCGATGGTAGTTTCGGTACCGTGTTATCGGGATCCCTGGAATTGTCTACCGTCGATCTGGCGACCGAATTTGTCAAAATGGTAACCACGCAGAGAGGTTTTCAGGCGTCTTCGAGAACTATTACCGTGACCGATACCCTTTTGGAAGAAGTGGCCAATCTGAAGAGATAAATAACCCTCAAAACCTAGTTAGCCTCGCTTGTTAGTCCCGGGCGAAATCTCACGAGGTTTCGCCCGGATCCAAGCCTCCCATTAAAGAAATACTTTAAGCCATCCGATACCTTATATCGTGGAGCGCGATGTAGAATAGCTACCACTGGTCAGCTTTATGTTCCGATTAATCTCCTTTCTCGCTCAACTGACTTTAGCCCTCCTTTCTGGATTGCAGCTTTGCCGGCGACCGTTGCGAATCCTGGCTTCTCCCGAGATTGCGGGTGAGCGTGGAGGGCTGAGGTGAACGGAGTTTCTGTTCCAATGGAGTTCGGGAGCCTTGAGGCCAAGCATCTGCCAGGCCACTCGTTTGCGGAGATCCGTTTTGCGATTTCCTCAACAGAAGCTGCGCTTGTGTCTGTAGTGGAAATGGTTAGACGCGCCATGGAAACTCTGGCCCTCGACAACGACTGGGTTGCTCGGGCTGAATTATGCCTGCAGGAGGCATTGTTAAATGCCCACTTCCATGGCAATCACGGTGATCCCGAACGAACCATTCGGGTCGGCTGCATTTTGTCGAGTGAGAAAATCGAATTGCACGTGGAGGATGAAGGGACAGGCTATCCAGTGAACCGTGACTATTCCAATGTTAACACTATGCATCCACGAGGTAGAGGGTTGTTTCTCATTCACCAGCTCATGGATTCTGTCGCTTTCAACGGTGCAGGGGCTCATATCATTATGTCCCTGTCAAGGAGTCAAAATCATGGAAATCAACATTATGCAGGCTGACAACAACACCACCATCGCGCTCAAAGGCCGATTCGACTTTCAAGCGCACCAAGAATTTCGTCGAACCGTGGATGGTCTCCTTAGGTCGGGGAAGGCTACGCTCACGGTGGACCTCTCACAGGTTAATTTTATTGACAGCTCCGCCCTGGGGTTGTTGCTCTTAGCTCGTGAAAACTGTGAAAAAGCGGGGGGCGGAGTCATCCTCAATCAGCCGAAAGATTACGTCGATAAAGTCCTCAAGCTCTGTCACTTCGATCAACTCTTCCAAGTTCAACGGTAGCTTTTGTTCGTTTGAGGCAACGCGTGGAATCCGCAGTTCATTCAGTTTCGGATAGCCGTAGTTCTTCCGCTAAAGTACTTGTGGTCGATGATAACTCCGATAAGCGCTATCTCTTATCGTGTATCCTAGAAAGACATTTTATTGTCATCCAAGCCGAAAATGGCCGCAAGGCACTGGCGACGATGGAGGAAAATCAACCGGACGTCGTCCTGTTAGATGTTCTGATGCCGGGCCTCGACGGGTTCGAAGTTTGCCGGCGCATGAAGGCCAATCCAAAAAGCGCCGATATCCCCGTGTTGTTTGTGACCGTTCTGAATCATGACGAGACTCGAGTTGAAGGCTTGGAACTTGGAGCTGAAGACTTTATCAGCTGGCCGGTCAACTCCTCGGAACTGATCGCGCGCGTCAAGGCGCGAGTGCGGTCCGCGCGTCCACTGACTGAACTACGGACTGTGGTCGAAAAACAGAGCCGCCTTCTCGAAGTAAAAGAACAGCACGAGGCGGCCACCCAATACGAACTGGAACAGGCACGGCTCGTTCAACAGCGGTTTGTGACCAACGTGTTTCCAGAGGGAACGGGCCTTGAATTCGCCAATCGCTACCGTCCCAGTAGACATGTGGGCGGCGATTTGTTCGACGTGGTTGCGCTGAATTCGGACGAGGTGGCATTGCTGATGGCCGACATTTCTGGCCACGGCGTGCCGGCCGCGCTCCTGACCAGCGTCACCAAAGTACTTTTCCGCACTGGAGTGGAGCAATCCTCGGAACCGGCCAAGTTTCTTCGCTGGCTCAATAAACAGATTTCTGCTTACCTAGCCACTGGGGAGTTTCTCACCGTATTCATTGGATGTTGGAATTCGAAAACGCGGATGTTTTCCTATGCTGGCGCCGGCCACCCGCCCGCCTTGCTGATAGCGCCAGATGGCAAGAACGTTGAGCGCCTGTATGTAAGTCAGGGAATAGTCGGAATTATGCCTGACAGTAATTTCCCGCAGCGCAACTTCGAATTGCACTGCGGTCAGCGATTGGTGTGCTATACCGACGGTATCACCGAGGCAATTAACGCCGAGCAAGAGTTTTTCGGCGAAGAGCGTTTGGCCGACGCTTGTTCCCGTTACGCTGCCCTACCGCTTACGACGATGGTCGAGAGTCTATTTGTGGAGATGGACGAGTTCTCGAACGGTGAACCGCAAAATGACGACCAGGCACTTCTCGCTTTGGAAGTAACTCGGTAAGCAGCCCAAATAGAGCTCGCCGTTTGGAAAGATGCTTTCAGCGTGTGAATCCTGGCACTGGACTTGCTCTTTCCGTCCTGGACATCAAGAGTCAAGTGTTTTTGCGCTTCGCCGCTGCTAACTTGACGACGCTTAGTCAAATTATTGGCGTTCGGGTGCATCACTATTGGTGAAAAAGGCAAGTGGCCCAAGTCCTTTCACAAGATGAAGTCGACGCCTTGTTGCAAGGCATCGCAAACGATCAGGTTCCCGCTTCGGAACCTAATTCCTCCGAGTCTCTAGCCACGTCTGGGAATCCGCAAACACCATTCGCATCCGGCGATCTCACTCCTTACGACTTTGCCCGCGGAGAGATCTCATTTATTGGCCGGCTGCCCGGACTGGAGGCCATCTTTAGCAATTTTTCTCGACGTTTGCAGAGCATGTTCGCTTCGGAACTGGGGAAATCGGTGGATGCGAATTTCGAGGGAGTCGAGGTTCTCTCTTACGAGAAACTCATTCAAAGCCTGCCGTTGCCTGCAAGCATCCACGCGGTCCGACTTGAGCCTTTGAGGGGTGTTGGCATTTTAGTCGTCGAAGCGCGGTTGGCTTTTGCCATGGTTGAACTCTTTTTTGGCGGCAGCAGCCAGAAAGCAATGAAAGTGGAAGGTCGAGACTTCACTCCCATTGAGACTCGGTTTCTCGGCAAATTCGTCGAAAGAATGCTTAGGGGGATGGAAGAGTCCTGGCAGTCTGTCATTCAACTCAAAGGGCGCTATCTCCGATCCGAGATGAATCCCTACCTGTTGAATGCCGCAGGAATGGGTGATGCCATGATTACGGCCACCTATACGGTGAACATGTCACCGATTAGCGGCGCGATACTTTTTTCGCTTCCGCTGGCCGCCATCGAAGAGGTGCGCGGCCAGTTAAAGTCCGGTTTACCCGCGGGTGATGATCCGGAGAACGTCGGCATTTTTCAACGTTCGCAGCAGCCTCTGATGGAGATCGAGCTCGAGGTCGAAGCTATAGTGGATACCGTGAGTATGAGCGTCGGCGAAATTATGGGGCTTCGTCCCGGGGATATCATTCAGCTCAATGCCTCAGGGCTTGATCAAGTTGAACTTAGGATCGAGGGAAAGCGAAAGTTCACAGGTAAAGGTGCGCAGCGAAACGGCTCGAAGGTCTTAATTGTCTCTCAAACGTGCCTTTGAATTTAGCGAAAGGACCGGTTGAACGCCATGGAAGAGAGTGCACACGAAAACGGCAGCAGCAAGCGTCCGGAGCAAGTTGATTTGTCTCTATTGATGGATGTTCCGCTGCAATTAACCGTGGAATTAGGACGAGCGCGTATGACGATAGAGAACCTGTTGAAGCTTAGTCAGGGTTCGGTGATTGAGTTAAGCCAGGCCATCGGTGAACCCCTTGATATACTTGTTAACAACAAACTCATGGCCCGGGGCGAAGCTGTGGTCGTGAAAGACAAGTTTGCCATCCGAATCGTCGATGTTGTTAGTCCGGAACGGCGCATCGAAAATCTTCGATGACTTATTTCGTCTCTCTCTTTTCCAACTTCAAAATGAGAATGCTGATGCGGCGGTTCTCGGAATTTAGCGGGTCCTCAGGCAGCCGCAATTTTCGGTCTGCATAACCCACCACCTGCTCGATTCTATCAGACGCGAGCCCCAGTTCTTCTAGGGAGCGCCGAGTATTCAGGGCGCGCGCGGATGACAGTTCCCAATTCGAATAGTAGGACTCGTCGTGGTAGGGGCGAGCGTCAGTGTGGCCGCCTATGACGATCTTATGGGGTGTAGTTCTGATCTCTTTGACGATGATTTCGAGCACTTTACGCATGATCGGTTTAATCGTCGCGCTGCTAACCTCAAAGAAGGCCTGCTTCTCTTTATCGATGATTTCAATGAGTAGGCCTTCCGTTGTGATTGTTATGGGAACCTGATCTTTGTTAATTACTTCCTTTAGTCCGGCTAGATCCTGCTTAAGGTAGGATTCCAGAACTTCCAAGGAAGGCGCTTGAATGATGCCGGCGCCGAGTTTGTCCTGGCCGCCATCGGGAACAATGCCCCTTGATCCGTTGAAGACACCAGGTTCTCGGAAGTAGTGGGCAAGACCCGACTTGAATTTTTTGTCAGAAGCTCCGAGGACCCACAAAACAATGAACAACGCCATCATGGCAGTAACGAAATCAGCATAGGCGACTTTCCAGGCGCCACCATGATGGCCGCCCCCATGGTGCGCCTTGGCCTTCTTGATGATGATTCTGGGTTTATCGTCCTTGGCGCGATGCTGCTCTTTAGCGGATTTACTTGCCATAGTTCTTTATTCCTTCTTTCCCCGACAGGCTTCTTCGAGTTCTAGAGCCGAAGGCCGCTCAGTGCTGAAGACGACGCGGCGGGCGTATTCCACCGCGATGATGGGCGCTGCGCCATGGAGATAAGCCAGGATACCGGTTTTAATGCATTCGAGGTATTTGGCTTCTTCGACAAGAAGGAGTTCCATCTTTTGCACCAGCGGTTGTAGGATGCCGTAACAAAGAAGAATGCCGAGGAATGTTCCAACTAGCGCGGCGGCAATCTTATGGCCAATGACCTCCGGCCCCTGGTCCATGGCGCCCATGGCGATAATAACGCCGAGTACCGCTGCGACTATACCGAGACCGGGCAGCGCATCGGCGGTTTTGCCCAGCACGCCCGTCGGACGACGGCCCTCTTCTTCGTGGGTCGCAATTTCTTCGTCCATCAAGTGAGAAAGTTCATCGGCACTGGCCGAGCCGCTAACCACTAAACGCAGGGAATCTAACATAAGGCTTTTGGCTGCGTGGTTGCCCAGAAACTTGGGGTATTTCTTGAAGATCTCGCTGTTGGCCGGATCATCGACATCCTTTTCGAGCGCCATCTCACCGCTCTTCCGCATGACAGAAAAAACTTCGTAGAGCATGTTGAAGAGCTCCATGTAGTCGGTTCTGCTGTAACCGCTGCCGCCGATTGCCATTTTTAGGTTGCTGCCTATGGCTCCAAGAACCTTAGTCGGAGTTCCGGCCAAAAGACTCCCGGTGGCAGCGCCCCCGATAATCAGGAATTCGACGGTTTGGTTGAGGATGCCGATCGGCCCACCCTCTAATAGAAAACCACCGATAACCGCCCCGAGGACGATTACATATCCCATGATGGTAAACACGAGCTAATTTTCTGCCTTCAGCCTGGGTTGGGAAAAGCGCCACACGATATGGATTCGCATGCAGCTTGAATCGCCAAACTAGGCGAAAACTTTAGTGAACATTAAAGAATTCACGGAGATGGCCGACCGAAAATAGTGGATGAGCCAAGAACTCTATTGGGAGCAGGAAGCGCTGGCACGGATGTCCCGTCTTCCTCTGTCGCCAGTTGCGTTGCGCATTCTGGAGGTTGCAAAAAATGAGAAAGCGCCGATACAGAGCGTGTCGGACATTATTGCGTCCGATGCTGCATTCGCTGCGCGATTGCTAAAAGTCGCCAATTTCACATCGGGCTTAACCCAGAGAATCGCCACGGTTTCTCAGGCCATCACCGTTTTGGGCCTGAATACAATCAAGTCCTTAGCTTTGGGTTTGACAGTGTTTCCCTTTGAGCCATCCGCTCCCGGCGGGAACGTTATCCCCGCCGAGCGTGAATCTCCCGTGACTTTGCGACAGTTGTGGGAACATGCATTAGGTTGTGCTGTGGTGGCCGAAAGGTTGAGCGCGCGCGCGGATTACGGTTCCCGGCATCAAGCTTTTGCAGCGGGTTTAGTGCACGATGTTGGTAGGGTTTTGCTGT
>Ga0307471_100001436_pt1 | contig 12976 bp, 14 predicted proteins | sample atmos_gasesAM3C__2_FD_204566 | JGI IMG/M metagenome (GOLD analysis project Ga0307471, IMG submission 204566) | Hardwood forest soil microbial communities from Morgan-Monroe State Forest, Indiana, United States - atmos_gasesAM3C_515 | ecosystem: Environmental > Terrestrial > Soil > Temperate... | reverse complement strand
ACGATAATTGAATCAGAAAACTGCATGTCCAGTCCCATAACCAGGCTAACTGACTGGAGTGTGTCCGGAAGTGGCGCACCATGGGGAAGGCCGAATGAGAATCGTTCCCACTCCGCGCCAAGGCGCAGAACGCCAGGCTTAATCCGTGGAGTGAATACCAACTGCACGATAGAATCATTTTCGTCGAAATCGCGCACGCTCTTGTTAGGTCCGCGTTGCACGTCCCCGCCACCGACATAGGTGTCTTCCGCGGTATATTCGAAAGGGAGGTGACCCAGCGAGTCGGACCAGTTTCCGGTGTTTTCGTCAGCGAAAATTCGCGCCGCAAACAACAGCGAGGAGGCTGCCAAAGCGGCAATGAAAACTCGACAAACCAGGCGTTTCACCGCTCAACGACCTCCACTCGTATCGCGCCGAAAGAGTGTGACGGCTTTGGTGATGTTTTTCATCGTCACCGATTCCGACGCAAGCCGTTCCACGCCATGCAGGGAGCCCAGCGACGCAGCGGAGATCATGTCGCCGCGCCAGACCAGGGTTGAAGGTTTGCCTTCTACTGTAACCGGCCACATCTGATACAATGTAAGAGCAACGTAATAACCACCGCTCGCATAGTAAAGAACATCCGCAGCTTGATAGGTCCCGCCGGCACCGGCGCGGCTATAAGATGAACCTAGCGTTACTACACCTTGATCATCCACATCGAGAAGCTCCCAATACAATTCCGGCTTGAGCGATCCAGCGCCGCGTCCAATACCTGTGGCTCCGAGTAACCCGGAAAACTGATTTCGGATTTTCCCTTGCTCGCGCAACAATCCGTTTACTTCGTCGCTCGCCCGAACAGACGGACCGGCATGATCATAAGGCGGTTGACCGGACATTCCGCTCGACGCGAAACTTTTCGATCGCGCAGCCAGCACATCTGCCCAGAACGCCCTAACCGCTGGAGGCATCGCGCCTCCGCCCCCTGCGGCTCCGGCAGAAAATTTCTTTGCCTCGTCCCGGCTGATTTGGAGTTCAGGACTAAGTTTTTGAGTCGCTGTGACGAATGAACGCACTGAACTGTTACCGGGCGCGTCTTTCAGTTTTTCGAAATTGGCCGGGGTAGGGCTCAGCGGCAAATCAGAATGTAAAAAAACCTTTAGTTCGCGATGCCTTGTCGGGTTCCACCCGCGCAACGCCTCGATTTGCTGGCTGGGCGAGCCCGGCGCTACATAACAGCTTTGCACGGCGAGAAATCGCGGATTACTCATCGGCGGTGCGTGCGCCGTCTTCACATCGCTTTTCGCCAGCTGTCCGAGATCGACCTTGCCAAAGATGGAAAACGAGGCGAGCTCTGAAACAGCGTCTGCGCGCGCGGTTGTCAGTCCCAGGCGCAAGGCCAACAGCAAGAGTAGCAGGCCGCACCCCCTTACAGAGAAGTGCCGCTGCGGTTTCAGCATCTTGGGTTTCGCGAGCAACATATTGTGACGTTCAATAACCAGATGGTTGCAAATTTTTTGGATCATCGCAATAGGGTTTCATCATGAGCGAACCGGTGATCGTGCTCGACCATCTGAGCAAGAGCTTCGGTAACGTCCATGCTGTGCAGGATCTTTCACTCACTATCGCGCCCGGAACAATCTTTGGTTTTCTAGGGGCGAATGGCGCGGGAAAAACGACCACGATTCGAATGTTGTGCGGCCTGACTCATCCGACCGCTGGCAATGCAACAATCGCAGGCAGGGATGTTTGGAAAGATCGACAACATGTTAGGACGAAGTTCGGCTACGTTCCGCAACGCTTTAGCCTTTACCGTGATCTCACCGTGCTGGAGAACTTCCGCTTTTTCGGTGGCGCCTATGGAGTTGCGGGTGCGGAACTGGAGCGGCGAATCAAGCGCTTGCTTCGGCTGAGCGACTTGGAAGAAAAAGTTGATGCTGCCGCGGGAAATCTATCTGGCGGCATGCGGCAATTGCTGGCGATCGGTTGCGCACTGGTGCACGATCCGCCGCTCCTTTTTTTTGACGAACCGACAGCAGGCCTTGATCCCGTTCACCGGCAGCAAATCTGGAACTTACTCTATGATCTGAGTAACGAGGGAAAAACGATCTTTGTTACTACGCATTACATGGACGAGGTGGAGCGCTGCACTGAAGTGGGCTTTATCGAGAGTGGGCGGCTGCTGGCGAAAGCGTCGCCACGCGCTTTGAAATCGAGCTTTCGCGTGCGCTTGCTCGAGATCGATGTGGAACCACTCATGCCCGCACTGGTGCGGTTGCGGGATCGGCCCGAGCTGCTGGGCGTTTCCTTGCGCAGCGGCAGCCTGCGCCTGTACGCACAGGAACCAGAGAAATTGATGGCGAGATGGCGCGAGAACTGGCCCTTTCCAGATCTTCATTTGTTGGGCGAACGCTGGGTAGAACCCGACATGGAGGACGTTTTCACCGCATATTCGCAGGGGTACGATGGCGTCTTGAAAAAATCGGCATCATGAAATGGCCATCATTGAGCGCAATTGCGAGTGTCGCTTACAAAGAATTCCTGCACATCTACCGCGATCGGCGTGTCTTGCTTTTACTGATCATTCTCCCGCCGCTCTTCACACTAATTTTCGGGCACGCCTTCGAGAATACTGAGCTCACCGACGTCCCGGCGTTGCTAATCGATCGCGATCAGACGCCGCGCACCGCCCGTTTCATCGAGATCATCTCCAAGGACAAAACGTTTCATTGGAGAATGCCAGCGCCCGACTTTCAGGGTGAATCGGACCTGATCGGAAACGGAGTGAAGGCGACTCTGGTTATCCCGGCTGGTTGGACCGATAGCCTGAACAAGGGCGACCCGAAGCCGCTACCTCTTTACCTCGACGACAGCGACACGAACACTGCCAGTGCAGTCGAAGGCGCTGTGCAAAAGAATCTAGGTACATTCCAGGCCAAAGAACGCGACCTACTTGTGGAGTCACTCCCGGAGGAGGTGATCGAGTTAGGCAAGAAATTGCCCATCGATATCCGTAAACAATTCGTTTCGCTTATGACCGCGTGGAGTGCGGAGTCGAAGAACTTGTACAATCCGAAGTCGCGCTTCATCGATTACGTCGTGCCAGGCGTGATCGGGTTGATTTTGCAATTGCTAACTGTCACGCTCATGGCCTGCACCATCGCCCGCGAACGCGAATCGGGCACACTCTATCAATTGCTGGTGACTTCGCTGCAGCGCGGTGAAATCGTGATCGGGAAAATGCTGCCGTATCTGGTTGTCTCCATTTGTTTAGTAGTGGTGATTATGGCGCTCAGTTGGTGGCATTTTGGCGTGGCATTTTATCAGCCTCCCGCGCTGGCCCTGATCTGCCTGCTGTTCCTCCTCTGCTCACTCGGACTGGGTTTATTGATTTCGACCTTCTCGCGCACCCAAACGCAAGCGATCCAATTTTCCGTTTTCTTTCTGTTGCCGGTCTTTGTTCTCTCAGGCGCATTTGCGCCACTCGAGCAACTGCCAAAAGCAATCCAATACATCTCGGAACTTTTCCCGCTCACCCATTTTTGTCGGGCCTTTCGGCTAGTAAACATGTACCACGCCGGCGTCTCGTTTTATGTTGTCGATCTTGTTGTGCTTCTGGCAGGCGCGCTGATCACGTTTATCGGGGCGGCCTTTCTCCTAAAACGAATCGAGCAATAAGGTGGTCGGACAGCCACTTTCGGTCAGGGGAACGATCTTGATTTGAAGGAAGCACGATGAAAGCAAACAATTGGTATTTGACCCTGCCGATTGCAACGATAATCACGGTAATCGGTTTGGGCGGGGCAGGCGAGGCCTCAAAGGAGCCCTCAAGTTCGACGCCGCAACAAGTGTTTGATGGAATGCGCCAGAGTTTCCAAGCGAATAAGGCAAAGGGAGTGCATGCGCGCTACCAGTGGGAGCTCAGCGGCCCCAATGGCGGAGAATGGTGGATCGACGTGAACGACGGGACCTACAAGATGGGAAAGGGAAAAATCGACAACCCAAGTGTCACGTTCATCACCAGCGACGCGGATTGGGTCGCGATGTCGAATGGGAAACTTAAGGGCACGTGGGCCTTTATGACTGGCCGACTGAAGGTTCGCGGCAGTCAAGCCGTCGCGAGAAAACTGAACGAAATCTTCCCTTAGAATTTCGCCTCGATATCAACCTGGACGTAGGGGGCAGGCCTCGTTTTAGGGGTCGCTTCGGCGCGGAAGAACTCAAACTCGCGCCTGACGGTACACCCTCCGCCGAGCGTGATCTTGAAGGGCTTAAAGCCGGAGTACCTTATCTGAGCTCCTGCACGGTCCTCGTTGTATTGAACGACGGCGTTGTGGACCTGCAATTTCCTCTCAGGGGTTATGACATCATCAGTGCGGAAGCTTTCGTAAAAGAGATTACCAAGGATACGGAATTCCCAATCGTCATTCGGATTATAAACTAACGCCGGTTTTGGGAAGACGCCTTCCAGACGGAACTTGTCAGTGAACAGCCAGATCAGGCCGCCGCCGGGGGCCACGGCCGGGTTTTGGTAGAGGCCACCACCGGCCCCGATGACGCCGAAGATTTTATCTTTCTTGAGCGGAAAAGTGACCCACACTTTCCAAGGGACGTCGATTGAATCGCCGGTGATGTTATTTTGGAAATATGGGCCCGGATCGATCTCGATTCCCGCACCGGCATGATCCTTCACGATATATTCGAAAGCCAGTAGAGCGTGAATCGTTTGGAGGTGGTCAGGCAGACCGTTATTGGTGCCGCCGAAGTCGAACCTTTCGTATTCGACTCCTGCCCGGAAATACCACTTGCCGGTGACAAGGAAGCGATGAGCATAGCTGAAATCGTTGTAGAGCGAGTCGCCGTTTCCGAAATTGCCATGGACATTGTAGAAATTGCTGTTGAGCGTGTAGTCCATCTCGTACTCGAACAGATCGCGTGAGTTTTCGTCCGCTGGAGTAGGCGAAGGTTGGGCTTCGAAAGTTGCGGGGCCGGCTAGCGCTGACGTAATGCCCGCGAGGAAAAGAAAGGCACAGAGCTTTGGAATGTTTCTCATTTGGTTAAGGCGACCCGGATATCGACATATCGGATGAGGAACGTAAGGGCGATGTATCGAAGAGGGGATATTTTAGCAAGGAAAATTTTGAAACACCTGCGTTTGGCGATTTCTTTCTTCAACCGTTCAGACCATGTTTGTTGATGACTTTTGACGCGAATATCGTGAGTTGACTGATGCGATTTCGGGGATAGGTTTTTTTCTCTGTGACAAACGCTCTGATTCTCTCCCAGAATTCCGTGGCCCTGGCAATGGTCAATCCCCTATCCGGCCCTGATCACGACGTCGCGGGATGGTTCCACGCCCACCTGACGCAGACATTTGTAAGCGTGCTGCGGGCCTTCACCGAGTTTGGTTCGGGCGAGTGGATCGGTCTTATTTTGTTCGCGGTGGTGTTGTTTTTTGTGTGGAAGCGCTGGTGGCCCTCACTTGTCACTCTAGTCGTTGCTGTACCCGGCGGGATGCTCTTGAACGAGTGGGTGAAAGTTCTTGTTCATCGGCAGCGGCCCTTTGTCGATGGTCCGTTTGTGGATTGGTCTGGTTACAGTTTCGCCAGCGGTCACACCATCGGAGCCACCCTTCTTTACGGCCAACTCCTGCTTTTTATTCTGCCCGCTCTCAAAGCGCGCCATTGGCGACTGCTATCCGTCTTGAGCGCGGTATCGCTGATCGCCCTGGTAGGGTTCAGCCGTATCGCGTTGGGCGCACATTTTCTAACCGATGTGCTCGCGGCCATCTTTTTTGGAATTATCTGGCTCACGTTTTGTTTATTTGCCACGAAGCCAATGCGGGCACGCGCGGCTTCACCCGCGATCGTGCCCCTTGTTAGCGAACCTGCTCTTCTGCGTGTGGAATTGGCAGAAGAACCGGCGCAGAGTCTCCCGAGCTGATCGGGGCAGCCGCGTCGTTTTAGCGGCTACGCAAATTTAGCGATCTTCTTTGAAGGATAGGCCCATCTTCCCGGGCGGCCTCGAATTGCTCTCAACAGGCAATGAAAGCACCCGGCAAGATACATGTGACGGTATGGCTGCTTGGCCTCGCTGGCGCGGCGCTTTTCACCGGGCTCCTGATTCGCCAAGGCATCGGCCAAGTCTGGGACGCGTTTGCTACGGCGGAATGGACAATTCTGGGAATCGTTGTTTACCATCTGATCCCAGTTTTTTTCGACGCCGTCGGCTGGGGCGCTCTCTTTCCCAAATCCGATCGCCCGCGGCTTTTTCAACTGCTTTGGATGCGCTGGATTGGCGAATCGGTTAGCACGCTAGTCCCTTCCGCCGCCGTCGGTGGAGACATTGTCCGAGCTCGCCTGGCTGCGATCAGCGGCACACCGTTGCCGGTCGCGGCGGGAAGCGTTCTCGTGGATATCACGCTCGGTATTTTTATTCAGGCCGGGTTTACTTTGCTGGGATTGTTTCTGCTTGTCGACCGTACGGGAAAGACCAGTTTCGTCGGTCCGACTTTAATCGGAGTAGTAGTCGCACTTTTTGCGTTCGCTGGCTTCTATTTTGTCCAGCGTCTCGGCATCTTTCGTTTTCTCGCTCGCATCATTTCGCGTCTGGCCGGTTCCTCGGATTGGCAATCCCTCGTGCAAGGCGGCGACACGCTGGACCGAACCGTCCGGTCTCTCTATGCGCGGCGTAGTGGCGTGGTCGCGTCTTGCATTTGGACGATGACCTCTCTCATTGTCGGCTCGGGAGAAATTTGGCTTGCCCTGTGGGCGCTCGATTTACCCGCGTCGTTCGTCAACGCACTCATCCTGCAAAGTACCGTCTTGACGATTCGGTCGGCAGCGTTTGCAGTCCCTGCTGGTCTGGGTGTGCAGGAGGGCGGCTATCTTGTGGTTGGAAATTTGCTCGGAATTCCAGGCGAAGGCGCTTTTGCTCTCTCCCTCGTCGCTCGCGCGAGAGAAATCGGGCTTGGCGTCCCCGGGCTCATCACTTGGCAGTTTATTGAAGCGCGTCGCCTTTGGCGCGTGCGTGCGCGTTTAGCTACGAACGCTCGGTAATGTTCAAGATTGGCGGTCACGTCTCTGATCCTTTCGAGCCGCTGTTTTACCTTCGCGGGATTTGTGAAACTTGTTCGGACGCCCCACCAAATCCACGCAATCCCGTTCGGGAGCGCGAGGTGATTTGTTAATTCTGTAAGTACAATTGGATCTCCGTAAGCGTTGAGAAAGCAAAGCGCAAAAGGTAGCCATTGCCGGCTGGAGGCTATTGCCAGGATGTCCAGCAGAAAGACGAGCAAATCGTCCGCGTGCCGCGATTTCGCCGGGAGCGATTTGGCGTGGACGAGTTCGAAGTCGATCAGCCGCGCTCGTCCGGTCTTTTGGTTGTAAACGACATTTGTCGCCGTCGAATCCCCATGTGACCACGGGCCGTGAAATTCGTCGCTCCAGAATTGATGTGCCCGCCGAAGTTCTCTTCCAGCCGCTTCCAGCATTCCCCGCGTGAGCGTGCGTTCGGTCAGATGTTCCCAAAGATTTTTTCCTGGTAGTTTATCGGTGCAAACTGTCCTGGCGCCGGAAGCAAAAGCGCGAAAACGATCTCCATTGAGCATCCGAAAACTTTTTATTTCCCAATGCCGCCAGTCTTCGGCTTTGCTCCAAAAGCGGATCGGTATGTCCGACATGCGAAAATACAAGTTGGCCAGATCAGCCAATTGCTCGCTGTAGATGTTGCGGCGCTTGATCATTACTCGCCGCCCGCGCCGAACCTTCTCGGAGGTCGAGCTAATCTTTAACGAGTCAACGAATGTTGCTGTGGCATTAGTGAGAGCCTGAGGAACAAGTGGTGTAAGTCGTTCTGCCAAGCTTGTCCCATCTTCCCTAATTGGCATTGCTCACCTTTATTCGACTTCCTTACTGCTGATGGCTGTATGCGTAGTATGTCGGAACGCTTCGCGCAAAAAAATCGCGACTCTCAGAGCGTAATCGTCTCTCCGATTTTCATGACCCGCAGCTTGGACTTGAGTTTGCGGTTCTTCAGTTCGCGTTCGAACACTTCGGGCGTGCCTGTCAGCACCGGAAACGTTCCATAGTGCATCGGAATTACCGTCTTTGGAGCCACTAGCTTCACCGCTTCCGCCGCCCGAGCCGGTCCCATCGTAAAATGATCGCCGATACAAACCAGCATGACGTCGATCTTGTGAAATCGTTTCACCAGCGCCATGTCGGAGAACAAATCGGTGTCGCCTGTGTGATAGATAGTTGGTCCATCACGTAGCGCGATGATCAGTCCGGTTGGATTGCCGGCATAGACCGGCGGCGCATTTTCCTCCTTTTGAATGGATGAACCGTGCCACGCCGGGACAAACTGCACCTTTACTTCACCATCAAGCAGCGAAAGCTCACCGCCCAGATGCCCGGTTGCCTCGTTAGGGGCCTGCGCTTCAGGATAACCAAGCACTGAAATCATCGCTGCGTTGAGCTCGAAGTTCGAGACCAGAGTCGCGCCCGTGCGCTTTCCAATCTCGACTGCATTACCGACGTGATCGGAATGCCCGTGCGTAAGCAAAATAAGATCGACATGCTCGAGCGCGGCAAGCTCCTCTTTGCCGCGCGCGAAAACCGGATTTGTTAGCCATGGATCGATCAGCAATAGCTTGCCACTTCCGGTAGTGATCTTGAAAGCCGATTGGCCATACCAAGTCAAATGCATTTCCATGCGAATCACGAAACCGAAAAGCATTCATTCGGCAAGGGGATGAAGGCCCAAAAATCGCGATGACTCAGAGAAACGGCAGCGGAACCACTTCTACCGGAATTGTCTCGACCGGTTTCGGAGCAGAACCTCCTGCCGTGAACGCGTCCAGCCTGGTACCGGCGCCGTTGAAGCCGCGTTTCACGTATCCGAGGGCAATTTCTTTTCCGATTATTTCGCTACGCGTGGCACTTGTGATCCAGCCAACATCCTTCCCCGGTACTGAAGGAGAGACAAGTTTCATACCTGGCTGAAGCGGGATATTGTCCACCGAAATCAGCCCGCATAGTCGCTTGTTTGTCTGACCCGACATCTTGATTCGCGAGATCACTTCCTGACCGATGTAACAACCCTTTTGGTAGTCGATTGTTCGTTGTTCCAGATTGGCTTCGATCGGGATAATCTCCTGTGTCAACTCGCGACCCGATCGCGGAATTCCCTGCTCGATTCGCATGACCTCAGCCGCATCGGAATCACGTAGGGTCCATCGCAAGGATAATTCCTGTAACAAGGCGCCATGCTGGGCGGCTTCGACCCATGTGTCCCATCCCGGTTCAGCAAAACGGCGCACAGAGACAGTCCGGCCAGACTCCAGCGCCGGGGGTTGTTGTGACAACACGTGAAAAAGCGAGAATTGATCGGTGACGTCCTCAATCTGCACGTCGTCGGCGATCACGTAGCGCTCCAGCCGGACCTTGAGCGTTTCTCGAAGATCGGCCGCCGCATCGACCAAAAAGGATTCTCCCGATGCGGAAACAAAAATGTGCGCATCTGTTTTGCCTTTCGCATTGAGAACGCACCCTTCGATTGCGGAGGTTTCACTCGCCTTGCGCAGATCATTTGTGATTTGCCCGTTGAGGAACCGAAGCCGGTCCATCCCGGTAATACGAAACTTTGCGCGGTCGGAAAGGTCGAGAGAGATCGCATTATTCATCACAGATCACTTTACGCATAAAGCTCGGACGAAAAATCTCGTGCGTTTTCTGCCGAACCCTAAACGCTCCGTTTGGAAGCGAGAGTCGATCACTAATGCCGAGTAACGCTGGACGCACAACACCGGTTCTCCTGGGTTGAAACGCAATGTCATTTCTCCCCGGAGGACAATCGGCTGAACAGTTGCTTGAGAAAACCGCGACGCAATCGTCTTGTTTCGTTAGCCGCTCCGCCGCTTGCCGCGTCGACGAGTGGCGCAGGCGAAACCTCCGGAGTCGCATCTTGCTGGAGCTGGATTTCCCCTTCGGTTGAGCTCGCGATCGACTCGTCGGGGCCCGCTTGCTCTTCCGGCTCGTCCAGTTGCAACTCTTCACCAGTAACTGGCGCAGACTCGTGCAAATATTTCCGCGCTATTACCGAATAATCATCGTCTCCGTGGCCCCAATGCATTTGCTCAAGCAGCTGATCGCGAGCAGCGGCTGTCACACCCAGATCGAGATAATTCGACAAACCGATCTGATTAGCGATCTGCATATCTTTCAACATGTGTTTAGCAGAAAAGTGCGGCTCAAAATCACGGCTAAGCATTTTGGGCAGTTTCATCGCGAGAGTTGTAGAATTGCTCGCGTTACTGCGCATTGCCTCGATGAACTTTTCCAACGGCAAACCCAAAGCTTGAACAAGCGCCAGCGCTTCTGCAGCTGCCTGGACGCTTGCGGCCGTGATCATGTTGGTTGCGATCTTGATTACGCTCGCTTGGCCAATTGTTGGTCCGATCTCGATGATCTCTTTACTGCTGGCTTCGAGAATCGGACGCGCTTCGCGCAGTGCCGCATCGTTTCCGCACACATAATAAACGAGCTCACCCTTTTCGGCTGCAGTTTTACTTCCTGTAAATGGCGCCTCGACAAACCGCGCTTTGCGACGTTCGACAATTTCAGCCGCGGCACGCATTGAATCCGGAGTGACTGTTGAGTGCGCAAGGACGAGATGATGTGGCGTAAGCTTTTCACCTAGCTGTCGGGCGGTCTGCAACAAAGCTTCATCATCCGAAACAAATATCTGGATGTGATTGCAAATCTCAGCTACCTCCCCGGGCGACCCGACAAAATTAGGAACGGAGCGCGGCGACCGGTTCCAAACATAAACTGGGAACCCTTTCCGCCGCAGGTTCCCAGCAACGCCGCGACCAATGATCCCAAGCCCGATTATACCGATGTTTTTGTGCGTTGCATGCGACATAGGCTTCCGGCGTTCTATTAATGCGGCAACTCGTAATCAAACTGCCGGGAAAACTGACGCGAGGCAATGCAGAAATTGGGCAAGCCCTGGCCCGGTGATTTGTTAAACCGTTGAAGCGTGAAAGCGAAAACGAGAATCCCCGCTTCAACGGTTTAACGCTTCAAGGTTCTTATTTCAGTGCGAATTCGGACAGGTAATACAAGGCGACTGACCCGACGATCTGGAGACTCTGAGCGCTGATCTTATCGATCGTGTCACCCGCGGTGTGCCACCAGGGATAATCAAAATCAATCACGTCAATTGTCGGAATGCCGATAGCGTTTAGTGGTGAGTGGTCGTCGATCATCTCGCGATCGAGGTACGTAAAATAACTTCGCAGCTTGAGCGCTTCCGCTGCCGCAAAAATGTCTCGCGCTATTTCGGGAGGCGAATCTGCAGGCAGCGTGACGTCGAGGGACCGATCGCCAACCATGTCGAACAAGATCCCTCCGCGGAACTGTTTGGCGCTGCCGCCTTTGAGTTGTCCGGCAAAATACCGGCTTCCGTACAATCCATCCGTCTCCGAAAAATGGTCGTACGCTTCTTCGCCGTCGAAAAACACGAGCTCAATTTTCGCGGCCAGATTCGGATGCTGCCCGATTACTCGCGCCAATTCCAGGAGCAAGCCTGTGCTCGAGCCGCCATCGTTAGCTCCCACGAACTTTATAGTGTCAAACGTTTTCGTGTCGTAATGCGAGCACAACAAGAACAAGTGCGCAGCGTTCCCTTGGCCGGGAAATTGGGCAATCAAATTTACGAACTGGACCTTTCCCCGCGGGGTGTCGTCGGTGAACGCCTGGCGTTTTACGTGCCAGCCCGAACTGCTTAGCTGATCCTCGATATAATGCCTGGATTTTTCGATCGCCTCAGATCCAGGCGGGCGTGGCCCGAAATCGACCAATCGCTGGACATGCGCGAGAGCTTTCTCACCCGAGATCTCGTGCCAGGTTTTTGTGTCCGCCGCGTGCGATACGTCCGCACAAATAGCCGAGACGCAGACAATCAGCAGTAATGGAGTAAGGGAGTAATGGAGCGTTGTTTGGCGTGAATCCATCACTCCAGTACTCCACTACTCCCTTATTCCAGCTCTCGCAGTCCCAGAGTAGTCACAATTCGCTGAAGATCGTCGTTTCCGTAGTACTCGATTTCAATCCGGCCTCGTTTGTCTCCATGATGGATGGTGACGTGCGTAGCGAGGTGTTCTTGCAACCGGTTCTGCAAATCTTCCACTGCCGTTGGCATAATGCTCGGCGCACTCCCTGCGCGCCGGGACTTTCGATGCGAACGCGCGACTCCAAGCAAGCGGGCAACCAGCCGCTCGGTAGCACGCACGGTGGCATTGCGACGCAAAACAGTTTCCGCAGCCAGGAGCTGTTCCTCCGGCGCTTTTAATGCCAAAACCACCTTTGCGTGTCCGACCGAGAGCAAATCCTGAGCGAGCCAGATCTGCACCTGTGGATGCAGATCCAAAAGCCGCAGCGCGTTGGCCACTGCCGCCCGGCTCCGCCCCACCTTGAGCGCGATGTCTTCCTGCCGCATTCCAAATTCATTCGCTAACCTTGCGTACCCCTGGGCTTCTTCGATTGGGTTTAGATCGGCGCGTTGCAGATTTTCGATCAACGACAATTCGAGCACTTCCAGGTCGTTTGCGCTGCGAATTAAGGCAGGCACCTCAGTAAGACCCAGCTCCTGCGCCGCGCGCCAGCGGCGTTCTCCCGCGATCAATTCAAATCGAGCGCCCGCCTGTCGAACAATGAGCGGTTGAATGATGCCGTGTTGCCGGATCGAATCGATTAGTTCCTGGAGTGCTTCGCGCCCGAAATCTTTGCGCGGCTGCAGCGCGCCGGGAACGATGTTTACCAAATTGATCTGGTGCACTCGCTCCCCCGACTCTATCGCGTCTGGGCGCGTTGCGACCGAGGGAGTACCAATTAATGCGCCAAGGCCTTTGCCCAGACCAGTCCGTGCCATGCGCCTAAGGCTACGGGAACAGTTCCATCAACGCAAACAGCAATCCGATCGCGGGGCCAGG
>Ga0307471_100001435_pt1 | contig 12981 bp, 5 predicted proteins | sample atmos_gasesAM3C__2_FD_204566 | JGI IMG/M metagenome (GOLD analysis project Ga0307471, IMG submission 204566) | Hardwood forest soil microbial communities from Morgan-Monroe State Forest, Indiana, United States - atmos_gasesAM3C_515 | ecosystem: Environmental > Terrestrial > Soil > Temperate... | reverse complement strand
GCCGTTTCGATTTCTGCTCCCACCAGAAAACCTGCGGTCGAGATGAGCCGGATCTCGCGCTGGTTGTGAACGTGAGGGCGGCGATGCTGCAAGTTGATTACGCCGACCACGCGACCACGCGACATCAGGGGCACCGAGAGGAAGGCTTCGTAAGTGTCTTCGGGTAATTCGTGGAAGAATTGAAAGCGCGGATCCTTGGAAGCGTTCTTCGAGACCGCCACCGGTTCGCGATGTTCCGCCACCCATCCGGTGATGCCTTCTCCAACGTTCAGCTTCAGGCGATCGACCACGTCCGGGTGTGGGTTCTTCGATGCCCGCAACAACAGTTGTTCGTCTTCGAGAACGTAAATCAGGCAGGAATCGCACTTTACGAGGGCCGAAAGAAAATCCACAACGCGCGCGAGGACCTCATGCAAAGCGTCCGCTGACGCCATACTGCTGCCGAGCTCGTGCAGAAAATCAACAGATGAATCATCCAAGGGTAATGATGTAGACATGTTATCCACGATAGGGAACGATAGCAGACCTGTCCAATAGCAATTTTCGATCACAGCGATAAAACCTTTTCGCGCACTTATAGAAATTAAATGAATCTTAGGGAGGGTTGCAGAAATATTCTGTTACAGAAGTGTTACAGGGTTTTTCTCTCGAACCAAGACGGTTTCGTCTGGTCGCGGCGGCCCGCTCGCGGTCTTTTTCTGTGGTAAGCAACTCCAGGGCCGGGGTAGCTTCCTCGCGGGCGAGTCGCCGGCGACCACATGGCTTGATAAGTTCTCAAGACACTAAGTTTGAATATTACATCTTTTCGCCGATCGCTTTGCCCTGCGTAAACAGGTACAAGTAATCCGGGCCGCCGGATTTCGAGTCGGTGCCCGACATATTGAAACCACCGAAAGGATGCGCCGCGACGGTGGCGCCGGTGCACTTGCGGTTGATGTAGAGGTTGCCGACGTGGAACTCACGTTTTGCGCGCTCGATCTTATCGCGAGACTTGGTGTAGACCGCGCCGGTCAGGCCAAATTCGGTGTCGTTGGCGATCTCGAGGGCGTGGTCGTAATTCTTCGACTTGATCACTACCAGTAGCGGGCCAAAGACCTCTTCTTGCTCCAGACGTGACTTCGGAGGAATATCGGCGATCACGGTAGGCTGCAGGAAATATCCCTCGCCGGCGTTTGTCGCGGGGCCCCCACCGGTGATGACGCGTCCATCTTTCTTGCCGACCTCGATGTAATCGAGGATCGACTTCATAGAGCCTTCGTTGATCACGGCTCCCATGTTGGCATTTTCCGCGGGATCGCCGACCGTGATTTTCTGCACGCGAGCTTTCAGCTTCGCTAGAAATATCTCGTAAATGCGCTCGTCAACAATCGCTCGCGAGCAAGCCGAGCACTTCTGACCCTGGAAACCGAATGCCGCCTGGGCCACACCTTCGACAGCGGAGTCGACGTCGGCGTCCGCGTCCACGATGATGGCGTCCTTGCCACCCATTTCGAGGATGGTGCGCTTGATCCAGACCTGGCCGGGAGCGTGGTTGGCAGCGCTCTTGTTGATATCAAGCCCGACTTCGCGGGAGCCGGTGAATGCGATGTAGCGGGTCTTGGGATGCGCCACCACCGCGTTGCCGAAGCTGGCGCCGGCGCCGGGACAGAAATTCACTACACCTTCCGGCATGCCGCACTCTTCGAGCAGCTCCACGAATTTTGCCGCGATGGTCGGGGAATCGCTCGAAGGTTTCAGAACCACGGTGTTGCCGCTCACGATGGACGCCATGGTCATGCCCGCCATGATGGCGCAAGGAAAATTCCACGGCGGAATCACCGCGCCCACGCCCAGCGGAATGTAGGTGAGAGTGTCGCGCTCTCCCGGCATCTGCACCGGCAGTTCGGTCCGGGACAGTCGCAGTGCTTCACGAGCGTAGTATTCGGCGAAGTCGATGGTCTCGGCGATATCGGCATCGGCTTCCGCCCAGTTCTTGCTTACTTCAAAAACCAGCCAGGCGCAGAATTCAAACTTGCGCTCGCGCAACACATCTCCCACGTGGAAGAGCAGGCTGGCCCGTTCTTCAAATGACGTCTGGCTCCAGCTGGCAAAAGCCTTCAGCGCGGCCTGCATGGCCGGTTCCACGTGCTCCTTGCCGGCTTTCTGGTGCAGTCCTACGACCTGCGAGGGCTTGGCGGGATTGATGGACTTAATTTTGTCGCTGGTCCTGACCCGCTGGCCGCCAATAATGAGGTCGTATTCCCGACCCAACTGGCCACGCACCTTTTCGATGGCGGCGCGCATCTTGCGGGCATTTTCGTCTTTAGTGAAATCGACGAGTGGCTCGTTTACGAATGGTCCTTCATGCAGGCGAATCTGTGTGTGGATCGGAGCTTCAACGGTTGCCATGAGCGCACCTCGGAGATATTCGATGCCGGTGGGTAGATGTAAGACTCTTCCCGCTTATTGTAGCACCGGGAAATGGGCGTGGGCTGACGGTGCGAGTCGCCGAGCCTGGCTCGGTTGGGCGGACGAGGGCATCCGCCCCTACGCGGACATTGGCGGCTATTTCGCGAGAAGGCCGGTGACCCCGGCACCTACTTTTCCGATCTCACAACCAGGGGCGAGATGACCGCAATTGTCACGCAATTCCAGAACTTCCGCGTGCAACAGTTGAGCGAATTCCAAAGCAGGCCCCGGAGTGACCATATGATCGCTTACCGAGACGATCACCAGCACTTGAGCCTTGACCTCGGCCGCAGCGCGTTCCATCGAACCGCCAACCGTTGCGGAGACGTCGTGGGCCATCATCGCCTGGGCCTGGCGAATGTGGTTGTTTGCATCGAACGCCGCGACCTCCTTTTGGGTCTGCGCGAACCACTCCGGCAGCTTCTCGCGCGTTGTGTCGGCGTTGAACTTGTCCGGCGTTTCGATGGCCAGACCTTCAAAGGCGGTCAGCAAGGTCAGCGCGGGCTGTTCGCTGTAATCGCCATTCTTCCAGGCGGGGTCGCCCATGATGGCATCATTCTCCGCCTTCCATAGCATCAGGTCGAACGGGGCCAGCCGGGGAGAACCGACAATCGGAATTGCCTTGTCGACAAAGTCCGGGTAGGAAACGATCCACTGAAAAGTTTGCATACCGCCCATGGAGATTCCCATCACGGCCTTGAGATGATCGATGTGCAATACCTGGGCCAGCAACTGATGTTGGCTGACGACCATATCTCGGATGCCGAACTTCGGGAACTTCATGCGTGGCTGTGCCTGGCTGTTGGACGGAGAAGTAGAAATCCCATCGCCCAGTGCGTCCACCAGGATGACGTAATACTTCGAGCTGTCCACGATCTTGCCAGGACCAACCAGTTCGACCAGTTGCGCCGTGGTTCCAGTAAACCAGGTTGGGAACAATATGGCGTTGGACTTGTCAGAGTTGAGCTGCCCGAAGGTGCGGTAGCCGAGGCGGCAGTCGCGGATGGCCTCGCCGCTTTCCAGCTTGAAGTCACCCAAAGACGCAAACTGTTGCTGACCGTCCTGCGCGAAGGCGGCAAGATGAAATACAAACGCCAGCAGAAACAATCGGAAAAGTTTCATGGTCGGGAATTGTACGCCATCAGTGTGGCGCGGCAACAATAGCAGCGCCGGCGTCCCGCCGGCTGGGTGGGCCTCCCGCCGCCCACCCCATCGGGCGGCCGCAGGCCGGCGCTACTAAACGCTACGGGACCTTCACCGACTCTTCTTTTTCTGACAGCTGGTAACTCATCGAAGCGGTGCGCTCCAGTTTGTCCCAGGCGAATGAACGGCCTTCCGCGGCGCGCTTCAACGTCTTCAGCAGAACGAGCGAGAACAACTGCCGGTAGGCGAAACGCTGCAACCAGACCTGGCTGAGCAGCCACGGGTCTTCTGGCGCCTCCGGCCGGCGGCGTTCCAGTGCGAAAGCAATCGCCGACGCCAGGAAGTCCATCACCAGAAACGCCACAAAGAAAATAATCAGACGTTGAAAGCTGCTCGGATCGGTGGACTCGGGATGGAAGGATTTCTGAATGAAATACCAGACCGTGCCCACAAAGAACATGATGTCGATAAAAGGCGACACCAGCGGCAAGAGCACCTGGAAGATGGCGATGTTGGGCAGGGCAATCCAGCCCAGCACGCCTACGCGGGCGAATGCGGCGCGATGCTTCCAGACAGACTGCAGTATCCCGAACGACCAGCGAAAGCGTTGGCGCATCAGTCCGCCGGCACTTATGGGGGCTTCGGTATAAGCCAGGGCGAGATCCTCGTATTCGACGCGATACCCGAGCTGCAGCAGCGCCATGGTGAGATCGGCGTCCTCGGCCACGGTGTCAGTGTGGAACCCTCCAGCTTCGCGCACCGCCGAGACTCGCCAGGCCCCGATTGCACCCGGTACCACGCTGACCGCACCCATGGTGTTCAAAGCGCGGCGCTCGAAGTTCTGGCTGGTGATGTACTCCAGCGCCTGCCAGCGGGTCCAGAGGTTGATCCGGTTGCCGACTTTGGCATTGCCCGCGACCGCGCCGACCTTGGGGTTCAGAAAATGAGGCACGAGTCGGGAGATGGCATCGGAAGCCACAATCGTGTCGGCGTCGATGCCGACGAAAATTTCCTCGCCGCGCAGATGCTCCAAACCGAAGTTAAGCGCATCCGCCTTGCCAGAGTTGGGTTTGGTCAGGATAAGGACCCTGCCGCTGGCCTCTTCGAGGGCAAAGGCCTTGCGCGCAACTTCCAGTGTCTTGTCACTGGAACCGTCGTCAATCACGATGACGTGCAGGTTGGGATAGGTCGAGACCAGCGCGGAGCGAACCGTCCGTGCGATAACTTTTTCTTCGTTGTACGCCGGGATCAAAACGGCGACCTGGGGAAGATAGTGCGCCGCGTCGCCGGGAGTTCCATAACGCCGGGGCCAGAGCCGGTCGTAGATGGCGAACGCGCCGATGAAGAGGAGGCGCCCGGTCATCAGCACGTCGCCGACGAAGAAGATCCACGTCATGGCATTGAACGCCAGTGGGAATAGGGCGAATCCAAACAGATTCAAGCGCGCGATCCAACGCTGATTCGAGGGGATGGGCGGCATCACGTCAGCCCGAGCTCGGCCCAGCAACTCGTAAAGCGGCACAATCTTCAATTCTTTTTCTCGTACGCCTTCGATGATTTTGGGGAGAGCCAGCACAGTTTGTTCGCGATCACCTCCGCCATCGTGCAGCAGGATGATGTTGCCGCAGTGAATGTCGCTGGCCGCGCAGGGAGGCAAGTGGGCCAGTACATCGGCGGCGATTTGATCTGCGCTGTGTCGCGGGTTATCGCGCCAGTCGTTGGGGTCGATCTTGTCGCCGATGGTGATGTAACCCAACTCCTGCGTGACCTCGAGCGGGCGGACCTGGTCTTCGGTATCGGGCTCGGCGTCAATCGAATAGGGCGGGCGAAACAGGATCGTGCGGATGCCCAGGCGGCTGGCAAAAAGCTGCTCAGTAAGATTGAGCTCCACCGCGCGCATGAATCCGCGCGAAATGTTGCTGATGTCGGGATGGGTAAAGGTGTGGTTCCCGATTTCATGGCCCTCACGGTAGATGCGGTCGGTAATATCGGAAAACTTGTCGGCTTGAATCCCAATCAAAAAGAAAGATGCCGGGGCCTGTTCGTGCTTGAGCACATCCAGTATCTTGGGTGTCCAGTCCGGATCGGGACCATCGTCGAAGGTGAGGGCTACCTTGTCTGAACTGGATCCATATCTCGCCACCCGGTAGGGCTCAGGCAGCGAGTCGAAGCTTTGATCGGTAATGATCCCCGTGGCCTGGTCCAGCGTGACACTGCGTTGCCCGTCGGCTGGCCGGGCTTCGATGCGCAGGATCTCGCCGTTGCCTTCCATGTCCACGTCCTGGCCGGGTGGGACGTCTTTCAATTTGTCTTCTGAACCTGGCTCGCCCGGAATGTCCCAGACCCGCCATAGCGAACGATCTTCCGATCCGAGGCGCCAAAGCGCGAAAGTCTGAATGCCCAGGGACTGGGCGGTGCGCATCTGATTGAGCGCGGTCACCGCGTCGAGAAACCAGATGTCGTGCTGCAGATCGTGTTCGTCCAGGTAGCTGATATGGGGGTTGAGGCTGTCGCCGTCAAAATCGACGTCCGCTTCGGAGTCACGAGCGGCCAGCCAGGCATCCTGCACGGTCACGTTGGTATCTTTCACTCCCGGCGGCAACGGGCCGTGTTTCGGCTTGTGTACCCAGTCATAACCGTAGTTGCCGATTGCCGAGATCAGCTTGTCTTTCGGGATCACCTTGCTGGCTGCTTTGAGGTTGGCGAGAAACCAGTCTTGTGACGCCACCGGTCCTGGTGTCCCGGGCGAGGGATAGTGCTCGTCATAGTTCATGAGAACGACGCCGTCGACATGAGATGCGATCGCGGCGTAATCGTATTCCTCGTTGCGCGCCTGCACGCTGACGTACAACTTCATTCCCTTGGTATGCAGGTCATCCGAAAGTTCTTTCAGCAACGCGAGGTAACCAGGCTGCGCTTTCCTGCCCAGGGTTTCGAAGTCGATCATCAACCCGTGATATCGGTCTGTGGCTAAGAATGCCGCAACCTGTTGGCAAAAATGTGCCCGGGCATCCTGATCATTCAAAAAGGCGCCGACGTCTACCCACTCGACTCCATCGAAGTTGTTGACCATGGGGAAGACTTCCATGCCGGTATCTTCTAACTTCAGAAACGGCATGACCTTGTCATCCACGGGGCGGACAGCGGAGTCTTGCATTACGTCGAAGAACTTGTTGGTCTGTTCGTCAATGCCCTGCAGTCGGCCGTCGGGCGAGATGACGTGCAGCCAGTCCGGAAAGAGAAGATCAATCTGCCGGGCATATTCCCGCAAGGATGAAAAGCTGGCCGCGTCGTAGGGCACATAAAACGCGGCGCGGATGCCTTCTTCCTGATTCAACTTGACCAACGAAGGCGCCGACTTGGATTTGCGATGGCCCCGGAGTGCGGCCGCCAGTTTTCGCCGCTCTTTCGCCTTTTCCCGCTCCTTTTCCTTTAACGCCCGGTAGGGCTTCTTCTGCGGCGCCAGCAGAAGTTCGGGCAAGGGCTCATTGCGCAAGGCGGTGTAGGCAAAAAAAATCACCAGCAGCGTTATGCTCACGCCGATGACGTCGAAAGCCAGCCGAATTCGCTTCCACCGGGCGCGGCGAGGATCGTAAAAGACAGGTTTCGCCATTGAAGATATAGGTGTCCATCCATCCTAAGCTGAGGTATCCAGACGGTCAATGCATCCGTCATCTGTCAAAAGGGTGGAGCAGGGGCCTGCATACAGCCGCTATCGTGTTCTGGGCTTCAGCCCCTGAGGTACCTCAGCGGCTGAAGCCGCACCGAAACACCGCCCTCAATGCAACGCTAAAGCGCTGCTCGACCCAAACCCATCCACCCGAAAACAAAATCCGCCCAACATCAAATTCGGAGGGACGCACTGGATCCAGCATTGCCCACGGGGTTCGCGGTGAATCGGCCTGAGGTATATTCTTAGCGTGCGCCAACTCGTGCGCCAACATCTTCGATTTTTTCTGTGGGTCACGCTTGCCGCCCTGGGGCTGCGGCTCTTCTTACTGTTTCGCTTCCCCGCCGTCACCACCGATTCTTTCATCTACGGCGATATCGCCAAGAACTGGCTGCAGCACGGCATTTACGGCCTGAGCGGTCCCGAGATTTCGGCCACCTACATCCGCTTGCCGGGATACCCCGCGTTCCTGGCTGCCACCTTTGCCATATTCGGTATGGAGCACTACCGCGCTGTCCTGGTCTTGCAGATGTTCGTGGACAGCGCCACCTGCTTCCTGATCGCGGACATGGCGCGTCGCCTGGTTTCGACCAGAGTCGCGAAAACGGCATTCCTCTTGGCGGCGGTGTGCCCGTTTCTGGCCAGTTATGCGGCCGCTGCGTTGACGGAAACGCTGGAGATCTTTTTCACTGCACTGGCGATCGATTACACCATTGCCGGACTGCAGAACCTGGAAGAGAGGAGGGTGCGGCCTTGGCTGGGATGCGGACTCGCGATCGGCGCCGCGATCCTGTTGCGTCCCGACGGGGGTTTGCTTCTGATCTCAATTGAGTTGTATCTGGCGTTGTTGTTGGTTGGTGCCTGGAGAAACAAAGCGCGGGCGGGTCGCCCGCGGCCACACGTTCCTTCTCACTTATTGCGGGTTGGGTTGATTGTCGCGGTGTTCTCGTTGGCGCCGCTGGTTCCCTGGGCCTGGCGCAATCTGCACACGATGCATCGCTTCGAGCTGCTGGCACCGCGCTACGCCAATGAAGAAGACGAATTCGTCCCAGCGGGATTCAATCGCTGGGTGAAGACCTGGATAGCCGACTATGCTTCGGTCGAGGAAATCTACTGGCCGGTGCCCGGAGACACCGTAGATGCCGCCAAGCTGCCCGTCCGGGCCTTTGACTCTGATGTGCAGCGCCAGCGGACTGAAGAATTGCTGGCGGACTACAACCAGGTGCTCCACGTCACTCCGGAACTGGATGCTCGGTTTACGGCGTTGGCTGGCCAGCGCATCCGGCAAGCCCCGTTGCGTTACTACCTGTGGCTGCCGCTGCTGCGGATTGCCGACATGTGGCTGCGACCGCGGACTGAGACCCTGCCTTCCGATACCCGATGGTGGGAATTTAACGACGACCCGAAGTGGTCGGCGCTGGCCGTGGCGTTGGGAATCATAGGTCTGGTCTATCTGGGAATGGGGGGTGCGGGGCTGGTGGAGGCGCGCAACATCACGTTCTTCGGGCTGCCGCTCGCGTTTCTGGTGGTGCGCTCAATCTTTCTGGGCACACTTGAGAATCCCGAGCCCCGTTACACGTTGGAATGCTATCCCGTGGTGATCATTCTCGCAGCCGTCTTCTTAGGAAAGCTAACAAGACAGCGCGATTGACCTGTGGTCACCCTACGGAGTCTAGTATTTCGTTGCTACAGAAATCCGTATAGACCCCTGGGCACATACGGCAACCTGTTGTACTAAATGCTTTTAGTTCTGGATAATTGATTGCAACGATGACATACAGCTATCTGTAACAAATCTTTACATTCTGTCTGTTGCGTCATTTAGCTGGACGTGTCGGCCCATTAGAGATTCCAACCGAGGGAGTTTTCATGAGACGAAGAGGGGTTGCACCGCGCGGCTTGGTTGTGGGTAGCTGGATGTTCATTCTTGCAGCTTTGCTGCTCGCATCTTCGGCCTACGGTGCCGAAGTCACCGCCTCGCTCCTGGGAACTGTGAGGGATGCTTCTGGGGCCGTCGTGACCGGCGCGAACATCTCGCTAACCAACACGCAAACCAACGTCACCAAAAAGACCGAAAGCGGAACCGATGGCGAGTATTCGTTCACCCTTATTCCGGTGGGACAGTACAGACTGACGGTTGAACGGACGGGCTTCCGCAAGTATGTTCAGGAAGGGATCATTCTCCAGGTCAACCAGGCCGCCAAGCAGGACATCTCGTTACAGGTCGGCGCCCAAACCGAAGTTGTGGAAGTTACTGGAGATGTCGCGCAGGTTGATACCGTCACCGCGACCCTGGGTTCGGTCGAAACCCAGAGGCGCATCGTGGATTTGCCGCTGGTCGAACGCGACACGTTTCAGCTCGGCTTGCTGCAAGCAGGTGTGTTCGCTCCGGATCCCGACGACGGCTCGGGAAATCCGTTTTCGGTCAGCGGGCAACGTTCGGAATCGCTGACTTTTCTGATCGACGGCGTCGATAACAACGACTTTCTTGGCAACAACGCCGTGGTCGATCCCAATCCGGACGCGGTGGAAGAGTTCAAGATCCTCACCAACAATTACGGAGCGGAGTACGGCCGGACCTCGGGAGGAATCGTAAACCAGGTCATCAAGTCAGGCACCAATGCTTTTCATGGCGGCGTGTTCGAGTTCTTCCGCAACGACGATTTGAACGCGCGCAACTATTTCCAGTTGGAGCGGACGCGGTTCAACCGCAATCTTTTCGGTGGCACCCTGGGTGGGCCGATTCGCAAGGACAAGACCTTCTTCTTTATCTCCTATCAGGGATCTCGCCGCATTGAGGGGCAGGTGGCTCCCGTGCTGACCGTGTTAAGCCCGGCCCAGCGCGGATGTACGACGGTGGCGCCGGGCTGCGTGGGCACGGTAGCTGATTTTAGCGGCGATCTTCCCGACACACAATTGGTCAATCCGATCGATGGCACGGACTATCCCAACAATCAGGTTCCTATCAATCCCATCATCGCAACCTACATCAGCAAGTATCTACCCCTGCCCAACGTTCCAGGCACGGACAATTTCGCTGCCAATCCCATCGGTAGAATTCAGGAAGACCAGGGCATCATCCGGATCGATCACCACATCTCCGGTCGCGACTCGATCTACGGAAACTGGATCATTAACGATGTCAGGGCTGCGTATCCGTTCCGGATTATCAATGGCGCGTCCAGCGGTGGCAACGTGCCTGTCGGATCAGGCTTCTCCGATCTAACCCGAAGCCAGCAGGGAGCGGTTACCTGGACTCATATTTTCAGTCCCCACGTCATCAACGAATTCATCTTTGGCTCGAACCGCGTGGCCACGTTGATGGCGATACCGGCAGAGACGACTTCGCCCGCAGACCTGGGATTCACCAACGTCAACCCGGACGACCCCAAGGGCGTCGCAGCGCCCATCATGTTCTCGAACACGTTCCAGCTGGGCCCTTCCCCGCAAGGCCCGACCAAAGAGCATGACGTCACCTTCCATTGGCAGGACAGTGTCTCCTGGAACAAGGGACATCATGATCTGAAATTCGGGGCCGACATTCGCCGTATCCGCAATAACTTCAATTTTGATTTCTTCAACAACGGCAGCTTCGATTTCGCCAACTTCGTGTCGCCTTTCACGGGCGACGGATTCGCTGATTTTGTCGGCGGCTTCCCCGACAACTACTTCCAGTTTTCCAGTGCAATCTACGGCATACGGACCTACTCGCTGAATTTCTACGGCCAGGATTCATGGAAAGTCCTGCCTCGCCTGACCCTCAACTTGGGTGCGCGTTACGAATACAACTCTCCCCAGAAGGACCCACACAACAACATTATTGGGTTCTTTCCTGGGCAACAGTCGACCGTTTTTCCCGATGCGCCGACCGGCTTGCTCTATCCAGGCGATCCGGGGATTCCGAACGCCGGCATGGTCTTTCCCGACAAGAATAACCTGGCGCCGCGCTTCGGTTTTTCATGGGATGTGCTGGGAAATGCGAAGCTGGTCATGCGCGGAGGTTTCGGAATTTTCTATGACATCGAAGACGGCGCTCTCAACCTGCAATTCGGCGGACAGCCGCCCTTTGGAGACGTCTCCAACCTGAACTACTCCAGCTTCACGCCCGGAGTGGACCCGATCGCGGATCCGTTCAACTCGTTTGCGCCCGGTACGGTGAACCCGTTTCCGTTCATTGCGGGCGGCCGGCTCGGTCAATTCTTTGTGCCCAAGGTGTCTTTTGCCTTCGTAGTCGATCCGCACTTCCGCACGCCGTACTCGGAAAACTACAACTACGGTTTGCAGTACCAGCTCACCAAAGACACGCTGATTGAGGCCTACTACGTCGGCAGCCTGGGCAGAAAGCTCATCACCTCGGCAGATGTGAACTTCCCGCAGCCGGGGATTTTGCAGAAACAGCTCAACAATAGCGGCGGACCGGGAGTCGGTTTCACCAACGCCGACTGTGCGCGCCCCCTGGCGGGATGCAGCGATCCCACCGATCCGAACTCTTCGCTTACAGAAGCCGGACAGCTATTGACCGATCACAGCAACGGGCTCTCCGCGAGCCATGAGTTGCAGCTCACCATCGACAAGCGATTCAGTGGAGGTTTCAATCTTCGTGGCGCATACACGCTGGCGAAGACCATCGATGTCCAGTCCGGCTTCCGTGCCCGCTCATCGCTTCAAACAGATCCCCTGGATCCAAGCCTCGACCGCGGTTTGGCCGACTTCGACGCAACCCATCGTTTGGTGATCAGCGGCTCGTGGGAAATTCCATGGGACAAGCCATTTCGTAACAGTCACTTTATGCGCAAGTTGACCGAAGGCTGGCAAATCAACGGGATCGCGTCGTTCCAATCCGGCGCTCCCTTCACCATCTTTTCCAATGACAATCAAAGCCAGCAGGCCAGCGGTCTGGATCGGGCCGATGTGGTGGGAAAACGTCAGACTTTTAATGCTCGCACCATCCAAACCTTCACCCCTGACCCCAACGGGATCAACGGAAGCTGCCTGAACGGTGAGACGACAGGAAATTTCTATTTCAATCCCCTGGCCTACGACTGCGCCAATGTCACCGAAGGGGGCGGTATTCCGCTGTTCTCGTTCGGCGACTCCGGACGCAATACCGTGCGTGGCCCAGGCATCAACAACGTTGACCTTTCAATCTTTAAGAACTTCAAATTTAACGAGCGAAGCGCATTAGAATTTCGTACGGAATTCTTTAATGCCTTCAATCACACCCAGTTCCTGCTTTCGGGGAACTCGTCAACCGTGTTCGGATTTACCGGGAGTTTCGGGCAGGTGTCGCAGGCGCGCGATCCGCGCATCATCCAGTTTGCCCTGAAGCTTTCTTTCTGATTGCGTCATGAGCAAAACTGGGCATCCCAATTGGCTGTCCAGTTTGCATAACTATACGGCTGATGAGGGAAGGCCCCTCGAACCGGCTCGCACGGAGCAGGACTCAAACCACCTACCGCTGCTGCGCTCTAAGGGACGTGGTGGTGAGCGGAGTAGGAAAAGGCCCGGAAGCGAAATTCGGGTCAGGTGACTTCTAGGGAGAGGAACGCAAGTGAACCACTGCCGTGTCGAAAAGAGTCAGACGATGTCAAAACCAGGGTAGTTAGAAGATTCTGGGATTAGCTCCGGCGGTAGCTGCTTACGGACGGAGCGGCATCCGGCATACAGGTGGCCTGAACCTAGAAGAGGCGGTCGTATGGAACATGAGAACCTTGGCGTCG
>Ga0307471_100001434_pt1 | contig 12984 bp, 17 predicted proteins | sample atmos_gasesAM3C__2_FD_204566 | JGI IMG/M metagenome (GOLD analysis project Ga0307471, IMG submission 204566) | Hardwood forest soil microbial communities from Morgan-Monroe State Forest, Indiana, United States - atmos_gasesAM3C_515 | ecosystem: Environmental > Terrestrial > Soil > Temperate... | reverse complement strand
GATATTTATTCATCCAATTAAGCCAGTGAAAGGAGATCATTATGTATTTACAACGTATCGCTATAGGTGTTATCGCGGCCAGCTTGGTGGCTGGTTCAACTGTAGCCTTCGCCCAATCGAGCGACGTAAAGAAACCACTCGGTAAGATGTCTTGCGAGGACTTTCTCGGCATCGAGGAAAGCTTCAAGCCAAAGGTCGTCTACTGGGCGGTCGCCTACGGCCAGGGCGGTAAGCCAGAGAGCGCGGGCGTCAATGTCGCGGGAATCGAGAAGATGATTCCGGTCATCGTCGAAGGCTGCAAGAAGGCGCCAAAGGAGTCTTTCTGGGAAAAGGTAAAGGCCGAGGTAAAGAAGCTCGAGAAAAAATTGTAAGCGCGCCAGGGAGTAAGCGATTACAGTGTCATCAGTCGTCAGTCGTGGGTGATTAGTAATCGGCGCGCAGGGTGACCTGCGCAAAGTTGGCAAAAAAGAGAATTTCAGAATGCGAAATTCGAAATAGGTTTCGGATTTCTAGCGGCAATCAAGACTGCGGAGAGTTAGGCTGCCGCTTCTAACCTGCGGCAACGGAAAGGAAGAGCTATGAAAAATGAGATGACTTTGCCAAGCCAACTGCCGCTGAGCGCCATCGAGGAACTGCACCGCCGTTGGGGGTTGTTCCTAGCTCTCGGCATCGCTTTGATCGTGCTCGGCGTGATCGGTATCTCGGCCTCGGGGCTCTTCACCCTGGCATCGGTGGTATTTTTTGGCTGGCTTCTCGTATTCGGGGGAGCAGCGGTGGCGGTCCACGCCTTCTGGGCGAAGCGCTGGAGCGGCTTCTTCCTACAACTGCTTTCGGGCGTGCTCTACCTGATTGTCGGCTGGATACTTGTCACACGGCCCGGCATCGGGGCGCTCACTCTGACTCTAGTGTTCGCCATCTCCCTGGTCGTGCAGGGCGCTTTTCGCATCGGCGCGGCATTGAGCACGCGAATGGACGGCTGGGGTATGCTCCTCGTAAGCGGCATAATTACACTGGTGCTCGGGTTGATGATCTGGAACGAGTGGCCGCTCTCGGGTCTCTGGGTGATTGGACTATTCGTGGGGATTGACCTCATCTTCTACGGGTGGTGGCTTGTTTCGTTGGCGCTGTCGGTGCGCCACTTGGCTAGAGCGTAGTTTAGGGCGGGGCATCGGAGCAGTGACCGGTCAATCAGCAATCGGTGATCAGGGTGACGTGCACAAAGTTGCTAAAATATTTCGCAATTCGAAATGCGAAATGGAAATAGGTTCCGGGTTTCAAGACGGATAGGGGTTATTATGAAAAAAATACATTTTCTGGCTTTGGCCGCGGCTTTTATTTTTCTCTCCGCCTGCGCAGCGGGGAGTTTCCAGACCGGAGGAAACGTCGCCCAGGGAAGACAAGCTTTGTTTGCGGGCAACTATCAAGCGGCCCTCACGGATTTTCAGGCCGCAGCACAACAAAATCCCAGCTATGTCTATGGCAGTTTGCTACAGGAAGGAGTCTGGAGCTACGTAGGCAGAACCCAATATCTCCTCGGGCAATATCCGCAAGCGCAGCAAACGCTAACGCGGGCGCTTACGCAGCGCAAGAGCAATGACGTCGTTAATCTATACCTCGGCCTGACGATGATTCGCCTTGGTGATCGTGATAAAGGTCGGGGAAATATGGAAATAGGGATGAAAGGAATCGCCGCGTTTATCAATTATATAACCCAGCAGTACCGATACGAAATCGGCCAATACTGGGATCCCGGACACGCCATACGTAACGCAATTCAAAACGCTCTCGCCATAGCGGCCGGTCCAAACGTAGACTGGCAGCAACTCCTCACCCAAGGTGAGTGGATCGGTATCAATTTCGAACAAGAGCCCGACCGAGCCAACGCGCAACAAGAGCAAGACCGAATGATGCAATTGCAGCCGTGATCTAACCCTAATCCGACATTGTTTAGGGCTTGCCATGAGCAGATGGGCGTGGGCATTAGAGTAAGACGATACAATTATCACGAAGGTGATGGGTGAGGCATCCTCTCCCTCGACGGGAGAGGACAGAGGTGAGGGTGCCCTAATTTTTTTGCCCCCTCACTCTAACTCTCTCCCGCCAGGGGAGAGAGAACCCATCTTTTTTCATCGTTCAATAAGCGAAATATCTTGTCGGATTAAGGCTAATTGTTAAGGAAGATCTCGAGCGGACGATCCTGTCCACCCTTTCTGCCTGTCCTTGGCGAGCACGGGCGATGGAATCATAGCTGGGAGGACATAGGCATGAAACTGATCTATTCTTTAGGCGTCTGTTTTCTTGCCGTACTCTCGGCGTGCGCCGGCTTCCAGGTCGGAACCGAATTTTCCTCAGGACGACAGGCGTTAATTGAGGGCAAGTATGAAACCGCCCTCGGACACTTTCAGGTAGCCGCGCAAAAAGACCCCGACTACGTATATTGGCGGGCTGCTGAGGCAAGGAGTCTGGAGCTATGTGGGTAGAACCCAGTACCTCCTCGGGCAATATCCGCAGGCGCAAAAGACGTTAGAGCAAGCCTTTGCTCAGCCAAAAAACAACGACCTTGCAAATCTGTATTTGGGCCTTACCCTGATGCGAATGGGCGACCGTCAGAAGGGGTTGGAAGATATCGAAGTCGGGATGAAGGGGATCGCCCAGTTTATCAATTATGTGACAGAGGCCTTTCGGTATAACATCGGAGCATTCTGGGATCCGGGATATGCAATACGCACTGCCATTCAAAGGACTCTCGTCATGACCTCCAGGGATAATATCGATTGGCAACAACTCATTGCCGATGGAGAATGGATAGGCATCAATTTCGAACGAGAACCCGACCGGGCTAACGCTCAGCAAATACAAGATCTGCAATCGCAAAGGCGATAACTTTTCGGGCTTTGTTCTGTTTATTTGCGCATAGCTCGAAAAGATTCAGCATTGTTGAGCAGGACAATTGTTTTAAGTTAAGGAGAAATCACGTGAGGATTAAGGTCTTTGGGTTAGCGACGGTTGCGCTACTTTTGGTTTCGGCGGGACTGTCTAACACGCTGGCGATGGATAGCAACGGCCGGTATTTCGCCCTCGGAGCCGGTTCGAGGTCCTGTGGAGACTACATTAAATTTAGGGAAAAGCGTCTGGAGAACTTTACTCCTGAGCAATACGAAATCGCAGGGGTGATCGTTGAGCACTGGATGGCCGGATATTTCACCGCGCATAATTTCTATGTAACGGACACCTATGATGTCGTCGGCACTGTCACAATGGAGCAATTGAAAGATCGGATAGAAAAGTTCTGCAGGAGCAATCCAAGCAGCCGTATCGCGGAAGGCGTGGCCGCGATTGCTCAGGAGTTGCACACGAATCGAATAAAACTCGACACGGGGACGAAAGCGTCGGAAAAACCCCCGGCAAAATAACGGTACGCCAAGATTAGTGGACCTAACGCGGCAAAAAGCCGCAATCAAATAAAAACAGCGGAAAGATCCCCCTCTTACATCTCCCCCGTCGCGGGGGAGAGAAGAGAGGGAGCTTCGCGCCACTTATGTTAACATTCCTCGGATATGAGTGCCTCTCAGAATTTTGCGCAAGCCGCGAAAACTTTGAGCTATACCAGTACAGGTGATTTCTAAGGAGCATTCCATGAGCTTACGCTCGCCCGCAGAGAATGAAAATACAGACCGCGTCATGCCGGCATGGATAGCCGGCATCCATCAGGTTCGCAAGGATGCTTCCGGCAACATCCGTGTTAATCTGGATTCCAGCACTCCATGCTGGAATGACGCAATCGAGGGGCCTCTGCTTAAAGTGACCGAAGTCCTTCTGCCCCACATTTTCTAAGGAGCGAGGCATGAAAAGAATTTTTGCAACTGTTTTGGCGATTTCTTTAGCTACCGTTTTTCTCGGCTGCTCCGAGCCGCTAACGACTAGAGAGAAGGGCGCTGCCGTCGGGACCTTCGCCGGGGCCGGCTTGGGCGGCATTATTGGTGCAGCCACGGGACATGCTGGCGCTGGCGCAGGTATTGGCGCGGCAATCGGTTTAATCGGTGGCGCCTTGATCGGGGATCAGGTGCAGGCGCGCGACCAGCAACAACAGGCCGTGCAACAGCAATTGTCGGCGCAGCAAGCGGAGATCCAGCGGCAGAATCAAGAAATCCAGCAACTCAAGCAGCAGCAACAGCGGTAAAGAAAACCGGAAAATTCGAATTGCGAAATCGAAACCAGAGCATAATAGAACGATGGAAGATTGGAATGTTGGAACCATGGAATGCTCGGGCGACGACTGATTCTACTATTCCATCATTCCGCCTTTCCCCGACGCCTGACATTTGAATTCCGTTTGTTGAGTTTCGAATTTATTTGTTGTCGTCGCAAGATTTCACGGTCCGTTGCTCTAGAAAAGAAGGACTCATGAGGCAGGAACTGACGCTGTTTTTCGGGATGTTCACGACGCTTCTCGCTATCATCAATCCGCTGGAGGCCTTGCCGATTTTCCTCAAGCTGCTCGAAGGTAAGAGCGAAGAGGAACACCGTCGCGTCGCCCGCCGATCCTGCCTCTACGCCATGCTCTTAGCATTTTTCTTTCTCTTCTTTGGCAACCTCATACTGTGGATTTTTGGGGTTCCCTTGAGCATGGTCCGTATTGTCGGCGGGATCATCCTTATGCGCATCGGCTTTGATCTTTTTTCACCGTCGTCGTCGGGCGCGTCGATTACTAGTCCCGCGGGTGACTCGGCGCAAGAAGGTGAAGACGTCGCCTTCGTACCTCTTGCCATGCCGATCATGTTCGGACCGGGAGCCATCGCTACGATTCTCGGCATGACTTCGACAGTGAAACACTCGGAATTTGAATTTGTCTCCGCTGTCGCCATCTGTGTCGCCATTGTGGCCACGATGTTCGTGACCTACTTATTCCTAGTCTATGCCAAAGAAGTTCTGAGCCGGATCGGCCCCAGGGGCATCGACGCCGCAACGCGCATCGTCGGCTTTTTCGTCTCCACGATGGGGATGGGGCTGATCTTCCACGGCGTGGTGGAAGCCATTCAAACCTATGGAAAAGCGGGTGGTCCCACAGTATGAACGGGAATCCCCGATGACTTGAAGATTCTCTCGCGTCTCACGTGCAGGGCAGCGCGGACGATGCGATAGCATTCGCTGTGACATGGCGATGCTTCTATTCGTAAGGCTTCGTATGCAGAGCTCGGGGTCGAATCGTGACTTCTGTACTTAATCGTTCATGTTGAGTCCGAAAGGAGCAGTCCCGAACGCGAGAGAGGCGATTGAGAGTGTCAAATGGGTTTTGTTGAGGGGAAAAGCGCCGGCCGTCCCCTGAATAGACGGCCAGCGCCAAGGAGCGGGGTACGTCTATCTAGTAAATTGGCCGGTCCTTGTTCTTTGTGTCGATGTTGAGGTCAGTGCTGGGGCCGTCGTTGGAGTTGTCGATGGCGTTGTGGTTTGGACCACGGTCGGTGTACCGGTCTTACTTGAGTCGACCTGCAACATCGGTCGGTTACGGAGATCGTTTTTGAGCTCTTGGCGCGCGGCGCCCAATGTGGTCTGGTCTTTGCGCAGCTCCAATCGGTCCTTTCTGATGTCCAGCAGATCATCGCGGATTTCCTGGCGGTCCTTCATGATCTCGGCTTTACCTGCACCGTTGCGCAGATCGCGGCGGAGTTCCAACCGGTCTTTTCTCAGCTCAGCATAGTCCTTGCGCTGTTCGGCCCGGTCGTCGCGAATTTCTTTGCGCGCGTTGCGAATATCTTTGAAGTCCTGGCGAATCTCGGCGTTGTTGTGATGACCGCGATTGCTCAAGCGGCCATCATGTTTGCCAGGCATGCGATCAAAGCGCCGGTCACGTTCGCCGTGGCCGCGGTGATCTTCAAAGCGCGCGTGGCGGGCATCCCGCAGGTCATGATGGAAGTCGCGCCGGCTGTGGCCGAAGTCCCGCCGGTCATGATGGCTAAATCGGCTGTGATGTTCGGTGCGCCGATAATGTTGCTGACCGCCTTTTGGTTCGGCTTCAGCAGTGACGGAAAGCGCTGGAACCATCAAAGCGCCGGCAACTAGTCCCGTCAGAATGAGAGTCGTCGATCTTTTCATCTCTATCCTCCTTTTTTTGGTTGATCCTGCTCCCTAGATTACGTTCCTTGTGATTGTTCCGGTGTCGCTAGTACTCCGTGCGCTGTGGACGCTGATTGCGATCGATGGTGCGCTGGTTCTGTTGGATCGTCTGCTGGTTGTATTCGTACTGTTCTTGTTCTCGGCCTTGCATGTAGTCGCCGATCAACGCACCTCCGACTAAACCGGTTCCTCCGCCGATCGCCGCGCCCATTCCCGGTCGACCGAATGCGCTACCGATCAGTCCACCGGCCGCCGCTCCGCCGACCGCGCCGATCCCTGCGCCTTTTTCCCGCGTCGTCATCGGTCCGCCGGCGCAGCCCCCGATTAATGCGGTCAGACTGAGAGCCGTCACCGCTATCGAATATTTCCTGTTCATCTTGTCTCCTTTCTCCATTGCTCCATGAGTTGAGCATCAAGGAGAGCAACGGCGATGCCACCCATCGAAACTTTGCTAACCAATTGATTTCCGATGTTGACCGAATAGAGGGCGGTTCTCTGCCTAGTAAAAATTACGGGATGGCCCGGAAAATATTCCGCTGCGGCAGACGCACGCTGTCGGCTCCGTCAAATGCCTGCGCTTGCTTCGCGGGTACTTCCGGTAGTGTGTTGGAATGGTTGGCCTTGACCTGAAGTTTCGCGTGTCATTAGTGTCCATAAAGGAATTTCGCGACTATTACCACGGCGAGAACGAGCAGGGCATCGACGCCGCAACCCGCATCGTCGGGTTTTTCGTCTCTACGATGGGAATGGGCTTGATCTTCCACGGCGTGGTAGAAGCCATCCAAACCTATGGCACGACGGGGGGAGGCCACACAGCATGAACGGGAATCGTTTCACCCGGGAGCACAGGGGCAAGCCATGCTAGATCTACTGTAAACCGAAAAATCTTGCGCAGGTTGGGAAAACAGGCGCGTTGATTCTCTTAATGAAGAGACCCCCTCCGCCAGGGAACGGAGGGGGTCTTTCAGTTGGGAGGAGGGCAGTTAGCGGCTACTTCGACTTCGGCGTGACGGCGGCGAACAGGTTGTTTTGTCCGCGCTGAACGAGCAGAAGGATATTGCTCTGATCTTTGGCTTGTTCCACTTTTTCCCGAAGATCGTTCACGTCTTTCACGGTTTTGCGATTGACCTCGCGAATAACATCACCGGTCTGGATCCCCGCGTTCGCAGCCGGGCTTCCGGGTTCAACACCAGTGACGACGACACCGGTGTCTGTTTTCAGGCGCAGGCTTCTGGCCATTTCAGGGGTTAGATTCTGTACGGTAATCCCCAAGGTCTTGTGCGCCGGTGCGTTGGTGACTGCTACGTTGTTCTCTGTCATTTCGGAGACTTTCACCGAGCGATCTAAAGTCGTGCCGTTCCGTAGAAGCTTGACATTGACCGACTTTCCCACTGGGGTCGATGCAACAATCTGGGGCAGGTCTTTGGATTCGGATATTGCTTTTCCGTCAAACTCCACGATCACGTCTCCCTGCTCGATCTCTGCCTTTTCCGCCGGGCTTCCCGGGAGGACCTGCGCCACGAGCGCACCTTTGTTGTCCTTGAGACCGAACGATTTCGCCAGTTCCGGGGTCATCTCTTGGATGCTCACGCCGAACCATCCACGGGTTACATGGCCCTTTTCCTGAAGCTGGGGAGCGACGTCCTTGGCCATGTTGATCGGGATGGCGAAGCCAATGCCTTTACCTTGGGCAAGGATCGCGGTGTTGATACCTACCACTTCACCTCTTGTATTGATGAGCGGGCCACCACTGTTGCCGGGATTGATCGACGCGTCGGTCTGAATGAAGTTGTCATAGGGGCCCGAGCCAATCACTCTTCCCTTGGCGCTGACAATACCTGCCGTGACGGTTTGTTCCAGGCCAAACGGACTGCCGACGGCCACGACCCAACTACCAACTTTTAGCTCATCCGAATTTCCTAGAGGTAGAGCATGCAGTTCAGATGCGTCGATTTTTACTAGGGCTAGATCGGTTTTCGGGTCCCGGCCCACGACCTTACCGTCATATTCTTTGCCGTTGGCGAGTTTCACCTTGATCTGATCTGCGTCTTCGACCACATGGTTATTGGTCAAGATGTACCCGTCGCGGCTCATAATAAATCCCGAACCTACACCCTGCTGTTGAGGGGCAGGAAATGGATTACCCTCGGAGAAAGGCCCAAAGAAATCCCCGAAAGGACTGTTCTCGCCGAAGGGGTTGCCAGGAGAATTCCGGGATCCAAAGGCGACATTTTTTACCTTTTTGACGACCTGGATATTGACGACGCCGGGACGGACGCTTTCTGCCAGCTCGCTAAAGTTGCCTGGAACCATTGGTATCTCGGACGCTTTCGATGTCGGAGCGGCTGCCGCGTCGGGAGTTTTCACAAACTTCGAAATCCCGTACCCGGTTCCGACTAAAGCGATTGCGAGGACCGGGGCAAGCAATAGCCGTTTGAAGTTAATCTTTTCCATAATTCGTTTTCCTCCTTGGTTTTTGGGCCTGGGGGCCTCGTTTAGATTAGACTAAATAATAAGGAGGAAAGCTTAACCGGATGCTGACCGGAAGATTACCAATTGGTAATATTGGCAGCGAAAGAGTGTCGAGGGACAACAGAGTGTCGAGTGATGAGGGGCGGGTGACGAGTGTCGGAAGAACAGTGATCAGTAAACAGTCATCGGTGATCGGTCGGGTTTCGGGTGTCAGGTTTCAGTTTACGGAGTGTCGAGTGTCAAGGGACGAGAGAGTTTCCCCTCGACACCCGACCCTCGGCCCTATGCGGATTTCGGCAGGATGATGGTGAAGGTACTCCCTTGGTTTAATTCGCTCGTTACAGTGACATCGCCACCATGGGCCCGGGCGATGGCTCGAGCGAGGCTCAGGCCAAGTCCGGTTCCGGGCTCTGAGCGGCTCTGATCGCCGCGATAGAATCGCTCGAAAATGCGAGTGAGATCGGCCCCGGAAATACCGATTCCCGTGTCGTGAATAGTAATGACTATGTCCCGATTGGCTTCTGAAACCGAAACCTTCACTTCTCCGCCGGGCGGGGTATATTTTACGGCATTGTCCAAAATATTAGAGAGCATGCGCTGGAGCATGCGAGAGTCTCCGAGGAGAAAGGTTTTTTCCGGTGCTTGGCAGTTCAGCGTAATATGCTTGTCTTCGGCGGTGGGTTCGAAGAGCTCGCAGGCGCTGCGAATAAGAGCTCCGATATCTACGTCCGCGCGGGACGGTCTTTCAAGGCCGGCTTCGGTTTTCGATATGAACAGCATTGTGTTGATCATGTCGAGGAGGCGGTCGCATTCTTCCACAGTGCTCGCGGCCATGCTTTCATATTCGCTGAGCGATTTGCTGGTAGTGAGAGTAACCTCCGCGAGCCCGCGCATTCGGGCTATGGGACTCCTGAGGTCGTGAGCGATATTGTCGCTCATTTCTTTGATCTCTGTGAGCAAGGTTTGAATACGGTCAAGCATCTGATTGAAGGTGGTGGCCAGCTGATCGATCTCATCGCCTCTGGGCTTCACCGGGACCCGCTCCTCGAGCGAACCGCCGGATATTTTCTGCGCCGTGCGCGTCACCGCCTCGACGCCTGAAACCGCCTGCCTGGCCATGAACCAACCGACTCCGGCGGCGATAACGATTAATAAAGTCATGGTGATGATAAAAATCCGCTTGAACGCCTCGACAAAGCGCGACTGACTTTCCATGGCTTGTCCTACCTGAGCGATGATAAGCGGACTGAGCAAGGCATAGATAATTCGCACTTGGTCGCTTCGGTTTGGGATGGTGATCGTCTCGAAAACTGTGCTTTCGCCTCGGCCTAACTGCTCTAGCGCGGCTCCGTTCACCGGGATATCTGTCCAATAGGACATGTTGGACGATGAGAAAGCCGTCCCGTTGAGGTTCAAAAATCGAAAGAATACCTTCTTTACTCCAGCGGCCTGGGCGTCAATCACGGCGCTATTGTTGACCGCTTCGACGCCTTCGGTGGCGAGAAGCGTCGAGAAGCGCCGTGCTTGGCCACGCAGCTCTTGATCAATGCGTTCCTGAAGCACCGAGGTGATAAAGGAGTAGAAAAGAAGAAAGGCGACGCAAGCAAAGAGAGCGAAAATTCCCGCGTACCAGAGGGTTAGCCGGAGGGCGAGGGTGCTACGGAGCCTAAGGATTCTCTCGAAGAACATAGCCGACCCCGCGCATAGTATGAATCAATTTTTGCGAGAAATCCCTGTCGATCTTGTCGCGAAGCCGGGAGATCCGCGCCTCGACTACGTTCGTTTGAGGATCAAAATCATAGTCCCATACGTGCTCCATAATCATGGTCTTTGAAACCACGCGTCCGGCATTGCGCATGAGATATTCAAGCAGGGAGAATTCTATGGGCTGCAATTCGATCTTTTTGCCTTCTCGGATGACTTCCCTGGTCAGAAGGTTCATGGACATATCTCCGACAACCAATTTAGTCGGCTCGGACAGACCGCCGGCTCTACGGATCAACGCCTGCACGCGGGCCAGCAGTTCGGAGAAGGCGAAGGGCTTGGTCATGTAATCGTCACTGCCGGTTTGCAATCCCTTGATGCGGTCATCCACTGAATCTTTGGCGCTCAGAACAATGACCGGCGTGTTGATCTTTTTTTGGCGCAACTTCTCGATGAGCGCTAAGCCGTCCAGTTTCGGCAGCATGATGTCGACGACGGCGGCGTCGTAAGGCTCGGTCAGAGCCAGCTGAAGGCCCGATTCGCCGTCGGCAGCATGATCAATGGCATAACCCGCGGCGCGCAACCCCTTCTCAATGAAGGAGGCGATCTTGATATCATCTTCGACCAGCAGGATTCGCATAACAAAAACTCAATAACACATGGTATGAATCCTTCATATCTCAAATGGTTTTCCAAGTGGAGACGGGGCGAAAACAATGTCGCGTGAAGAATAAAATAATCAGCCGTCCTCTCGGGCGCTCGATCTCGTTATTAGAAGAAGGTCTACACAAGAGCGGTGCGTTCGGTGTATCATCGCCGCCAATGTTCCCGGCCCGCGAAAAACGCAGCCGGTTGCCTATAGGAGTTTATTCATTGCAAAAAGCTCATTTTTCGAAGCTCCCATTCTGGAGCATCCCGATGATCTATGCGGGAACTACCGTTGTGGTCGGTTTGATTTTCCCGCGATTGGAATATCATTACCTCGGCGCATACCGGCACGGTATGACGGTTTCAGTGGCGATCGCCGTTTTTTCTTCTATCGCGTCAGGGATGCTGGCTCTAACCGGCATCGTTTTTTCTCTGGCATTTGTAATGGTCCAGTTTAGCAGCATCGCCTATTCACCTCGTTTGGTCTTGTGGTTCAGCCGGGACCCGGTTATCTCGCATGGCATGGGCATATTCACCTCGACGTTTATCTATTCTCTCTCGGCGCTGGGCTGGGTAGACCGAGATGGGTCCGGTAGAGTTCCCTTCTTCTCAACTTGGCTAGTCATTCTTTTGGTCATCGCCAGCGTCATGGTCTTAGCGCTCCTGGTGCAGCGACTGGCAGCTCTGCAAGTGTCAGGGGTGATTTCTTTCGTTGGGAAGGCAGGACGGCAGGTTATTGGAGAGATGTATCCGGTCGTTGTGGCGGCCGAGGGCGACAAAGGGACTGTCCAGGATCCGCCCAATCCCCCGACGCTGAGTCTCCCAGCGACACAAATCGTTTTGCACTCGGGAGAGCCGATGGCGATAGCCCAATATGACGTGCAAGCGTTGGTTGGACTTGCCAAACAAGCTGAAGGCGTGATCGTTATGCCACTTGCCGTAGGGGATACCGTTGTCGAAGGGGACGCCGTCCTGACCGTGCGTGGTGGCCATCACACGCTCCCGTTAACTGATCTGCGCGGGGCCATACAGCTGGAGCATCAACGCACCTTTGACCAAGACCCTAAGTACGCCCTTCGTCTCTTGGTGGATGTAGCCATAAAAGCGCTCTCCCCGGCCGTCAACGATCCCACCACGGCGGTTCAAGCGCTAGACGAGATTGAAGATCTGTTACGCCGGATCGGCACGCGTTCTCTTGAGGTAGGGCAGGTTCAGGACGAGGGCGGTGTCTTGCGTTTGATTTTTCCTGCTCCAACTTGGGAAGACTTTTTGTCGCTAGCTTTTGACGAGATCCGCTTTTATGGCGCTACATCTCTGCAAGTCATGAGACGTCTGCGCACTGCGCTCTACGATCTTCATCGCGTGGTAGCACATTCGCGGCAAAAAGCGGTCCAGCACTATATCGATCATGTGGATTTCACTGTGAAGCATTCGATTAGCGATACCGAAGATCAGACGACGGCTTTGCGGCAAGACCGGCAAGGACTGGGCTTGTCACGGGGATGACAACGCAGGCGCAGTTCGGTTTATCAATCCGAGTCCGCATGAGTGTTTCTCTGAAAAAACTGTCCCTTTGTGCTGTCTGTCTTTTTGGCTTTGCTGGCGCAGCGGAAGCTAGGAAAGTTCAAGTCGCTGTCCCAGGGTTCAGTCAAAACATGGCCTTCAGTGCCGCGAAACTGGCCGGTTATTACCAGGCGGAAGACCTCGACGTAGAATTCGTATTGATGAGCGCCGGCACGGCGGTTCAAGCCTTGATCGGAGGCAGCGTGGACTTTGCTCTGGTAGGCGGAGCGGCTGTGACTTCGATACTTCGGGGAGCGCCCATTAGGTTCGTTTTGGCTTCTTTCTACCGGCCTGTCTATTTCGTTTATGCGAAGCCGGAAGTCCGCGAGGTAAAAGATCTCAAAGGCAAAAAACTCGGGGTTGCTAACGTAGGCGCGGCATCCGATTTTCTATTGCGCGAGGCGCTGAACATGCATGGGCTCGACGATAAAGAAGTCGCTATTCTTGGAGTCGGCTTGCCGACAACCAGGGTTGCTGCATTGG
>Ga0307471_100001433_pt1 | contig 12989 bp, 13 predicted proteins | sample atmos_gasesAM3C__2_FD_204566 | JGI IMG/M metagenome (GOLD analysis project Ga0307471, IMG submission 204566) | Hardwood forest soil microbial communities from Morgan-Monroe State Forest, Indiana, United States - atmos_gasesAM3C_515 | ecosystem: Environmental > Terrestrial > Soil > Temperate... | reverse complement strand
TGAGCCTCTCCGTCCACTCGCGCAGCACGGCTCGGGCGGCGTCGTGGAGGCGGACCGTCTCGGGATCGGTCAGCTGCCCGGTGAGCCGGAGCGGTGACAGGCGGGCCCGGTGCAGGATCTCGTCGGAGTAGGCGTTGCCGACCCCGCTGAACAGGCGCGGATCGGTGAGGGAGCGCTTGAGGGTGTGATTCTCCCTGAGGAGCGCGGCGCGAAAGGCGGGCAGCTCCGCGCCCAGGATCTCGAGCCCGCCGCGATCGAATTCTTGAAGCCCCGCGGCGCCGCGCACAAGGTGCAGCGAGGCGCGCCTTTTCGATCCGGCCTCCGTGAGGATGAGGGTCCCGCCCTCGAAGTCGAAGGCCGCGAGCCCCAGCCGGCGGGGAATCGCGGCGCCCCGCTCCTTGAAACGCAGCCGGCCGGCGATCATCAGGTGGATGACCAGATAGAGCTCACCGTCGAGCTCCAGCACGATCCGCTTGCCGATCCTCCGGAGGCCGGCCACCATCCGTCCCTCGGCGGCCCGGATCGGCGGGTCGACCGAGCGCAGGACGAACGGGCTCGCGAGACGGATCGCTTGCAGGCGGCGGCCGGCGATCCGCTCCGCCAGCGCCTCGATATAGACCACGACGTCGGGAAGCTCGGGCACGAGGCGATGTTACCCTAAGGGGGTCGTTCGATGAGGGCGCTCGCGTGTCCCTCATTCCGCGAGGAAAGGAAGGTCTTCGATGAGCCTGGAGAGCGAGCTTCTGGTGGCCCACTCAACCTGCCCCTGCCTGGAGAAGCCATGGGCCGGGACGAAGTGCCGCAACTGCGCCGCGCAGCGGAGTCACTCGGTGGACGACTGCGAGTGGCGGGGGCACGCGGCGATAGCGCGCGTGGCGCAGATCGCGCGGGTCGAGAGCCTCGAGCAGATCAAGTCGATCGTCGATCGCGACTCGGCGATCTCCGTCGAGGTGCGGAAGGTGCTGCAGGGGGCCGCGTGACCCGGGTGTACGCGGCGGCCGCAGGAGAGGCTGGTGCCGAAGACAGGATTTGAACCTGCACGTCCTTGCGGACACTAGACCCTGAATCTAGCGCGTCTGCCAGTTCCGCCACTTCGGCACGTGAGACCGTACGTTAACAAAAAATCCCGCAGGAGCCAAGTGGAGGGGTCGCCTTGAAGCAGGCTACTGGTAGGCGTGCGTCCGGCTGATATTGAACCCCAGGCGATACTCCCCTTTGCGGAAGTCGAGATCGCCCCCCGGAACGTACTGGTCGGTGTGCGTCCCCGGGGTGTTCGTGACGAGGAGCTGGAAGACGTGCCGGGCGGTCGCCATGCTGAAGCCGACCGAGCCCGACTGGAAGGCCGCCTTGAGCCCCCCCGTCTGGGCGACCCATTCCCCCGTCAGGGCGTACTTTGGGGTGAGGTGCCACTCGAGCCCGGCCCCCACGGCGGCCGTGCCGCCCTTGTCGTTCGGATCGAGGTCGTCGGTGCGGGTCACGTAGGACGGGACGAGCATGACGGACACCCGCTCGCGGAGGCGCCGGGCGAGGATCACCTGGGCCGCGAGGCGCTCGCGGTTCACCCGTCCCGTCTCGCGGACGTCGGAGACGCTCCCGCGCAACGCCAGGGACACCGGAGAGCCTCCTCTCGCCTGATGCAGAATCCCCACCTTGGAATACCACTCGTAGTCGGTGTCGAGGTTCGTGCGTCGCATGCCGACGTCGACGTTCCGGGACACCCCGTACATCAGATCGAGCGAGATGTTGGCGCCGCTGTCGAGGCCCCAGAGGCCCTCTGTGCCGGCGTCCTTGACGGAGGAGCGGAAGCGGTGCCCGAAGACGAACTCGAGGGTCCCCTTGCCGAGCGGGTCGGAGGTCGGCAGATCGGCAAGGTACGCGTCGCGGAAGGTCCGGTCCAGCCGCTCGGCCACCTCGGCGGCCGGCGGAGCATGCCCCCACAAATCGGAGGGGAACGACTCGATCCACTGCTTGATGACGGCGATCTCCTCCGGCTTGAGAGGATCCATCGAGAGGGGCATGCGGGGGCCGATGTAGTGGCCGGACTGCGGCGTCAGGAGCTTGAGGTAGACGAGGCTCTGGTCCGGCGCGCCGGGCTGCACCCGCAGGAACCGTCCGTCGGTGCGCGCGTGGATGTTCACGGTCGAACGGTAGATCTGGTCGGCCTCCATCCGCATCCCGGCGCTGGCGTTCGGCCCGGCGTGGCAGCCCGGCATGGCGCAGCGATACTGGAGCAGCCGCCCGGCCTGGGCGAAGGCGGCCGGCTCCTCGTCCGCGCGCGCCTGCGCCGCGGCGAGCCCCAGAAAGAGCCAGGGAAGCAGGAGCCTAATTGTCGAGGGCGCCTTGATCAATCCAGTCTCGAATGATTTGGATGTCGGCGTTGGGAAGCGGCTGGCCGCTCAGCGGCATCAGGGTGCCGGAGCCGCCGACGCTCCCGCCGGTCCCCAGGAGCTTGTTGATGAGATAGCTCTTGCCGCTGTCGAAAGGAACGACTCTCAGGAGCGGGGGGGCCTCCGCGCACGGAATGTTGACGAGGAACAGGTCGCTGTCCGCGGCATTGTCGAGGACAAGATTCTGCTGGGGGGCGAGTGGAGAATGACAGCCGGACTGGGCGCACTTGGCGGCGTTGAAAATCGGCTGGACATCCTTCGAGAGGCTGATCGGCACGCCCGGGGGCGGCGGCGCGATGCTCGGCAGCACTCCGATCCTGGCGTCGTGGTTGGCGCAGCGGATCGCCCCGAGGAGGAACAGCAGCGCGGCAGGAACGCGCGCGCGCGATCGCGGCGTCATTGTTTCTTCCTCAGCGACCGGATGTAGGCGACGATCGCGTCGGTGTCCTCGGGGGAGACCGCCTTCCGGTACGACGGCATCTGCAGCCTCTGCCGCGCCAGGAAGAACCGCGCCAGTGGATCGCGGCCCAGACGCTCGATGCCCCCGTCCATGACCCACGATCGCAGCTCTGTCTCGTCCGCCGCCAGCTCGGCGAAATCGGGCCCCAGCCATCCCGGAATGTAACCCTTGAGCGAGCCGGGGTTCGGCAGCCCGCCGGAGCCGCCGACCCCGTGACACGACTCGCAGCGGAATTTCACGACGAGATCGCGCCCGCGGGCGGCCGACGCATCCTCGATCCGCTCCGAGCGCGAGGCGGCCATGAAATAAGCAATGACCTCTTCGACCTCGGATGGGGAGAGGAAACCCCGGTAGGCCGGCATCCGGATCCCCTCCTTCTCGCGGGCCGCCGTCGCGGTGGGGCTCGCGGCCCTTCTCTTAGAGACGCCGTCGAGGATGTACTCGCGGACATCCTCGACCCCGCTCACATACATCATCGGCATGCCGCCATCCCAGGTCGGCACATCCTCGCCGCTCTTTGGATCGGGAAGCCCCTTCGTGCCGTGCGGTCCGTGGCACGAGATGCAACCGGCGCGCTCCGCCACCGCAAGGCCGCTCCGGATCGGGTTGGTCTCCCGCCACCGCCAGTAGATGCGGAGGCCGGGCAGGGCGCCGATCGCCGCCACGACGGCGAAGAGCAAAAGCGCCCCGAGCCACGCCCGCGCCCGCCGCATCGGAGTCCGCGGTCCGCGCGGCTACTTCTTCTTGACGTCGCGGACCGTGAGAGCGCTCACGCCGTCCTTCTCCGCGACCTCACCCTTGATCGTAATCTGCTCGCCGGCGAGGGCGCGCGCCTTCTCGTACGGGCCCGCGTCGGCGTGGTCGGCGACGAGGAGGTAGAGCTTGCCGTCGGAGGAGAGGAGCCCGACCGGCTGGCCCATCTTGGCGCACTTGGCGGCGCACGGCTTGTGCATCTCCCCCTTGCCGCCATGCCCGATGTAGCAGGCCATGTCGAGAACTTCCCCGCTCACGCTGACGTCCGCGGACTCCGGGGCCGCAGGGGCCGCCTGGCTGCCGGCCCGGAGGTATGCGTCCGTGGACAGCAGGCTCAGGGCGAGCGCGACAACAGGCAGAGGCTTTCTCAGCATCTTCGTCTCCTTGGGTCAGGTGTGCCGTGGGACGCCGACCGCGGCCCCGCATCCTAGCATGCGGGCCGGGCTCCGGCCACTCTCAGAAGTGGTTCATCACAAGATAGTAGCTCGCCTGCCCGACGGCAGGAACGACGACGTCGGTGAGGGACGTGACGGTGGTCCCGCTCGCCAGCGTCACCGTCCCTGACCCGGAAGGGAAGCCGGGGGCGCCGCTGCGGATGACGTTGTAGACGGCGCTCCCTCCGCTCCAGCCCAGAGTCAGGACGCCGGAGGCGTCGGCGAGGGCGAGGTCGATGGGGCCGGTCACTGTCACCTGGCCCCGCATGTTGGAGAGGCAGTGGATCGTGCATTGGTAGGGGATCACCTGCGGAATGTCCGAAAACTGCCGGGTAAACTGTGTCGAGGTCGAGTTGAGGGCGGCGTCCCAGAGCCCGCTCGGGCTGCCGCAGATTCCGCCGCTGGTGGTCGTATGCGGCGTGACCGTGCCCGCGTAGTGCCACGCCACGAAGTCGAACTGCTCCACAACGAGGTTCGCCGGGGAGAAGACCAGAGTGTCGCCTACGGTCGATATCGCCACGCGGGGGGTGGCGGTGTCGACGCCCGGCGTCTGCGCCTGGACGCGAGGAGATGAGGAAAAGAGGAACACGAGGACGCCGGGAAGAGCTCGGGCGCCGATTGTCCGCAGTCGCACGGAAGTTCCCTCCAGGTGACGCAATCGATCGTGGGGCTTGCCCTCGACTCCTCCAGAGCAAACGTCCCGAGCCGGCCCGATATTCCCGCGGCTCGATGATTTCTCCGCTTTGCCCCGGGGGCGAGGACTGTGCTAGTTTCCCGGCCCTGTCTCGGGGTGGAGATGGGCGGCAAAGCGGCAGGCGAAATGAGAGAGGCGATCCTCGGCCTGATGCGGGGTCCGGGGTACGGGCCCGCGACGCTCCGTGATCTCATCAGGCAGCTCCGCGTTCCCAGGGAGCGGCGCAATGAGTTCAAGCGCGTGCTCAGGGAGATGCTGAGCGAGGAGGAGGTCGCGCGGGTCGACCGCAAGCGGTACGCGGCCGCCACGGGTGTCGAGACGGTCACCGGGCGGCTGCAGCGCAACCCGCGCGGCTTCGGGTTCGTGACCCCCGACCGCGGCGGCCGCGACATCTTCGTCCCGGCCCGCGGGATCGGTGACCTGATGGATGGCGATCGCGTGGCGCTCCGCGTGGTCCGCGAAGGGGCCGAAGGGCGGACGAGGGGTGAGGTGCTGCGGGTCCTCGAGCGCTCGCGGCGGCGGGTGGTCGGCATCTACCGATCCCGGGGAGGCGCCCGCGGGCCCGGCACCGTGGAGGCCTTCGATCGGCTCTTCGAGGCGGGCATTCTCGTACCTGAGGGGGCCGCCGGGCCGGCGGAGGACGGCATGGTCGTGGGGGTCGAGATCACCCGCCCACCGGGCGAGGGCCGGCCCGCGACGGGGCGCGTCGTCGAGCGCCTCGGCCACCCGGACGGGCCGGGGACCGACCTGAGGGCGATCGTCCTGAAATATGACCTGCGCGAGGAGTTCCCGGCCGACGTGCTGGACCAGATCGAGCCGATCCCCGACCGCGTGACGGCGGGGGAGTCCGCATCCCGCGAGGACTTCCGCGAGCTGCCGATCGTCACGATCGACGGCGAGACGGCGATGGACTTCGACGACGCGGTCTGCGTGCGCCGGGCAGAGCGCGGCGCCTACGAGCTCCAGGTCCACATCGCCGACGTGGCCCATTACGTGGCGGCCGGAACCCCCCTCGACCGGGAGGCTTACGAGCGGGGCACGAGCGTCTACTTCCCCGGCACCGCGATCCCGATGCTGCCCCACAAGCTGAGCGGCGGCATCTGCTCCCTCAAGCCCGGCGTCGACCGCCTGGTGCAGTCGTGCCTGATGACGATCGACCGGGGCGGGGAGGTTGCGTCGTACCGCTTCGCCCAGGGGATCATCCGAAGCGCCGCGCGCATGACCTACACCGACGTGGCGAAGATCCTGGTCGACCGCGATCCGGGCGTGAGCGAGCGCCACCGCGCCCTCGTCCCGACGTTTCGCCTGATGGAGGAGCTGTGCGGCGTGCTCAATGAAAGACGACGCCGGCGCGGCAGCATCGACTTCGATCTGCCGGAGCCCGAGCTGATCCTCGCCGCCACCGGGGAGATGACCGGGATCGTGGCCCTCCAGCGGAACGTGGCGCACCGGCTGATCGAAGAGTTCATGCTGGCGGCGAACGAGACGGTCGCGAGGCACCTCTTCAAGGCGCGCGTTCCCTCGATGTACCGGATCCACGAGCGCCCCGATCCGAAGCGGGTGGCGGACTTCGATCGAGTCGCCCAGGCGTTCGGCTACGGGCTGCCGCCTCCCTTCGAATCGATCGAGCCCGCCGCGTTCCAGGCGATGACGGCGGAGCTCAAGGGGAAGCCCGAGGAGCGCTTCCTCTCCCGCCTCATGCTGCGTGCGATGAAGCAGGCCCGCTACTCCGAGGCGCGCGACATCCACTTCGGCCTGGCGACCTCCTGCTACACGCACTTCACCTCCCCGATCCGCCGCTACCCCGACCTGGTCGTCCATCGCATCCTGAAACGCGTGCTCCACGGGGGCCCGATGAGCCCGGGCGAGCGGCGATCGCTCGAAGCCTTCCTCCCCGAGGCGGCCCTGCACGCCTCGCGCATGGAGCGGAACGCCGACGCCGCAGAGAACGAGATGATCGCCTGGAAGCAGATGGCCTTCATGTCCGACCGGCTGGGGGAGGAATTCGAGGCCTTCATCGTCGCGGTCCACCCGTACGGCTTCTTCGCGGAGCTCGACGATCTGTTCGTGGACGGACTCGTGCGCCACGAGACGCTCGCCGACGACCGCTACCGCTTCCACGAGAGAAAACAGATCCTGAAGGGAGAGCGACACGGGCGCGTCTTCAAGCTCGGCGACCGTGTGCGCGTGCGCGTCGACCGGGTCAACCGCTTCCTCCTGCAGATCGACTTCTCCCTCGCGGGTCAGCCGTCGCCCGCCCACCGGGGCCGGAAGGCCGGCGGCGGACGCCGCGCCTCGGGCGGCGGGCGCCCCAGGCGCTGAGCCGTGCCGGCCGGATACGAGTTCTTCGGCCACACGGCGGACGTCGGCGCGGTCGTTCGCGGAGCGAGCCTGGCCCGTCTCTTCGAGAACGCCTCACGGGCGCTCTTCGATCTCATCTGCGACCGCGCCCGCGTCCGGCCCGGAAAGCGCGTGCGGCTTCAGGTGGAAGGATCGAGCCTCGAGGACCTCCTGATCCGCTGGCTCTCCGAGCTTCTCTTCAGGCACGAGCGGGACGGCCTGCTCTTCACCTCCTTCAAGGTGGAGCGGGTCGATCGGACGCGTCTCCTGGCCCGCGGGCTGGCCCGCGGCGAGACCTTCGACCCCGTCCGGCACGTCCGCAGGCGCGAGGTCAAGGCGATCACGTACCACCAGATCCGTCTCGTCCGGGGCCGGAGCGCGTGGCGCGTGCGGATCGTCTTCGACATCTGATCGAGAAATCCGGGCTAGAATCCCGCGGGAGGGGGCCCATGGAGTCCACGAGCCGGATCGAGCTCGAATCGATGGGAGAGTGTCGCTACCTCATCCAGCGCCAGGGGCGGATGAACGTGCCGGGGATGGTCTACGCGGACGGGCGGCTCCTGGAGAGCATCCGCGAGGATCAGGCGCTGCGCCAGGTGATGAACGTCGCCTGCCTGCCGGGCATCGTGACGGCGTCGCTGGCGATGCCCGACATCCACTGGGGCTACGGCTTTCCGATCGGCGGAGTCGCGGCCTTCGACCTGGAGCGGGGTGTCGTATCGCCGGGGGGCGTCGGCTACGACATCAACTGAGGGGTCCGCCTGCTGCGCTCAGGTCTGAGCGCCTCGGAGGTGGCCGGGAAGTCCCGGGACATCGTCGAGGCCCTCTTCCGCAACATTCCCGCCGGCGTCGGGTCGCGCCGCCGGGACTTCCGCCTCGACGCCCGGAGCGAGATCGCCCTCCTGGAGCGCGGGGCCGAGTGGGCGGTCGCGAGCGGCTTCGGCGAGCGGGCCGATCTCCTGCACATCGAAGAGGGGGGCAGGCTCGCGGGCGCCGATCCCGGCGGCGTTTCGGAGCGGGCCCGCGAACGTGGGCGGTCGCAGCTCGGCACGCTCGGATCGGGGAATCACTTCGTCGAGGTGCAGCGCGTCGCCGAGATCTACGACGCGGCCGCCGCGCGCGCCCTCGGCCTCGAGCAGGACGGCATCGCCATCTCGATCCACACCGGTTCGCGCGGCCTGGGGTACCAGGTCTGTGACGACTTCCTCCAGGTCATGCTCAGGGCGTCGCGCGCCCACGGGATCGATCTGCCGGACCCCCAGCTCTGCTGCGCCCCGCTCGGGTCGCCGGAGGGAGCGCGCTACCTCGGCGCCATGTACGCCGCCGCGAACTTCGCCTTCGGCAACCGCCAGCTCATCACCCATTTCGTGCGCCGGGCCTTCGAGGAGGCTCTCGGGAGAGGCCCCCGCGATCTGGGGATCGAGGTGGTCTACGATGTCTGCCACAACATCGCCAAGATCGAGACACACCAGGTCGAGGGGAAAGCACGGAGGCTCTGCGTGCACCGCAAAGGCGCGACCCGCGCCTTCCCTCCCGGCCACCCGGAAACTCCCGCCGCCTACCGCCAGGTGGGGCAGCCCGTGCTGATTCCGGGGGACATGGGCCGCTGCTCCTACGTCCTGGTGGGAACGGAGCGCGCGTACGCCGAGACGTTCGGCTCGACCTGCCACGGGGCCGGCCGGCGCCTGAGCCGCGCGGCCGCGAAGAAACACGCCCGGGGCCGTTCGATCGTGCGCGAGCTCGAGGCGCGCGGAATCGTCGTGCGGGCCTCCGGCTACGACACGCTGGCGGAGGAGATCCCCGAGGCTTACAAAGACGTCTCCGACGTCGTGGACGTGGTCCATCGCGCCGGCATCTCGCGTCGCGTCGCGAAGCTCGTTCCGATCGGGGTGATCAAGGGATGAGCGAAGCGGCGGCGCGGCGGCCCCGGCCGCCGCCGGCCCGCCGCGACCCCGCGGCGGCCTGCCGCCGGCGGGCGGCGACGGCCGGGGTCAGCGCCGCATCCAGCACGTCGTCCACGGTGCGGACGAAGCGGAAGGTCAGGTCCTGGCGCGCCGCCTGCGGCACGTCCTGGAGGTCCTTCTCGTTGTCGGCCGGCAGGATGATCGTCTTGATGCCCGCGCGCCGGGCGGCCAGCACCTTCTCCTTGATTCCGCCGACAGGGAGCACCTTCCCCCGCAGCGTGATCTCTCCCGTCATGGCGGTCTCGGGGCGGCAGGTGCGGCCGGTCAAGAGCGACGCGAGCGCGGTCGCCATCGTCACGCCGGCCGAAGGGCCGTCCTTCGGAATCGCGCCGGCCGGCACGTGCACGTGCAGGTCGGAGCGCGCGAAGAAGCTCGGCTCGATGCCGAGCGACGAGGCGCGGCTGCGGATGTACGACAGGGCGGCCAGCGCCGACTCGCGCATCACGTCCCCGACCTGGCCGGTGATCGTGAGCGACTTGCCACCCGGCATGCGCGTCGCCTCCACGAACAGGATCTGCCCGCCGAAAGGCGTCCAGGCGAGGCCGATCGCGACCCCGGGCCGCGCCACGCGCTCCGCGGCCTCGCTCGTGAAGCGCTCCGGGCCGAGGTACTCGATGAGGTCCTCCTGCCGGACGGTCACCTGCCCGGTCTCCCCCTCGGCGCGCCGCCGCGCCACCTTGCGGCAGATCGCGGCGATCTCGCGCTCGAGATTCCGCAGCCCCGCCTCCTGCGTGTAGCGGGCGATGATGCGGGCCAGCGCCGCCTCCTCGATGACCAGGTCCTCCGAGGTCAGCCCGTTCTCCACGGACTGGCGTGGGATCAGGTACTTCCGCGCGATGGCCACCTTCTCCTCGTTCGTGTAGCCGGGGAGCTCCAGGATCTCCATGCGATCCCGTAGCGCCGGCGGGATCGTGTCGAGGACGTTGGCGGTCGTGATGAACAGCACCGCCGAGAGGTCGAACGGGACGTCGAGGTAGTGGTCGACGAAGTTGCGGTTCTGCTCGGGGTCGAGCACCTCGAGGAGCGCCGAGGCCGGGTCGCCGCGGAAGTCGACGCCCAGCTTGTCGACCTCGTCGAGGATGAAGACCGGGTTCGAGGTGCCGCACTTCCTCAGGCCCTCGATGATCCGTCCCGGGAGAGCGCCGACGTAGGTGCGTCGATGGCCGCGGATCTCCGCCTCGTCGTGGACCCCCCCGAGGGAGAGGCGGGCGAAGCTCCGCCCCATGGCGCGGGCGATGGAGCGCCCGAGCGACGTCTTGCCGGTGCCGGGAGGGCCGACGAAGCAGAGGATCGGCCCCTTGCCGCCCGCCTTCAGCTTGCGGACCGCCAGGAACTCGAGGATCCGATCCTTCACCTTCTCGAGATCGTAGTGATCCTCGTCGAGGATGCGCCGGGCCTCCTTGATGTCGATCGTGTCCTTCGTCGCCTTCGACCAGGGCAGGGCGATGAGCCAGTCGAGGTAGGTCCGGGACACGACGTGCTCGGCCGACGCCGACGGCATGGTCCGAAGCCGCTTGAGCTCGCGCTCCGCCGCCTCCTTCGCGGCGGGCGGCATGCCGGCCTTCTCGACCGCCTCCTGCAGGCGGTTGACCTCGGCCTCGGCGTCGTCCCCCTCGCCGAGCTCCTTCTGGATCGCCTTGAGCTGCTGCCGCAGGACGAACTCGCGCTGGCCCTTCTCCATCTCGTCCTGCACCTGCTTCTGGATCTTCGACCCGAGCTCCATCACCTCGATGTCCCGGTTGATCTGCCGGGTCAGCTTGCGCAGCCGCTCCGCGACCGAGGCCGTCTCGAGATACTCCTGCTTGAGAGCCGTGTCGCGCACCAGGAGGGTGGCGGCCAGGTCCGTGAGACGCGCCGGGTCTTCCACGTTCAGCAAGGCGACGGCCAGCTCGTCGGAGGCGATCGGCATGAGCGCGAGCATCCGGCCGATCAGGTTCATGAGGTTCTTGGTCAGGGCCTCGATCTCGACCGAGGGCTCGAGAGTCTCCTTGAGGACCTCGACGTCGGCGACGAGGTAGGGCTCCGGGCGGATGATCCGCGTCCACCGTATCCGCTGGATCCCGCTCACCAGGACGCGGATCGTCCCGTCGGGGAACTTGAGCAGCCTCTGGATCACCGCCGCGGTCCCGACGCGCTGCAGATCGTCCGGCTTCGGCTCCTCGACGTCGGAGGACTTCTGCGCGGCCAGACCGATGATGCGGTCCTTCACCATCGCCTCGTCGATCAGCCGCATGGACGCGGGCCGCCCGATGACCAGAGGCATCGGGATGCGCGGAAAGACGACGGTGTTCTTCAGAGGCAGGATCGGCAGCGACCCGGGGATCGCCGGCGCGTCACCCTGCGCCGGGCCCCGTCCGGACGGCTCCGACACGTCCTCCGCGAGGATGGTCGGCGCCGCGTCGTCGCTCTGCTCGGACATCGCTCCCTCCGATCCGGATCTCTACGGAGAATCGATCGGCACGCTCCGGGTCGCGGCGCCGCGGGGGATCGTGATCCGGAGAAAGCCGTCCCGGTAGGTGGCCGTGATTCTCTCCGGGTCGATCTCCTGGGGGAGGGCGACGACCCGCTCGAACGGCCCGTAGGCGATCTCCATCTGGTGCCAGCGCATGCAGCCCGAGGCCTCCGGCTCCGGGCGCAAACCGGACACCTTGAGGTAGGCCCCCTGCACGAGGATCTCGACATCGCCGCGATCGACACCGGGAATCTCGAGCGCGATCTGGATCGATTCCGCGGTCTCGTAGATGTCCGCGCGCGGCACCCAGCCCAGAGGGGCGGTCGCCCGATCCGCCGTCTGCATGAGCTGCTCGAGCATCCGCTCCATGCGGCGGTGCAGATCGCCGACGCCTGACGCCGGGCTCCTGAGTATGCGCACCATCGGGGCGTCCCGCCTCTCAGCGTGCCGGGCCGGCGAGGGACGCCACCTGGCGCGACAGCCGCGACTTGTAACGGGCGGCCGTGTTGCGGTGGATGATCCCCTTGCCGAGCGAGCGATCGATGATCGACAGGGTCGTGCCGAGCGCCTTCCGCGCCCCATCGGCGTCCTTGCGCGCCAGGAGCTCCCGGAGCTTCTTCATCTGATTGCGCAGGCGGCTCCGGCGTGAGCGGTTGACCGCGTTCCGTCTGAGGCTCTTGCGTCGGTTCTTGATGGCCGATTGGATCCGTGCCACGAGGATGCTCTCCTTAGCGCCCGTCACCGGTCCTTGAGGCCCAGCTCGCGCAGGCGTTCGCGCGCCAGGCGGGCCTCGTCCGACCTGGGGTAGGCGGTGATCACGTGCTGCAGTTGGATGACCGCTTCGGCGGTCCGGTTCGTCTCGAGAAGCGCGAGTCCTTTCTGGAGATACGCCCCGGGCGCCTTGTCGCCGCCCGGGTACGCCTGGAGAAGCTGATCGTACGCGACGATCGCCTCCGTGTAATGCTGCTGTGCCTCGTACACCTGCCCGATCAGGTACTGGGCGTCGTCCGCGAGCGGGTGCGCCGGGTAGCGACGCACCAGGTCCTGGGCCTCGGCGAGGGCCAGGGCGTAATTCCCCCGGGTGAAATCATCGTATCCCCGCCTGTACAGGACCTCCGGCGGCTCTGTGCCGGCCGTCGCCGCCGGTCCCGCCCCGCCAGCCGCTCCCGGCCCCCCCGCCATCGACACGCCGCCTCCCGGAGCGGCGGCGCCGCCGTCGGATCCGGCCGCCGCGGCCCCCGTGGCCGCCCCGCCGCTCGAGACGGCCGCCCCGGGAGGCGGGGGCACGCCCGACGCGGCCGGGAGCGAGCGGATCAGCGTCTGCAGCGTCTCGCGGGCCGCGCGCAGGTCCTCCGCGACCGCGCCGAGCCTCTGGTCCGCATCGTCGCCCCGGGACCTCAGGACCGCGATATCCCGCTCGATCGCGTCCAGCCGGAGCTTCAGGCCGGCGCTTTCGACGAGGCCCTGCTGCCCGGCGACGGAGCGCAGGGCGTTCAGCTGATCGG
>Ga0307471_100001432_pt1 | contig 12994 bp, 9 predicted proteins | sample atmos_gasesAM3C__2_FD_204566 | JGI IMG/M metagenome (GOLD analysis project Ga0307471, IMG submission 204566) | Hardwood forest soil microbial communities from Morgan-Monroe State Forest, Indiana, United States - atmos_gasesAM3C_515 | ecosystem: Environmental > Terrestrial > Soil > Temperate... | reverse complement strand
TTTTTTGGGCGGCCTACGCCTCCGGCGGGGAAAGGAAATGGCGAGCGAAAAAGTCCCGTGGGCGGGCTGGCCGGTCTTGGCGCATTCCGCGCGGACGGCGGTCGCCGCCGTCGCTTCGGTTCTGGTGGCGCGGTTGTTCCGGCTTCCGGAAGCGTACTGGGCGGCGATTACGACCCTGGTGATTACGCAGTCGTCGCTGGGCGCGGCGCTGAAGGTTTCCTGGCAGCGTTTCGTTGGAACGGTGCTCGGAGCGGTGGTTGGCGCGATTGCGGCGGGCTTCTTCGGCCCGCACGTGATTGTATTCGGCGCCGGCGTGTTCCTCCTGGGACTGCTTTGCGCCGTGGCGCGCTCGGATCGAAGCGCCTACCGGTTCGCGGGCGTTACGCTGGCGATTGTGCTGTTGGTGCCGCGGACGAACCCTGCATGGCAGGTCGCCTTCCACCGCTTCGCTGAAGTGAGCATCGGAATCGGGGTGGCGCTGATATTGGCGTGGGTGTGGCCGGAGAGTGATGATCCCGCATCGTCAGGGAAAATGTGAATTCTAGAGGACTTCGATGATTTCTTCGTAGCGCTTGAACGGTGGAATCAAGTAGGCGCCGGCAAGTTCCGTGCGTGCCCATTGCAGCATTTCCCGCGCCACGTCGAATCCGCGATCGCGCGCGGAAGCGCCCGCGGCTTCCAGGGATTTCAACAGCGGCTCTGGAATCATGATGCCGGGAACTTCGTTGTTGAGGCGCAGCGCCTGCTTGTAGCTGTTCAGCGGCCACACGCCGATCAGGACGGGAATGGCCGGCTTGCCGCCGAGTTTTTTCAGGAAGGCGCGCCAGTGCTCGGGGTCGAACAGCGGCTGCGTCATGGCAAAATGCGCGCCGGCCTCGATCTTGGCGTGGAAGCGCGCGATTTCGGAGTCCAAATCATCGGCCACGGGATTCAACGCCACGCCGATGGTGAAATTTGTCTGCCCTCCCAAAGTTTTTCCCGCCCAGTCCGTTCCCTGATTCAGGCGATGCAGGATTTTGGTCAGGCCCACGGAATCGACCTCGTAAACGCCGCTGGCCTCCGGATAATCGCCAACCGACGGCGGATCGCCGGTAATGCCGAGGACGTTGCGCACGCCGCCAACGGCCCAGGCTCCGAGCAGCATGGCCTGCAAGCCGATGATGTTCTGATCGCGCGTGGTGAGATGCGGGACGGTTTCGATGCCGCGCGCTTCGAGGGCGCCCGCGACGATCAGCGCGTCCATGCCGACGCGGGCCATCGCGCCGCTATTGATGTCGATCGCGTCCACTTTTTGGGACGCCATCACTTTGTCCACCTGCTCGTAAATGCGCTCGAGCGAAATACCCTTGGGCGGATCAATCTCCACGCACACGACAAAGTCTTTCTTCTGCAATTTCTTCCAGAGCCTGCTTTCGGGTTCTTTTTCCTGGACGGGAACCGCGGCCTGCGCGGCGGCCACAATTGCGGCGTGCGCGTGCGCTTTCGCGGGCCGCAGCGCTTTGACCGCTCCGGCCATGGCGCGAATATGCTCCGGCGTGGTGCCGCAGCAGCCGCCCAGAATCCGCGCGCCGATTTCCGCGGCTTCTCGCGCAAATTCGGCAAAATAAGCCGGCGAGGATTTCGGATAGACGATGCGGTCGCCTTCGCGCTTGGGAAAGCCGGCGTTGGGCATCCCGGTTACAGGCACTTGGCCGGTGTTCGCGAGCTCCTGCAGGATGGGCAGAAGCGATTGCGGGCCCAGGGTGCAATTCGCGCCGATGGCCTGGACGTTTTTATCTTTGAGCATGGCCGCGGCGAGGAAGGGCCGCACGTCACCGTAGGTGGTGCCTTCCTCGGAATAGGTGAGTTGGGCAACGATGGGAAGAGAAGAAAAGGAACGGATGGCGTCGATCGCCAGGAGAAGTTCCTCGATGTACGAAAAAGTTTCCAAGATGAAAAGATCAACGCCGCGTTCTTCGAGCGCGAGGGCCTGCTCGTGAAAAATCGCGAGGATCTGATCCGGCTCCGGATGGCGCGCCTGGACGCCGATGCCGAGCGGCCCGATGGAGCCGGCGATCAGGACTTCGCGCGCGGCGGACTCGCGCGCTTCACGGGCAATTTTCACGCCGCGGCTGTTCAGGCGCTGGACTTCGCCGCCCAGGCCGAGGGGGGCGAGCTTGAAGCGGTTCGCGCCGAAGGTATTGGTCTCAATGACCTGCGCGCCGGCTTCGATGTACGCCTGATGCACGCGGAAAACGGCTTCCGGCTCGGTGGCGTTGAGCTCGTCGAAGCAGCGTACCGCGCCGACCGCTTCGTGCAGCATAGAGCCCATCGCGCCATCGGCGATAAGGATCGAGTTCTTCAGCCGTTCGTTGAAGTCCTGAATTTTCACCTGTTCGGTCCTGTTATTTCGAGAGGCCGCGCGGCAAAGCGGCTAGCGCTTCTGTTCCATCAGACTGGCCACGGTGCTCATCAAATCGTATTTCGTGAGGATTTCAAACTTGGAATCATCCATCTCCACGAAGACCGCGGGATTCTCGTGGCTGAGGATATAGGTGATGCGCTCGACGGGCGCGTTCTTCGGCACTTTCGGCATGGGCTTGCTCATCACTTCGCGGACCACCAGCTTGCGCAGATCCTTGCCCTGCAAGGCGAGCGTGAGGATCTGGTCTTCATACATTGTGCCGATCAGCAAATTTTCCTCGAACACCGGGATTTGGGAAATGTCCTGTTCCTGCATGGTTTTCAGGGCGTGAAAGACGGTTTGATAAGGCCGCGCGATAACCAGATCGCGAACTTTCCCGGCCCCCTTTTTCGCTTTCACCACTTCGGCCGCGGTGATCGGCACGCTCGATTCCACGTAGCCGCGCTCGCGCATCCATTCGTCGTTGTAAACCTTGCTGAGATAACGCATTCCGGTATCCGGCATCAGCGCGACGATGAATGCATCCGGCCCGAGATCTTTGGCCAGGCGCAATGTTCCCGACAGGCAACCGCCACCCGAGCCGCCGGTGAAAAGTCCTTCCTGCTTGGCCAGGCGGCGCGCGGCCACGAAGCATTCTTCGTCATTCACCTGGATCACGTCGTCCAGAATTTTCATGTCCATGGTGGTGGGAAAGAAATCCTCGCCGATGCCTTCAACGACGTAAGTACGCGCTTTGGTAATTTTGCCGGTTTTATGAAAATCGTAGTAGAGCGAACCTTCGGGATCGACGCCGACAATCTGCACTTTGGGATTTTTCTCTTTCAGATATCTGCCCGCACCGCTGATGGTGCCACCGGTACCCATGCCGCAGACGAAGTGGGTGATCTTGCCTTCCGAATCTTCCCAGATTTCAGGGCCAGTGGTCTGGTAGTGGGCGTCCGGATTGCTGGGATTATCGTATTGATTCGGATAGTAGGAGTTGGGGATTTCGCGTGCCAGTTTTTTCGCCACGCTGTAGTAACTGCGCGGATCTTCCGGTTCCACAGCGGTAGGACAAACGATCACCTCCGCGCCGAGCGCCTTCAGCAAATCCACTTTTTCCTTGGATTGCTTGTCGGTGGTGGTGAACACGCATTTGTAGCCGCGCACCGCCGCCACCATCACCAATCCCATGCCGGTGTTTCCGCTGGTGCCTTCGATAATGGTGCCGCCGGGCTTCAACAGGCCATTTTTCTCGGCTTCGTCGATCATGGTGATGCCGATGCGGTCTTTCACGGAACCGCCGGGATTCAGCATTTCCGCTTTCACCCAGATTTGGGGCTTTAGGCCGGCGACGATGCGGTTCAGGCGGATCAGCGGCGTCCGCCCCACCGCATCGAGAATGTTGTTGCAGCGCATCAAATTGTCTCGTGGCCCGGCCAAATAATCGTTTCGCCGGGCGCGATACTTCGTTTAAGTTTAACATGCGGCCCGGAAGCGTACGGAAACACGAGCCGCCCAGAAGAACGTATATGGCACGGCAGAACTTTTCCAGCGGGACCGCTTGGGAGCCGATTGTGGGCTATTCGCGCGCGGTTCGCATGGGCAATCACATCAGCGTTTCCGGCACGACCGCCACTGGGCCGGACGGCAAAATCGTGGGCCTGGGCGATGCTTATGCCCAGACGGTGCAGACCATTCGGAATATCGAAGCGGTTCTGACACGGGCGGGAGCCAGCCTGAAGGACGTTGTGCGCACGCGAGTCTTCGTCACCAATATTGCGGAGTGGGAGAAGATTGGCCGCGCCCACGGCGAATTTTTCAGGGACATTCGCCCGGCCACATCGATGGTGGAAATCAGCAAGCTGATTTCGCCGGAAATGCTGGTGGAAATTGAAGCCGAGGCAGTGGTTGGGGAATGAACAAACAGAAAGCGCTGTACGACAGTTTTATTGCGGATTATTACGACAGTTCGCCAATGGTGACGCAGCGAACTCAGGACCTGGCGTTTTATTGCCATGCGGCGAGGCGGTATGGCGATCCCGTCCTGGAATTAGGCTGCGGTACTGGGCGAATTACGCTGGCAATTGGTGAAGCGGGTTACCGCATCGTGGGGGTGGACATTTCGGAAAAAATGCTGGAACCCGCAGCGGAAAAACGCGCCGCTATGCGCCGCGAGGCGCGTGAACGCGTTCAACTGATTCAGGGCGACATGACTCAGTTTGACTTGGGGGAGAAATTTCGCACCATCGTGATTCCCTTCCGGCCGTTCCAGCATTTACTGGAGGTGGAGCAGCAGATGGCGTGCCTGGATTGCGCCAGGAAACACCTGGCGGGCAATGGCCGGCTGGTTGTGGATTTCTTTCAGACGGATCCCGAGCGGATGCATGACCCGATGTTCCTGAATGAGTCCCGGTTGATGGAGTACGCCCTGCCGGACGGACGCCATGTGGCACTTTCCGAGCGCGTGGCTGCATTTCACCGCGGCTTGCAGCGGAACGACGTCGAGATGATTTTTCAGGTGAAGCACGGTGATGGAAGGCAGGAGCGCCTGGTGATGGCCTGGACGCTGCGTTATTTTTTTCGTTACGAAGTGGAGCACCTGCTGGTGCGCTGCGGTTTCCACCTGGAAGCGGTGTACGGAAATTTCGACGGCTCAGCCCTGAGTGATGGTTCGCCGGAAATGATTTTTGTAGCGACCGCCGCGTAGGAGACTTTTTTCAAGGACCAGGCACGGGCGGCATACCACCAAAGCATGCGTCATCCTAAGCCCATCCGATGATGGTTAAAGGTTCCCAACTGTTGCTTCAAGCACAGTGTTTAAGTTGAGATCCTTCGGCGAACCTCGTCGCTTCGCCTCGGGAAGACAAATCGCTTTTACTTTTTGTTGTGAGTTGAAGTGGAATTCGCAAGAAAACCTTACCAGTGCACGCGGATCCGGTATTTCAGGACGGATTCGCCATTGGGCTTCACCGGCACCTTGAATTGCGCGGCGAAGGCTTCCGTCTTTTTGGCGGGATAGGAGGAGCTCAGGATTTCCCAATCGCCGCCGATCGGTTCGTTCACCTCGATGGTGACGGGGGCGTCCTTGTGATTGCGCAGGGTGATCGCAAATTCCATTTCGTAAACGCGATCGGCAATTTTCTTGAAATCGGTCTGTTTGCGTTCCGCCACCACGTCAAAGGCGTTTCCAATTTTCACGGTGACGAATTCGTCCTTAGGCGTGTGATCGATGTGATCCTCGCCGATAAACAGCACGCCGCCCTTGGAATCCTTCTGGTAGACGCGGAGATTGCCGCCGGGGAGCGGAATGCCGAGGCCGGACTTCTCTTCATTCTTGAATTTGTAGAAAACCATAACGGGGTCTTTCAGCGGTGAGCCGGGATTCTGCGCATTGTGATAATAAAAATTCTGTCCGTTTACCACGAAAAGCTTTTCGACCGGAACGCCGCTGCCTTCGAGCAAACTGATCTGCTTGGTCTCTTTGTCTTCGACGGAGGTGCGCCGGCCCAGGGAATAGAGGTGATATTCGCTGAAATTTTCCTGCACGAACCCGCCCGCCGCTTTCGCATTGGCAGCAGGTGCGGCCATTTCCATGGCCCTGTATTGGTCCCTTGCCGGGAGACGGTTTAGATCGCCCGCGACGAGCTGCAGCTTGGCGCTATGAAAAGCGGTGCCCGAATTATTGACCAGGGTAACCCAGCCATCGAGGTCGGCGGCCTTGTCGTCGCGCCCCACGGTCAGCACGTAATCGGCATTCCAGGAGAGGTTGCCGGCCAGATAGGAAGTTTCAATGGTTTGTTTGCGCGCGCCGGAATTTTCTAGCGTCATCAATAGGGTGGGCCGCTCATACAGGTTGGCGGGGACCTCCGGGAAGCGGTAGCCCTCGCCATACATGCCGGTGACGATATCGTTGCCGATTTTCCAGACCGGGCCGTTATTGTTCGCAAGCAGCGTAGCTTTGATCTCTTCGTGCTTCGTGGTGCCGTTGTCCATGTAGGATCGGACGAGGGTCACTTCCTTGCCGACGTATTTGTTGAGCAACTTATTCGGTTCGAGCAGGTCGTACTCGTAATTCTGCTCCAGAACGCCGACCTTCTCCGGTTCGGTCAGCGAGCGGAAATGGACCGTGGCGGGATTCACGGTGGCGGCGATGTCCATGAACTTCAGCCGGAAGGTGCCGGAGGGCAATTGCAACTGGCGGACGTCGCGGACCAGGGCGATGTTGGAGTTGTACACGGTCACGGCAAGATCGGACTGATCGCCCAGAGAAGTGGATTGATCCGCAACATTCGTGGGCGCCGCACTTTTTTCCCGGCCTGCGTTTTTTTTGCCCGCTTGATAGGACGGCACCAGCGCTGCCGCTCCGGCCAGGGCGATAACAGCGCCGGCCGCAACCCAGCGGCGCGGAATGTGCTTGGTGATCTGCAAGGTATCCATGAAACCTCCTCAACAAGTATTTGCCTTCCCCATTAGAACGACGTGGCGGGAGTTTCTTGCATTGCAGCTACTGGCTGGATGTGCGGTTCCAAGTTGCGCCGCCGTCGGTGGTTTCAAAACTCTTGCGATTGGGAACGTCCCAGATGGAGGCGTGCAGGGCGTCCGTGGAGTGAATGCCGCCCAAGTCTTCGGGGATGGGGGAGGGAATCTGCTTCCAATGTTTGCCGCCATCCGTGGTCAGCAGGACGGTCCCGGCTTTGCCGACAACCCAGCAGACCTTGTCGGAGGTAGCCGAACCCGCGGTGAGATCGGCGGTCACGCCGCTTTTCTGCAGCTTCCAGGATTTGCCGCGATCGGTGCTGCGCTCAATTTTGCCGGAATCACCCACGCGCCAGACATGCTTTTCACCGGGAGCGAGGATGAAGCGGCGATCGACGGCGGCAAGGTGCATGAGATTTGTCACGTTGCGAGCTTGCATGGTGAGTTCGGTTGATTTTGAAGGTAAATCCGCGGTGGAAGCCGTGTTCGCGGTTGGAGCCGCAGCTGTTACCTCCACTGACTCTGCCACGCTCGGCAGTGCCGCCTGCTTTTTCACTTCTGCCGCACGATCCGCGGTCACCCCGCCTACAGAAGCAGCGCCTGCGGCCGGTAGCGCTGCCTTCTCCTTGGCCCGGCTCTTCGCGTCATAGCTCGATAGCGGCGGAGGTGGCGGCGGAGGAGCTGGCGCGGCGCCTGCGATTAAATCTTTTTTGTCGTTGTTTGCCGGTTCGCTGGCGGGAGACGGCAAAGCGTTGGACGTTGCCGGTGCACCTGTTTCCCGCTGGGCCCCAACTTTGGCCGGGGGAACAGCAGGGGCTTTTTGCAGACGGAGTTCGTCGTCCCGATTTTGCGCCGCCGGGGGTTCTTGTTTTAATTGATCCGCTGTCCTGTAATTATGCGCTGGCGGCTGCGGCGCGGGCAGCTTGTTTTGCGCCACCTGGACATTTTGCAAGGCGGGGCCGTGTTGCATGCGGATTTCCCTGAGGCTGATCCAAACGATCACGCTTGCGGCCAGCGTGCCGACGGGCACGATCCAACGCAATCGCAGGCGTGCAGCCGGTTTTCGAATGGGCGTAGCCACTTCCGCCGTGGGTGCGGCTTTCCGAACTTCTTCGGCCTGGTGGATGTTGGCGCGCGCAGAGCGCACGCTTTTCGGCAAAGCCAAATCCTCCAAGGGGACCGGCACATTCTGATGCTGCCATTCTTCCGCGCGGATGCTTTCAGATTGTTCCACGAGAGCGAGGCTCTCCTGGCAGCGCGCGCATCCTGCAATGTGCTCCTTCCAACGCGCCATTTCTTCCGGGGAAAGGGTGCGCTCATGATAGGCAGCGAGGATCTCCGCATCCGGGCAGGCCGAATCAGGAGAAGCATCGCGCAAGTGCCGCGTCAGGGCGCGTTCAAATTGCCGTTCGCGGTCGTCATTCGGCATAGCTCTCTCCTTCCCTAGAACGATTCCGGCGTCGTTTCTTGCAGCGGTTCACGACGATTCCTTTCGTTCCGCTTCGCCTCTGCCAGAAGGCTTTTCCGGAAAGATCCGTCGAAAATCGAGCGGGACATCTTCGGCGGCGTATTGGAAACAGAGAGCGATTTGCGCCTCGCTCATCGCAGGCAAACTCCGCGAGTGATCCACAGCGTACCGTCCGGTGCGCAAACAGTCTTCGACCCTGGCACGCAATTCGCGGCGCGTGCGTTCCAGATTGCGTGAGGCGCTGGATTCATGCTCTCCAAGCAGGCGGCCTACTTCCGCGAGCGTTTTCTCCCGGGCGTAGTAGAGCTCCAGGCGCTTGCGGTCTTGCGGATCCAATGACTCCATGCACGCGGCAAGAGCAACGAGGAAGCGCCGGAGATATTGACTGCGGTGTGGATCGGGTGAGGATGAGGAAGCATTTTGCGCGGAGACCAGCGTTTCTTGTTCCCCATCTTCGCGCTCGATGGATTCCCAGCGGCGGCTTTGCCGGAGCCGGTCAATGTGCCGCTGCGCCAGAACGGTGCGCAACCAGGTTTTCAGCGAACTACGCCCATGATAATAGCGGAAGAGTGAGGCTTCGCCACGTTTGCCATCCACCAGGCCGAAGAGTTCCGCGAAAAGCGAATCCGCAAGTTCCTGGGCATCCATGCCCGCGCGGCTGCCCCTGGTGATGGAACCAGCGGCGGCGCGCAGGTAACCGCGATAATTCTGGACGAAGTACTCCCAGGCAGCCTCCGAGCCTTCCATGCAGGAACCTACCAGGACCAAGTCATCGGCATGGAGGGTCTCGAGATACGCTTCGAGCTGTTCGAGAGTGAGCGTGGTTTCTGAAAAGCGCTTGCGGACGCTGCGCTCGACCGCGGTGGCGAACTGCGCTGGCGTCAAGCTCCACTCCGAGCCGCGTGATTCGGAATAGAGAGAGTTGACGCGCGCCTCCAACTTGCGCAGCAGGATGGCTGCCTGAGGGCGCGGGTTGGCCGGGTCGTGCGGCACGTTTCTCCCTTGGTGAGGGCTTAACTCCCTTATTTCTATATCTTGCGGGCTCTCCGGTGCAACCAACGTCTGAGGCAACCCAAGCATCCAAGCGGTTACCCCCTCAGGAGGCAACCGGTGTGCAATTCTGCAGGTATCTCCACACGCAGTTGCGGTATCCTAGGGGGTGTTGCGTCCCCGCTCCGCAACGAATGTCGCCTCGATGGGTTTGTCCCAGTAAACCTTTCGTCCTCAAGTATGCACTCGCAACGTCATTAGCGAGTACGCGTCTTTAGTACGAAAGTCCTATTCGGTGGTTTCCTCGCAATCAGTACCCTCGTACTGGCAACGGGAACCTTCCGAATATGAACTTCACTCGACTCCCCGAAATCGAGTGAACGGGAGGAGCTTTGAAATGAGGCGGCAAGCGGATGACCATCATGATAGCTGATCCACCACGCAAAACTTCGCTTGGCGTAGGCTTTAACGCCAGCCGCGGCCGCGTTGCAGGCACGGAAGCCTGGAAGCAGCAAATCGGGAGCAAGCCGATCCCGGCGCGCCTGGCTTTGTTGCCAGAAGCTAAACCGAACTGGCGTCGCGTCGGCGTCAGTGCCGTCGTTCAGATGGTGCTATTGAGCTTTTTCATTCTCGTTCCGTTGCTTTATCCAGAAGGAATGACAACCGCGATTCACTTCTATTCGGTTACACCTCTTGCGCAGCCTCTGACGGAGATTCCGGTGGCTCCTCCTCCGCCGCCACCGCCGAAGGCGAAGGCTCCAAAGGTTGAGATGAAGCCCACACCGCCGCCACCGGTCGAAGCGGTAAAGTTGAATCCCCAGCAGCCGCACATTTTTGCCAACCTGGCCACACCGAAAGCCGTGCAGCCCAAGGCCGAAAAAGCTGACGTTAAAGCTCCGGAAGTGAATACGGCGTTTGAGGCCGTGAAAATTGACACGAAGGAAGCCGGCCCGAAGCGCCCGAAGGAAGACGTAAAAGTGGGCAATTTGGGCACGGGCAGCGCGGCGCCCGCGACCGTGAAAGCTCCGGTCGATAAGGTGCAGACCGGCGGGTTTGGAGATCCCAACGGCCTCCCTGGCAAGGGAGATCCGAATCATGCAACCAATGTGAATCGCCTGGGTTCGCCCGCGCTGCCAGGTGGGGAAGGCTATGGCAACGGAACGGGCGGAAAGAACGGGATTCGCGGAACCGTGGCCAGCACGGGATTTGGCAATGGCACTGCCACGCCGCCTACGGGTGGTGGCGGGGGCAAGAGGGGCACGGTGGTCGCGGGCGGGTTCGGAAATGCCGCGGACACGACGACAGAAGCTCCCAAGAAGAAGGTTGCGGCTGCCGGGGCTGCCGACACTGCTCCCGACATTTTGGAGAAGCCTAGGCCGGAGTACACCGCCGAGGGGCGCAGCCTGAAGATTGAAGGGGACGTAGTGATTGACATGGTGTTCCTGGCAAACGGAACTGTTCAGATAAACCGCGTGGTGAGCGGCCTGGGCCACGGCCTGGACGAATCGGCTGCGCGCGCTGCGCAACAAATCAAATTCAAGCCGGCGAAACGCCAGGGCGAGCCAGTGGATTTTCCGGCCCGTGTGCGAATCGAATTCCGGCTGGCCTACTGAGGGAGATACGATCATGCGAATGTTGTCGAAATATATCGTTGTGTTGATGCTCGGGGCCTGCGCCGGCGTTCCGCTGGTGGCAGACACGCCTCCCGCGCCGCCAGCGGACCAGCCACGGACGATGGACCAGGTGCTTGACCGGGTGATCAACAACGAACAACGCCTGTATGGCCAGATGCGAAATTACTCGCCGATGGTGGAAACCTACATTCAGAATCTGAAGGCGGACAAGGATTTGGGTGCAGTGCCGGCGGGTGACAAGTATTTCCTGGGCCGCGCTAACTTCCAGAAGGGCGTCAGCCTGGTGCCGCTGAACGACACTTCCAGCAAAGGCAAGAAAGTGATCGGTTCGGTCGGCAATTTCTTCAGCTTTGCGATGCAGTACCTGCCGGAAGGCTTCCTGCAGATGATCTTCATCGACACCAACGGTTTCGATAAGCAGCACTACAAGTTCGACTACGTTCGCCGCGAATTCCTCGGCGAAGTGCGCTGCCTGGTGTTCGACGTCACACCGGCGGAGAAGAAAAACAACGGGCGCTTCCTGGGCCGCATCTGGGTGGAGGATCAGGACTACCACGTAGTGCGTTTCAACGGGGCGTACAGCGGCAACGGCCATACCAGCTGGTACTTCCACTTTGACAGCTGGCGCACCAACGTGCAGCCGGGCCTGTGGATGCCCACCTTCGTTTACAGCGAAGAGAAGGACCTGCACTACGCGCTCAGCAAGAAGCTGGACTTTAAGGCGCAGACCCGCTTGTGGGGCTACAACCTGGGCAACTCCTCCAGGGAAGAAGAGTTGAGCAAGATTCTGGTGGAAACTCCGGTGAACGACGATACCAAGACCGCCAATGATCTTTCTCCGATACAGGCGCAGCGCTCCTGGGACCGCCAGGCCGAGGACAACATCATCGATCGTCTTGAGCGCATCGGCTTGATGGCGCCAAGGGGCGACGTGGACAAAGTGCTTGAGACGGTGGTGAACAACCTCGAGGTCACCAACAACATCGATCTCGATCCGGAGGTCCGCTGCCGCGTGCTGATGACTTCCACGCTGGAATCGTTCACCGTCGGCCACACGATTGTGCTTAGCCGCGGCCTGATTGACGTGCTTCCTGACGAAGCCAGCCTGGCTACCATGTTGGCGCACGAACTGAGCCACGCGGTTCTGGGCCACCGCCTGGATACCCAGTATGCATTCTTCGATCAGTTGTTGGTGGAAGACAAGGACACCTTCCGGCACTTTGGTTTTGCACGGACTCCCGAAGAGGAAACCGCGGCCAATACCAAGGCCATGCAGATCCTCAACAATTCACCCTACAAGAACCAGTTGGCCAACGCGGGACTCTTCTTGCAGGCGCTCGATTCACGGCGGAAGGAAATTCCGAATCTGATCAGCGGCCACCTGGGCAACCGCGTTCCTCAAATCAGTGATCTGAAGTCTACGGTGCCGCTGGACCCCAAGCAGAACCCGCAGAAGATCGCGGCTCTGCCGATTGGCGGGCGAGTGAAAATAGATCCCTGGAACGACAGGCTGGACCTGATCAAGAGCAAGCCCGTCGGCACGGTGGCGGAACGCGAGAAGATGCCGTTCGAAGTTACTCCGTTTATGCCTTATCTGATGCGGTTTGGAGCGGATGCGGCCAAGCCCGTGGCCGCAAGTGCGACTGCGCCGCAAGATGCGAAGCCGGGTGAGCCGCCCGATCCGACAAAACCCTGAAGAATCGTTTCCCAGCGAAGAAGCCCCCGAGTATTCGGGGGCTTCTTCATTTAGAGGAGACCTGCGACTGGATTGCGCGCTTCCGTGCAGCTACTTTTACTTCGAGGAGAGTGACTTCATGAAACGGTAGCCGAACTCGACGCCATCGTAAAAGTCCAGCACGCCGATGCGCTCGTCTTTTCCGTGGGAGCGATCGTCCTCCATATCAAAAAACATGCAGGAAATGCCGTAGGTGGGAATGCCGGCGATGCGGAGAAATCTTCCGTCGGTCGCGCCAGTGGACATCGTAGGCACCACTGGAAGCCCGGGCCACAGGGTGGAGAGGGTTTGGGCGTAGGCGCTGG
>Ga0307471_100001431_pt1 | contig 13003 bp, 10 predicted proteins | sample atmos_gasesAM3C__2_FD_204566 | JGI IMG/M metagenome (GOLD analysis project Ga0307471, IMG submission 204566) | Hardwood forest soil microbial communities from Morgan-Monroe State Forest, Indiana, United States - atmos_gasesAM3C_515 | ecosystem: Environmental > Terrestrial > Soil > Temperate... | reverse complement strand
GCGCGAGCAGCCGCCGCAGGATGTCGCCCAGTTCATGCGCAGCCACGGCTTCCACCCGGCGCAGTGCACGATCTACAGCGGCCGGCTGCAGCACGATCGCAGCGTCATCCTCGAGTTCGTGAGGCGTTTTCACCTCGCCGGTTTCAACCTGCACATTCACGCCATCGGTGACACGGCAGTGCGCACCTCCGTCGATGCGCTCGAGGCGGCGCGCGCTGCCGATGGCGTCGCGACCCGCGACGGGCTCGCCCACGTGCAGCTCGCCGATTCGGCGGACATCGCCCGCATCGGACGCGACCATCTCTACCTCGCCTTCACCTACGCGTGGATCTACGCCGACCGGGACTACGACCTCACGGTGATTCCCTTCATCGAACGGGTGCGGGGCAACAGCTACGCCGCGCTGCACGTTCCGGGCAGCTACTACGAGGCGCACGTCTACCCGGTGCGCAGCATCCAGAAGGCCGGCGGCATTCTGGTGGCGGGCTCGGACGCGCCAGTGGACACGCGCGACCCACGGCCGTTCGTCAACATGGCGCACGCGCTCACGCGGCGCCTGCCGGGGCAACCGAGCCTCAATGCCGCCGAGGCGGTGTCGATCGGCGACGTACTGGATGCCTACACGATCAACGGCGCGCGCTTTCTCGGGCGCGAGCAGGACGCCGGCTCACTCGAGGCGGGCAAGTCGGCGGACTTCATCGTCCTCGATCGGGACATTCTGCAGCTCGCCGCGCGCGGTCAGGCCGACGAGATCGCCGCTGCCGCGGTGCTTGAGACATGGTTCATGGGGCGGGAGGTCTACCGTCGGCTCACACCGCGTCCTTGAGTGGAATCGAGGGATCGGCCAGCTTGTCCACGTTCGGACGGGCATGCGCCGCGATCAGCTTGCGCGCTGCCATCTGGTCCTTCGGCGTGTTGATGCTGTCGAGGGCGACGAGCTCGCCACCGCGCAGGTAGCAGACGCTGAAGCTGCGTGTGGCCGGTGAGCCGCGCAGCACGGCGGTGTCGTAGCCGTATCCGACGCCGATGATGATCAGCTTGAGGTCGAACTGGTCCGACCAGAACCACGGCACCTTGTCATGCACCGTCTCGTTGCCGAGCAGGTTGAGTGCGACCGTCGTGCCCTGCTCGAAAGCGTTGTCGACGGATTCGAGCCGAAGATGCCGGCCATACTGTCGATTGAGATGGCTCGCGCAGTCGCCCGCGGCGTAGATCGCCTCATCGGCGGTGCGGCAATGCACATCGGTCACCACGCCGTTCTCGCACTCGAGACCGGCGGCCCTGGCGAGCTCGTCCGCCGGCGCCACGCCGACACCGACGATCACCAGGTCGGCCGGATGCTCGAGACCGCCCTCGGTGAGCACGGAGCGCACGCGGCCGGTGCGCGCATCGCCGTACAACGCGCGCACAGTCTCGTTGCAGCGCAGGTGCACGCCGTGGCGAGCGTGCTCGGCCTCGTAGAACGCCGATACCTCGGGGTTCGTCACGCGGCTCATCACGCGGTCCGCCATCTCGAGCACGGTGACTTCCATGCCCCGCTCGCGCGCGGTCGCCGCGACTTCCAGGCCGATGTAGCCGCCGCCGATGATGACGACTTGGCCGCCCGGGGAGCATTCGGTGCGGATGCGGTCGGCGTCGGCGATCGTGCGCAGGTAGTGCACCCCGGCGAGCTCGTTACCGGGAGCGAGGAGACGGCGCGGACGGCTGCCGGTGGCGAGCAGCAAGGCGTCGTACGGCAGCACCCGGCCGTCATCGAGCCGCACGTGCCGCTCGCGGCGTGCGATATCGGTCACCCGGTGGCCGAAATGCGTCGTCACCGCATGATCGCCAAAGAAGGCTGCCGGGCGGATGAGGAGCCGCTCGCGCTCGAGGCTGCCGGCGAGGTACTTCTTCGACAATGGGGGCCGCTGGTACGGCGGCCAGGGCTCTTCTCCCACCAGCGTCAGCTGACCGGTAAAGCCGCGGCGGCGCAGAGTGTCGACCGCCTGCACGGCGGCCTGCCCGCCTCCCGCGATCACGATCCGCTCGTACATCCGCGAGAGAATAGCCCAACAGCGATGGTCCGACCGCACCAGGGAGAAGCGCGGCTATCCGCCCACGCTCCACCGTGGTGCAGGCGGTGGGGCGAAGACCGGGTCCCGGTGCCGCGCGTCGGATAACCGCGATTCGACGTCGTGGCATGGAAACTGCAAAATCCCCTCGCGCCGCCGGCCCGCAGATGGAGTGTCCGCTCATGAAACTCGTCACCGCGATCATCAAGCCCTTCAAGCTCGACGACGTACGTGCCGCGCTCTCCGACATCGGGGTGTCGGGCATGACGGTGACGGAAGTGAAGGGCTTCGGGCGCCAGCGCGGGCATACCGAGCTCTATCGCGGAGCGGAGTACGTGGTCGACTTCGTGCCCAAGACGCGTATCGAGGTCGCGGTGCGCGGCGATCTCGTCGATCAGGTGATCGAGGCCATCCTGAAGTCGGCGAAGACCGGCAAGGTGGGCGATGGCAAGATCTTTATCACCGACATCGAGCGAGTCATCCGGATCCGCACCGGGGAGACCGACGACAGCGCGCTGTAGCGCGACCCCCGTCGAGGTTGCCGAACCCGGACGCTGGGCGCAGACTCCAGGCGTCCTAACAACAAATCGACGACACACGCCCGCACCGCTGCGGTGCGGGCGTCGGATCGTGGACCTCAGCCGTGGAATCGGTCATCGCCGTCCGTCCTCGCCCCCGGCTGCCAGGCATTGGCGTCGGCGCCGTGCCCGTTCGCTGGTGGATATTCCTGTACATGTTTCTGTTCCCGCTGCTCTGCTACGTGCAGCGTGGCAGCCTGACCATCGCGACGGACCAGGTGAAAGCGCAGCTGCATGTCAGCCAGTTGCAGGTCTTTCTCCTGAGCTCTGCATTCATGGTGACGTACACCGCGCTGCAGCTGCCCGCCGGGGCTGTCGGTCAGCGCTGGGGGGCACGGCGCATGTTCGTGCTCGTCGGGGCGCTCGGCTGCCTGGCGAGCGTGGCGACACCGCTCGCCCCGTACGTACTTACGGGCGCTGCGGTGATCATGGCCATGGCGGTCGCCCAGGCTGTCCTCGGCATATCGCAATCGCCGGTCTTTCCTGTGCAGACGGGTGTGTTCGAGAGCTGGTTTCCGAGCTCACGCTGGGGTTTCGTCAACGGACTCGGCTCGAGTGCGATGCATGTTGGCTCGGCGGTCACCGCACCGCTGATCGTGGCGCTCAGCGCTTCGTGGGGCTGGCAGCGAGCGCTTCTATGGACGGCGCTGCCGCTGGCGGTGTTGACCGGATGCTGGGCGTGGTACGGACGTGACATCCCGCAGCAGCATCCCTCGGTGAGCGCACGGGAGCTTGCGGAGCTCGATGGAGGAGGCCACGAACCGCCCGCGCCGACCACTCTGCGACGCTGTCTGCAGCTGATGCGCGACCGCAGCCTGCTCGTGCTCGCGATCTCTTACATGCTGATGAATGTCGCGTTCTACCAGCTGATGGCGGCGCCATTTCTGTACCTCACCCAGCACCGGCATCTGAGCCAGGTGGACGGCGGCTGGCTCGCCATGTTGCCACCGGTTGGCGCAGCTATCGGTGCCTCCCTCGGTGGCGTACTCACCGACCGCTCTGCGGCCCGCTTTGGGCTCCGCTGGGGGCATCGCCTGGTGCCGCTCACGGCACTTCCCGCGGCGGCTGTGCTGCTGCTGTGCGGCGCCTATGCCGGGAGTGTCCCGATCGCCGTGGGTTGCTTCGTGCTGGCCTACGGCTGTGTAGAGCTCAACGAGGGACCCGTCGCCGCGGCCACGATGGAGATTGCGCGCGCCGACAGCATGTCCGGCTTCGGGGTGATCAACACCGGTGGCAACCTCGCCGGAGTGCTTCTCTACCCGCTCCTCGGGTATCTCTCGGGACGCGGCGAGTGGAATCTGGCCTTCGTGATTGCCGGCGCCTGCTGCGTCGGTGCAGCGGCATTGTGGCTGCTGGTGCGCGCCGATCGGCGCTTCGCACCCAAGATCCCCGCTCCCATCGAGGGTCGGCTCCAGGCAGCCAGGTGACGCTCGCCTTGCGAGACGCCGGCACCGCGCCCCACGGGGCCGCCCCGCGTGCTCGGGTCGCGGCTCTCGCGTTCGCTGGGCGTGGTGGCGTTCCGCCGGTATCCTTGCTCACACCATGCCTGCTGCCATCCGTTTCTACGAGAACGGCGGACCCGAGGTTCTGCGCCTCGAGGAGACCGATCCGGGCAAGCCCGCGGCCGGCGAGGTGCAGATCCGTCACACCGCGATCGGCGTCAACTACATCGACGTCTACGACCGGACCGGGCTGTACCCGGTGAGCCTCCCGAGCGGACTCGGCCGCGAGGCTGCCGGCGTCGTCACGGCGCTCGGGCGCGGCGTGCGCGGGCTGCGAGTCGGCGAGCGCGTCGCGTACGTGTTTCCCTCCCCGGGAGCCTATAGCGAGTTGCGCAACGTCCCGGCGGAGCGCGTGGTGCGGGTGCCGCGCGGGATCTCCGATGAGCAGGCCGCGGCGCTCATGCTGAAGGGGCTCACGGCGCAGTTCCTCATCCGGCAAACCTACAAGGTGGCACGCGGCGACACGATTCTCGTGCATGCGGCCGCCGGTGGCGTGGGACTCATTCTCTGTCAGTGGGCGAAGGCGCTCGGCGCGACGGTGATCGGAGTCGTGGGGAGTGAAGCCAAGGCGGAGCTCGCGAAGAAGCACGGCTGCAAGCACGTGCTCATCTCCGGGCGGGATGAGCTGGTCGTGGGCGTGAAGAAATTCACCAGGGAGGCGGGTGTCGCCGTGGTCTACGACGCGGTCGGCAAGGACACCTTCATGGAGTCGCTCGACTGTCTCAGGCGCCGCGGCATGATGGTGACCTTCGGCAACGCCTCGGGCCCGCCTCCGGCCATCAGTCCACTCGAGCTGAGCAAGCGCGGCTCGCTGTTCCTGACCCGTCCCACGCTCTTCCACTACACCGCGACGCGTGCCGAGCTCGAAGCGGCGGCGCGCGAGCTGTTCGCCGCGGTGCGCGCGAAGAAGGTGCGCATCGTGATCGGACAGAAGTATCCGCTCAGCCGCGCGGCAGACGCCCACCGCGATCTCGAGGGGCGGCGCACGACCGGCTCCACGGTGCTGGTGCCCGGGGGCGCTGGCTAGCTCACTCGCGCCCCGGCACGGCGCGCGGCCGGATCAGGTGCACCACGGGGGCCGCGCGTGCTACCCCTCAGGCGCTCGCGGGGACCGCCCGCGCCCGCAGCGGCCGCGCGCTGCGGCTGATGCCGAGCGCACCGCTGCGCACCACTTCGATGAGCTCTGCGCGGTGGGCCAGATCGGCCACGAAGGCATTGACCTCGGCCTCACTGGCAGTCAATTCCACGATGAAACCCTCGACCGCCGGGTCGAGGACCCGTCCGCCGCTGCGTACCACCTGGCCCCGCACGGTGTCGGTCTGGCCGGCCGCCACGCGCAGCTTCAGCAGTACGAGCTCCCGCTCCAGGTGCTCGCCGCGGGTCATGTCGAGCACGTGCACCACATCGACGAGCTTGTTCAGCTGGTTGACGATGTGCTGGATGACCAGGTCCGAGCCCTTGGTGACCAGAGTGAGTCGCGACACCGTCGGGTCATCGGTCGGGGCGACCGAGAGCGACTCGATGTTATAGCCACGCGTAGAGAACAGACCCGCCACCCGGGTCAGCGCGCCGGCTTCGTTCTGCAACAGGATGGCGATGATATGACGCATGAAAATCGGGAAAAAACGGCGCCGAAAGAGGCGCCGGGAGCCGCAGAATAAAGGATCGGCGCGCGCTTGCACCATGGACCCAAGCTGCTAGGCTGCTGGATCCCTTCGGATTCCCCTACGGAGCTACGAAAAGCGCGTGCATGAGTGACACGGTAATCCAGCCACGCCCGACAGGACACCCGCTCGCCGGTGAGCGCATGAGCGGCGCGCGCATGATCATGCAGGTGCTCGCGGACGAGGGCGTCACGGCGATCTTCGGTTATAGCGGCGGCGCGATCCTGCCGACCTATGACGCCGTCTTCCTCTACAACGAGCAGGCGGTGCGGGCCGGGGAGCCGCAGATACCGCTCATCGTCCCCGCCAACGAGCAGGGCGCGGGATTCATGGCGGCTGGCTATGCCCGCGCGAGCGGCCGGGTCGGGGTCTGCCTCGTGACTTCCGGTCCGGGAGCTACGAACACTGTTACACCCGTGCGCGATTGCATGGCAGATTCGGTGCCGATTGTAGTAATTTGTGGACAAGTCTCTACGGCAGCGATTGGCACCGATGCATTCCAGGAGGCGCCGGTCCCCACGATGATGGGTGCGGTCGCCAAGCATATTTTTCTCGTGACCGACCCCACAAAGCTCGAGTGCACCGTCCGCACCGCGTTCGAGATCGCCCGCAGCGGCCGCCCCGGGCCGGTGGTGGTCGACATTCCAAAGGACGTGCAGAACTGGGAGGGCGAGTTCCGCGGCGAGGGGCTGCTGCCCATCCCGGGATTCCGCCGCCGCCAGCAGGAGCTCGATAACGCCCTCCTCGAGGAGAAGGCCGCAGCGCATTTCTTCGGGATGCTCGGGGAGTCCCATCGGCCGCTCATTTATGCCGGCGGCGGGGTGATCAACGCGAACGCTGCAGGTGCCCTTGCCGAGTTCGCAACCACCTACGGCGTACCGGTGGTCACGACGCTCATGGGCATCGGCGCGCTCGATACCACGCATTCTCTCTCCATGCGCATGCTCGGCATGCACGGCGCGGCTTTCGCCAATTACGCCGTGGACGACTGCGATTTCCTGATCGCGGTCGGCGCGCGCTTCGATGACCGCGTCGCGGGCGTGCCGGCGAAATTCGCCAGGAATGCGCGCCGCATCGCGCACCTCGACGTCGACCGCGCCGAAGTGAACAAGGTGAAGCGCGCGCACTGGAGCCATATCGGTCGCGTGCGCGAGGCGCTGCAGGCGCTCACGGCCCACGGCCGGCAGCACCGTTTCGCGCGCGATCTGTCCGCCTGGCATGCCGAGCTCGCCGAGCTCAAGCGCGTCTACGCCATGAACTACGACCGCGCGAGCCCGCTCATCCAGCCGAACTATCTGCTCGAGGAGATCAACCGCCACAGCCGCGGTGCGGCCATCATCACCACCGGTGTGGGACAGCACCAGATGTGGGCCGCGCAATACTGCGACTTCACGGGCCCGAGGCTGTGGCTCACCTCCGGCAGCATGGGCACGATGGGATTCGGGCTGCCGGCCGCGATCGGTGCACAGATCGCCCAGCCGCAGCGGCTCGTCATCGACATCGATGGCGACTCCAGCATCCGCATGAACATCGGCGAGCTCGAGACCGTCACCACCTACGACCTGCCGGTGAAGGTCGTGGTGCTCAACAACTTCGGCGACGGCATGGTGAAGCAGTGGCAGAAGCTGTTCTTCAAGGGGCGGCTGTCGGCGAGCGACCGGTCGCTGCACAAGAAAGACTTCGTCAAGGCGGCCCAGGCCGATGGGTTCCGTTACGCGATGCGCCTCGAGCACAAGGCCGACGTGCCGCGGGTCGTCGCCGACTTCCTCTCCTTCAAAGGCCCGGCTTTCCTCGAGGTCATGATCGACCCGGACGCCGGGGTGTATCCGATGGTCGGGCCGGGACAGAGCTACGATGAGATGATCACCGGCGAGTTCATTCCCTCGCGTCACAAGGTCGATATCAAGACCCCCGGTCCCTCGGAGATGTTCTGATGCGCGGGATCCCGCGGCTGAGCGCGCCCGCGCTCTTGGTGCTGCTCGTGGCGGTGGCCCCTGCAGCGCCGGCGCGTGAGGACCACCTCAGTGAGTACCACGGCAGCGGCAACGACTACATCAAGGCCGCGGTGCGCGAGACCTTCACCATCGCCCGGGGCAGAGCGGTCGATGGCGACCGGATCTACGACCCGGCGCGCATCGAGCAGGCGCTCGGTATCGCGCCGCGGGACCGCGGCTGAGTGTTCACTGCCCGTTCATGCGAGAGGCTCTATGAAGTACCTGCACACCATGGTCCGCGTCACCGACCTCGATGCCTCACTCGGGTTCTACCGCGATGCGCTCGGCCTCGAGGAGCTCTCGCGCAAGGACTACCCTCAGGGCCGCTATACGCTCGTGTTTCTCGCAGCCGCGGGCGATGAGAGCGCACAGGTCGAGCTCACCTACAACTGGGATCCCGAAAAGTACACCGGCGGGCGCAACTTCGGTCATCTCGCCTACGCCGTGGACGATATCTACGCCACCTGTCAGCGCCTGCAGGACCACGGTGTCACCATCCTGCGGCCGCCGCGCGACGGACACATGGCCTTCGTGCGCTCACCGGACAACATCTCGATAGAGCTGCTGCAGAAGGGGCCATCGCTAGCGCCTGCCGAGCCCTGGAAATCCATGGCCAACACCGGCACCTGGTAGCCGCGCACCCGGCACGTGAAAACGATTCCGAGCCTTCTGATCGCGGCGGTGTTCGCCACGCTGACCTTCGCGGTGTGGGCCTATCTCAACCGCCCGACGCGCGAGCCGCCGTGGCCGCCGTTGATCCAGGGCTTCGCCTTCTCACCCTTCCGCGCCAACGAGGATCCCACGACTTTCAAGATGCCCACCGACGCGGAGATCGACGCCGATCTCGCGCTGCTCGAGGGCAAGGTGAAGGCGGTGCGCACGTACGGCGTCGGCGCGACGCTCGCGGACGTGCCGGAGCTCGCCGAGCGGCACGGCCTGAACGTCGCGCTTGGCCCCTGGCTCGACACGCACCGCGACAAGAACGAGGAACAGCTGAAGACCGCCATCGAGCTGGCCAACATCCACCAGAACGTGGTGCGGGTCATCGTCGGTAACGAGGTGCTGCTGCGCGGCGATTTGCCGATCGAGGAGCTGGAGAAGTATCTCGACCGCGCCCGCGCGGCGATCTCGCAACCGGTGGGCACCGCCGAAACCTGGAACACCTGGCTCGCGCACCCGGAACTCGCGCAGCACGTCGATTTCATCGGCGTGCACCTGCTGCCGTACTGGGAGGGCGTCGCGGTCGACAAGGCGGTCGATTACTCGCTCGCGCAGTTCAAGCGCCTGCAGAAGACCTTTCCACACAAGCCCATCGTGGTGGCTGAAATCGGCTGGCCGAGCCGCGGACGCACGCACGAGTCGGCGGTCGCCTCGGTGGCGAACGAGGCGCTGTTCCTGCGCCGCTTCCTGTACCGCGCGCAGAAGGAGCAGGTCACCTACTACGTGATGGAGGCCTTCGATCAACCGTGGAAGGCGTTCTCGGAAGGCGCGGTCGGCTCGTACTGGGGCGTGTACGATGTCGAGCGCCGGCCGAAGTTCGAATTCACCGCACCGATCGTGCGCATCCCCGAATGGCACATCCTCGCGGCCGTCTCGATCGGGGTGTCGCTGCTGGTACTGGGACTCCTCTATCTCAATAGCGACACGCTGCGCAACCGCGGCCGCAGCTTCCTCGCGGTGGTGGTGTATGCCGCCGCGACGATTGCGGTGTGGGTCATCTACGATTTCACGCAGCAGTACATGACGGTCTCGAGCGTCGTCTCGGGCGTGCTGCTGCTGCTTGGCATGCTCGGGGTGCTGCTGGTGCTGCTCGCCGAGGCGCACGAATGGGCCGAGGCTCATTGGGTCGAATACCGGCGGCGCCTGGGAGCGCCGATTCTCAGCAGCACCGCGGAGCCGCCGAAGGTCTCCATCCACGTGCCGGCCTACAACGAGCCGCCGGCGATGCTCATCGAGACACTCGATGCGCTCGCGCGGCTCGATTATCCGAACTACGAGGTGCTGGTGATCGACAACAACACGCGCGATGAGCGTGTGTGGCGGCCGGTCGAGGCGCACTGTGCCACCCTCGGTGAGCGTTTCCGTTTCTTCCACGTCGCGCCGCTCGCCGGCTTCAAGGCCGGCGCGCTCAACTACGCACTCGATCGCACCGCTTCCGATGCCGCCATCGTCGCGGTGATCGACAGCGACTACGTGGTCGATGCGCGCTGGCTGCGCGATCTCACCCCGGCGTTCCAGGACGAGCGCATCGCCATCGTGCAGGCGCCGCAGGACTACCGCGATGCGGGCGAGAGCGCCTTCAAGGCGATGTGCTACGCCGAGTACCGCGGCTTCTTCCAGATCGGCATGATCACGCGCAACGAGCGCAACGCCATCATTCAGCACGGCACCATGACCATGGTGCGGCGCAGGCAGCTGGAGGCCTGCCGCTGGGCCGAGTGGTGCATCACCGAGGACGCGGAGCTCGGCCTGCGCATTTTCGAGGCTGGGTACGACGCGAGCTACATCCCCGAGAGCTACGGGCGTGGCCTCATGCCCGACACCTTCATCGACTTCAAGAAACAGCGCTTCCGCTGGGCGTACGGCGCGATGCAGATCATCAAGGCGCACGCGCGTGCGCTGTTCCTCGAGGGCGGCCCGCTCTCCCCCGGGCAGCGCTATCACTTCGTCGCCGGCTGGCTCCCGTGGATCGCCGACGGCTGCAACCTGCTCTTCAACCTGGCGGCGCTCGGCTGGTCCGCGGCCATGGTGTGGGCGCCGGGCAGAGTCGATGCGCCGCTGGTGCTCTACTCGGTTCTGCCGCTGTCGCTGTTCACCTTCAAGCTCGCCAAGCTCGTGCACCTCTACCACGTGCGGGTCGGGGCGAACCTGCGCCAGACGGTCGCAGCGGCGATCGCCGGTCTCGCTCTCACGCACACCATCGGCCGGGCGTCGGTGAAGGGGCTGGTCACCCACAGCGAGCCGTTCTTCCGCACGCCCAAGAAGCGCCGCTCCTCGGGACTGTGGCACGCGCTCGCCGCGGCGCGCGAGGAGACGCTGATGATGGTCGGACTGCTGCTGTCGGCCTGGGCGGTCTCCTACACCGCGCTCCCGCAGAACGCAGGACCCGATCACTTTGCCTGGATCGTGGTGCTGCTCATCCAGGCGGTGCCTTATGCCTCCTCGCTGATGGTGTCCCTGATGAGCGCTTTTCCGCTACCGGCGCGCCTGCTCGGCACCCGCTACCGTCCGATGAGCCGCGCCGGCAGGCAGCCGGAGGCGGACCTGAGCGGCTGAGCCGTGCGCGAGGGGAGGCTGCGGGCCATCGCGATCATGATTGCCGCGGTCGCGGTCTTCTCGCTCATGGACGGAATCCTGAAGCTGCTGGCGGCACACTACCCGCCCATGCAGGTCGCTGCACTGCGCGGTGCGACATCGCTTCCCTTCACGTTGCTGCCGGTGTTGCTCGGCGGACGGTGGCGGGAGCTGCGCCCACGACGCTGGCCGATGCATCTGCTGCGAGGCTTGCTCTCGGTGGTCGTGCTCGGCGGCTTCATCTACGCGGTACGCGTCCTGTCCCTCGCCAACGCCTACGCGGTATTCCTGTCGGCGCCGCTGCTCGTGGCTGCGCTCTCCGTGCCGCTCCTCGGGGAGCGGGTCGACCGGCGAAACTGGGTGGCCATTCTCGTCGGGCTCGCCGGGGTTCTCACCATGCTTCGCCCGAGTGCTTCCGGCCTCAGCACCCTCGGTGCCCTGGCCGCGCTCGCCGGCGCCACCGCCTACGCCCTGAGCGCCATCGCGGTACGCGTCCTGACGCGCACCGACACCACCGTCAGCGTGGTGTTCTGGACGGTGGGACTCATGACGTTGTTCACGACCGCTATCTCCGCCCCCGGCTGGGTACCGATCGGGCACGACCACTGGAAATGGCTCCTCGGACTCGGCCTCCTGGCGGCGACCGCGCAGTACCTGCTCACCGAGGCGTTCCGCTCCGCACCCCCCTCGGTTGTCACACCGTTCGAGTACACCGCGCTTCTTTGGGGAGTTGCGATCGACCGGGTGGTGTGGCACGTGCTGCCTTCGGCACGCGTGTGTCTCGGAGGCGGGATCGTGATCGTCAGCGGGTTGTATCTCATCTGGCACCAGCGGCGGCAGTCGGAAGGGGGAATTCGCGCGAGAGCCGTGGCAGCGAGCGACGGAGAAGGGCAGAATGTTGCGCCCACAGTCGACCGTTGAAGTTGTCGCTCGCAAACAAAAGGAAGACTCACCATGAGCAACGCCGAAGTCCTGGGACGATTCGTCTGGCATGAGTTGTTGACGAATGACACGGCGGGCGCCGCCGCGTTCTACCCCAAGGTGCTGCCGTGGCGGACTGCGCCCTCCAGCATGCCCGGCTACACCATCTGGATGGCCGGACAGACCCAGATCGGCGGCCTCATGGCGCTGCCGTCGGAAGCAGGGTCGACGCCGCCTCACTGGCTGGTATACGCCGGCACCCCGAACGTCGATTCCACCTGCTCGCAGGCGCAGGGCCTCGGCGCGCGCGTCGTCAAGCCGCCCGCAGACATTCCCAACGTCGGCCGCTTCGCGGTGTTGTCCGACCCGCAGGGCGCGACGTTTGCCGTGTTCACCCCGGGGGGCGGACCGCCGCCCGGTGCTTCCCCTGCGCAAGGTGGCTTCTCCTGGCACGAACTGGCGACCACGGATGTCGCAGCGGCGCTGCGTTTCTACGGTCAGTTGTTCGGCTGGACCAAGGGAGCGGGCCACGACATGGGCGCCATGGGCGTGTATCAGCTCTTCGAGCACGGTGGGACCCAGGTCGGCGGCATGTGCAACGTGCAGGGTCCGTCCACCGCACCCTCGTGGCTGAGCTACGTGAACGTCGCCGATTGCACCCGCGCCGTCGCCGCTGCCAAGGGCGCGGGCGGGCGGCTGCTGCACGGACCGATGGAAGTTCCCGGTGGCAGCTGGATCGCCATGATGATGGATCCCCAGGGCGGCGCATTCGCGGTGCAGGAAGCGCCGCGAGCCGCACAGTCGAAGCCGGCGGCCGCAGCCAAGCCGGCGGCGGCGGCAAAAGCTCCGGCGCCCGCCAAACGGCCGGCGGCAGCCAAACCGGCTGCGGCTCCGGCTAAAGTCGCGGCAGTGGCGGCGGCCGCCCCGGTAGCGGCTGCGGCGAAGCGGGTGGCGGCTGCGAAAGTGGCAAAGCGAGCGAAGAAGGGGGGCAGAAAGGTG
>Ga0307471_100001430_pt1 | contig 13005 bp, 8 predicted proteins | sample atmos_gasesAM3C__2_FD_204566 | JGI IMG/M metagenome (GOLD analysis project Ga0307471, IMG submission 204566) | Hardwood forest soil microbial communities from Morgan-Monroe State Forest, Indiana, United States - atmos_gasesAM3C_515 | ecosystem: Environmental > Terrestrial > Soil > Temperate... | reverse complement strand
CAGGGGACCGGATGCCTGGAAGCTGGGAGGCCAGGCTTTCTGCAGTGGTTCTGGTGGACGCCACTGTTGGAGATAGGTGGCTAGATAACTACGCGTCGGCGGCTCAGCAGCGATCTTCGGAAGATAGATCCAGGGAACCCACGCGGCCACATGGTGGGTCAAATGATAGTTGAAATTCAGGTACAGCAGTTGGAACGGACGCCACAGACGGAGGTCGAGCGCTCCGAGGACAGCATGGCGAGGTGTGCGCAGGTGGTAGAGATACTGCTGGCTGGCCCAGCAGAATGCAAAAGCCGCATAGCAAAGGGCAAGATGAGAGAGCTTGAAGTGCAGAAGCAGTGAAGCGACCGTCCAAATCACTCCGGTCACTAACAGGTCCCGCCGAATTCGCCCAGGACGCACGCTATTCAGAAACTGCAGGTAACGTGACGAGACGCCTGCATCAGTTCCAGGCAAGGGCATCTCGATGGAGCGCCTGGGCACCATCGCAAGGGCGACGAGCGCCAGCGGAGTCAAAAACCAAAACAGTCCACAAAGGATCAGATAATACGTGACGCGTTTCAGCCATGGAGTCTCGCTTGGCAGTATGTAGTCCTCCAACTCGGCGTCAGACCGATTCCTCTGATGATGGACAATGTGGGCGATAGCAAATAAGTGGTAGCTGCCGGGAAATAGCGAGAAGAGACAAATCCCGAGTCCCTCGTTTACCTGCGGATTCGTGTGCAGCTTGCCGTGCGCCGCCTCGTGGGCAAGGCCGAAGCCGAGTTGCATAATGAAGGCAAACAGTACGGCAAACAGCACTATCTTCCAGAGGCTGGCTACATGGCAGGCTATGCCGAGGAGGGCGAAAGCGGCTGCGATCTGCCCTGCGGCCAAAGCCACGTTCAGCGTTTCCGGTATCGCGTATTGACCTGAGTCGGATTGCCGAATAAACTGACCCTGTCGCAACGCGTCGCGGCAGTTGAGTAGATCTGGATCGCGGCGTCCTGCTTGTGCCTTCTCCATTTGAGTCTGAGAATCAGGGAAGATCGAATCGCTGTCTAGCTGTCAACGAGTATATCCCCAAAAATCTCGGTCAGACAATGGACGGCGCTGGGCTCAAGTAAGAGCGTGGCCTCGCGATGACTTGTTGTACGATGTGGCTTAGATTTGGGGCATGAGAATCGGCATAATTGAGAGATTTACGTGGATCGCGTTGCTCGCTGCAGCGCAACTCTGGGCCCCCGATCCACGCATCGGGACCTGGAAACTTATTTCGGCGCAGTCAGTTTTGGATCCTCCGAGAAAACTCACCATCACCCGTCAAGATCGCGGCGTCCACGTGGTTGTTTCAGGCAGCCCCCGCATTGAATTCTCCGCGAATTGGGATGGGCGTGACTACCCCGTGCAAAATGTTCCGGCATTTAATCGGGTGGCGATGCGGAGACTCGATAGGAACCAGGCTGAGCTCACCGAGAGGAAGGACGGCATGTTGGTAGCGACAGTGCGTGACCGGATTTCGAAAGACCGCAAAGAACTAACTATCGTCACCATCCAGGCAGGTCGGGCGAATCAGCTCAACGTGTTGAGGCGAAGCGGAGGTGTCAACGACGGGGCCAACCCATTCGTTGGAGAGTGGACAGAGGATCTCAGTAAAACTCGCTTGCGGCAAGGGCTGCTTCTCAAGATCGAACCTGACGGGAAAGACGGAGTCCATTTTTCCGGTGAATTCAGCTACACCGCGAGGTTTGATGGGAAGGACTATCTCCTCAAAGATTCGCGGAACGATACGGTCACACTTGCCGTCATCGATGCTCACACAGTCGAATCAACGTACAAACGAGGGGATCAAGTTGTTGAAAGGGATCGTTGGGTCACCTCCACTGATGGACTGCAGATGACGGTTACAACGACTGGTGTGTTGGCCGCCGGAGAAAGCCTAAAGGAAGAGCTAGTTTTTCGCAGACAGTGAACGCTAAATGTAGATAGCTTTGACGGCCACCAGGCTCTCCTCCGTCAGAAAGGTCCGGTGTAACTCAACGCCCGGACCAATCCCCTGGGTTTCCGCGCGACCTAACCTGCTCGCGCCGGCGAGGGAAATTCGACGGTGTGACCACTCGCAGCGTGACCAGGCCTCAAGGGAACTGCAGTTTGCACAGGGACGGTTAGCTGCGGAGCCGCACCCTCTTTCCAGAACACCAGGCGACCGACCCGCCCGTCCCAGTCGATGCACAGCCTGTCTCCCTGTTTCACCTGTTCCGTCGCGAGCAGGTTTGCTAGCGGATGCACGAGATTCCGCTCCAGCGCTCTCTTTAAGTGGCGCGCGCCATACCTCTTGTCCATCCCCTCTTGCAGCAAGAAATACTTCGCGGGACGCGTCACACGAAACACGCACTGACCCTTCATTGTTTGAAGCACGCGATCTTGCAAGCAGCCGAGTTCGATCTCTAAGATTTCCATCAGTTGCTGGTAATGAAGTGGACCGAATACCACTATTTTGTCGAGCCGGTTCATGAACTCGGGTGGAAATCTCCTCCGTGCCGCTTCCACTGCGGTTGCTTTGACCTGCTCGTCGAGCTTGGCTGTCGGCTTGTCCGCTGCGCGAACGAACCCAAAACCATCTGACATCAAATCGGTAATGGCGCGGCCACCCAAGTTGGAGGTTAGAAAGATCAAGGTCTGCGAAAGATCCACCCGGCGGTTGTCCCCCAATGTGAGAGTGGCCTTGTCCAGGATTCCCAGCAACAATTGCCAGAGTGCGTCACTTGCTTTTTCAATTTCATCGAATAGCAGAAAACTTAGCTTTAGCCTATCGGTGTGAAACTGCTTCAAGGCGTCCTGAGTGATGAGTGGATGGGTTTCCCTGTGCCCCAGGTATCCCGGAGGCGAACCAATGAGCTTGGAAATCTCATGCGAGTGCTGGTACTCTGCGCAATCCACTTTGATGACCGCGCGCGAATCCCCAAACAGGATCTCGGCGGCAGCCTCGACCAAGCGTGTCTTCCCCGTCCCGGTCGGGCCGAGAAAAAGAAGCGTGCCTATCGGTCGGTTTGGCGCGTTCAGGCCCGCACAAAAAACCTGATACAACTCCACCAACGCTTCGATCCCTGCTTCCTGCCCGACGATCTTGGCCCGCAGTTTGTTTTCAAATTCAAGAGTCTCTTTGTTGTGCAGATCGGGCCGAAGAACCGCTGTCCTAGCTTCCATGGCAACCTCCCGGATATGTAAGTCAGTTTTCGACGATTCGAGTCGAGCTTCCCCTCTTGCTTGAGCCGCTGTGGCTCCTAGTCCAATGCAAGCATCAGTTTGGAGGGCTGGCTAGCCTATTGAATGGAGCTCATGCCGAGTGCCGCTAGGCGGCCAGCTCGGCAGTAGCTCGCGGAGGCGGCGGCGAGCCTTATGCAATCGAGACTTGGAAGCCCCCGTCGAGCAAGCGAGGATTTCCGCAATCTCTCGGTGTTCGCAGCCATAGAGGTCATAGAGTAAGAAGGTTCCTTTTAAGCTTGCTGGCAATTGAGCGATGGCTTTCTGAATGGAGAGCCGATCAGTCAATCCTTTTAATCGCAGATCAAAGTGGCGCAGCTCCTTTCGGGGGCTGCCGGATTCCTCACTGCTTCTGATGATTTCTTCGAGTGAGGCGTCGGTGAGGGCTTTCCTCCGGAGATGCATCAGCACACGGTTTATCGTCACGCGATGCAACCAAGAGGAAAAGGCGGAATGGCCGCGAAACGTGCCAAGTGCGCGGAATACGGTCAGGAACGTCTCCTGCGTCAAATCTTCGGCTTCGGCAGTGTTTTTCAACATCCGAAGACAAAGGGCAAAGACGCGCGAGCTGTGTAAGCGATAGAGCAGTTCAAAGGCGTTGGCGTCGCCTCGCTGAGCCTGTCGAATCGCTTCGGCTTCCTGAGAATCAGAACTCCGTACTTCTTCGCGTCCTTTCACAAACCCTCCCGCACACGTGGACCGCTGCCTTTTGTTTGCATTGCCCTTCAGTAACCGGTGGCCGATAGCCCGCGGGGAACAGCTGAGAGTCTAAAAGCGGTAACCAATGGAGAACCAACGCAACTCAGATGCCAATCGAAGTGCTGTAGTTAACAGACTCATGAAGTGCGACTTAGACGGTCACTGATATCCAGTCGGGAATTATTCAAGAGTACTAGCTCGTGTAAATAATTCTCGCGGGCTCCAGCTCAAAGTAATCCTGCTTTAGATCGGTCCCCAGCGGACGCGGCCACCCTCAGGGCTCAGCTGTCCTCTGTCCATTCCTGCATGCGCACGACAAAATCCCAAAGGCCCGCAAGTCGGCAACGTTGTCAATGCCAACCGCGGTCGTACAACCAATTCAGCACTGCAATTTGGATCGCCTACCCCATCCCTGACGCGGCGATCTCCCGCAATCTTAACAACAGAGTACGGAAGCACGGTGTGATACGTCACCTACGCTGACGCCACCTTGGTGATCGTCGAGATGGCTTCTGCTTAAAGACTATGGGTGGCCAGTGGTGATGAGCTTCAGGATGAGATTGGAGAAGCCCTGGACGAAGGGCTGGCCACCGGTAAGGAGGTTGGCGCGAGTCTGGAAGTCAGCTTGAACATCGGGAACGACGCCGATGTTTTCGATGAGGGGGGCGGTGGGAAAGCCCGGAGATGAGACGTCGTGATTGCGGACGCCGAGCGAGAGAGTGACGCGGGACAATCCCTCGGAGTACGGAGTGGCACTGAATTCCACCACGTTGCCGCCTCCTCCGTCGGTGCGGACGCCGTAGACCGTGATGCGGTTGGCGTCCTGGAGAGTGGCGCCGAAGAACTCGGCAGCCGAGATCGAGAAGTTCGTGGTGAGGACAACGATGGGCTTGGTGTAAGCGAGATTGTTCCCTTGCGCGTCGGTTGCGGGTGGATAGAGCGCGCCGCCGGTCAGGAAGCAAGCCGCCGGAGAAAGTGCGTTAATGGGGGGAGTGTTGCCGCGTTCTTGGCCGAGGGCCTGGAGGATTTGCTCAAGATCACTCGTCAGGGTCGTGATGGTTTCCTGACCAGCGCCAATCAGCTCGGCTTCAAAGAGACCAATTTCAGAGTTGATGACCCAACCCTCCGTGGCTCGGACCTTGAGCCGAATCGGCTGGAACCCGGTGGGAACGAGATATTGGATTAGAAGGTTCATGTAGCAACCGTCGCCGCCCCCGTTGCCCATAATGTCCACGACGAGTCCGCCAGTGTTTTGCTGGAAGAACGTGATCTCGCTTTGAAACTGCTGGACGGCGTGGCCTTCGTTGAATGGTGCAAAGCTCGGGATTCGGATGAAGCCGATGGTCTGGTTGCCGACAGGGAAAGTCCCGCTGAGGAATTCGTCGGTGGGGTTAGCTCCAAGGCGAAGCTGGAAGCCGGGTGGCGGATTGAAGAGAGGCACCGGCGAGTCAAAGGGGAAGAGTCCGCCGGCGGGGACGTGGTTCGGATACTTAGCGCCGAACTGCCGAAGACGGCGACTTGCAGGAACAGACGAAGCCGCCGATGCGGCGGCGTGAGCGAAGTGAGCCAAGCCAGAAGTGGGCGAGACGTGCCAACGATCGTTCGCGAGCCTGGCGCGCAGCTTCATGGATTGAAACGGTGAGGTGCCGGGCTTCGAGGGGCCAGAAAACAAAGAATGGTTTTTTGGATTGGGGACGGGTCCTTCCTGAAAGAGAGGAATAAAGATGGTCTGCCACGGAATGGAGAAGGAGGCGGTATTCCCCGTGTTCTGATTACGGATCACGACAGTTGCGGAGTCGCCGGGCTGGATTCTGCTGGCGAAGGGGTAAATGGCCTGGAGGCGATCGAGAATCGTTGCTACGGCAATGCGATCGCGGCTGAAAGCATTGCCGCTGGCATTGACGGAGTAAGGCTGGAGGATCTTGACCCACGTGCCGACGCTGACACCGTCCACGGAAACGAGCTCGTCACCAACGGCAAAAGTGAATACCTTGGGGTCGAGCACAGTGGTGTCAACGAAATCGATTAGGACCTTGCGGTCGTAAATGTCAGCGGTCAGGGGAAGAAAGGCCTCATATTCGGACGGAAGAATAAATTCGTCGTGAGAATCGTGGAGGCTGGCGACGTAGCGAACGCAAACATCGTAAAAGGTGAGGTCGTCGCGGGAATCTTCAACTTGATCCAACCAGGGTTGGAGATTCAGTAGGTCAAAGGCGAAGACCTGCTTTTTCCAGTCGAAGGGGCCGTAGTTCTTGTCGTAAAGAGCGACAAGGGCTTTGAAGTCAGTGAGCTTTTGCTCTCGGGTGAGCTGGGCGAAACAACTGGGAGCAAAGGAGAGGAATGCCGCAGCGAGAAGCACTCTCTTCATGGGACCTCCAGCCGAACTGGGGGACAAAAACGTGCCCATGTATATAGCGCAACATGCCGAAGGAAACAAGGGGACCAGAAGCGCAAGCGCCGGGCGGCATGGAACGAGGAATTTAACCTGGCGTTCACAGAGTCCACACGGATTTGCTATGTTGGGCCGACTCGGACCCAGAGTCGCATATCATCGCTCGCGCCGGCCCGATTTTGCGATCTCTCGACGGATTACGATCGCGGCCGTCGCATTCGGTAAACCTAGGCGTCCGAGGCTAGCTGCACCTCAACTCCTTATAGTGACTCAGCACGACAGGCTTCCGAAGAAAATGACACGTTCCTAATGTTTGGTGGATTGTGGCTTGGGGGTGGCCCACCACGGAGGATCACCTGACCCAGACGGCAAAGGTTGATCGCATCACCCAGAACGGAGGTCAAACGGACACAAGGTGCTTGCAGCGCATTCCTACACTGCGATTTCAATAACCGAACATCTTGGAGCCAAAGCACTCCTCGAACGACTGGTAAAACTATCAGTAGCTCCGTGATCGTGTGTGAGTCATACCTTGTCAAGCTTGTAGCGAGCTGTTGGCAAGTTGTACAGGCGAAAAATCGGGTCAAACGGCCAAGGATTGTGCTGAACGAGAGAGTAGCTAAACCGGGTACGCGTCGAGTGCATATCGTGCTATCTCATCACTTCCGGTCACCCATGAGACTCCGCTGGCGCGCGATTTTCTTTCATTGTACTTTGTTGCTGACCGCAGCCCAGGCTCTCCCTCAATCTCGTTCTACTCCCACGACAGTCAACCAATTTGACTCCGCGGTAGACGCCCTAATCAAGAAGGTTTCGCCGAGTGTCGTACAGATCATTGTGACCGCCTATGCACCAATGGAAAACAGTGGCCGAGGAAACGCCGGGGCGGTAATTGGGCGACAGCGCGCAAGTGGTTCAGGATTCGTCATCGACACGGACGGATACATTGTGACGAATGCCCACGTGGTGAACGGAGCGCAACGCGTTGAAATTATTCTGCCACCGCTCAACTCCGATGGTTCGCTCAGCACTGCCATCTCAGCGAGAATCGACACCGTCCCAGCACGAATTGTCGGCATTGCACAAGAGAAAGACCTCGCACTCCTCAAAATCGAGAACACCAAGCTTCCGGCATTGCCACTTGCGTCCTATCGGGACGTAAGACAAGGTCACACTGTTTTTGCATTTGGCAGTCCCGAGGGGCTGAGGAATTCCATAACTCATGGATTAGTGTCCGCTGTCGCAAGACAACTGGATCCTGATTCCCCGCTTATCTACATCCAGACTGACGCACCGATCAACCCGGGGAACTCCGGAGGGCCGCTTGTGAATCTGAACGGTGAGGTCATTGGCGTAAACACATTTATCCTGTCTCAATCAGGGGGGAACGAAGGTCTGGGTTTTGCCATTCCCTCTGCGACCGTCAGAACCGTTTATCGACAGCTGAAGCAATTTGGACATTTGCGTAGACAGGAGATCGGCATTGGGATTCAAACCATCACGTCGGCAATGGCCGCTGGACTCAAATTGGGTCAGAAGTATGGTGTTATCGTTTCGGACGTACTTCCTGGGAGCCCAGCGGAAGCAGCGGGCTTAATGGTTGGCGACATTTTGGTCTCTATTGACGGGCAGCCTGCGGACAACCTGCCCACCGTGAACTACTACTTCCTTCTGCGGGATTCTTCGCAGAAGGTGCAAGTCACTGTTCTTAGGGGGACGGCACAGGAAACTTTCAACGTCGCTGCGGTCGAGGAAAACATCGATCAACTCGTTTCCCTTGCGGATCCCAATAGAAACCTAGTCCCGGAACTTGGCATCATTGGCGTGGAAATTGACAAAAAGACCGCTCCGATGTTGCAAGGATTGAGAGATCCGTATGGAATCGTCGTCGCCGCCCGAGTGAGCGGTTCGACGCCTACTGTACCCCTTGTTCCTGGAGACGTGATCCGCAGTTTGAATACTACCCCAATGACTACGCTAGAGCGACTGAGCGCAGCCCTGAAAACGATCGGCCCGGGGGGCGCCGTCGTGTTGCAGGTACAGCGCGAGGGCAAGCTAATCTACGTCCCTTTCACTCTTGAATGACCCCGAAAGTTCCGCAAGAATCGCAGGCCGCTCGGCACTCATCGCATAAGTCTCGATAGATCGAGTAATCGGGTGCGTCTTGAAAAGGTGATGGCTTGGTCACGTATGACCGTAGCGGAAAGCGATTCGCAACCGCCACAAAAGGGGAATCTCCGCTGGGTCAGGAACCGATCCATTCCTGGCACGGATGCAGCTACCTTGGTGAAGGCTGCCGGATTCAAGTGACTCTTCGCGAAGCTAAAGATGGCGCCGGTTTAGCCTGGTGGTGCCTTACCAAGGCACTTGATCTACTTCGGATTTTTCCGCGTGGGGCTGCATCCGCAGATCTATTCCCCTTGTCACTTCCGAAAAGGCTGATGCTTTCGCACGGTCTCTTTCGCTGCATACCGGTGTGTGTAACGTACATTCCCGCCATGGACAGCAGTAAAGGAACGGTCGGCTATGGTTGAGCCTTCGCGTTGGCTTCTAGCGTCACGCAAGAAGTCTTCTATGAAGCGGCTTGGCCTTCCCATAGCCTGACCAGAGCCTTGGCTAGTTCCCGACAATTGGAGCATTCCAATGACTCTGCCATTGGCAAGATAAAATGGACTTCCACTTGCTCCAGGCCATCCAGGTTTGTCCATTATGATTTCTTGTGGGCCATTCTGGGGCGTCGCATATCCCGAGACGTTTCCTATCGAGCTGAACGGGATTTGATGTTGGAAGGCAGTGAAAGCTACCGGCGTCCCATCTGGTTGAATTGCGTCTTCGAATGTCACCGGCGCTATGTTATGCACGCGGTCGATGGCCCTTTTGCTTCGACACTGTGCAACATCAAGGAGCTTATCTCGCTTGCACGCTCCGGCGTCAAACTCATAAAAATCAGGCCGGAAGGTCGGCGGTAGTTCTGTATCCCACCCACCAGACTCCGGCAAGGTGAAGCCTATTCGTGGACAAGGAATCTGGCTTGTCGGGTTGAGCGCGCCCTCGATCACATGGTCTGCTGTAACAAAAGTGCCGTCTGTTGCGACAAAAAAGCCAGTCCCTTCAACCAATATGACTTGGATTTTCTGTTCCTTGGTCTCGCTATCAAGAACGGCCTGGCCGCACGCAATAGGGATTATGGAGTGTTTTATCGTTTGAATCGCCTTGACAAACAGCGGCGTAGGCGATTTGGTGGTTGGGGGGTTGCGCGCGGCGCATCCGCACGCAAAAAACGCTACGAGGGTGCGGAAAATAGCTCTCAATGGATTAAATCCATAGCTTGGTCCTCTCTATGATGCACGGCTTTAGCTTCATATTAGTCGACTGCCAACAAGCCGCGTCCACATCCCACGTCCAGAACTCTTTCGTCGCCTCGCCACGGAATTTTGTCGAGAAGACGTTCTCGCAGCGCCAGCTTGCCCACCTTGCTGTAGAACAACATGCCGCCAGCGCCTAGCAGAAAATATCCGGCAAGGCCGTATGTCACCGACCGCCATGCGGAGTGCACTAGAGAAGCCACAAGCAACAGCAAACATCCCAAACCGAAGAGGGGCTGCCACGATTCCCGGCGAATCGATCCCGTAATTCCCTTTCGTTTTCACGTCGCGCTTAGTTTACACGCTTGGAGGGGCTTGGCTGGTCAAACCTGCCTCGCGCAGAGGTGACATGGGTCGCAGGGCGTAATTCGTAGCCCGCAGCGGCTGCAGAAACGCGTCGCAAATGGTTCTTGAGCGGGTAGAGCATCCTCACGCGTGTCCGGCGCCACGCTCACCGTTTGAGCAGCGGCTGCGCAAAACGAATCGGAACGCCAAAATTGGAGCCTCCAAAACCCCGTACCACCGCAAAGGTTACCCCGATGACTTGCCCATTCTTGTTAATGAGCGGTCCTCCCGAGCTTCCGGAAGTGGTCTGCGCATCATAGACAATCTTATCGGCGGAAACATCGCCGATATGCCCTTGCGTTATCAGCGGACGGACGAGCTTGCGGCGGACGAGTTCGTTTACCACCCTGTCCGCATCTCCTCCGGTGGCCTTGGCGATCTGGTCCACGGCTTCCTCGCCCGCACGTGCCAGCATGGCGTTAATGCCCGTTGCGTAACCGAGGGAGATGAGCGGTTCGCCGCTGACCGCGGCCTCCTTCCGCGCGTCCGTTTTTAGGGGCGGCCGTTTAAGAGCGGCGAGATCGCCTTTCACGACTGCCAGGTCGGCTTCTTCCGAAACTTGCGCAATGCTGACGCTGACTCCGGCAGACGAGTCCGGAAAGTACGCGATCATCTCCCCAATTCCCGGATCGAGCCCCTGGCTGAGAACGCTGCCGAGCTCGTCATTTTTCCACCAGGGTTGCACGACGTGATGGTTCGTGAGAATCGCTCCCTCCCCGACGATAAACCCGGTGCCGAAGAAGTCGGCCCGCACCTCCGGCGCGCGGCCTTCCAGCGTGTAGACCGGATTGCCGTCGCTGTCTTTCAGAGGCTCGCCGTTGCCGGTGATGCCGGCGTATCGCAGCGGTCGTCTCGAGGAATGGTCAAGGAATACGACCGAAACGTGGAGCAGGCAAACGCTCGGCGCGTACGCGCGAATCACCTCTTCCGCGGTCTGCGATTCCGTTTCGATCCGCCGCAGGCGATTGTTGGTCTCCTGAAGCTGCTTGCGGAGCGCCGAGACTTCTTCGCCTCCAGCGCCCGAGATTTTCTGCCGCAGCTCTTCTGATTGGTGTTGGAGCTGCTGCTTCTGTCGAAGTACATCGGATTGCTGAAGATCCGCGCGGGCGCTGCGGGCATCCGCCACCAACTGCTCTTGGCGATGCGCGCTGCGCTCCAGTTGCGCAATCACCCCGTACGCCCGTCGCGCCTCCTTGTCAGCCCGGCGGGAATACAGCAGGAAAATCCCGGCAATGAGGATAGCGATCGCGAAAAGCACTGACACACCAATTTTCAGGGCGCGCGCCAGGGAAAATGCATCGCGGGTCATTTTCTCGGTAACCGCCACCGCTTGGAACGCGGTTTGCGCCACTTCCCTGCCCTCATCGGCAATGCGCGTCTTCTCCCGCATTTCATCCAGGTCGCGTTTTTGGCGGAGTTGTACGCGAATTCGCGCGAGCAATTCCACTGGCTCCCAGGGGAAAGAGAGGACCTCGTCGGCGCCAAGTTCGAGCCCCCGCGCCCGCTCAGCTCCTGTGCCGTGGGTCAGTAAAATGACGCGCGTGCCGGAGGTCGCGTTGTTTCCCTTCACCTCAGCCAGCGCGTCGCAGCATTGGATATCATTCAGATCTGCAGATAACAGAAGAAGGTCTACGCCAACATCGCGAACAAACTGGAATCCTTCGGCTTGGGAGGGCGAAACCGCCACTTGATATCCCGCGGAACGCACTAACTCCTGAAGCACTTTTAACGCTGCCGAGTCAGGATCGACGATCAGAATGCTTTCGCGTTTAGAGGACAAGCGCTCAACCTCAATGCTTTATGGATTTCTCTGCGAGGTCCGGGCCACTTACGTGCCCGCCTCCAGGGCCGCCAAGGCTAATTCTTCCCGCGGGCACGTCGAAACTATCAAAACTAACAGGCAACGCCGCGCCGGTTCGACGTACAAGCGGCCAAAAAGACGCCTGCCGTCATTTAGGTTTATTCCCCAGACAACTTTGGCCGAAAACGGTCATTCGGAGCCACGACAGGAGCTATGTGTTCTTGTTGTATTCGGGGTCAATTATGCGCTCAAGTTGGCCGCTCGGACACAGCTAGAACCAGGTTGGACATAACCATTGGGGTGAACCCTTGTAGTGCCAGGTGGTCACGGACGATATATCCGGCTCCATTACCATTTTTCCGATTACCCGGTCAGGTACAGCACAACTCGCGATTCCGACCCACAGGTGTGGAAGCCGGGAAGGTCGCTACTGGGCCCACGACCCTGGGAATGCCCAAAGCAAAGTGCCTGAAAATCCTATTCGTGCTTGTGCCCACAACTCGTTGAGTCTAAGCGCATTGCGGAGGCAGCTGCGTGCCTTTGAGCGTGCTGCAGATCATTCAATCGATGAAACCGTTTCTCTTGTTGCGTCACGACTTAAAGGCTGGCATGACAAAGGGCGTCACTGGGATGCTGGCGCCTCTTGTCGCTTGCGCTGCTGTTCGGCTCGGGTTGATAATCCGCCCAACTGTTCCAAGGACCGACCCTGCAGGCTACCAGCGGGTCATTCTAGCAGCTGACTTGAGGCGTGGGACTCGCTGGAACCTCTGAGAGAGGGAGAGCGATGAACATTACAACAGAGTCCTTCAGAGCCGTCGTGGAAGACATCTGCTTGGGGTTGCGGCCGGACTTTTCGAGCTTCCGCCTCGAGGAGTGATGATGTATCTAGTGGTGTCGGGATCGTTTGTGAGGTGCAGCATTGGCTCCAGTAGGCCGCCTGCAGCTGATCCGAATCCCTCACTAGCAAGCGAATCTCTGAATCTAAGTTCAGCTATCGCGGGTGGCACAGGGTTCATGCTTACTGTTAATGGAACGAACTCTGTGTCTCCCTCCACAATGCAGTTTAGTGGAAACCCCCTTGCCGCCTCGTTCGTTTCGGGCAGTCCATTGCAGGCGTCGATCCCTGCCGCGGATGTCGCTGCAGCCATTTCGGCCAACAT
>Ga0307471_100001429_pt1 | contig 13009 bp, 5 predicted proteins | sample atmos_gasesAM3C__2_FD_204566 | JGI IMG/M metagenome (GOLD analysis project Ga0307471, IMG submission 204566) | Hardwood forest soil microbial communities from Morgan-Monroe State Forest, Indiana, United States - atmos_gasesAM3C_515 | ecosystem: Environmental > Terrestrial > Soil > Temperate... | reverse complement strand
TGGAGTCGAAGCTCGCGCCGCGGCCGAATCTGGGCGAGGGCATAGCCGTGGCGCTGGGAGGAAACGCGGAAACGCTGGCGAATATCGCGCCGGGCCCGCGCCAGCACGGCTTGCAGACTATGGAATTGCCGCTCTTGCGTGAACGCCTGCCGGACATTCTCAGCCGGGACGTACGCGAGCGCATAAAGGCTTACGCAGTGCGGCGGGACCGCGCCGATGTAATGGGCGTTGCGGCCATCACCTTCCTTACTCTGGGGCGGTACCTGAATCTGCGCACGTTTGCGCTGACTGGCGTGGGCGTGCGCGAAGGGCTGCTGCAGGAAATTGCGCGGGAAGCGTTTTCGCGCAAAGAGCCGCACCGCTACGACGCCGCAGCCCGCCAGTTGCTCGTGGGCACGCGCAGTTTTGCGCGGCGGCTCGGGTACGAACAGCAACATGCAGAGCATGTGCGGGAACTGAGCATCCAACTATTCGATCAGTTGCAGGCGGTACATCACATGCCGGCTCATTCGCGAGTTCTGCTGGAGGCCGGCGCGCTCCTTCACGATACGGGGCACTTGATTAGCCATCGCGGGCACCACAAGCACGGAGAGTACCTTGCGCTGAACGGGGACATCGTTGGACTGGATGGCCGCGACCGCGCCATCGCGGCGGCGCTTGTGCGCTATCACAATCGAAAGTCGGAGCCTGCCGGGCATCACCCCGCTTATTCGGCCCTAGAGGATGCGGACAAGCCGGTTGCCCGGAGGCTTGCGGCGATTCTAAGAATTGCCGAGGCGCTTGACCACTCGCATCGGCAAAGGGTATTGAAAATCCGCACTACTTTTCAGCGCGGCGCAGTTTGCCTCCAGGTGTACGCGCACGGAGACGCCACGGAAGATCTGCGCGACGCCAGCCGCAGCGCCGAACTCTTTGAAAAAGAATTTCACGTGAAGATTTATTTCCGGCAGCCGGAGGCGAGTTGAGGGTTCGCGACTAAAAATCGACGGTCAGAAAAGACTTGCGGTTGCTTTGCCAGCGTTGCCCGCAGCGGTTATCCTAGCGGCCAGTGAGAGGTAATCATGCGACTCTACATCGTCCGGCACGGGATCGCCATCGACCGAGAAGATCCGAAGTGCCCACCCGACCCCGAGCGCTATTTGACCGAGGAAGGGGTCGAGAAGACCAAACAGGTTGCAAAGGGCGTCGCGGCGCTGGGAGTGACAGGCGACCTCTTCCTGACAAGCCCGTATGTGCGCGCGGCGCAGACGGCGGAAATTTTTGCGAGCGCGCTCGACTACGCCAAGCAAAAAATCCGGCGGACGGATTTGCTGCTGCCGGGATCGGAGCCTTCGTACCTTTTTCGAGAGCTTGCCAAACAGAAGCAGGCGTCCGCGGTCTTCCTATTTGGGCATGCGCCGCAACTCGACGATCTCATCGCCACCGCGCTGGGCTCGAAAAAAAACCTTACGTCGTTGAAAAAAGCGGGAGTGGCGCTCGTAGAACTCAAGCGCCTGTCACCACCGATCGGCGAATTGGTATGGCTGGCGACGCCAAAACTGCTGCGGCGGGCAGGGAAGTAAAGCGGCGGGCCCTCCTCAATCGGAGGCGAGGACCGAGAATTCCGGAACCTGCCGTGGCGCGAGGGCTACTACCTTTTCCGGCTTCGCGATAGTCTTCACGATCAAGGGCATGCCCAGATACTCTTCCAAAAGATGCTTTCCGGCGGCAAGGCGCGCGGCGGTTTCGACATCGTCGGCCAGGGCGGGCACGCGAAGAACGACAGCATCCGTGGACTTCTCGGCGCGAAATCCTGCGCCCGTGCCAACCCCGCATTTGCGAAGCGCGCGCGCCAAGCGCAACACGCCAGCCAGGGCGCGGACGCTGTTCTGCTGCTGGGCGGAAAGCTTTGAAAAATGGCCGTCCTTGACTCGAGGTTCGGGCCCGCGATGGTAGCGAACCGCAAGAGCAAGCAGCTCCCAATCCTCGCCGCTCCATCCCGGTGGAACAGGGAGACCAAGGAGAAATTTCCGCGCGGCCTTTTGAGGCGGCTTGCCGGTATCCGCGTCACCGACGCCATGCAAGCGGGCCGCGGCTAGCAAAATGCGGCGATGAGTCGTGTCGCTGAATCCCGGCGCAATGCCAGCGCGCTTGAAGGCGTCAAAGAGTGCGACGGCGGCTCGGGAAATTTGTGAAGTGCGGCGCACATGCGGATCAATGGCGCGGGCCGTGGTGCGCAAGCGAGCCAGAGCGGCAGCTTCGACGCGGCCATTTGTGGGGAGGCCGGAACGCCAGACGTTCCAGAGGCTGGTCTTGCCGAGAGTGAGCTGACGATACGTCTCGATGCGTTCGCTGCGCTCGCGCTCGATGAATTCGTGCCAGAGTTTGAGAGAGTCTTCGGTTTCATGGAAGTCCGACTTCTTTACGACTTCCGTGAGAACGTCCAGATCGTGAATCTCGCCAAGCAGATCCTGGACGCGCTTGAGATTATCGCTCCAAACAGCGTAGTGCTCGGGGAGCAGGTTTTCGACCGTGTAGCGGAAACGCTTCAGCCCAATGCGGAGTGCGTGCCAGGGTTTGGGTTTTTCCGCACGCAAAGCTTTGGAGTGGAGCTCTTTGGCGCTTTCGAATCGTTCCAGCGCGAGACATTCGGCGGCGAGACCGCCGATAGGCACCAGGCGGGAGCGCTGGCGCAGCGTGCGCTCGAGGCGCTTCCAGGATTTCTGATCGAACTTACCGGCCAGCCGCAACGCGTTCTCCCGCAGTTTCGGTTCATTGGATTTGAACGATGTTTGCAAATGATTGCGGACGGGATCGGTTTCGGGAGCGAGCTTCTTCACCCACTCTTCCATGACTTGAGCGTCGCGAAGCGCGCCGAGCCCGCGGAAGAGTTTGCGCGCGACCTTACGCATGGCCGGCCACGCGGGATCAGGATCCACCTCTTCCATCACGGCCGCAACGGAACGGCAGCGGCGGATGGCTACACGAAGATCGTGCACTGCGTCCGGGTCCGGAGAGGAGCGAACGTTTTCCAGCTCCCCGATGACACGGTCCATCCAGAACGAAAGGCCGCGATGCTCCGGATGAGAACCGGATGCCAGCGGCGTTGCGGTTGCCATGTACGGCCTCGGAAAATCCGTTCGGATGTCTTCGTTGTCCGAAGCCCCCTGCCGAACGGGCCCTTTAGAGTAACGCTTGGGCATAGCTGAGTCCAGCCATAGAGCCATAGAGCTGTGGAAATTCCGAGGCGTGTGCGCACACATTGGTCGCCAAGGCGAACGTGCTTCCTCGGCATGGGAATGGAGCCTTGCTAGTCCATATCCCCGGCCGAACGGACAGGTAACTGATAGACGGATCAAAAGTTAGTTGCGGCCCTTACTTACCGTCGACACTTTAAACTGGGGGCAAGGCGTGAAACCCTTTGCCACAGCGAATTGCTAGAAGCATCGGCTTCTTGTCACCGACGCGTTGGGCGGAAGGAATTTGTGAATGAATTGGAAATCCCTCCTGTTGTTCGGAATTTTCGCCGTTATATCGGACGGTTGCGGTAGCAGCCCGTCGGGTCCCCCCCCGACCATCGTTGTCGCGTTCAATCCCGCTGCCCCGATCTCCGTCGCCATGGGAATGTCAGTGCAAGTTACCGCTACCGTATCCAACGACACTGCGGCGAAGGGCGTGAACTGGAGCTGCACCCCCGCAAATTCCTGCGGGAGCTTTAATCCCACTTCGACGGCCAGCGGAGCGGCGACAACCTACAGCGCTCCTGCAACAGTACCACCGGGCGCGAGTGTCGTAGTCATTGCGACTGCTGTGTCCGATATGACGAAAAATGCAAACGCGAACGTCTACATCAGCGGAATCACGGTTAACATCACCACGACGCCTCCGACTGTCATTCCGCAAGGAACGACGGCGAACGCCGTGGCTACAGTTGCGAATGATGCGGCGCTCGCTGGCGTGAACTGGAGCTGCACCCCTGTGGGCGCCTGTGGCTCGTTCAGTCCCCCTATGACACAAAGTGGGGCCAGCACGACGTACACGCCTCCAAGTAAAGGGACAAACGTTGTGATTACGGCGACGTCGGTAACTGATCCAAAGGCCTCTGCGGTCGGAGCGGTGATAGTTCCGGGGATAGCTTCTCTAGGAACGTTGAAGGGGCAATACTCGTTCTTGATTCGCGCAAATGTGGGAAATCAGGCGACACGTGGGTATACCACGTTTATCGGCAGTGTGACGCTGGATGGGGCGGGAAACGTTACCGGCGGAATGGAAGACATTGTCTCGCCGGTTTACTACGATCAAGGAGACCCGATCTGTCCGACCCTGACGGCAGGACCGTGTTCAGCACCTACGCCTAAGCCGGATGCGTCCTATTACACGGTTGACGCGAACGGACACGGCATACTGAGAATAAAGACTTTCAACGGGGAAACTCTTGACTTCAGTTTTATCGTAACTTCACCCAGTCACGCTGAGATTATCGAGACAGGCGGTGATCCAGGATGGGGTACGCTCGACTTGCAGACAACAAAGACAGGAATCGCCGGGGGATTTGACGTTTCGCAAATTTCCGGCAATTACGCATTTACTCTCGACGGTGTTAATGCGGCGGCCAATCCAACGCATAGGCTTTCCATGGGTGGAGTGTTTCAGGCAGACGGAACAGGCAACCTTGCGAATGGCATTTTGGACGTGAACGACAACGGAGTGTTTACCACAACTGGAACGGGGCTCGGAGGCAGAGTATCAGTAGCGCCCGATGCCAATGGCCGGGGCCAGCTGCTGCTCAACAATGGAAAATCGCTTAGATTCTATATCGTGAGCAACAAAGTGTTGCGCTTCTTTGAAGACGACAACATCGATTACATGGGAGGGAGCGCGTATGCGCAGAGCGCGGCAATCCCTCCGATATCCGGTAGATTTGTTTATCAACATTCTGGATGGAACAGCTCCGGCACGGTCAGGACAGTTGCTGCGGGCCAGTTCACGACCGATGCCAACGGAATGATTACAGCGGGTATTTCAGACTCCAACGCAGGCGGCGCACCGACAGTTTCCGTCCCGGCAAAAACCGTTTCGGGATCGTATCAGCCTGGGGCGCGCCCTGCGACCTTGACACTAACGGACGCTTCCGGTGGGCCAGCAATCTTTAATGTCTATCCGGTGGATCCCACTCTGAATATCCTTGATCCGAACAATCCGTCGAACGGCGGAGGAGCGCTGCTGCTCCATACAGATGCAATCATTGTTGGGTCCGGTATGCTGCTACCACAGAACTTAGCAGCAACGTCGAATATCCTGGGTGCCAATGCTCTGAATCTTGAGAACGCTATTGCGGCGGCTACGCCGAGGGAAGTAGCTCTGGTGGGTGTGTTCACAAGCGATGGGATCTCGAATTTAGGAAATGGAATCTCGGACTACGATTGGGATGACGCAATTTCGCCACTCCTCACGGTCATGTTGGGGGCTTCCTTCACAGGCTCATATGTGGCAGACCCATCCAACTCGGGACATTTTAGCGGCACATTTAATATTCCGACGCCAGCCGTCAATCCACCGGCTCTCCCGACCACATATCCCTTCATTCTCCCGTCCACAAACATTTTCACCGTTTCCTTTTACCAAGCCAGTACTTCCCAGGCCTTTATCGTCCAAACGGACACCACAGCCAATGTCTCCGGGATTCTAATTCAGCAACAGCTCCCATAACCTCGCGTGACGCTACTCTCTGGCCCGTCGGTAGTGGGTTAGTTTGAGAGACTGACTCGCCACCGGCCCGTTTGATGTCTTGAGTGCTGGCGGCCTGCATGCCATTTTGAATTGATAGCCCGGACGACCCATTTCCCTGTGCGTAATCCGTCCTCAAGCGCCTTCTAATGCTTTCCTATTATTGCTGTCCCAGCTTGTCACCGATACATTTTGCCCACCCGGGGCCAAACATTTCATCTCACTAAAGCTGATCGTTTCTTGTGCCCGGAATTACACGTTTTTGAAGCATGATTTGGAGGGACACACCACATGAGGGGCGCCTGCGTACTTCTATTTTTGCTCGGCCTTGCATTGCCCGGATTTGGTCAGAGCAACTATGCCGTTCTCACAGGTACTGTCACCGATTCGCAGCATCTCCCCGTGGCGGGGGCTACGGTGGAGCTCGTTGCCGCAAGCACGGGAGCGATCCGTCGCGTCGTCACCAACCAACAGGGACTTTTCGAGGCGCCGGCACTCTTGCCCGATGACTACGAACTGAAAGTTGAGGCGTCTGGCTTGGCGACGGCGAAGCGGTCCTTTCGGCTGGAGGTGGGCCAGAAACTTTCTTTGGATATCGCACTTAGGGTTGGTACCGTCGCACAGGGAGTGATGGTCACTGCCGGCAGCGAAGTCCTACGAACGACGGATGCCAGCGCCGGAGAAGTTATCGAACCCACATCCATTCGCGGGCTACCGCTTAATGGGCGCATGCTGATCGACCTCGTGCTTACCGTGCCTGGCGCTCACGTTGGCTATGGTGCGCAGACGGGATCCACGAATCCTCTGTACTGGCGTCCGGGGCAGAGGTCCGCCGTAGTGATAGGTGGCGCACGCCCCAATGCAAACTTTTTCCTGCTCGACGGCGCCACAAACACCGATCCGACGTTCAATACGCAGAATCTGAGCCCTTCACCGGACGCGGTCAAGGAATTTCAAGTGGAAACAAGCAGCTACACGGCCGATATGGGAGGCGCGGGCGGCGGACAGATCAACATCATCACGCATTCCGGCTCCAGCCAGTACCACGGAACAGTCTACGAATTTCACCGCAACGGCGCGCTGGATGCAACCACCTTCGAGTCCATGGGCAACAATCACCTGGTGCAGAATAATTTTGGCGCGTCGTTGGGCGGACCGCTCTTCGAGAAGAAAACGTTTTTCTTCGTCAATTATGAAGGTCTGCGCCTGGCGCAGGCGGATGCCCAGATACTGACTGTTCCAACGCAAGCCGAAATCAAGGGCGATTTCAGCATGAGTAGCGTGAAAATCTACGACCCAACTACGGCTGTCGCGAATCCGAATTACAACCCGAGCCTGCCGACCGGGCCGTCAAATTTCCCGTACACTCGCTCTCAGTTTCCGAACAATCAAATACCGTCGGGGAAGATCAACCCGCTTCTGGAAAACTTCTTGCTGCAATATTTGCCTGTGCCGAACATGATGATGGCGGCGGGAGCCGCAGATTCCAGCAACTACCTCGATGTGCGCAATGAAACGCACTTCCAGGACCAAGGCACGTTTCGCGTGGACCACAATTTCTCGAACGGAGACACGCTGCTGGCTCGCTACTCTGCCGGCGGCGAAAATGGATTTTCCCCCAGCAGCGGCATGACTGCCACAACGGAAAACCTGCCCGGTTTTGGAGTGAACTTTAACAATCTCTCTCAGCAGGCCGTCGGGTCCTGGAACCATGTTTTTGCGAACAACAGAATCAATACGGTCTCTCTTGCGGTTTCGCGCCTTTCGATGGATCGCACCTCGCAGAATGACGGAGTCAACGATATTGTCAGCGCGCTGGGCATTCAGGGAATCGGGTTCGGGGGCAAGAACGCCTGGGGCGCACCGTGGTTCGCCGTTCAGGGATACACGGGAATCGGCGACACATTTGCGGCAACACCGATGCACGCTTGGGACACCACGATCGAAATACGTGATGCGTATGCATGGCAGCGCGGCCGCCATGCCATGAAATTCGGCGGTGAATTTTACCGGTATATCTGGCCGATGTGGGGATTCTTCCAGAATCGTGGCTACTACCAATACACAACAGGGTACACGACCGAATTTGGCTTCAACGATGGCAGCGGGTCCGGTCTGGCCAGCCTGCTATTGAGCCTGCCTGCCGTGAAGCAACGCCAGGCCGGCATACCCCAAATGGATTTGCGCGCTTGGGGCACAGCGGCGTTTGCCGAAGACAGTTGGCAGGTGACGCCTACGACGACCATCAACGTTGGCGTCCGCTACGAATACGCGAGCCCTCTCTACGACAAACAAAACACCAACACGAACCTGGGTTTCAACAATGGCGTTCCGTCCGTTTTCATCGGCGGCCAGCTGGGTTACCCGCGAGGGCTGATGTACGCCAACAAACACAACTTTGCGCCGCGTCTGGGGATTGCCAAAAATCTTCCAAACCGAGGTCTTGTCTTGCATGCGGCCTATGGAGTCTTTTTCACGCCGGTAGATCTGAACACCTGGTGCAACCAGCGGCACAACGTCCCGTACGTTTTTCCTGAGACGCAACAAGCTGACAACTTCACGCCGCCGCCCGCGCTCTTCAACACTGGTATGAATTTCGGCACTCCCGTTTTGGGAACTGGCACGCTAACGCCGACGACAGTGAGCTTCACAGCCTTCGATTCCCATGCTCCCGCGCAGTACGTTCAGCAATGGAACGGCTCGGTGCAAAAGAGCTTCGGGCAGAACACCTCGCTGGAAGTCGGCTACATCGGTTCGCGCGGGTTTCACCTGCAAAGGGCGCATTTGATCAACAACACTCTTCCGGGGCCGGGACCTCTTGGTCCGCGGCGTCCCTTCAAGACGCTTACGTTTGTTCCGGGCACAGTGTTGACGCCGAGCAGCACCACTGCCGTCGTGCAGGGTCAGACTTTTCCGGTCAGCACGATCAATTTGTTGGAAAACACGGCACAAAGTTGGTACGACGCGGGCTTCATAAATCTGCGCCGCCGCTATTCTCATGGGCTCAGCTTCCTAGCCAACTACACACTAGCCAAGAATCTGACGAACGCGCCGGACTTCCGTTCTCCCATGGACGAATCGGCGATTCCGCAAGACAACAGGAATCTAAACCTTGAAAAAGGGCCGGGCTGTGATGTCCGCCACCGGTTCGCCTTGAGCAGCGTCTACGATATCCCCGCTTTCCGGCGGCCGGGATGGGTTCGCCTCATTACTCAGGACTGGCACTTGTCGACGATTTACCAAGTGCAATCGGGAATGCCGTTCACCATCTCGGTGTTCGGGGACACGGCAAACTCTGGGACCGTGTTGGGTGAGAATCCAATACGAGCCAATGTGACTGGCCAGCCTTTGTTTGGCCCGGGCACGCACACCGCCGCGCAATGGTTCAATCCAGCGGCATTTGCGGCGCCCCCGGCGTTTAGGTATGGCAACGCAGGCCGTAACTCCGTCTATGGTCCGCCCATGCAAACTCTGGACTTCGCGCTTGCTCGAGCTTTTCGCATCAGCGAAAGGACCAATTTCCTATTCCGAGCCGAAGCCTTCAACGCCCTGAACAAGGTAAATCTGGGCACGCCAAACCGCTTTGTGAATACTCCGCAGTTTGGAACCATCACCATGGCGATGACGCCAGGACGCGAAATCCAATTGAGCGCCAGGGTTTCTTTCTAACACGTGAAAAATAAAGGCACGGGAAAGGGATGTGACGTCCTTGAGTGCGAACGGCGCGCATGTTATTTTGAATCGATAGCCCGGAGTGGCGGAACTGGCAGACGCGCTGGACTCAAAATCCAGTGGTACTTAGTACCGTGTGGGTTCGACCCCCTCCTCCGGGACCATCGTCGAACGCTTTCCTCAAGAGTTCGCGGACCCCGGACCGGCGCAAGAACTGTTCCAACGGTCTTTGGATTACCGCCAGAATTGCTTCCCAAACTTACACGGGATGTCGTAGTTTTGACTCAGGCGCAACTTGATTCCTTGGTGGCCGATCAGCATAAGACACAGAGTGGAGGCATGTTAGAAAAAAAAGAAAGAAGGTTAGGCGATTGCTCGCAGAAAGACGGGGAAGGCTGCCCAGTAGAATGCGCGATCTCAAGACTCTTAGCAGTTTTAGTACTGGCCTTTCGTAGTAAACTCGGATGGTCAGCTCGCGAATCTAGAATCTGTCCCGCACTGGGCCGCCGACAATCAAGTTCACCTTCCGTAAGCGGAGGCTCCTATGATCTCCTACGCACTATTCCGTTCCGAGGGACGTCTGAATTCTTATTCCCTCCTGATTCTTATCATGATAGCGGCTGTCGGCTGCGGCGGGAATGTTACCTTCATGCAAAATCAAGGCATGGGCACGCTCGGTGTATCGATTAGCGACCCGCCATCTTGCATGGCGGCTACGACCGGCGCTGCGGCCGTGGCTTCAGGAGGTACGGCTGCGCCCGGTGGTACATTTACCAACGTCTTCGTGACAATTCGCTCGATTCAGGCTCATATCAGCGCGACCGCGGACCCCAGCTCCTCGGGCTGGCAGGAACTCGCGCCACAGCTGGTTTCCGCTCCCGTGCAAGTCGATCTTTTGCATCTGCCGGCGAATGGGCAATGCCTGCTCGAGCAACTTGGCTCGGCGTCCTTGCCTGCGGGTGATTATCAGCAAATTCGTTTGATATTGCTGGCAAACGCAGCACCGAGCGGTCCGGCCCCGTCGACCGACAGCAACGCGTGCTTCAAACAACTCGGCGGCGACGTCTTCAACTGTGTGGTGGATAGCAGCGGCACAACACTCACAACACACACCCTGAATCTGAGCAGCGAGGCGAACACGGGCTTGAAGATTCCTCCCGGGCAAATCATGGGTGGCCCGATCCATGTGGCTGCGGGCCAGTCAGTGGACTTGAACATCGATTTCAACACGTGTGCTTCCATTATCCGGGAGGGCAATGGAGATTTTCGGTTGAAGCCTGTGCTCACAGCGGGCGTCGTGAGTCCGAACATGACGGGGATCAGCGGGCAGATCGTGGACAGTGTAACGGCGCAACCCATCGCCGGAGCAATCGTCACGCTGCAATTGGCGGACAAGGCTGGAATCGATCGCATCGCGATGCAGCAGCAAACGGATCCCACAGGCCGCTTCAGTTTCTGCCCGCTTGCCATGGGCGCGGTGTTTGATGTCGTGTCAGACGCGCTTACCTCTTCGGGAACGGCATACAACGTTACTGTAGTGTTGAACGTTGTTGGGGGAACGAACCTCGGCGCTGTTCCTCTCGTCGCGGAGACGCCGGCGACAGCCGGCGCTTCGACCGGGCCTGGAACGATCCAGGGAACGATCACAGCGATCAATGGAACAACGGGAGGTAGCATTGACACGGACGTTAGCGCGCTGCAAACCGTGATGGTATCGAGCACGAGCCACACGTTCACAGTTCCGCTGTTCGCGAACTCGAATGCTGCAGACATCATGGTGACTTCGAGCACTTCCTGCCCGATGGGAGCCCCTATGGGAGCCTTCTGCGGAAACTATTCATTGGTCGTTCCAGCGAGCAATCCGGCCGTAGGTACGTTCTCCGCGGGCAAGACCACAATCACGCTGCCCGCAGCAGGCGACGTTCTGTATATGGTCGAAGCGGATGCGTCAAATCCCACGTCCGACGCTGCGATGTGCTCACCGCCGTCCCAGACCACCAGTAAGGATGCGACCGCCATGCCGCTGAAGGCTACGGCGGGAGCCACCGCGACTGCGGCGGAGTTGGACTTCAAGGGTTGTATGTAGTGGAACGGCCAGGGGTGAGGCCGTGCAGTGCCTCCGCGCGGCCTCGCCGTGGTTCTCCCACTTCCGGCATATCAATGACTTTCTCTTGGAATTCTTACAAAGCCCTTCGTGCACCTTCTCCGCTCAAAAAAAAGTCCAATCTTCGCATTGAAACGGTTTAATATTATGTGCGCCGGTGCCTCCGCACGTGAGACCCCGGGCGATCGCGATCTAAATTTCGAGTCTTTCGGGGAGATCATGCCACGTTCGCGGAGATTCTCGTTCCGTGTGTTGAGTGGAGCGCTTGTCTCGCTGATGCTTGCAACCGTCGGTGCCGGTGCCACGGAACAGCAGCCGGCGAGAATCTATCTTCATAAGAATTGGCAGATTCAGTCGTCGTGCGATGTGAAAGCCGCCGGCGAGCAGATTTCCTCCCCTGGCTTCGACGCGAAAGGCTGGCACAAGGCTGATATTCCGGCAACGGTCGTCGGTGCGCTGGTCACAGACAAGTCTTACCCTGATCCAAATTTCGGAACAAATTTGAAGTCCTTTCCGGGGATGAATTATTCGGACAAAAATCTCTTTGCGAATCAGGATATGCCGGAAGGGAGTCCTTTTCGCTGTTCGTGGTGGTATCGCACGGAGTTCACGCCGCCTGCGGGAGAGTTGAAGAAAACGCAGTGGCTCAATTTTCTCGGCATCAACTACCGGGCGAACATCTGGGTCAATGGGCACAAACTGGCGGATGCGAACGATGTCGCCGGTACTTACCGCTCCTACGAATTCGATGTCAGCAAGTTTTTGCAAGCCGGGAAGGCAAATGCGATCGCGGTCGAGGTCTTCGCTCCGGAAAAATATGATTTGGGAATCACGTGGGTGGACTGGAATCCGACACCACCCGACAAGGACATGGGAATTTGGAAAGAAGTTTTTCTGAGGTCGAGCGGAGATGTGGCGGTGCGGAATCCTTTTGTGGTCTCCAAATTGAATGCGGAATATAAGACCGCCGAACTAACCATCAGCGGTGAATTGCGCAACGTTTCGAATGAATCGGTGAAAGGTGTGCTGCGCGCGGAACTTGAAGGAATCGAGTTGCAACAGCCTGTGGAACTGAGCGGAGGCGAATCGAAGATCGTGCGGTTTGCGCCCGACCAATTTGGAAAGTTGAAGCTGGCGCATCCGCGATTGTGGTGGCCGTATCAAATGGGGACGCCGCATCTCTATACGGCGAAGCTATCGTTTGAGATTGGCAAGCAGGTCTCAGACGCGGCTAGCGTAGCGTTTGGGATTCGGGAAGTTACTTCGGAACTGACCGATAAGGGACATCGCCTGTTCAAGATCAACGGGAGGAAAGTGCTGATCCGTGGCGCGGCTTGGGCGCCGGATCTTCTTTTTCGGTGGTCTTCGGAGAGGCTGGATGCGGATTTGGCGTACGTGCGCGACATGGGCATGAACACCATCCGTCTGGAAGGCCGTCTGGATCGCGACGAATTTTTCGAGAAAACCGACCAGTTGGGAATTCTCGTCATGCCGGGCTGGACATGCTGCGATGCCTGGGAGCGCTGG
>Ga0307471_100001428_pt1 | contig 13012 bp, 9 predicted proteins | sample atmos_gasesAM3C__2_FD_204566 | JGI IMG/M metagenome (GOLD analysis project Ga0307471, IMG submission 204566) | Hardwood forest soil microbial communities from Morgan-Monroe State Forest, Indiana, United States - atmos_gasesAM3C_515 | ecosystem: Environmental > Terrestrial > Soil > Temperate... | reverse complement strand
GCGCTCGATTTCCGCGGCCTTTTGCTCGAGCGAGCTGTAGAGCTGCGCATTGTCCAGGGCGATGGCGAGATAGCCGCCAATGGTGGACAGCAGCTCGACGTCGTCGCTTGACAGAAAATCGCCGTCCACGGTTTTGCCCACGCCGAGCACCGCAACCGTGTGCTCGCGAATCTGGCAAGGGATGAAGTAGTTCAGGTCAAGCTGCTCCAAGGTCTTGCGCACGGAGGAGGAAGATTCACGCGCTGCCCGGGCCGATTCGTAGAAGAGCGGCGGGTGCTCGAACGGCTGATTCTCGGCGTCGAGGAAACTGATATCGAGTGGGCCGGAGCTCCTCACCCCGACCGACTGCGCGAGACGGTACGTGCCGGGGTGCGCCTCGTCTTCCAGGAACACAGCCAGGCGGTCCACCAGCAACGCTTGTGAGATGCGGTCCATCACCGAAGCCAGCATGGGCTCGATGTGCACTTCGGAACCCAGCGTGCGGCCGAACTCCATGAGCGTGCGGCGGTAGTCCAGCCGGTCACGGTAGAAAAACCGGTCCAGGCGTGCCTGCGTCCAGTCGCGGAACGGCTGGAACAAGAACGCGGCCACGACAATGGCGATGACCTCGCCCATGATGCCGGAAGGCCAAGCCGTGTGGAACAAAGCGCCGACCAGAGCCACGAACGCAATGTAGACAGTTACGACGCCGGCGGTGGCGGCCGTGTAGGCCAGTCCGCGCTTGAAAATAATGTCCACGTCCATCAGCCGGTATCGGATGATGGCGTACCCAAAACACAGGGGAATCAGCACCAAGAACACGGCCGATACGTTCATCCAGGGCTGAGGCACAATTCCCAGGAAGTACGGCACGATGTAAAGCAAAAGGAACGGCAGGATGCCGGCCAGCGCTCCTCCGGTGACCCACTTCAGTTGCTGCCGAAGAATGGCTGAAGAGGCCCGCCGGTAGCTCTGGACAAAAACGGCCGCTGCCAGCAAGAAATAGATCCCCAGGCAGGCGAGATCGAGCCGATCGAGCAAAATGCGCGCCTCGAGCGACGGCATGAAGCCCAGCTCTTGGAGGCCGACCAGCACCCGCACCAGCAGAAGGATTCCCGGCACTCCGTACACGAAGGCGAGTTTCGCCCGCTGCCACTTTCCAAAGGGACGGCGCTCCGGAAACACCATCGCAAAGTGCAGCAGCAACGCCGGCTGGAGCAGCCGGGCTACAATGCCGGCCCAGTAAATCTCCCAATCAAATGCACCCAACTTTCCTGTGTATTGAAACGAGTACAGGACGGCGGACACCAAGCAGAAGATGTAGAAATGCACCGCGCGCGTGGCGCTCCACCGTCGTAAGAAGATGAAGAGACCGATGAACAGGTAGAGGAGCCCAACCACTCGAAGGTAGTTTTCAATGGAAGGATGCTTCTCCGCCGGGGCAATCACCAATTGAGTCTCGAATTGCCGCCCGCCGCGTTCGATTCTGTAGCGTGCCTGAGACCATACCCCCAGCCGCCAAAGACGCTTGGTTACATCAATCGCGCTGTGGATCTCCTGCCCGTTAATGGAGACCACACGGTCGCCCGTGCGGATGCCAGCATTTGCCGCCGGCGATTTTGGGGCTGTGTTCCAAGCTTCAACACCGTGCGGCGTTTCCAGCCAGGACACACCGTCGTCGGGGACGCTGAAAATGACCCGCTGCTGGAAGTTGATGACACCGAAGACGACTGCGGCAAAAGTGGCCATGGCCAGGACTGCTGCGCCTAGTCGAACCTTCAGGCTGTCATACCTGGGAGTGCTCACGGCAATCCTCAACACGACAAGGGGTGCTCACGATCCGAGCAAGTCCGCTTCCAAAAATTATAAGTTTTCCTAATCCGCAAGTCCATAGTCTAAAAGAAGATAAAAGCAGTCGGGGGACTGAGGGCAAGCAATCCTTCCATATATGGAAGGAGGGTTTCTAAATATTGGACCTTCGTTGATCTCTAGAACTGGAAGCTTACCCCACCCCGAAATGATCGCAACACCGGAACTAAGATAATTCTCGAATCTTGGCCATTTACAGGGACATATCCTTGGGCCAAAAGGTTACCGAAATCGGCCAACGCCTCCCACTTGCTCCTCAAACCGAACCCTGGCAAGGGCTGGCGGAAAGTCAAATGAAGGTTTGGATCGATTTGGTACGCCCTACCCCCGTAGGGGTCCATGCGCGTGAGTTCCGAGCCGGAGACCCACTGATAGCTCGCGCCCAACTCGGTTCCTGCACGAGGGATCTTTCCAGAAATCCTCGCCCCCAAACTATGGTGATGACGAGTCAGGAAATCCTCTCGGAGATCGGCAGAAGTTGTGTCTAGCTGTCCCTGGGGAGTCAGCCCGCCTGCCCAGGAATACAGTGCTGCTAACTCAAGGTCGTCCGAAAACTTTTGCCGGAAGGCAAGACGCGCCCCCCAGGCCTTGGAGGCGCCGCCGTCGTACAGGAATGAGCTCGAGAATGCATCCTGGAAAAAATCCGAATCTGTCGTAGCTCCCGCGCCAAAAATAGCCTGATGCCGCGTGGAGTCACGAAATGCGGCGGCTTCAACCCTGGCACGGTCCGTCACCTTGTGATCGACGGAAAATTCCTCATGCCAATCACCTTCGAGAACCGGCTGCCCGCCGCGGAACAGAACGGTGGGAAGGCTATCGAGTTTCGCAATGGCCGATTGCAACGCGTTCGTTTGCCCCAGCGGGACATCGTCAGGGTCCGATGTAATGAGGAAGGTAGCCGTCCAGCCCGGGGCCAGAGCCGCATTGAGCTGGGCGTGCGGACGTACAGCGGAAACCGACGTCAGGATTCCCATGCGCAGATATTCAGCGCCAGCACGCAAAGAAAGCCGATCCGACAGTGTCAACTGTTGAGTGTTGTCGAGGCGCATACCCTGGAACGCCAAAGCGCCAACTCCGATTTTCGCCTGGCGCATCACGAACGTCGTTTCGGGGCCTTCACCGGCAGGACCTGAAGACCAAACGCTTGCAAAAGCGCCGGAGGCGCCGTGCTCGTAGCTCATTTGGCCAGCCAGCAGAAGCCGGCCCATGGAGCCGAGCGACTGGTCATACGAGACAGCCGTGGCAGGAGAAGGAGAAAGGCTCGACGGGGAGCCGGGACGCACCGAACCGCTGGTCATTTCCAAGCGTCCGCGTGGGCGTAATACCCGCGGAGATTCCTTGCTGGGCACGTTCTCCGCGGCATCCACATCGCCGTCCCGCCATTGCAAGATGGTGCGCGTCGCCGCCGAAGAGCGCAGCACCCACGTCCAGTCATCAGCCGAAGCTGGAACATCGGATTTCCTGCGCAACTGGTCCAGAGATGCAAAGATCGAGTCCATCTGGACACGGAGAAGCGTGGTGAGGTTGGCCGCGACCGCCACGTCGCGTTCCAAAGCCGGAAGGAATCCCGCTAGCGAGACTCGCACTTCATACTTCCCGGCCTTGAGGTGCCCACTGGAGAAGGCGCCGCGCTGGTCCGTCAAATATCGGGAAGAGGTCTGGACGCCCGCGTCTTCCGCAATAACCCAGACCGTCGCGCCCATCTGCGGTGTGCCGGATGGGTCCTGCACGACCCCGGCGAGTTTGCCGTAGCCCGTTTGGGCAGCTGCGGAGCCGGACAGTGCAAGGATGACGACGGCGACCCAACCCCACCCCTGGAGCCCGCGCGTCGGTTTCATGAGGGCGGATTACCTCCCCGTGGCGTTTGCCGCGGCTGCCGTGTTGGCAGCCTGCGGTGTAATCGTGAAGTCCGCAGTCCGCGAAACGGTCTGCTTCGTGAGTTGGTCCGTGGCCTGGATTTCAAGCTTGTACTTCCCTGGTGTCAAGGTCTTGGGCGCAATCACGCGCTGGAAAGTGATCTGGTCCCCGGTTTGCTGGAGCTCTTGGCCTGTTTTGACCTCATGTGTAATGGTCTGTTGTCCCGTGCTGATCTTGATGTCCACCGAGAGGTCATTCTTGTGCGTCGTGTCGTCCACCTTCAAATTGTACAACTGCAGGTAAATCCCGAGCGGTTGATCGGCCCGGAATTCGGCATCCAGCTTGGGGCGGACCTTAGTCGAGCCGATGACGAACTGCCCGGTGCCCACATCCTTGGTAGCGACCGGTTCGATCTGATCGGCGAGAATCAAAGAGCTGGCGTCCAGCTTTTCATCCGGGATGGAGGAGACCGCGAGGCGGGTATTCAGGACGCCAACATTGCCGCTATTCACGTCCTTGATGACCACGTCCAGTTTGTACAAGCCGGGCCGCAGCGGCACGGCCTTCTGATAGACCGAGAAACCCTTGAGCGACGGCTCCAGCAAGGAATCCGGGAAATCGCGCTGGATGACATCCTCAAACGTCTGGACAATGCGTCCGCTCAACGTGCTGATGCGCGCGAACAGGTTCATCGTTGCAGAGTGCACACCCTCCTTGGCATGGAAGGTCATCTGCTTATTCTGGATCTGGACAGTGATTGGAACCAGGATAGAATCCCCGGTAATCCGCATGTAATCAAAGCGGTAGTCGAAGGAAATCTGGTTCCGCAGGATTCGCGAGCTGACCACTTCCTCGAGATCCTTGAATTTCACCGGCGGCGGCGTCTGAACCTTGGCGAATTGCTCGAGCCGGGTGAACTCGTTCTGGGAAGCGAGCCCGCCGCTGCTGTCTCCGTTGTTCATCAGCGACCGCGGCGCCGTGGAACCATCGGTCCGGTTGAAGCGGTCCGTCTTGCTGGACATCCCCATGGCTTCCAGGTCGCTCAGACCCGCTCCTGGGACTTTGGCCAGTGCATCTTTTTCTCCGGGATCCATAGTCATGTGGTATTCGCCGGAGCCGCTGGGGTCCACAAACTCGATGATGATATTGTTCCCTATGCCTTCCATGTAGCGGTAGCGCCACTGCTCAAAGGGGTACGTGGAGGTCTGTCCCCCGCCCTCCTCGGAGGGGCGGTTATACATGCCGCCGGTGGGGTGTGACTCGATCTCATCCGCAGGACCCCAAATGATATAGATGCGCCCACGGTCCGTCCTCCAGCCGGGAACTCCCGAAGCGAATCGCTCGTTGGCGTACGCGATCCGGCGGTAATGTTCCTCTTTGAACTCGTTCTCGACCGTGTCCGGTGTGGGGTCACGCCGTTGCCAGAATGACTCGATAAATTGCTCGCGCTCCTCGTTGGTCGCGAGTTGCAAGAAGGCGGAGCGCTCCTCATCGCTGATGATGTATGGGACTTCCTCTTCGAGCCACTTCTTGTACGGTGTGGCGAGTTCCTTTTCCAGCTTGCCGAGTTTCTTTTTGTCCGGCTTGGGGGGATTATCGCCTTGCTTCTTTCCGGGGTCTGCTTGTGGTTGGCGGTTGTCCTGCGCGCCGAGGTTGTTTAAGGAGAGCAGCGCTCCGCCGAGCAGGATTAGCAGAAAGAAGCGCCCCAAGCGGATCATACGCACCTCGCCCTTAGTTCTGGAAGTCGATTGTATATGCAGGACTTGCATGAGTCAATTCATTCTCGATTCCCCGGGTGGCAACGACCGGTGCCAAGCTTCCTGGCTTGCTGAAACGCCCGCGGCATGATCCTTTGCAGGTATCCCCAGGACATAACTTGTCCAAAGCCCGTTGTGACTACTAAGAATCGCGGCAAAGCTGCCGGGTTGCCCGGAAGATTAAACTAGTCTAGCGGAACAGGCATAGCGGCTTTCGAACATCGCCATGGGAACCGAGGCACCACTTGGCGCAATTCGCTTTGCTCCTCCCTAGAATGACGGTAAGATTTAACCTCGAGTGAGGCGGACCGGGTGCTCGCCCGAACCGCAAGGGCATTGGCCCGTAGCCGAAAAGTCGTCATGGACGGCTTGCTGATTGCACCCGCCGGTTGATCTTCCGGGCATACCAGGTGACGACGGGAAACATCTAAGCAACCCGGTGCGTAGTTCCCTAAGAGAAGAGGCGCACGCCGCAAAAGCCAATCGAACGAGACCTCCAGAAAATGACGACCTGGAAAAAAATCTACGCGGGGATCGGAGGGGTAGCCATCCTGGGCGGGGCCGTGTGGCTGACGATCCACCAGATGAACAAGGATGTCGTCACGGTGCAGACGGCCAACGTAGTGCGCCAGGATTTGACCTCGGTCGTCACGGCATCGGGCGAAGTCAAGCCGCTCACCTACACCAACGTGCTGGGCGAAGGGATCGGCCAGATCACTGAAATCTTGGTTAAGGAAGGCGATCACGTTAAGAAGGGCGCCGTGCTGCTTCGGTTGGAAAGCGTTCAACCCGCAGCGGACGTGGACGCGCAGCGCGCCGGCATTGATGCAGCCTTCTCCGGGGTCAAGTCGGCCGAAGCCAACGATGCCTCGGCGAAGGCTGACGTGAAATCGCGCGCGGCGGACCTGGAACACGCCAAGCTCGAATGGGACCGCGGACAAGAGCTCTACAAGGAGGGGTTGATCCCCAAGCAGGATTACGACTCCCGGAAGGCTACCTATGACAGCGCTGCGGCCGCGTTAGCGTCGGCGCAGGCACGCGCGGAACAGGCTCAGGCGCTGCTCGAACAGTCGCACTCGGGGTTGTCGCAGAATCAGGCCATGCTGAACCGGCTCCGCGATGTGCTGCGGAAGACGACGTACACGGCGCCCATTGACGGCGTCGTGACCTACATTGCGGTGCGCGTCGGGGAAAACGTCGTTCCTGGAATCCAGAACGCGACCGGCAGCTACTTGATGACCATTTCCGATATGTCTGTGGTGACAGCGGAAGTGATGGTGGACGAGACCGATATTGTGAACGTGAAGGTCGGCCAGAGCGCAGACGTGACCATTGACGCGATTCCCGGTGCCGCCTACCGCGGCAAAGTAACCGACGTAGGCACGCAGGCGGTCTTGCGCAGTTCGGGCCTTGCCTCCACGCAATCTACAACCGCAAACCAAGAGGCGAAGGACTTCAAAGTCATCGTCAGGCTCGAGAACCCCCCGGACGGCCTGCGTCCGGGGCTTTCTTCGACCGCCAAGATCACCACGGCGCAAAAAAAGAGCGTCCTGACCATCCCCATCCAGTCGCTCGCCGTCCGGACACAAAAGGATTTGGAAGAAGCCGCCAAGAAGGCCGGGCGCAAAGCCAGCGATTCCGTGACGCTGGCCGCCGGGCGGCCCGCGCCAGACGCTCCCGCCACGGCATCTTCGTCATCGAGGAATAAGGAGATCCAAGGTATCTTCGTGGTGCGCAAAGGACGGGCCGAATTTGTTCCGGCGACCACCGGAATCATGGGCGTGACCGATATCGAACTCTTGAATGGGCTCCAGGAAGGCGACGAAATTGTCGCGGGGAGCTACAAGACTCTCCGAACTCTCAAGCCAGGCGCCCGCGTGAAAATCGACAACTCCACCCCTAAGGTGACAGATGACAACAAGAGTTGAGTCCACAGCGGGCCAGGGGAGCTAGCGGATGGTTGTGGAAGCCGTCTCTTCCGAATCGTTCCGCCAGGAATATTTGGACCAGGGCGTGGCGATCAAGGCGGAACAGCTCGTCAAGAATTACGAGATGGGCACGGAAAAGGTACACGCACTGCAAGGCGTGGACCTGGTGATCCGCCGAGGCGAGTACGTAGCCATCATGGGACCCTCCGGTTCGGGCAAGTCCACGCTCATGAATCTCATTGGGTGCCTGGACACACCGACTTCGGGAAAATACTGGCTTGCCGGACGTTTGGTGAGTGAGCTAGACGACGACCAGCTCGCCTCGATCCGGAATAAAGAGATTGGGTTCGTCTTCCAAACTTTCAACCTGCTCCCTCGCGCGAGCGCGCTGCACAACGTTGAACTCCCGCTCATCTACAACGGCACGCCGCCCGCCGAGCGCCTCACCACGGCCAAGCGTGCGCTCGAAGTGGTGGGTCTCGCAGACCGAATGCACCACAAACCGAACGAACTTTCGGGGGGCCAACGGCAGCGGGTCGCGGTCGCGCGCGCCTTGGTCAATTCGCCCTCCATTGTGCTCGCCGATGAGCCCACCGGAAATCTCGATACACAAACCGGTGAGGACATTATGGCGCTGTTCGCCCGCCTGCACCGCGAGGGCCACACGATCATCCTGATCACCCACGAAAACGACATCGCGCGCCACGCCAACCGCATCATCCACATCCGCGACGGCAAAGTCGAATCCGATGGGCCGGTGAAATCTTAGCGGCCAGGTCAAACTTATTCAGAGTTGGCGTTGTGGTAGCCGGCGCGGATGTGTTCCGCGAGGGAGATACTCTGGGGCAGAGTCCAAGCGTAGCGCCAGTACCATTTCCGCACGGGGCCGTGATGGCGGAGATAGTGAGCCGCCACCGCCTCGACACTGATCTCGACCAGGCCGACGAGCATGTATTTGTGCGCGTCCGGGCGCCGGCCGATCACGAGCCTCGAACTGCCGATTTCCTGACAATACGAGCAGCGGTGAAGGTTGTGAAGACTGGTGGCGCCGTCGGCCGTCGCGGCTGCGATCTGGGCCAAGGTCAGCGCCTCCCACTTGGGATCGCGGAAGGTCGCGAAGTCCCGGGCGGTCGCTCCGAGTTCCGAGCTGAGCCCGCGGGCCCTGGTGATGAGGAGGCCTTCGCTGGTGGCCCTCCGCTGAACCTTCTCGACCAAATTTTGCGCACGCCCCGCAGGTGGGAGCATCAGGGCCAACAGCAAGAGAGCCTTCTTCACACTGCCCCCCAGCTAGATATGGATTGGAGACCGTCTGCGCTCTTAACCTCAAACAGCAGCTTGGTCTCACCTGAGATATCGTCACTTTTCCGGAAAACATTTAATTTTCGGGCCGCGGTAGCTTGGGATGGCTTGTCGAACGGCAACTCTTGGGCGCAAGCTACCCCCCAGGGCGCCATTCCAGGGCGTGATGTGCTTCCCTGAATGCGCCGGGAAGCGGACCACGTTCCGGTGAAGTGACATCCTCTGCGTGATCCGGGATATACTTCGGTTTTGTCGAACCCCAAATCTAATAACCCAGCCATAACGAGTGGTTTGGGGCGCGGTTGTCCAAACAACGGAGGGACAATCGGCTACCGGAATCAGGAGGATTTCCAAATGCGCACGTCAGTAGATCGTCGAGAGTTTTTTTGTGCCATCAGCGCAAGCGCGGCGGTTATCCTGCTTCCCGAACTTGGAGCGGAAGCGGTTCGGGCACGAGGAGCAGACGCAATCATGGCTCACCCAGCGGCGATGCCTTCCCCGAAGGCTCTCGTCTTTGACACGTTCGGGACTGTGGTGGACTGGCGCGGCTCCATTATTGCCGAAGGTACTGCTTGGGGGAAATCGAAGGGGCTTTCGGTGGATTGGGCCCGGTTCGCCGATCGGTGGCGCGACGGTTATACACCGGCCATGGACAAAGTCCGCAGAGGCGAACTTCCCTGGACGAAACTCGATGTCCTGCACCGGATGTTGCTGGAGGACTTGCTGAGAGAATTCCAGATGACTGGGCTTACCGAAGAAGAAAAAGATCACTGGAACCGCGTCTGGCACCGGCTGAAGCCTTGGCCCGATTCCGTCGCCGGACTCGCTCGCCTGAAGAAAAAGTACATCATCGCTCCGCTGTCCAACGGAAATGTATCGCTGCTTCTCGATATGGCGAAGAACGCGGGCCTGCCTTGGGATACCATCCTCTCAGCCGAATTAGCGAAGCACTACAAACCCGACCGCGAGGCGTATCTGACTGCGGTGGAGCTGCTAAGCCTCAAGCCGGAAGAAACCATGATGGTGGCCGCCCACTCCGGCGATCTCCATGGCGCACACGACACTGGCTTGCGCACGGGGTTTATTTACCGGCCCGACGAACGCGGTCCCGGTGGCAAAGCGGACAAGGCGAAGCCGGGCGAGTTTGATGTCGCCGCCACCGACATGCTGGATCTGGCGTCGCAACTTGGGGCTTGAAGAGCGTGTGTGACAACTTGTTGTCCAGAGCGCCAGCGGCTAAAGCCGCTTTGATTTTCCAGCGTTTAACGGCACGGCTGAAGCCGTGCCCTACAAAACCTGGCGTTTACACACACTCTCTTGAAGCGGTGACATGGCCCCGATGAAAGTCCATCCCACAAAGTGACTCCTCACCATTCGCCCGGCATGTTTGCGTCGCGCACAAACTGGCGGCTGGAACCGAACCGCTTCACGCGGGCTCTCGAGGAGCACCGCCGCGGCGGTAAGGAGATATTCGACCTCACAGTGTCGAATCCTACCGCTTGCGGTTTTGCGTACCCGGAGGAGGAAATTCTGGCGGCGCTGGCCGGCCGAGGCGCGCTCCAATACGCGCCGGAGAGCAAGGGTTTGCGGGGGGCCCGCGAAGCCGTCGCAGCGTATTACACCGGGCGCAAGGGATTTACGAGTGCGTGCGGCAGCGTGGACCCGGAGAGCATTCTCCTCACGTCAGGCACCAGCGAAGCCTACAGCCACATTTTTCGTCTTCTATGCGAGCCGGGGGACGAAATTCTCGTGCCCGCGCCAAGTTACCCGTTGTTTGAATTTCTCGCCGACTTGGCGGACATCCGGCTGGTGCCTTACCCGCTGCTCTACGATCACGGCTGGCAGATAGACGTCGCTTCCCTACGCGCCGCGATCACCCCACGCTCCCGCGCCGTGCTCGTTGTGCACCCGAACAATCCGACCGGCTCCTTTGTCAAACCCAGCGAGGCCGCGGCGCTGGCCGAAATCTGCGCGGAACTCAAGATGGCCCTTGTGGCCGATGAAGTTTTTCTTGATTACGTGAGTCGGGCCGAGCCCGCGCGCAGCTTCGCTTGCGAGGACTCGGCTCTCACCTTCACGCTGAGCGGTCTTTCCAAGATTTCCTTGCTCCCGCAAATGAAACTAGCATGGGTGTTGGTGAGCGGGCCGCCCGCACTCGTTCAGAGCGCGGTGGAGCGCCTGGAAGTCATCGCCGACACCTACTTGTCGCCTAGCACACCCGTGCAACTCGCGCTCGCGAAATTTCTCGCGCTGCGTCCGGGTTTGCAGCAGCAAGTCAACCGACGCATTGCAGCCAACCTTTCGTCTCTGGATACGGCGTTGCGGGATTCCAGTGTCCTCACGCGCCTCGAACACGAAGGCGGCTGGTACGCGGTGCTGCGCGCGCCCGCGACCGGTTCCGACGAAGACCTCGCCATCGACCTGCTCCAGCGCTGCTCTGTCCTGGTGCACCCCGGCCAATTTTTCAATTTTCCCCGCGACGGTTTTCTAGTGCTCAGCCTGATCACGCCGGAGGCACAATTCCGCGAAGGCGTACTGCAGCTGGTTGAGTTTTTCGGTGCGCGAAAGTGAGAGACGGGCTGGGAGCAAGTATCAGGGTTCGGCTTCGAGGACGACGACGGGCTGGTAGGTGCGCGGCACGACAGCCTCGGCGACGGCGATCAGGTGCTCCTGCTGGCTGAAGACGCGCAGGCGCGGGGGCTTGCGCTCACCGGAATCAAGCTCTGCGGTGGCGCCCTGCGCCGCGTGGACGCGGCCGGGCTGGATCTGCGCGAGTTGCACGTTGAATTTCGAGCCGTGGCGAATGCGCCGCTCCAGGACGGGCAGGACGGTGACGCTGGGCAGGTCGGGCAGCAATTGCTGGAGCGGGATGACGTAACGCGCCAATTCGCCCTCTGCCGCCGCACACTGGAGTTCTTCGAGTTTGACCGCCAGGTCGAGCGTAAATTCCCCCACCGCGGTGCGGACGATCTCCGCGAGGTGGGCGCCACAACCGAGCGCCGCGCCCATCTCCTGCGCGAGCGAGCGGATGTAGGTGCCCGCAGCGCACTCGATGGTGAATCGCGCCAGCGCCCCAGCGACCTCCAGGACGCAGAATTCGTACACTTCGACCTCGACCTGCTGGAGCTCCACCGGCTTCTGCTTGCGCGCTAGTTCGTGGGCCGGGCGCCCATGAATTTTTTTCGCGGAAAAGACCGGCGGCATCTGCTGGAATCGCCCGACACGCGAGGCCGCCAGCCGCTCGATCTCCGCGCGCTCAAGGACCGGCGCCGTGTCCGGCCCCTGCGGCGCGCCGTTCGCATCGTAGGTATCGGTAGCGAAGCCAAACCGGAACGCCGCGTCGTAGCGCTTGCGCCGTCCGGTGTAGAACTGCGCGAGGCGTGTGGCGCGGCCGAGCAGCAGCACCAACACTCCCGTAGCAAGCGGGTCGAGCGTCCCCAGATGGCCGATCTGCCGGAATCCGGCGATGCGGCGCACGGCTTCCACGACGTCGTGGGACGTGCGGCCCCGAGGCTTGTCGATCACCAAGGCGCCATCGAGCGGCGCGGGCTGCGGTTTTCTGGGCATGGAACAAGTTTCGCGCGCGCCACCGCGAATCAGGAGGCGGACTTTCGTGCCTGGCGCAGCAGATCTTCGATCCTCTGGCCGTACTCCTCAGTGTGATCGAGAACGAAATGAATCTCCGGGGCGCGGCGGAGCTGGATGCGCTCGGTTAGCTCGTGCCGGATGAAGCCGGACGCCGAGGTCAGACCCTGGAGCGTCTTGGATTGCTCGCGCAGGTCTCCTGTCACGGTGACGTACACGCGGGCATGTTTGAGATCGGGCGTGACACGCACCTCCGTGACCGCCATCAGGTTCACGAGGCGCGGGTCTTTCAACTCGCCGGCCAGCATGGCGCTCAGTTCGTGGCGAATTTCTTCGGCGATGCGTTCGTGCCTGTGTCCCGGGACCGTCATGCCTAATTGCTCCGCTTTTGGGCGCGTTGTAGCAAGAAGTTCCTGCGTCAGGAAAGTCAAGCACCTGCCCGCCTGATGGTTCGGCTTCGCTTACCACAAGCGGCGGGCGCTACACGAGCGGCTTACATCACTTCGAGGTCGTGGCCGATTAAGTCACGCCCAAGCAAATCGTCGCATTCCTCGAGCACCGTGCGTAAAGATTGTTCGAGGTGACCGGTGTTGTTGGACAAACTCACGATGCCGACGACCGCGCGCTGCCAGGAGTCCTGCCCGTCCAGCTCGGCGACCGCCACGTTGATTTTTCCCCGCAGGCGATCTTTCAGGCTGCGCAGCACTTGCCGTTTGTCCTTTAGCGAGTGCGACTCGG
>Ga0307471_100001426_pt1 | contig 13032 bp, 11 predicted proteins | sample atmos_gasesAM3C__2_FD_204566 | JGI IMG/M metagenome (GOLD analysis project Ga0307471, IMG submission 204566) | Hardwood forest soil microbial communities from Morgan-Monroe State Forest, Indiana, United States - atmos_gasesAM3C_515 | ecosystem: Environmental > Terrestrial > Soil > Temperate... | reverse complement strand
CCAGGCGAATCTTCTCCTCGGTGTTCATTGAGAAGCCCGGCGACTGCTCGCCGTCACGGAGCGTAGTGTCAAAGATGCGTACGACGTCCATAGGGTCCCCCATGCTCTAGTAACGCACGGAAGGCACTCTGTGGTCCAATTTATCTTTATTCTACTTTTGATAATCTTGTCTTATACTGGCTCCCGGAGGAATCCCGTGGATCTCGGCGAATTGCAGGTATTTTTAATGGTCGCGAAGGAGGGCAGTTTTTCGCGGGCCGGGGAACGCCTTTACCGCACCCAGCCGGCCATCAGCCTGGCCATCCGCAAGCTCGAAGATTCGCTCGGACAGCCTCTTTTCGTCCGTGGCGCGCGCCCGGTTCGGCTTACCGATGCGGGAACGCTGCTCAAGGATTACGCCGAGCGACTGATCAACCTGCGCGATGAAGTCAAAAAAGGGCTCACCGAACTCGAGGGTCTGAAGCGGGGCGAACTTTCCCTCGGCGTAAACGAAAGCTCCATCCATGCTCTGCTCCCGGCTCTTGCTAAATTTCGCGAAAAGCATTCCGGTGTGCAGGTGCGCGTGCATCGCATGTTTTCGCGCGACATCCCTCATGAAGTGTTGAACTATCGGCTGGATCTTGGCGCGATCTCTTACGTTCCTCGCGATGCCCAGCTTCAGGCCACGGAAATTCTGAAAGATGAGTTGACATTGGTTGTGCCCCCTAAGCATGTGCTAGCCAGGAAAAAGGAAGTTGATGTCGCGGAACTCGGCGAAGAAACCTTCATCGCCCACAGCGTGGAATCCCCGTTTCGCCGCCGCGTCATCGAATTGTTTGCGCGCAATCGCACGGCCCTCAATATGCCTATCGAGATGCCTACGATTGAGAGCATCAAGCGCTTCGTGCAAATGGGCATGGGCGTGGCCATCGTCCCGCGCATGTGCGTGCAATGGGAACTCGAACACGGTTGGATGAAGGAAGTAAAAGTGCGTCAACTCAGCATGCCGCGCCACGTGTATCTCGTTTCGCGGCGCGGCGCGCGCCTTCCACACGCCGCCGCCGAGTTCATGCGCATTCTTCGCGAAGAGTGAAATCCCGTCGAGCTTGGGATTTTCCGCGCAAGTTTTTTCCATCTCAGCTATGCTTTGCTGTGCACGTTTTTGAAATTTGAAAACAGGTGTGCTTTCTTGACGAGCGGACTCGCGATTCTGACGATCGGATTTTTCCTGGGGATGCGCCATGCCACCGACCCCGATCACGTCATCGCTGTGTCTACCATCGTCAGCCGCGAGCGCTCGATCGCCAAAGCAGGACTGATCGGCGTTCTTTGGGGTTGCGGCCACACTCTCACAATCGTGGCCGTCGGCGCCGCCATTATTCTGTTCGGCTTCGCGATTCCGGCCCGCGCCGGGCTGACCATGGAATTCTCCGTCGGCCTAATGCTGATCCTGCTCGGCGTGCTCAATCTCACCGGCGCGATGAAGTGGATCAGCGAAAAACTCTCCCCGGCCCACCCGCGCGTGAAGGGAGAACACGCCCACCTCCACGAACACGATTCTCATGTGCATTTTCACTGGCACTCCCACGCCTCTACGGCGGATCATCATGGGGATAGCCTCAGGACGCCGGATTGGCTGCGCGGACCGTTTAAGCAGCTGGGAATTTTTCACTCCTTGCGCCCACTGCTCGTCGGCATCGTGCACGGGTTGGCAGGCTCCGCGGCGGTTGCATTGCTCGTTTTGAGCACGATTCGCGATCCGAAGTGGGCCGTTCTTTACCTGCTGATTTTCGGCCTCGGCACGATCGCGGGAATGATGCTGATTACCGCCGCGCTGGCGTTGCCTTTTTCCTTCGCCGGCTACAAATTCGCCCGGCTCAACCGGGGACTCATCGCCGGCTCCGGAGTTCTCAGCCTGGCTTTTGGGCTCTTTGTCTGTTACCAGATCGGTTTCGTCGAAGGACTCTTTAGCAGCCATCCTCATTGGACGCCCAAGTAAACGGATTCGCCTTTCGTGGTGTGCGCGGCAGACCCTTATCGAGCGCGGTCGGATTTTCCCGGCAGGCACATGATCGTTGCGAGCATCGTCGCGCAGTGAATCTCAGCGCCGTTTTTCTCCACGTACACGTCCGCGGCGCAAATCTTCAGCGTCTTTCCTGAGCGTAGAACGCGCGCGCGTGCCATCAGTTTTTCTCCATCCGCGGGTGCCAGCAGGTTCATCTTGTATTCCACGGTCAGCACCGAGGAGTCCGCAGGCATCAGCGTGTACGCCGCATAGCCGCAAGCGCTGTCAGCAATCACGCCGGAGACCCCGGCGTGAAAATAGTTGTGCTGCTGCGTCAATTCCATTCGAAATGGCACATGGATCTCCGCATGCCCCGGACCAAGAACAGCGAGTTCCGCGCCAAGATGCTTCATCAAGCCCTGTCGCGCAAAACTTTCGCGTACGCGCATCTCGAATTCCGCATCACCGGGTGTAAATCGTTGGTTTTCTTTCATGATGCCGGAGTATACCAGCGTCAAGGCATGCGGCAGTGCGCCGGGAGGGAGTTGCGGGTCTAGGCGCGCGCCACGAGCGCTTCTTCCACGGTAGCGTGAATTGGCAGGAGTTTGTTCAGCCCGGCGACTTGCATCACCGCGCTGCTCTGATTCGACAGTCCCGTCAACGCAAAGGCCTTGCCCTGATTCCTGCGGTGAACAAACAACTGCACCAGCGCACCCACTCCCGCGGAATCAAGAAATGACACTCCACTCAGATCGAGAATGAGCCGAGCTGCTGCTTCCGGCCGCAAGGTTTGAATGAAATTATGAACGGTCTCAAGGCACAGTTTGCCGTTGAGCCTTACTACGAGATGAGCGGCGTCGGATCCTGGCTGTCTTTCCAATTCGAGAGTTATGGGTTGCATGAGACGCGGAGGATACCGCAAATCGTTCTTCTGAATTATGAATATCCTTTAACAATTCGTTTCGCGCGCATGGTGGCTCATCTTCAAATCCATGAGTTAACATAGCGTTAAGTATCTGTGCATGAAATTCGCGTTGACACCGCCGCACCCCAGCGCTACCGTAAAAACCGTACCTGCTCCCTCTCGGAACCCAGAATGAGCCGCATCTGTCACAGTCGCGGAAGATCCGTGGCCACCCAAACGATGTCCATTCCCTCTTCGCATGAAGCGTCTCTCGCGCCCGGCCCATTTCTTGCGGCAGCCCTGCGCTTTCTTCTCCTCGCCTGCGCTATCCTCGCCTATTCCATTCCGGCACTTGCCCAATTCCAACTACCTTTCGTGTTCACCGCTGGTTCGGGGCCCGGGGGGACCGGGTACGGTATCGCCGTCTATACACGCAATGACATCACAGGAGTCCTTACGCCCGTGCCGGGCTCGCCTTTTCTTAGCAGGGCACCTGTGAACGAGTTGGCTCTCGATTTCAAAGGCCGCTTCCTGTTCGCGGGAACTTCCGAAAACAATATAGAGATGTTTACGATAGATCCGAATACGGGCGCACTTCAGGAGGTTCCCCATTCGCCGTTTGCCTCCTCCACCACCAGTCCGGAGTTTCTTTCCACGGAAAGCAGCGGCCAATTTCTCTACGTTGTCGACTTGCCCAGTAGTTCCAATCCCAACGCCAGCGCAGTTGAGTCTTTTCAAATAGACGCTGCAAATCTCGACCTGATTCCGACTGCGGCCGGGGCAACCGATCTGCCCGGCATATTCGTTGGTGGGGCTACTCACGTCAGCGGGAAGGCTTTTTATGTTTTTTGCAATTCTCCGAGTTCGATTCCGAACCTCCCTTCCTTTCTTCTCTTTGACAGCTCCAATGGTACGTTCACTACGCCCAACATACTTCCGTTGAACAGCTATTATGCCAGGGCGCTCGCTCTTGATCCACAAGGACTGCACATTGCAGTTAGCGCTGCGGGCGTGGTCACCTCTCAGGATCTCCAACTGGACGGTACCCTCGGCTCCAGCAATGTCTCAATCGATGTCACCGGTTCAACGGACACCCTGATCTTTGACACTCTGGGTCAATTCCTCTACGTAGGCCCTCTTCCCGGAGACCTTCCGAATTCGGTGCATTTTTATTCGGGAACCACACTGCACGAACCCCCGAACTCGCCCTTAACTCCGGGCTTTCCACCAGTCGCATCATGGATCGCCGATCCCACCGCGCCGCTGATTTATGCGGACAAGGTTTACCAGGTCGATCCGCAAACTGGGCTTTTGAGTTCTATTCTTTCGCCAAGTCCCCTTCCCGTTTCCTCCTTCCACGTACCGACAGTCTTTAGCCGGCCACCGGGCTCCCAGCCCATTTTGGGACCCATTGCCCTCTTGAGCGCGACGTCTCTTTCTTTTGGCAGCCTGTCCCTCGGACAAACGAGTGGCATCCAGACTTTGAGCATCCTCAGCAACGGAGGCGAGGCGCTGAGCATGAACACACTGGCGATTACCGGGGCCAACGCGGGAGACTTCGCTATAACTGCAAGCACCTGCCAGGTGCCGGGCGTGTTGCAGCCTGGGAGTTCCTGCTCCGTGCTCCTTGACTTTACTCCTTCGGCGGCGGGCAGCCGTTCCGCAGCGCTGACGATCACTGACAATGCTTCTCCCCCCACCGAGTCCGCACAATTGAACGGCACGGGCTTGGCTCCCGCTCCTGCTGTCACACTCATCCCGGGCAGCCTCGATTTCGGAACCGTCACGCAAGGAATCAGCACGCCCCTGAATATTTCTGTCAAGAATTCCGGTAACGCGGCTCTCCATATCTCTAGCGTCGCGATTGCAGGAGCGGACGCGAACGACTTTAGCTCCTCCAGTCCCACCTGCAATGCGGCAATTTCAATCAACTCCAGTTGCACAATTTCGGTCACCTTCACGCCGCTTGCGCCCGGCGTCCGCACTACGACAATTACAATCACCGACGATGCGCCAGACTCACCGCAGACGGTTCAAGTCAAGGGCAACGCCAATCCTGCTTTCACGCCTGGTCCCGCTCCAAACGGCTCAACATCTGCTTCCGTATCGGCGGGACAGCCCGCCCAATACCAGTTGCAGTTGACGCCCGGCGCTGGCTATACCGGCACGGTGTCGCTCACCTGCAGCGGCGCGCCTCTCGGCGCAGTGTGCCAAGTGCCGGCCAGCGTGGCGATTTCAAATGGAGCTGCGGCGGCGTTCACGGTCACGGTGACTACCAGCGGTGCGGCCATCTTGCCGCCTTCGACTCTAATGCGATTCAGGGACTTTCCTGGACTGCGCGTTTTGCCGTTGCTGGCGCTCGCACTGATTTTCTGGATGACCTTCATGAATCGCAAGTCATTACAAAGCACTGCTGGCGGCAGGTGCTGGAGGCTGTCTGCCGTTTTCGCAACTCTTGTCTTATGTGTAGTTGCCAGCGTTTCCGGTTGCGGCGGCGGGAGCGCTGCGCTCGTCACACCGCCGCCTGTCATCACGCCGAGCGGCAATTCGACGATTACGATTTCGATGAGCGCAATGTCTTCTTCAGGGCAGCCGCTGCAACTGCAACCGCTTCAGCTCACTCTGACAGTGAAATAGCCTCACCTATCTGTAAATGACCTGCGGGGATGTCTTTCTGTTCACTTCGCTACGGAAATCCGATAAACCACGCCAGCTCCGTCATCGGAAACCAGCAGGGTCCCGTCCGGGGCCACGGTGACTCCCACGGGACGCCCGAGTACGTCGGGTTTGCTGGGATCCGGAACCAGCCCGGTCATAAACGGCACCGGGTCCGCGGAGGGCTTGCCGTCTTTGAACGCCACAAACGCAATCTGGTATCCCGAGCGCGACGCGCGGTTCCAGGATCCGTGTTCGGCGACGAACGCTCCGCCCCAATAGCTTTGCGGAAATTGCTTCCCGGTGTAGAACGCGAATTGCAGCGGCGCCACATGCGCACCGAGCAACACATCTGGAATAATCGCCCGCGCCACAAGTTCAGGATGCTCTTGCTTCACACGCGGATCCACGTTGTTTCCGATGTAGCTGTACGGCCAGCCGTAAAATCCGCCGTCCTTTAGCGACGTAAGATAATCCGGCGGAAGATCGTCGCCCAGTTCGTCGCGTTCATTGACGCTCGTCCACACTTGTCCCGAAGCTGGCTCAATCGCAAGTCCAACGGGATTCCTAAGTCCCGTCGCATACTGCCGCGCATTCTTTCCGTCAGGATCGCAAATGGTAACTGCTGCTCGGAGTGGATCCTCACCAGTGTCGTGGTCCGATCCTGATCCCACACTGACGAATAGGTGCTTCCCATCCGCAGAAAAAGCCAGAGACCGCGTAATGTGTCCGCCCGGAGGCAAATCCAGCAAATGCTCCTTTTCGGCCAACCGCTTTGAAGTCTTGGGGTCGTAGCGGAAACGCACCACCTCATTCATGTTTCCAACATAAACGTAGTTCTCGTGGAACGCTATTCCGAACGGCCGCTTCTGTCCGTCCACGAAAATTTCTCGCTCCTGCGCTCCGCCGGTATTCTGAGGGTCGCGCATCACGATAATTTCGCCCGCTCCCATGTCCGCCAGGAAAATGTCTCCGTTCGGCGCCACCGTCAGCCACCGCGGCACTTTGAAATCTTTCGCAAAAAGGCTGATGCGAAATCCCTTCGGCACCGCGGGAAGAAACCCCTCGGACGGCTTCTCTCGGTTCGGGCCGTTGCCCGCCGATTTCGTTTCGTACGGCGCCGGCAGTTTGGGCTTCTGGCCGTGCGTCACTTGCGCTCGTGCGGCCATTGGGAAGGAGAAAGTCAGAGCTAGAACAAGAAAGTTCTGTACGCGCATTAATGGGGCCTCTCTCAAATCAAACGATGAACATCGTGCTTCTTATGATGCCTTAGGCAGTCACGCGGTTCCAACCCGCGGCACTCCCCAAAAAGGAGACTGAAGAGCAAAGCCATGGGACTGTGGCATGTGGCTCTCTATCCGATCGCCTTTCTCTGCATCTAATTGGACGGTCGCGCAGTAAACTAGTTTATGAGTTTGAGGAGAGGATTTATGAAGAGCCCCAAGATAGGTCGAGGCCTGGCGCTGGCCGTGATCGTCGGGTTGATTGCGTGGACTGCGGTCCGCGCCCTCGGCTCGCGGCCGCCGGAAACTCCGAAATTACCTTTCCCGCCGCCCGCTGCCGATGCCCCATTGGCCACCACCAAGAGCCAGCAAACCGCGGTTTTCGCTGGCGGCTGCTTCTGGGGCGTTCAGGCCGTCTTCGAACATCTCAAGGGAGTTTCTTCCGCGACTTCCGGCTATGCAGGTGGCCACGTCAAGTCTCCGTCCTACGAAAGTGTGAGCATGGGCGCGACCGGGCACGCTGAATCCGTAAGCGTCACTTACGACCCTTCACAAATCTCCTACGGCCAGCTCTTGATGATTTTTTTCTCCGTCGCGCATGATCCGACGCAATGGAACCGCCAGGGTCCGGACACCGGCTCGCAGTACCGCTCCCTGATTCTCTACAGCAACGAAGAACAAAAGCGCATCGCTCAAAGTTACATCGCCCAACTCGATGCCGCCAAGGTTTACTCCCGGCCCATCGTCACGAAGGTCGAGCCTTTCCAAGCCTTTTATCCCGCCGAGGACTACCATCAGGATTATCTCAAGCACAATCCAGATAACCCCTACATCGTCTATAACGACCTGCCCAAACTGGAGAATCTGAAAAAGAATTTTCCAACCCTTTATCGCCCTTAGCGCGAGCGTTTCTCGGCGCTGCTAATGCTATCTATTTGAGGACAAGTTGTTACATTCCGTTCGGCCTTGAGCTAGATTGGGACAGGGCGTTTTCCCGAGAGAGTCCAAATCCAGGAACATAAATTCGCGCGAGGAGAACCATGATGAGATCTTCCGTTTGTGCCGCGCTGTTTTTGTCGGCAGCAAGCCTGCTTTTTGCGCAAGATAGTCGTGCTCAGGCCTCCACAAAGCCCGTCGTTGTGGACATCAAGAATGTGCAGGGGCAAAGCGTCGGGACCGCGACTCTGACGGCCGCGGCCAAGGGCGTCAAAATCACGCTCGATATCAAGAATCTCCCTCCGGGAGAGCATTCCCTCCACATTCACCAAGCGGCGAAGTGCGAGCCTCCTGACTTCAAGTCCGCCGGTCCGCATTTTGGCGGAGAGCACGCCCACGAAGGTATGCCTGCCGGAGATATCCCGGACTTTGCGCTCATCGTGGCTGCTAACGGCACGGCCCATGCGAGCACCACAGCACCGAATATAACTCTCGGCGCGGACGCTAACTCCGTGTTCAGCAACGGCGGGACCGCGATTGTAATCCATGCCGTCGCTGGAGGCACGGGCAGCGGCGCTCCGCCGCGCATCGCCTGCGGGGTCATCACGAAGCCGGAATAAGCGGCACAAAACTTTTTTTGGTTCTATTTTTTGTCCGGGCGCTCGGTTACGGCTTTGCCGGCAGCGCCGGGTAGCGGCTTCTTCAGGCCGCCGGCCGCTTCTCCTTCGAATAATTCATTCAGGCTAGGGTAGCCGTAGATTGTCGGTGCATAGTTTTGCATCAGCCCTCCGGTGTCCGCCGTCGGGCCATAATTGCTGTGCAGCTCACGGCCCAGCATCCGCAGCATGGCCATCTGTTGCCCACGGTGGTGCGCGGTGTGTGCGATCCTCCGCACCAGGACCCACGCGCGCGATCGTTGCACGTCAAAAAATTTCGTCTCGGACTCCCACCACGAATCGTCCTTAGCCCGCAGCGTTCCTAGCCGCTTTTCGCTGTCCTCCGCGTAGCGTTTCATGAATTCCATTCGCGTTTCGGCCGTCGGCAGTGGCGGCGCATTGACATCGATGCCCAGCATGTTCAGAAACCACAGATTTTCGCTTACGCACTGGTGCACCATTTGTTCAAGCACGCTGCGCCCGCGCGGATCGTTCCCGCGCGGTCGGACTGGAAGATCTTCGTCCCGGAACTCGCTCCACACGCTTACGACTTTGACCCGCTCAGTCTCGTAGGTATCCGTAAGGAATTCGTATCTCATGCTGACCATCCTGCGATGCCGTTTCAGCCAGGATTCTCTCCCTGGCGCAGAGCCACGTCCATCTGGAATTGCAAGTCAACGCTAATTCGAACCCGTTGACACCCACGGCTCGAAGGAGTATCAACTCCCTTACGCGCACCGCACTGCCGGATTCTCCCGTTTCCGGTGCGCGCACGTCCAAGACCGTTAGGAGGCAACCATGCCGAATCCTGTCCGAGCTATTCCCGAAGGGTATCATTCGATTTCGCCTGCACTTACATGCAAAGACGCCGCCCGTGCCATCGATTTCTATAAATCCGTGTTTGGCGCCACGGAAATCATGCGCATGCCGGGGCCTGGAGGAATCATCATGCATGCCGAGCTGAGAATCGGCGACTCGGTGATTTTCGTCAATGACGAGATTCCTGGCATGGCCGCGGCCCCAAGCGGATCGACGGTCAATCCGGTTTATCTCTTTCTCTATACGGAAGACGTGGACTCCGTCTGCAATCGCGCTGTCGCTGCGGGCTCCAAAGTCACCATGCCGGTGACCAATATGTTCTGGGGCGATCGCTACGGCAAATTCAACGATCCTTTCGGACACTCCTGGGGCGTGGCCACTCACGTCGAGGACGTCGCTCCCGACGAGATGATGCGCCGCCAGGCGGAATGGACCGCCAGCATGGCCAAAGCCGCGGGCCAGAGCTGAAACTTTCCAATTTAATTTTGCTCAAAGGCCCGCCGTTTGCGAACCGATCGGCGGGCTTTTCGTTTCTGTTCGGGGCGCACGTGCATCATCCTGAAGTTCTGCTGCGTCCGTCGTCAACTTTTCTTGAAAAGGCAAACACCCGACCAGGGCCGATTGCCTGCAGGCTTTTTTTGTTCCGGCAAATGGCCGAATAAACGCAAGAAGAACGGCGGTCGCTTAAACTTTGTTGCGGTCTTCAGCAGACTCTTCACGTCCGCCGGTTCCCAGCCGTGCGTCGCGAAAAACGCAGGCCCCTCCGCCGGAGCGAATTTGAATGGCGCGCCAACTTTGCTGAGCTGCTTACCGGTGGTGCGCTGCATCATGCGCAAAAGTCCGGGGGAAGCGAGGTCCATAATCCAACGCTGAAAATGCGGCCCGGCGGCGAGGTCCTTGGCGAGCGCTCTCACCTCTTCGGCACTCAGATAAATCAGCAAGCCTTCGGTAAGCACCAGGATACTGTGGGCGCGGCGGTCGAGCTCCGCAAATAGACTGCGTCGCGCTGAGACATCGGACAAATCCAGACGGATACGCTCAAGCGCGCAAGTCGGTTTCTCGTTCGCAAGAATCCCTTCCTTGTAAGTCAGGATTTCGGGCAAATCGACTTCGATCCACTGGAGCGACGAAGGCAGATTCATGCGATACGGCCGCGCATCGAGACCGGCGGCGAGATTCACGACCATGTCCGTGCCTTGCTGCAGCTCCTGCGTGATGAACTGGTCGAAAAGATACGTTCGAGCAACCCACGCCCACGCGTGGCTGTTTCCTTCGGGCAGGGTGTTAGCGATATCCACGCCGAGCTTTCCGGCAAGACGCTCCGCGTAAGGATCGCGAAACAGCGCGTCAGGCCGCTCGGTTTCGCGAGCGCGGAAAACGGCAGCCCATCGCGCGGTGTCCGAAATGTTTCGAACAGTGGCTTGTGTTTCTGTCACTTGAACCTCGGTCATTCCTCTAGTCGTATTCGTCTAGTTGGGCCGGACCGTCTTGGAAGAATCTAACATTCGAAGGCGGTACAATACTTCATACCAGAGACAACAGGCAGACGCCACCGGTACGGTTTTCTGGTTCTAGTGGAATTTGGGGTATTCGCTGAAGTGCAGGCGGAAACCGGCAGATGCACCGCTACTCGTCGCCGCGGACTTGCCACCATTCGAGGCGTTCGAACGTAGCCATTTTCTCCGCGCCGTGTTCTTGATACCAATTGCTCCAGGCCGCCGCGTCGGGCAAGTTTTCATCGGTAATTTCGCGCAGAGCCATGAAGCACCAGTTTCGCATCTGTGGCGTGGTCGCTGGATCCGCGGCCAGCTCGATCAATTTGGGCGCCATGCCGAAGCGCTGCTTGCGCGTGAAATTTCCGCAATCCGAAATGTTGCACCCCGCACGGTCGCGCACGTTCATGGAGGGATCTTCGGTGAACGAACTGAACAGTGCGTCGAGCGCCTCATCCTTGCCGAGGTAGCGCATGCCCTCGACCGCCCACTGCCGCACGAGCGCGTCCGGGTCGTTTCGCGCGTAGCCGAGCAGGACATCGTAGATGCGCTCGTAATCGACACCGCGTCCCGCCAGCATGCCGAGGAAATAGACGGCGGCTGCGCGGTATTGCGGATCGGTCCGCGCCCTCTCAATCAACAGGTCGGCGGATCGCTGGTTCTTCTGCCACCCTTCGAGAGCAAGATTGATATCTGCGTTCGCGTAGCGGACGCGCAGATCTTTGGAAAAACGCGAGCGCTGCTCCAACTGGCTCATGCGATCGGTTTTGCGGATATGCCCGATCCAGCCCTCAACTTGCTGGTCGAACAGTTCCAGAGCCCGCATGTCGTGACCTATGGCGCGTTCGAGCAACTCTTCCGCCTGATTCTGAGCGGGCAGAGCAAGCACTCGTTGTACGTCAGCATCCGCCATGGGCGCAGAAAAAACCCGCCGCGAAACCGGTTTGGAGGCAGACGCGGCCGCAGCCGTGCGTGAATTGTTCGTGCGCGCCGTGAACGAGGTCATCCGCCAAACCATGAATCCCATCATCCCGGCTACGATGGCGAAAAACACAGCAAGCGACGCCGCAGGAGTGCGCCGTCCCGACGAAGTGAAGATCGGGCCCGGCGTTTGACTGCCAGGTTGAGCAGGCACGCCGAGAGGCAGATCCACTTCCACATGGGTATCCACCTTCAGCCCCGCTACCGTTTCGATCTGTGAAACGATCCAGCGGGCTTCCTGGCGGTTGGTGATTTCGTCCGCAAGGGTGATTTTTTTCCCGCCCTTGGTGATCATTCGAATGACACACACGAAATTGTCCGAATTGCCGCCCTGCGCCATGCTGGCCACGGGAATGACCGAGGCCACTTCGGAAAAGGGAGTTCGCCGCAACGATCCGAAACCCAACACTCCGCCGCGCGACTGGATTTCTCCATTGCCGACAAAGATCCGCATGCTTCCGAGAGCGACATGGAAAAATCCATAAATAACCAAGAGATCGCCAAAGGCGAAAATTGCCGTGAAAAAGAGAGGAACCTTGGAGTGCATTAGCGCGTACATCACGCCACTGAAAATCAGCGAAACGACGAGAAGCATCAGCGCGCGAGCGGGCGTGCGAAGCGGCGGAAAATAAAATTCCGTGCCGCCGTCGTGCATGGAAACGACAACTTTCGTGCGCGCCGGCTGCGCCACCTCGCCGGAATCACCGTCGATGATACGCGCGGTGGCAAAGCCGAAGCCGGGTTTGACGAGAGCGGGCTGGGCTGAGGCATTGGTCGATGGCTGGGGCGAAGTCGCGGTTCGAAAGACCGGCAATTCGAAATCGTCGCAGTAATCCACCCCGGGCACATCGGCCTGCGCGTGGAGAAGCCACAAAACCTGATCGCTCGAATTGTTGTGGTCGGTAACAAGGGCGTCTGGGGGTAGTTCAAAATCCACGGGGATGGCGCGGCCCAGCGGGCCCGGCCCGACAGCTCCCGAAGGAACGTTCTTGTCTGCCTGCCAGAGAGTGATGTTGCTGGTGCTGCGGCTGTCGCCCGAACCAGTAGTGACCCTACGAACGCAACTAAGGCGAAGGTCGATGCCATGGGCCGCCTGCGCTTCGAAGCGCAAGTGAATCCTGCCGCTCACTCGCTCGCCGAGAGAGAACGGAAGCGAGTCAAACTCGAAGTAGGAATTCCCGAAGCGGTCGTGGCGAATCGTGGCTCGGATCGCCCTGCCGATCAGGATGACGCCGAGAGAACAGAAGCCTAGCACGATAATGGCGCTCGGGTCGCTGCGGCGCAACATTTGCGGAATCATCCCGAACATAAAGGGAAACAGGAACAAATTGCCTAACGCGGCGAGCACCCACGCTCCGATATAGCTCTTCTGGCTCTGACT
>Ga0307471_100001425_pt1 | contig 13033 bp, 6 predicted proteins | sample atmos_gasesAM3C__2_FD_204566 | JGI IMG/M metagenome (GOLD analysis project Ga0307471, IMG submission 204566) | Hardwood forest soil microbial communities from Morgan-Monroe State Forest, Indiana, United States - atmos_gasesAM3C_515 | ecosystem: Environmental > Terrestrial > Soil > Temperate... | reverse complement strand
ACGTTGAAGAATCCGGTCGAGGAGGCTTCCTCGCTGAGCGCGTTAGCGAGAACTTCCAGGTTTGCTTCGGTTCCTTTGGGCAAAAGATTGTCCGGCTGGAATTTCTCCATGAGGCTTACGCGATCGCGCTTGCCGGTTTCCGGACGAAGCGGGCGCACGCTTGGAAAAGAATAGAAGGCGATTTGATTTGCGTAGGTGTCCAGCGTCTTGTCATCCAGGCCGCGGAGGTCAGCTTCGGTGTGCAGAAAGAAATTGCCAAGCACAACCGCTCCGAAGCGCTGAATGGCGGAAGCGAATTGTTTGTCCGCATCGTACTGAGAGGCAATTTTTTGAACTTCCGCCGAGAGCGCGGGATCAATCCTTTCCCCGCGTTTTCGGCGGGTTTCCATCTCCGCCCACAACGCGCGGATGGGCGTAGCGCTCTGGTCCGGTTTACTGAAGGTGACGTCAAAGGCGGCGACTTTCGCGCCATCCTCGCGGAGAACATCGAGCATTTCCGCAAAATGAGTCCTGGAAAAAGGCCACTTCCCGAGCACTTCCTGCGAATGTTGATCGATGTCCACGATAACGATTCGTGGATCGATCCGCGTGGAACTAGATGGGCGGTAGCGAAAACGCGTGTCCAGCGAATCGTATTCCAGGCGCTGGATAAAATTGAATATCGGCGTCGTGCGTTCGCCGACGAACGTGAAGTAGTAAAGCACCAACGCAAAAAATGTAATAAAAACGCTGATGACGAACGAAACGCGGTGTCGCCACCACGTCAGAAGCAATTCGTAGAGGCCAAGAGCGCCCCGCCGCTGCCAAAAACCTTCTGACGGAGCTGCCATCGCGCGCCGGATACTACTCGCGGAAGAGGAAATTCAGCCGGACGCCGGAGACTTCAATGAGATCGCCGTTGTTGAGGCGTAGCGGACCCGAGATTGGTGTGCCGTTGACGCTAGGCACCTTATCGCCAGGACCGAGGTAGAAGCCATCATCGCGCTGATTGATCTGCGCGGCCATTTGCGGTTTAAACCAGCCCTTCAGTTTAACCGTGGCCATAGCGGATTTTCCGATGACCGTGAGCTTGTTGGTCAGAACATATTCTTTTTGGTCGGTCTGGCCGTTGAGAATGACGAGGGTCGGCACTTTCATGCGCGTTCCGGCAAACTGCATGGATTCGCCCATCGCCGCGGCCTGCTGGAGCATCTGGCGGCGTTCCTTGGTGTCCAGCACCATGGTTTCGTCGATGCGCGGCGCGGCGGCTTTGCGGCCGGAGTCCCAGGGCACCGGCGCATCGCCGCTGGCGTCAACCTTGATTCTGTGCTTGCCGATGTGAATGTTGTCGCCATCGTGCAAAGTGGCACGCTCCACGCGGAGATCATTCACAAAAGTGCCGTTGAGGCTGGCGAGGTCTTCAACGACCATGCGGCCGGCCTCGTAATAGACTTTCGCGTGATGGTTGGACACGGCGAGGTTGTCCACCGGCAAATCGTTGTCCGGGGAGCGGCCGATGGTTACGGGCCGCGTGCCCACGGAAACCTCTTTCACGATTTTGTTGTCAAACATGAGGCTGAGCTTTGGCATCTCAATTTCCTCCCACACTGCCATTTGAACCTGGATTTTTGCGCGCCCCTCGGCGCAACCATGAAAACCAACCGTTGGAATCCTTTTCGATCCGCGCAATCACGACGGTGATGTTATCCGGGCCGCCGCGTTCATTGGCCAGCGCCGCCAGCTTTTCCGCGGCTTTTCCAGGATTGGTCTCTGCCTGGAGCGTTCCGGCGATTTCTGGCTCCGTGACGACCCGCGTCAATCCATCAGAGCAGAGCAGCAGGGCATCACGGGGAAAAAGCGTGTGCTCCTCCGCATCCACTTCGATTTCCGCCTGTGCGCCCAGCGCGCGCAGCAGGACGCTTTGCATGTCGCTTTCTTCAGCCTCAGCGGCGGTCAAAATGCCGCGCCGCACCTGCTCGGCAACGAGAGAATGATCCCGCGTGAGCTGAAGCAAGCTGCCGCCCCGGAGTAAATAGGCTCGGCTGTCCCCGACGTGAGCGATGCTGAGTTTTGCGCCCTCGATCCACACCGCCGTCAAGGTCGCTCCCATGCCATGCTGGTCAGGATTTTCCTCGGCGGACTTGAAGATTTTCCTGTTGGCCAGATGAACGGCGGTCGAAAGACGTTTTGTCCGGGCGCTCCAATTGGGCTGCGTCGGGCCGATCACTTGGGCGGCCGGATTGGCCTCCATGTCGAGGCAATGTTTCACCACCGTTTCAACAGCCATCGCGCTGGCGATTTCGCCGTGGGCTTCGCCTCCCATGCCGTCGGAAAGCACGAAGAGGTTCAGCGGCTCAACGATCTTGAAACAATCCTCGTTGTTTGTACGCACGCGACCCACATCGGTCACGCCGCCACTTGCGATTCGCACACAAACTCCCGTTGCCGGCGTGAGACTACACCTGCCCACACGTGTACCGGGCAACTCTGCTCCCACGCTAGCAGAGCCCCAAGGCCCGCGAAAGGCTTTGAGCCCTACTGATTACTCGCTTTTTCGCCACAGGGCAACAGAGAGTGACGCGCCCTCTATGGTTTATGGACCGTCGTCGGATTGCGGATGCGTTGCTTTTACGCGGTGACGTTCTCCACTACAATCCCACGCATGTCTTTGCGCCTTCGCGGCCCCACGATTTCTATTATTTTTGTCATTGTATGCGTGTTCGCGGTGGATGCTGATGCTCAGCAGTCTTCACCGGCGGCTTCCGGAGCGCGAATTCTGCTGCTCCCGCGGCGAATCGTTTCGGGCGAACACGCCACGCTTGCCGTGCTGGATGTGAACGGACGCTTGACGCCGGGAGTTACGGTAAATTTCTCGAACGGGGACCGGTTCACGACGGACGCGACGGGCCGGGCTCTTTTTGTTGCGCCACTCAATCCCGGCGTGATTTTTGGGTCGATCGCGGGACGCGCGGGACGAGTTGCCACGACAATTCTCTCACCCAGCGAGGCGTCGGCTGCGATCGAAGTTTCCTCCGCGCCGCGAGTGACGTCCTTGACAGACCGCTTTGAAATTCTTGGGCAGAGTTTCTGTGGCGATGCCGATGCCAATCAAGTGACGGTCGCGGGGCAGCCGGCAGTCGTGCTGGCATCTTCGCCAAGGGCGCTCGTCGCGCTTCCGCCGCCCGACTTGGAAGCCGGCAACACGGCCGTGCAAGTCTCCTGCGCGAAGCGGCAGTCAGAGGCATTTTCTGTGACTTTTGTCGGGCTCGAGCTGGAAGCCGACTCCTCGCCCTTGAAACCGGGCGAGCATCGCGCGCTTACGGTGCGAGTGCGCGGCACGACGGCGAAGATTGCGCTCGAAGCGCGGAACCTCGCGCCGGAAATCGCCGAACTTTCCGGAGGCAATCCAGTGCGAGCGTCCAGCAGCGGAGGCGCCGAGAATTTAGCCAAGTTTGAGGTGCTGGGGCGGAAGAACGGCAACTTCCTGATTTCGATCCGCCTGTTGCCCACGCTGGGGCGTCCGCAACTGGGGTCGTACATGCACTCGCCGAAATCTTAGTGGGACGCCTTCATCTGCGCCTCAAGAAAGGCCAGTACATCGTTTCCCCAGACATCGGTTGCCGAAGAACAAAACCCCCAGTGTCCGTCCTGGTGGGTGCTCCCGAAAGCCGGATAGATCTTTGATTGAAACTCCTTCTTCTTTTTCTTTGCTTCCTCGCTCAAGACCCGGCTTGGCGCCAGGCTGTAATCGTTCTCTGCCTGGATCAGAAAGACAGGCGCCTTGGCAAGGTCCACTGCACGAATCAGGCGATCTCGAAGCGGCACATTTTGCTCCCACGACATTGCGCCAGGAGCGAAGGGCACCAGCGCTTTTACCCCCAGCTCGCGTTCACCAGTGAGCAAGGTTTGAATGCCGCCGTAAGAGCACCCTGACATGGCAATTCGGGCAGGGTCAACAAAGGGCAGAGACTTCAGATAGCTCAGGCCGGCAATCACATCATCAACTTCGGCCTGCTGAAGCTCGACCATGCGCCGAGCGCGCTCGCCCGGAGGCGCCTGGGCGACTAGATCCTGAATGTAGTCACCCGGCGAGCGGCCCTGCCCCCGGCGATGCGGAACAAAGAAGACGTAAGAATGCGCGGTGTAGAACTTGGCTAAGGCCGGCTGGGTGCCCGGCAATTTCTCGCTCCCATGATTCCACACGATTGCCGGAAAAGGGCCAATACCCTCGGGCCTCCAAAGAAATCCATGCAACTCCCGCCCGCCAACTGGAAACACAACTTCCTCAGGCTTGGATTGCGCCACTGAAATGCCCTGAGCTAAAGCGAAGAGGAACAATCCAAAGAGGAATCTCTCCGTTCTCAGCGCGCGAAATGAAACGAAAATGATTCTTGCGACAGTCATCGGTGAGAAAGGCCGGCTGTACTCACGCTGTGTTACCGTATCGCTGGCTGAGATCTTCGCAGAATTTGGCGCCATCTGCTTGGCCTCCCGAAGCGAGAAGCATAACTTAGGCAACTCCGATCAAGCGCCTTTCTTGGCGCTGGCTTCGCGGGGAAGCGGGAGCGTCCCCTGGGCATTCTCGAAGGGGAGTTCAGGAACGCCTGCGCCGAGCATGGTTTCGAGGGTGTTCTGGGCTCTCTCGAAGAGTTTCTCGGACTCGCTGTGACTTTGCTGGGCGTTTTTCAAATGCGTGCCCAAGGTGGCGAACTTGTCCGCGAATTTTTCCATTTGCTTTTCCATCCCGGAGAGGCTTTCGAGAATGCGCTTGGCGTTTTCTTCCATCCGCATGCCGCGAAGGCCCATGGCAATGACGCAAAGATGGGCGTAAAGAGTATTTGGCGAGACGGCGATGACATGTTTATCGCGGCAGTAAGCGTCGAGGGGCTGGCCCTTGTTGTCCGAAGTTTGCAGTAGTTCGTAGTAGACGCTTTCCGAAGGAACGAACATCAGCGCCACATCGAGCGTGCTTTCATCGGGGACAATATATTTTTTGGAGATAGCGTCGGCATGGCCCTTCACGGCGACGGCAAAGGCACGACGGGCTTCCTCGCCTTCGGAGACGATCCGGCGATAGGCATCGAGAGGAAATTTCGAGTCGATGGCCATTAGCTTTTTGTCGCGAAGCTTGATCACGGCGTCCGCCACTTCTCCGCTTGAAAAGCGATACTGCATCTCGTACTGCGCGCGAGGAAGAGAATCTTCGAGCAAGCGTTCGAGGGTGACTTCGCCCAGGGAGCCGCGGGACTTGGCGCCGCCCAAAATGCCTTCTAGGGTTTGCGCGGTTATGGACATCTGCTTGCCGGCTTGCTGGACTTCGCCAAGCTGGCGCTGAATCTGGCTGATTTGGTCGCGGGTGTTCTTGAGCTCGTCGGCCATTTTGGTTTGCGCGTCGGAAGTCATCTGGCCGGTAATCTGGGCGGAGTTCTTGATGGCGTCCTGCAGAGCGGGTGTGACGCTGTCCAGGCGTTGGGCGACGCTTTTGGCGATGGTTTCCAATTTCCCGGTGCTCTGGGCTTGCGACGTGGCTATGATCTGGAGGTCGCGGCGCAATTCGTTCATCTGCGATTCGATGGCGCCGCTCTTCTGGCGGCTTTGCAAGTTCTGCAAAGCCAGCCAGAGCACCAGGATGGCGACGAGAATCACGCCGGCAATCAAGAAAGCGTTCATTCCTTCTCCGATACGTATCCGGGAAACGGTCTTCTTACTTTAGCAGAGGTCGAGAGTCGAAAGTTGAGAGTTGAAAACGGAAGGCGAATAGGAAGATGCGGGGGTCGAGAGTTGAAAGCGGAGGGGCTGACGAGAGGAAGACTAAGAGCGGAAGCGCAACACGCAAAAACAAAAAGGGGCGCCCACCACGGCGGGCGCCCCAACAACGACGAATTGAGCAGGTTGGAGAGTTACCAGTTCAGCTTGAGAGCGAACTGGAAGGTCCGCGGATCGTGCGCGGCGCTTGGCTGTCCAGCGTTGCATGTTCCCGAGATCGGGTCGCAGAGCGGGCTGACGTCGCTCGCGTTGAAGCGATTGAGCATGTTGAAGCCGTCGGCGATCACTTCAAGATTCAACCGCTCGGTGATCGAGAACTTCCGCGAAATCCGCAGGTCGATCTGGAAGAAGCCTGGCCGCGTGAAGGCGTTGCGCGCAAGATTCCCCACGCAACCGAATGGTGGGGATGGCACGGTGAAGTCGGTGGGGAAGGGCTTGTTCGTCGGCCCGAGACATTCCGTTGGAATCGTGAAATCGAAGCCTTTCACGAACGGAGAATTGACCACGGGTAAGCCCGCAGGCACTTTTCCGGAAGGAAACACGTCCGGGCGATTGGTGGCTGTGCCAAGGTCCAGATTAGGATTTGTACCGATCAAAATGTTGTACGGACGTCCGGAAGCGACTTCGATGATCGGGGCCACCGTGAAGTCGGCAAGGAATTTCTTCCCGAACCCTGGGTCGCTCTGATGATAAGGGCTCAGGAACACTGCGCTGGTTATCCACCGGTGCCGCTGGTCGAAATCGGAGTTGCCTCGTTCGCCGTTGGGGTTGTTGTTGTCCTGCGGGTTCAGGAGCGTCGAGAGATCCGTCGAATCATCAATGGTGTGCGAGTAGGTCCAGCCTGAAAGCAATTCCACGCCATGTGAGAACCGCTTCGTTATAGTGAGCGTGAAGGCGTGGTACACGGAATTTCCCGATGACGTCTGGGGGCTCACGTCGCTCCAGGGGATGGGCACAGTGCCGGTTCCGGGAGCGAGGAATCCCGCCGCTTGCGCCAGACCGACCAGCTGGGCATAGCCGAGCGGGAGGAGAGCGCCGAATGACGGGTTCGGACCTGACGGTCGGAAAAAGTTGAAAACCGCAGGGGTGCCGATCAAACCGGTAGGAGTTCCGCCGCAATTTGGCATTGTGAATCCCTCACCCACCATGCCCGGGACGAGGATCGGGACTGTGGGGGAGTTGATTAGGACGCTACCACCACCGGGTGTGTTATTCACCAGTGTGCCGGCCCCACAACCGTTCAGGCTCCCCGAGGCCGGGACCGTGACGGTGAGCGGATTCGTTCCGGTGGTCACAAGCCCAGCCTTGACCGCGTTGCTGTCATTGGAAACGAGCAAAGCGGGGTTTGTCACGTTGATGTTGCGGGTACGGTCTAAATGCACGCCGTGGGTGTAGTTGTATCCGGCGCTGACCTTCCAATCCTTGGCGATTTCTCGCTCGATGGTGAGGTTGGCTTGCTGCGCGTAGCCGAATTTGAAATTCTTCTCCACCGGAATCGTAAATGGCAGCACTGTCAGAGGATACCCCGCGCCGAATGGCGGACCTACAGGCGGAGCGAGAGGAAATGCCAAGAAGCGCTGAGCAGTAAAGAGCGAATTGGACTGGAAGGAGTTGAATCGCTGCTGCTGAGGCAGATAGCACATCGTTGCTGTAACTGAGGTCGAACAGCCTGTGATATTCCCAGTCAGCGTGCCCTGGAAGATATTCGTGCCATTGAGAGCCGAAAAATTGAGTGTGTTGTCCAGGTTGCAACTGTTCCCTGGAAGTACACACGGGGTACCGCCACCCGCTTCAAGCAAAGAAGATCCGGCGCCGTCAAACGCATTGGCCAGGAATCCGAGCGCCAGAGACGGGTTGTCATAAAATATTCCGTACCCCGCGCGAATCACGGTTTTGCCATTGCCCCAGGGGTCCCAAGCAAGGCCGATGCGAGGCTGAACGTTCTTGGTGTTGAGCGGAATCCCCTGGAGAACGCCCTGCGCCTGGTTCGCGGCGGCATTCAGTGGCGTAGCCGGCGGGAAAATCGGCGCCCATTCGATGTCGTATCGCACCCCGTAATTGAGTGTCAGCTTCCGGCTAATCTTCCAACTGTCCTGCGCAAAAACTCCGAGCGACTTATCCGTGGAAGGCTGATTCGTGTTGCCGATGCCCTGGAAAAAGGTCGTCGGAATTCCCAAACCGTAGGACTGAACGGCGTTAAATGATGGAAAGGCAGACGGAAAGCCGAATGACCCAGCATCGAGGCTGCCGAAGGTGTACACGCCGCCGTAGTTGAGCGTAAAAATCTGCGATGCATTCGTGTTGATCTTTATCAAATTCACATCGCCGCCGAATTTGAAAGTATGTCCTCCCTTGGTCCAGGTGAGGTTGTCGGTCCACTGGAAGCGGCGTTCCACGCGATCTTCGGTCGTAAATGGCTCACGGCCAAAGAAGGCGAATCCGGTGAGGTTGACAGCCGGATCGCTCCCGCCTGGAAGGGTCGAAAATCCGTAGTGCAGTCCGCGGCGCGCAAACTGAAAGCGAAATTCATTAAAGAGGGAATTGGTAAACGTAGTGGTCTGTTGGCCCACGATCGCGAGATCCCGCGTCTGCTGGTTGGACGTGCGATTCCCGGCATTCTGGCCGAAGTTCTGATTCTGGGCGTTCACTTGAATGCCAGTGATGAGCGAGGGCGTGACACTGGCACGGATAGAAGTGGAGTTCTTAGTGTTCCAGATGTGATCGAGCCTCAGCGACCATAGGCTGGTTCCTTCCCGGGTCGGGTAATTTCCGAGAAGCGAGACGAGGCCGTGGAAACTGGCCGGCAGGAAGCATGGTGCTCCGCCACAGGCAGCCCCGTCTTCGGGGAACGAGTTCAGCAGGGGCGGCAGAGCCCCCGTATTCCCAAAGAAAGCGACGGCCGAAGATGCGCCGCTCAAAGCGGCCCCCTGAATCGCAGCCACGCCAAGAGGATTAGGCGCCCCACATCCGCCATTGGCCGCAATCACCGCTGGATAGAACGCCGCCTGGCTATTTGGATTTGACACTGGGCCCGTTAGAAGCAGAGGAGTTGCCGAGCACACGCTGGCGCCGGCAACAGGCACGAGGCCAAAATTGTTCTGCCCGATGCTGGTAAACCCGTTCGCTTGGGCCCGGATGGTTTCATAGGAAAAGAAATAGAAGGTCCGGTCTTTTTGTAAAGGGCCACCGAGCGTAGCTCCAGCCTGTGCGCGTGTGTAGGATTGCTTCAGAGGAGTGAGAGCAATGGAATCTGTTGCCGGATTGAAGGTCCCCTGCACGGAGAAGGGGTCGCGCGCTTGAATTCCTGTGGCACGAAGAAAGCCGAACGCGTTTCCGTGTACTTCGTTCGAGCCCGATTTTGTGACGATATTCACCACCCCGCCGGTGGCGCGGCCGTATTCCGGCATATAGTTGCTGGTGATGACTTGAAATTCCTGCACTGCTTCCTGTGACACGGTGGCGCGCACGCCGCCGACGGATTTGTCCACGGCATCGGCACCGTCCACAGAAACTTCATTCGACCGCGCCCGCTGACCGCCAAAGTTCAGCCCGCTCGTTGGAGCGGCGCCGATGGAAGGCGTGTCGTCACGCGCAGCCTGCGAATTGAGCAGGGTAAAGTTAATGTAATTCCGTTCGTTGATAGGAAGATTGGTGATTTGCCGAGAATCAATAGTCAAAGAAACATCAGTCTTTTGGATCTCGACAAGCGCGGCTTCCGACGTAACGGTGACCGTGTCTTGACGGCCCCGCAATTGCAACTGAGCATTCAGGATTGCCGCTTCGCCGACGGTCAGCGCAAAAGAAGGGTTCTCATAAACGGCAAAGCTGGCGCCGCCATCTACCGTCATTTTGTATTGGCCAGGGGGAAGTCCAACGAGGTTGTAGCGTCCGCCGTCATCCGTAACGGAAGTTCGCTGGGCGCCGGTGCCCGCATTGGTCAGGGCAACCTTGGCCTCCTTGACCGGCAGTCCCTGAGGGTCGGATACCGTTCCCGACAGAGTCGCGGTATTGACCTGTGCCGGAGCGATCGTGGCGCAACCCAGCACTAGCAACAACAGGAGCGCTCTCGCTAACATTGATTTCAAAGACGCTATTCCACACACACCCGGACTGCGTTGCATGACTCCTCCTAGTTGTGCACCCGAGAACCTTCCGCTACCCCTAGCGGCGGCGGGATTGACTACCGTTCCTCAAATCAAACAAATAAAACAATTGAATACACGGCTTTTACTGCAATACAGAGTTGCTTTCAACTGAAAACTTCCCAGCCGTCGCCTAGAACGAACTATCAGGGAGGCGGCGGAGTCCGTGGCTCTCTCCACGACCTTGCCTTAATTGAATCGAGAAGCCCGAGGACACTGGCAGAATCTAGGAAAGAAGGAGGACTGGCAAGAGACAAGGTACGAAACGGAGGCGGCGGAAAGGAATGTCGCATCTTGTCGCCATGACTGCGCCGGCAGCCGATTCAGGATATGTGAGCAGCTTCCAAGTATGGGAACAAAGCAGGATGTGGGCAGGGAATCTGCGAGCTACAGCTGGAGGTGGCGCTGGACGAGTTTGCGGAGCTTTTCGCGGTCTTCATCGCGCATGTGCACGAATTCGATGCCGCTGCCGTCAGGCCCGATGTTGCGGACGACTGCGGTGAAATTGATCTTGCGAAGGCCGGCGCGAACTTCGAGCTTGATGGAGTCACCGACAGCGAGTTTCCTGGGGGATTCCAAATAGGCGCCGCCCAGACTGATTGTCTTTACGCGCGCTAGACCTACGGGAGCGCCTTCGATTTGGGCACGAAGCGGCGAGTCCAGCGGAACTCGAGTGTAACGGCGTGGGATGACGTAGCTGGAGCTGGATTGCGCGGGCGCTCCAAAGGCGGCGGCGGCTTGCTTGAACGACGGACGATTCTCGATCAGGGCCAGCGCATCTTCTGCGGCGGCGCGCAGGCCGGCAGGTTCCGCGTACGTGAGGCCTTCGCGGTTCTCCGCAAGCTTGCGAAGAAGCTCGGCGGCTTCTGGGGCGCGCATACGGCCAAGCGCTTCGATAGCCTTGATGCGAACAAACTGGTCACGCAAAGTCTCATGTTCACCGGCAGCGATCTCCATCAATTGCGGGACGGCAGTGGTTTCCTGCGCCAGGCCGAGCTGGTCGATCATCATGGGAACGACCATCGGATGGGCGTCGGCGAGGATGGCGGAGAAGACGAAAGCGGTGGTCGCCGCCGACGCGGAATTGTTCGGCCGCGAGAGTTCGCTGACCGCCAGATCCTGAAGGTTCCATTCCCAACTCGCCATGGCGCGCGCGAGACCCCGCAACAACCGCTCCGGATCTGCCGCGGCTAACAGCTTGATTGCCGCGGTGACGCGTTGGCGGCGGGCTTCATAAAGCCGCGTTTCCAGAAGATTCAGAACAGGCACTCCGATCGAACGCAGGAGGCGCGCCATCGCTGGCACCATTTCCGCGCCGCGCGGTTCAGTAAGAAGCAAGGTCAAGCGGTCGAGCAGACGTTCCGGGTCGCGCTGCAATAGCCGGGGCAGGACCGGATCAAGGGCGCGATTGGCCAGTGCCGCGTCCACCAGCAGGAGCCAGCGATCTTGCGCAACCAGGCGGCTTGCCAGCGCGGCCATGTGATCGTGCTCTTTATCGTGAGGAGCGCGCTCCAGGCCGGTCAGGATAGTTTCGAATCCGGAGTAGTCGCCGCGACTCACCGCAATGCGCCCCAGCGATTCGACAAAGGCCGCGAGGAGAGCGGCGGTTTCCGGAGATTTCTCCGCGTCCAGAGCTTTCATGGCCCCGCGGCTCAGGTCTTCCGGCAACTGATTCGGCCAGAGGGATTCGATGATTGAGCCGAGTTCATTGAGCCCGGCCGCGACGAAGCGTCTTGCCGAGGCAGACGCATGTTCGATGCGGCGCGCATAATTCAGGACGATGTTGCGCGCTTCGCGGCGAGGAGCGTCGGCGCCGGCATCCGCCAATTGCCCGAGCGTATGGCGCAGCGCCGCGACCGGCACGCACCAGACATCCGGGCCGCGCAAGACGGCTGATTTCTCGCGCGGCGGAAGTTCCAGCCAGAATCGATCGATCAATTGTTCGCGATGCGTATCCGTTGCCCACGTCAGCGCCAGCGACGAGAGATGCTGCGAAGAGTGCGGACCGGAATAGCCGCCGGCCTCAACGATGAAATCACTCAACCGATAAATCGTCGGCCTGACGGATGAAGCGGTGAGAGCGCCGCTGGAAAATTCCGCGCTGAGAAATTCAAAGATGAGGTTTTCGGAGAGACGCAACAAATAGGGCTGCGGCCGTTCGCCTTCGCGCGGTTCATATTGGGAGACGGAGCTGAGCAGCATGCATACGCTTTCGCGGCTGGCTTCTTCCATCGCGCCATGGATGGCGCGCGCCGCTTCTTCCGGGGAGAGACCTCGCGCGCTTTCGAGGGGCGGAGTCAGCCGCGCTAGAAGGCGAAGGCTGGCGACGAGATCGTCAAAATCCGGCGCCTGGATGGGCGCGTCCGCTTTTTCGCGGGGAGAATGTCCACCGTAGGCCACGAGCGCGGCAATCAGACTTGCCAACACTGTGTCCACCCTGCGCTCCGATTGGGTATTGATAGAAATGCCTTCCACGCGGTTCTCCAGAAGTCGCGCCGGCCACCAGGCATTGCCCGCACTGTTCGCTGGGTCTTCCGATCTTAGCAAGGATGCCTTCACGAGTCGCGCAAGCGTGTCCAGTTCGCCTACATGGAACTTCTTTGAAAAGGAGAGCGCGTAAATCCCGGCGCGTTGCAGATCGATGGCCAGCGCCTGCATATCTCCCCGCGCGTCCGGCAGGTGGGCGTCGCCGATTCTCGGAGCCACCAAACCGCCACGTTCCACTCGAATCTCCAGCCCGCCTAGAGTTTCTGTAGCATTGCGGATGGAATCGTAAGCGGTGTCCAGACTGTCGAGCTTGCGCGGATGATCTTTCTCGTAGAGGCGTTCCGAGCGCATGAGCAGATGGAGATTTCGCAGTGCGCGATGAACATCGATGGCTTTCTGTTCGAGTGTGCCTGCAGGAACCCGGGAGACTGCGTTGGCGAGCGCACGCAGTGAGGCGCGTGGCGTAGAATTGGGGTTTGATTGTGCCGGTCCGGGCTCGCGCTTTGCTTTATTAATCGGCACTATGGCTCTCAGGACCAAGAAAATCTCCAAGTCTTCCTTGCAGTACGTTTGCGCCGTCTCAGCTGGCGAAAAAGTGTCCACCCGCGCCGCGATCGCCATGCCAGAAGGCAGGTGGCCCCTACCAGTATTGCAAGCAC
>Ga0307471_100001424_pt1 | contig 13043 bp, 14 predicted proteins | sample atmos_gasesAM3C__2_FD_204566 | JGI IMG/M metagenome (GOLD analysis project Ga0307471, IMG submission 204566) | Hardwood forest soil microbial communities from Morgan-Monroe State Forest, Indiana, United States - atmos_gasesAM3C_515 | ecosystem: Environmental > Terrestrial > Soil > Temperate... | reverse complement strand
GATTATAGATCCACTCTTCATGGGGGCTGGGCAGCCCCGCATAACTGACAAAGATTACGTGCTGGCCCGGCTGCTTTTTCAGCAACTCTTGTTCAATATTTTCCTTTTGCGCGTTCTGCGAGTTCCTCGCTTGAATCTGATCCGCCGTCCAATGCTTCGCAGTCGCTTCTGCCTCTGAGGCAATCATCATTACAAATACCGCAACCGGCATTGCATTCACAAGGAAACGGCCAATACTGCGCCCATGATATCTCCATTGTCCGAGATAACGCATCGATTGTGCTACGAGTATTAACATCGCTGCTAGAAAAGGCGCTCCGTAGTGCGGATACCACCACACTTCAATAAGCGATGCGGCGCCGATGACTTCCGTCAGGATTACAGCGAACCGCGTCTTTCTTGAACGCCACAGCGCTGGCATAAACACGACTACCGGCAGCAACCAGATGAGGTTGCCGTAGTAGTAACGTAGGAGAGTGAGCCAATCCAATGCGCGGTCAATAAAAAGATGCCAGCTCCGCGCGCGCTCGTATGTTTCGCGATTCCTCGACTCTAGATCGAAACGCCGAAACGTTCGCGGAGCGGCGGAAGTCGGCAAAATCGAAAAGGGAGGGACAACTTCGTATTGCTCGTAATACTCCCGGTATGGAAGACGCAATGCATGACCGGTGACGCGGTAATTATCATACGCGAGCCAGGAAGTGCCCAAAACGCCGATAATGACGATCGGCAGCCAGACGCGCGCCGTGCGGTCTGCTATACCTAGCGCGATGAGTGCTGGAACAACCAGCAGCAATCCCTCAAACGGCCGCGCCAAAATCACAATCACGGCTCCAATTCCAAAAATCCAGGCGTAGCGCCACTGCTTTGCGCGGACAATGCGAACCCATGCGCCAATTACCAGCGCACCTCCAATTGCGGTCACTGCGCCTCCCCAGTAGCTATTCATCCAGTAGCTGAAAAGACAAAGATCGAGACCGATGAACGCCCCTAACAACGCCCAGCCCGGCGGCAGCCATCCTTGCAACGCCCAGCAAAGAGCCGCGGCCAATAGACCTGCGCTTAACCAGACCCCAAACCACGGATGCCCAAAGAGCATTTGTCCGAGCGCCATGACGAGAGCCTGCGCAGGGGGAAAGCGAGATGCGTAAGTGGGCCGTTGAAGGATGTATGTGCTTTCGAAGAACTCCCAAAGCGGATGTGTCGGATTCGTTAGGCGCCCATGCGCGAAGGTATCAGCCTGGAGAAGGTAACTAAATTCATCATAGATGCTGGGCTTGGGGATTGGCCAAACCGGAAGAAGCGCTGCCCTCACCAAGAGAACTAACACGCCGAGCCCGACCCAGCTTAACGTCTTGTGACGAGCCAAACCGGCAAGCCCGCGCACGAATCTTTGCCACAAATCGCGCCACGTGGGCGGCACGGTTTTTGCAAAAGCGCCGAAAATTCCGATCAGTACTGCGCAATAAACGAGCTGGCGGAGGTGCATGTGACGAAAACGCCGTATCTATCATCAGCTCTGCTTAAACACGAGCGGCATTCGCGCGCATGACAGCAGCCCACGTTGCGATTGCAAGATATTTTGACGTTTTAGTCGTGCCCGGTGCAACGCTCGTCGCCCTTGGCTTTCAAACAGTCTTCCCAGTGTTTTGTCAGTATTTCTGGGATGCGGCGAAAATGAGTCTGTTTCAGCTGATCCGCGATTAAGAATGTCGTTATCGTTGCAATTACGCCCGGGTGGTGCGAAAAACCTGACCAACGAATGAAAATGTTGAAAATGATACGCCGTGTTATTTGGGTTGCTGTATTCCTCGTTCTGACCCATTCGGCCTGGGCGAGAGACGAGAGATCTATCAAGGATTTGAGCAAGGCCTTGTCGGCGCTCGCGCGTGATGTCGATCCTGCCGAGGCTGAGCGAATATCGGTGATGGCTCACACCACGGCGCGGAGTCTCGCACGCGATTATCACGTTGTTCTAAACCCGGAGTTTCAAGCTTTCCTGGTCAACGTCGGCGCCCGAAAACGTGGCTGGTGCGGCCATTGGGCACAAGATATCGGCACGCGTTTGAAAGAACTCAAGCCCAGGACACTGGTGCTTCACTGGGGCGTGGCCTATGATCACACATCGAGCGAAAACAATTGCCTTGTAGTGACTGCGCGTAACCAGCCTTTCAAGGACGGAATCATCCTCGATGGCTGGCGCAGGGCCGGCAGATTATTCTGGTGCCCGGTCATAAAAGACGACGAGTACGAGGTCGAACAGCATTACGGCCATTCCGGGATCACTGCTTGGAAAGAGAACATGCAATGGAGCGCTTGGCTGCAGGATTACGAAACGGGCAAGGAGCAGCCCAAAAAAGTCACGAACAACAAAGTCAACGAAGCCCGCTCGGCGCGCGAAGAGCGGGCTAGCAACAGCGATTCAAGGCAGCCGGCGACGCAATAGAGTGGCGCGTCACACGACCCGCAGCAATTGGCCGCTGTCACTCAGACCGCCCGTTGCCAAACAAAGGAAAATTACCGCTATCGGGAACACTTGCCTTGCCAGGGGTTTGCTTAGAGCTCCCGTGCTCCCCGTCGATCAGGTGGGTTTGGTGTGGAATCAAGAGGCTTCCAAAAGCGATCCTTATGGATCGCAAGTAGGATCGCGATAGTCTCGTACAGATTTCATGTAGCCGCAGAGGAGAAATTAATGCCATGAATCAACCGAAAAGCTAAAGGTCTGCTTCTTTGAATATCCGTGATACCCGCGTCATCGGCGGTTAAGAATTTCTTGATGCCCACCAAATTTGTTCTCATCGGAAGCGGCCTCGCTGGCGGATTACTGGCAGCATACCTGGGCCGCCGCGGATACGATGTCGATCTGTACGAACGCCGCTCCGATCCGCGCGAAGGCAACCTCGTTGGTGGACGCTCGATCAATCTTGCAATTTCAACGCGCGGCATTCATGCGCTCGAACAGATCGGGATCGCTGACGAAGCGCTACGGCACGCGATCCCGATGCGTGGTCGGATGATTCATGATAAATCCGGCGCATTGCATTTTGCGCCATACGATGTCGATCCCGAGAAATGCATCAACTCTATTGGGCGCGCTTCACTTAACACCACAGTAATCGAAGCGGCGCAGCGCTATCCAAATGTGCGCGTGCATTTCAACCGCAAATGTACCGATGTGGATCTGACCGAAGGGGTCTGCCATTTGGAAACAGATACCGGCAATTTGACTGTGCGCGGCGATGCAGTGGTCGGCGTGGATGGCGCGTTCTCCTCAGTGCGCGCATCCATGCAGCGAAAGATCGACAATTTCCAATATGATGAAAGCTATCTCGCGCACGGATACAAAGAGCTGACAATTCCGCCTGCGCCGGACGGGTCATGGCGAATCGAGAAAAACGCCCTCCATATTTGGCCGCGCAAAAGCTTCATGATGATTGCGCTTCCAAACCCGGACGGCTCGTTCACCTGCACGCTCTTTTGGGAATTCGAAGGATCGCGCAGTTTCGCCACAACAAGGACGGATGACGATGTCCGGAGCTTCTTCGATGAAGAATTCCCGGATGCCGTTCCGCTCATGCCGACGCTTCTTGACGATTTCAAGAATAACCCAACTGGCTCGCTTGTGACGATTCGTTGCGCGCCATGGTATTACCATGAGAAGGTCTGCCTGCTCGGCGATGCGGCCCACGCGGTCGTTCCATTTTATGGGCAGGGAATGAACGCCGCATTCGAAGATTGCACCGTGCTCGATGAATGCCTGGCTAAATTTGCCGACAACCGCGAGCGCGCGTTTGCCGAATATTTCCAGCGCCGAAAAGAAAATACCAACGCGCTGGCCGATCTCGCGATCGGCAATTTCATTGAGATGCGCGACAAAACCGCGTCCCGGGCATTTCGCGCGAAAAAGAAACTCGACCACCTGCTCGAAGCCGCACTGCCTGGGGTGTATCTGCCGCTCTATACGATGGTAACATTCACCCGCGTCCCATACTCGCAAGCAGCGCGCCGCGCTCGTCTGCAAGACCGAATTCTTTACACGGTTCTCGTCACTCTCGTCTTGATCGGAATCCTCGCGCTTGCGGTTTTGCTAGCCCGCTCTCAGCGGCAATGAAATCGATGTAGCCCGTCGAGTCTTACAGGGCCGCCTTCTTACGCTTGCGATTCGGTCGAGCTCGTCTAGAGCCAACGCGCTGATGTGCTTCCTGTTCCAGAGCTGTGACGACTTTAATGAAACGCTTGATATCGGTGGCACTAACGCGGCGGTTAACGGCTCGTTCCAGTGCAGATAAATGACGCTGAACACGCTGCGCCAGCTTTCGCCCTTTTGCTGTAGGTCTCACGACGAACGTGCGGCGATCTGTTTGGCTGGCTGCGCGCGTGATCAACTTACGCGCAGCCAGTCGATCGAGAATGCTGGTTAAAGTCGATCTCTTGTGCGCGAGGCCGCGATGGAGCTCGGCTACGTTGGCCCGGCGAGAATGAGCAAGTAGCGCTAAAATATGCGCTTCCCCCTGCGTCAAACCGCGCTCCTTTAGGTCGTCAAGATAGAGACCGATTCGGTGCGTCGCACGGTGGACTGGATGAACAAGTCGCAATGCCATCGATTGAAAGCGGCTTCAGATCCGGTTCCACCCATGAAGTTCGCGCTTCGTCACTGAAAAGCCGCCCGGCCGAATAATAAGCGAGTGGAAAATTCTTTTCCAGCAATTGTGGATTCGCATGCACGATATCTTCCAGACATCCTCCGCGACTGGCCGCGTACGCACGTGAGAGAAGATGCACCCAAAACAATGTGATGGTCTCGTGATATTTTTGTGGTTTGCCAGCGGCTGCGGCGAATCGGCGCAGCGTATCGCGCATCTTAGTGGCTGCCTGCTGAACCGATGAGGATTCGGCGATATAGACCCACGCTACGTGCAAGTGCGAAACATGATGGAAATTCTCGCTGGCGATCTCGCCTCGCTCGAGCGCGCGGGTCAATTCCACATCAGTCATGAATGCCGCCCTTCGCCAGCGCTTCGTTGATGGCCGTTTCCCAATGAATCCGCTGTTCCTCCGCCCAATGTGCGTCCAGTTTGGCGACCTCCTCATTCGCCTCCGGCACCAACGCAGAACGCCGATACGTTATGGTTGCTTTGCAGTGTTGTTCGCCGTCGGGAACAACGCGGATCTTGATCTCGTTAGTCGTGAACGTCGGGGTCACAACCACGTACTCCACGCGGCCATTCCCAACCTCGTATGTGGTAAGCAGCCAGAGTCGATCCCTGCCGTGGCCGGGGCTTGTAGTAAATACGACGCCTTCGCGCTGTACGCCCTGTGCCGGATGAATGAAACGCGGCGACCAATCTGGCGCCCATTCTGCCTCGCGTACGGGTCCAAAAAGTGGTGTTACATCCGAGACCGAGCCGTCCAATATAATTGTGAAAGATTGTGTCCGCTGTTCGACCACCGCCGTCCCGGCTTCTCCAGCCAATGCCGGTTGAACTAGCGGAAGGCCCCACGCCCATATCGTAAAATAGCAAAATCTCAAATATTATTACGATATCGTAGTATACGATATCGTTAATAATGGAATTGGCAACCAGATTTTTCCGAGATAGATGGGGAATCAATAAAACCGTGTACTGAAAACAGCTCGGGCGAAAAAGAAGCCTTCGTCATCTGCTCGAGGAGGTTTTGCACTGGCAGCCCTTCTATGGCCTCAATCAGTTCATTTGAATTGTAAGAAGCCGAGCGGGCTTGGTATTCTCCTGCGATGCACCCGCAAACTCGTCTGCTTTTTTTTCTCGCTATCAGCTGCGGGCTTTTCGCCCCGCTTCTTTGCGCCCAGGACAATCCGCTAAACGATCCTGATTTGAAGGAGATGTTAAAGGAGGCCCAGGAAATGCAAAAGGAAGCCAAGAAACTTCAGAACCCAGCGGCCCCGGACACAAAAGAGAAACTCGCGGAAATGCTGTCCAAGGCGAAGGAAGAGGAAGCGCGGCAAGAGGAGCAGGAAAAACGTGAAAAGGAGAAACTACAGGCCGCGCTGAAGAAGCAACTCGAAGCGCCGGGACCGGTGGTGTTACCCGATTGGACACCGACGACCCCAGAATTCAAGGCTGCTGGGGCACCAGCGAGAAAAATCGTAGATGACGAAGTAAAAATCGTTCAGACCGGCACCTCATCCCTTACTCCAGAGAAAATAGCGGACAGCTGGCAAGCGACAGCAGGCGCAGCGAACAATCTCAATCAGAGCCTTAACAAGATCAATGTTAACGGCAAGATCACGAGGATCTTGTTTCTCAGCACGCGCACCGATCCCAGGCAAGAAGTGGAACTCGAGGCTAGTCGCGAGCCGGACAGGAAAATTACACAGGTCGAAATCTCCTCGCCGTTGCCGAAACCGGATATCGAAAGCGAGTAAGAGGTCACTTAGCAGGACGCAGAAGCTTGCAATTTGCCTGAGGCAGGATTAGCAAAACCATACTATGGCCAACACACACGTTCCAATGATCAGCTCCGGCGTTGCAGGGCCACTTGGCGTTCTGCATCTGCCACGTCTCTGGCTAAAGGTTTCCCTTGAGGCGCAGGGCAAACTTGCAGATGGCTATCCGGGCGTTGGTAGAGGGTTTGATGCGATGACTTGTGCCGCGCTGGGACTCGAAGAGCAGGCGGTGAAAGATTACATCAAACAAAACAAACCGAATTATCCGGAATTCGAAGCCTGGGTAAAGAAGAACGCCAGGTCACTTAATCGAGAGGCCATCGAAAAGCATAACGCCGCGGTGCGCGGTTATATTCACGACGATGAAACGCGCAAGGGGGTTTTGGAGGCATGCCGCCTTGCGGATGACGCTTCGGCTCCGAAAGACGCAGTGAACCTAAACAATCTCGACGATTGGTACGAGTTTCATCGAGCGGTGCTGGCGTAGAACGCAATCTTCGGCGGCCAGAGACCGCCGCTACAGCCATCTGCAATCAAGGCGCCTGACGACGAGCGGCGAGATTAGCACATTGACGCGAACGTAGGCGGCGTGGAGCATTCTCAAATGCCATCGACACAGTCCAACGTAGGACCAGCGTTTCGCAAGACGACTGAGACATTCAGGGCTGGCGCTAAGAGCTTGGCACAGCACTATTTTGTCTCCTCTGAGGTTTTTGCGCAGGAACAAAGGAAGATTTTTTCCGAACAATGGATTTTGGTTGGGCATCAAAGTCAGATCCCAAAAGCGGGTGATTACTTTATCGCAGAAGTCGCCGGTGAAAGTTTGATCGTCGTACGCCCGCGTTCGCAACAAGGCTACGGAGCGGCAAGCGATCAAAGATCGACAACGGAGCCGACGGGAGCTGAGCGATATGGACGGGCAGCGCGGAGCGTTGACGAGCGGGAATCGATCCGCGGCTTTTACAATGTTTGCCGTCATCGCGGCACGCGGCTCCGGGAAGATCCAAGCGGACACGTCTCGGCGATTCAGTGTCCTTATCACGCATGGACGTATGGACTCGATGGACGATTGATCGGCGCACCGCACATGGACGGTTTTTCCGAGTTTGATAAAGCTGATTATTCATTACGTCCGGTGAATCCCGGTTTGTGGGGAGGATTCATCTTCGTAAATCTAGGGGACGCCTCGGCACAGCGAGGCGGCTACATGTCACTGGAGGAATGGTTTTCTCCGTTGGCAGCAAAATTCGGGAATTTGCCTAAGCTGCGTTCAGCGAAACGAGTTGATTACGACGTGCAGGCGAATTGGAAGCTGATCTTCGAAAATTATTCGGAGTGCTATCACTGCCCGGGCGTTCATCCGGCGCTCTCGAAATTATCGCCGTACGATTCAGCAGAAAACGATCTGACTGAAGGGCCTTTTCTCGGCGGTTTCATGCGGATCACCAGGGGTAACAGTCTAACCATGAGCGGCAAATCTTGCGCGTTGCCGATCGGCGATTTCCGGGATTTCGATCGCATTTTTTATTATTCCATTTTTCCGAACATGCTGCTCAGCTTGCATCCGGACTACGTGATGGTGCATCAGCTTCGTCCGCTGTCGCCGGACCGAACGCTGATCCTATGCGATTGGTTTTTTAATCCCGAAGCGTTCGAGCGAGAAGATTTCAAGCCGGAGGACGCGATTGAATTCTGGGACATGACAAACAAGCAGGACTGGCACGTGTGCGAATTGAGCCAGCAAGGCATTGCCTCGCGCGCATACGAGCCAGGTCCCTACTCGCCGCGTGAGAGCATCCCGGCGGCATGGGACCGTTATTATCTTCGCTTCATAAACTGAGGCGACGAATCTAATATCCAGTAAGGATATGCCGCCCCTGACTTATGCGAGTTACCTCGATCTGGAGAAGCTGCTTACGCTTCAGAAACCGCGCTCAAGTCCGCCGGAACACGATGAGACGCTGTTCATCATCATTCATCAGACGTACGAGCTGTGGTTCAAGCAGTTGCTGCATGAGTTCGAAAAGATAAATCGAGATTTTTCCGCGGGCGATCTTTTCGGCGCGATTCACGCATTCAAACGCGTGCGCACAATCATGAAGGTCCTGGTCGCGCAGCTGGATATTCTTGAAACGATGACGCCGTCGTCGTTCTCAAGTTTTCGGGACCGCCTCGAGACGGCGTCGGGATTTCAATCCGTGCAGTTTCGAGAAATTGAATTCGCGCTCGGATACAAACGCGCATCGACACTCCGTTATCTGAAGCCGGATTTCCCAGGGTATGATCGGTTAGAGAAACTGCTTGGCGAACGGAGCGTGGTCGATCATTTCTATGATTTTCTTGCCGCGCGTGGCGCTCAGATTCCGACAGACTTGAAGAATCGCGACGTGACCAAATCGAATGAAGCCGACGAGCGCGTGCAGGAGGAAATTCTGCGGCTCTACAAGAATTCCCCCGAATGTTCGATTCTCTTCGAATTGATGACCGATTTTGACGAAGGACTGCAGGAGTGGCGTTACCGGCATATCAAACTGGTGGAGCGGACCATCGGGGCCAAGAAAGGTACGGGCGGATCGCCTGGTGTCCCGTTCCTGAAAGAGTCATTGTTCAGGCCCATCTTTCATGATCTCTGGGCCATCAGACACGAAATGTGAGGGCACCAGGCACACGCCGAACGTTCAACGCCGATAAACCGCGCGCACGCGCCCAAGTCCAACGTCGAAGTCAAAGGCTAAGAAATTCGCGGGCGGTACCAGAAAGCAATTGCGCTTTCTCCTCAGTCGAAAATTCCGTCGATTCGATCAGTTGACCCGATTTGGCTTCGCCTAACGGAAACGGATAATCGGAGCCGAGCGCGACCCGTTTCGGACCAAATAGCTTGAGCAGAATTTTCAATGCCTCGATGTCGTGAACAAGTGAATCGACATAAAACCGCGCAGGCGCTTTGTCAGTCGCCAGGTAACTTCGGGGATTGATCTTGTTGTCAATCGCGACCAAATCGGGGCGAACATAAAAGGCGTGCTCGACGCGACCGATGGTGAATGGAAATGCGCCGCCACCGTGGGCGAAGGCAACGCGTAATTTTGGAAATCGCTCAAAAACGCCCCCGAAGATCATCGAACAAATCGCAAGACACGTTTCAGCCGGCATGCCGACAAGCCAGGGTAGCCAGTATTTGGGCATTCGCTCCTTGCCCATCATGTCCCACGGATGGACAAAGATGGCGGTGTTTAATTCCTCCGCGATTTTCCAGACGACGTCGAGCGATGGATGGTCCAGGTTCCGGCAATCTGAGCCATGGCAATGTTCGTTTGAGTCGACATGTGTGCCGATTTCGACCCCGCGCAAACCTAGCTGACTAACGCAACGTTCGATTTCCTGAGCGGCCAGATCGACATCTTGCAATGGGATCGTCCCGAGACCGGCAAAGCGATTTGGATTTTCCCTGACAACTTCTGCGATGTGATCGTTTAAGAATCTTGAAAGATCGAGAGCGTCTTTCGGCCTCGCCCAATAACTAAACATCACCGGCACGGTGGAGAGTACCTGCATTGAAACGCCAGCAGAGTCCATCTCCTCGATCCGGCGCATCGGCTCCCAAACGTTGTCGGTAATCTCGCGGAAGACACGGTCTCCGATCATCATGCGAGCGCAGCAAGGCTTGTAATGATCAAGCCTGACGAATCCGCCGTAACCGTATTTCGCGTCGAGGTCCGGCCAGTTCCGCGGCAGAATGTGGGTATGGAGATCGATCTTCACGGGTGGAATTTTAGGGCTTTTCTGCGAACTCCGAAAGTATTCGGAGCCCCGCACAGATGCACTACAGGGATTCCATTGGCGCCGCTTTCTCGACTTTCTTGCCGCACTTCTTGCAGGTACGGCGCACATCGTCATTCCAGAAATCGAGCATCGCCTGACTGAAATGCTCAACAATGTCTGCGCAGTCGAAATGGATGTCTTCCACCAATGCTCCGCAATTGTCGCAGTAAAAAATAACGTGCTCTTTTTCTCCTGGCGGCCGGCGCCGTTCAACCACGATCCCAATTGTCTCCGGCGGCCGTTGAGGCGAGTGCGGCACATTCGGCGGGATAAAGAATGTTTCGCCTTCTCTGACAATGTGGTCCACGATACGGTCGCCTTCGCGAACGCGCACCTTGATGTCGCCTTTTAGCTGGTAGAAATACTCTTCCGAATCAACGAGGTGAAAATCGTTCCGCGCGTTGGGCCCTTTGATCACCATGACGAAAAAATCGCGGCCGTCATAGAGATAACGATTGCTTACCGGCGGTTTGAATTTCTCGCGGTTTTTTTCGATCCAATTCTCCAAATTAATCGGCGCTTCCACAGTCTGCATCACGCAGAGCGTATTGGGACAAACGCACAGCGTCAAACGGATGGCGAATGGCACAATACATGGGCGAAGCCACGCCAGACCAAGCGGACAATAATTTCAGTTGAACGGCCTAACCAAACGAGGATAAGTATGCGCCTCCATGAACCCTTATTGTTTGCTCCGCATTGCAGGTGCAAGCCTGATTGCAGTGATCATTTGCGGTTGCGAGACTCTTCCAGAGGGTCCCTTTCCTCGCGCTACCGAAGTGGGCTGGTGGCATGGCGAGGATGCGTCCGGCCCGGCAAAGATCGTTGTTCATATCGGCGAACAGAAAGCATACTTTTACAAGGGTAAGAATCTCGTGGGCGAAACGACTGTCTCGACCGGCAAACCTGGATTTTCCACGCCGCCCGGCCACTACACAGTGCTTTCAAAGGACGCCGGTCATGTCTCAACCGTGTTCGGAGATTATATCGACGATTACGGTAACGTCGTGAGATCAAATATTGATTCCCGAAAAGATCGCCGGCCGTCCGGCACACATTTTGACGGCGCCCGAATGCCGTACGCGATGTTTTTCCGGGGCGGCTACGCGATGCATCAGGGTTACGTTCCGCCTTTTGCCGCATCGCACGGTTGCATTCGTCTGCCAGGGCAGATGGCCGTAAGATTTTTCGAAAACGCTCCGGTGGGTACGCCAGTAACGGTGAAGGAATAAAGCCGCGGGGGGAAGTTGACACCTTCTCCTCGAGAGAGGGCGCGAACAGGTTGTGCTAATATAGGGTCGTGGCATGAAGGGAAGCATCATTGATGACGATCGCAGCGGTGCGATCCGATTGAACGTTGAAGAACTGCAACGCTACTCGCGTCACCTCATAATGCCCGAGGTTACATCCGAGGGTCAGAATCGACTCAAAGCTGCGCGCGTCTTGTGCATCGGCGCCGGAGGACTTGGATCGCCGGCCGCGCTTTATCTGGCAGCCGCCGGCGTCGGGACCCTCGGCATCGTCGATTTCGACGATGTCGATCTGTCCAATCTGCAGCGGCAAATTCTTCACGGAACAAAGGACATCGGTCGGAGCAAACTGGAGTCGGCGAGGGATCGATTGCACGACATCAATCCGCAGATCGAGACAGAATTGCACAAGTGCCGTTTCTCCAGTGAAAACGCGTCTCAACTTGTGACCAGGTACGATGTGGTTGTTGACGGGTCGGATAATTTTCCGACGCGATATTTGTCGAATGACGTCTGTGTTTTCGCGCACAAGCCGAATGTGTACGGCTCAGTATTCCGGTTTGAGGGACAGACAACCGTGTTCGCCCCTTATCTGGGTGGGCCATGCTACCGCTGCCTTTTCCCAGAGCCGCCACCACCGGACTCCGTTCCGAACTGCGCGCAAGCCGGAGTGCTTGGCGTTTTGCCGGGGATTATCGGAATGCTGCAGGCAATCGAAACATTGAAACTAATTTTGGGCATCGGCGAACCACTCGTGGGACGCCTTCTCCATTTCGATGCGCTTAAGGTGAAATTTCGCGAACTCAATCTGCGGCGCGATCCACAATGTCCGGTCTGCGGCGAGAATCCAACAATCTTTTCGCCCATTGATTACGAACAGTTTTGCGGAGCGAGCGACGAGGGAACGATACCCGAGATGTCCCCACACGAACTAAAGCGGAGGATGGATTCAGGAGAACCATTCGAATTAATCGACGTGCGGGAACCGTTCGAATATGAAATTGCCCGGATTGACGGCGCAAAATTGGTCCCTTTGGGAGAAATTTCCGAACGATTAGACGAGCTGAGCGGCGAGCAGCCGATCGTAGTTCATTGCCACAGTGGGAAGCGCAGCGCGCAGGCCGCCCGACTGCTGCAGCAGCGTGGCTTTGCCAATGTTTACAACCTCGAAGGTGGAATCGATGCGTGGTCGGACCAAATTGATCCAAGCGTGCCGAAATACTAAGAGATGTTTCAGTTAACACCGTGGCTTCAGCCCGGTGCATGGCCATCATGAAATAGAAGCCGTTTCGACGGCTCTCTTTTGATTCGAGCGGCAAGCCGTTAAAACAGTTCAGCCGCATGGTCGTGTAGTCGCCTGGCTGAAGACATGATGTCAATGCCACTACTTTACCGCGGCGGCCAATTGTTCGGCACTCGGGACTCCACGCCATTGAGCGATCAATTCGCCATTTCGTCCGAACACGAAAACGCAAAAATCCGTTGCTCCCTCCGGCTCGCCAAGCTGCGACGACACCGATCCATCAAAATCGGTCGCAACGAAAATG
>Ga0307471_100001422_pt1 | contig 13056 bp, 8 predicted proteins | sample atmos_gasesAM3C__2_FD_204566 | JGI IMG/M metagenome (GOLD analysis project Ga0307471, IMG submission 204566) | Hardwood forest soil microbial communities from Morgan-Monroe State Forest, Indiana, United States - atmos_gasesAM3C_515 | ecosystem: Environmental > Terrestrial > Soil > Temperate... | reverse complement strand
TGCGGCACGCCTAAAGATACAGATTGAAGAGAATTGATGAAAGCGCCCTGCGAGATCAGGCCGCAGGGATTGGGAGACGAAGGCGACGCCGAAGGGAGCATGCAGGGACTTAGCAAGGCTCCCGGAAGGTTCCCAAAAACAAAGCGGCCGGGGAAAAACGTGTGAGATTCCGTGTGGTTTCCACGGAGAAGCTCCTCACCACCAAACTTAAACGTGTGGCTGCCACGAATCATGGTGAAACTGTCCGTAACCGAGGGGCGGCGCATGATGGTCAAACTAGGAATGAAGATTTGCGTTCCCAGGTTGGCAAAGCCCGGAATGTCCAAGCCGACTTCCCCTGGAACATTGGGAATTACGTTGAAAGTGGAGTAATTGAATTGCGCCTGCAAAGCATTTTGCGTGGACTGACTGAACAAGTGAAACCAGCCTGCTCGGAGCGTGTTGTCGTAGGCATGGATGGAACTGCCACGGGTGAAGCCCGTCAGCGATTGCACATCAGGCGACTCTTCGAGATCATGGGTGTAGTTGTAGCGGAAGAAGAGTTGATTTTGATCGCTCAAATGGTGATCCAAACGGACGGAGCCTTGATACCGGTGCGTGTTGAACGGAAATACGCCGCCGTTGCCCTCGAGCTGACCGATAATAAAACCGTTGAGTGCGGCCTGGCCCGCGCTGACGAACGGATTAGGACCGGGATTGCCATTCACAGTTAAGATACTTTGAAGGGCGAAGGCACAAGTTTGTGCGTCAAGGAAGACCGTGGATTGGCCCGGAGGAGTAAGGCACGGTACCGTGGGATCACCTGCTTCGGTTGACAAACCACTGATGGTAGCTCCCTGACCCGCATTGGGCCGAAATATGTTGGTATCGGTGAGGATAGGAACCGCGTTTTGAGCGTTCTGGCGCAGGCCCTCGAAAGCCGCCAAGAGAAAAGTCTTGTCTCTCCTGATGGGTAAGCCGACGGTGGCGCCGTATTGCTGGCGGCTAAGAGAATTCTTAATGTTCGTGCCATGGAGATCGGCTACACCAGGATTGAACTGATCGCCGGGCTTTAATGCCTGGCTGATCGCGAAGGGGTCGGCAGTGTCCAAAGCATCGTTGCGGAAGAATCCGTAGAGGCTGCCATGAAGCTGGTTGGTGCCTGATTTGGATACGATGTTGATGGCTGCCCCGCTTGCGCCCCCCAGCTCCGCGGAATAGTTGCTGCGGTTGATTTGAAATTCCTGGACGGCATCCTGGCTGAGGGTGAGCCGCACTCCCCCTGAATCATCGTTGGCCTCGCCGCCATCAACGGTCACGCTGTTGCCCCGGCCGTTGCTGCCGTAGAAGGAAAGGCCGCTCTGAGGAGTTTGCTTTACGCGAAAATCCTGATCGGCAGCAAGACGCGTGGAGTCGGACACGCCGGGCATCAGCAGAGTGTATGTAAGGTAGTCGCGACGGTCGATGGGCAGATCCATGATGAATTGCTCGCTGACGGTATCGGCTTGATGGCTTCGTTCGGGTTCCACCACAAGCGGCTCTGTGTTGACCTCAATAGTCTCGATCCCCGTGGAGATTTTCATGCCGATATCCAAAGGCAAGGTCTGGCCCACGCTCACCTGAACGTCTTTTAGAACTTCTGTTTGAAAACCAGAGATTTTGACGGTTAGACGATAGGTGCCCGGCGGCAGGCCGGTAAACTCGTACTGTCCATTCTCGTCTGTAGTCGAATTACGGTGGATGCCCTTTTCCGTGTCTTCAGCCACGATAGTGGCTTTGGGAATGACGCGGCCGGCGGGATCGGTAACCGTGCCTCGGATTTCCCCTGAAGAACCGACGCCTTGTGCATGCGCAAAGCCGCTCACTCCCAAGATCAGACAAATCAAGAAGCATGCAGTCCTATTTGATTTCATAGCTCCTCCTTGCAGCGAGGTTATCCAGGATTGTGGGGCGTTATTCGAGGAATCCTTACCGCGCATCGTACACCTTTCTTTGCCGGGGATACATTCAGCTTCTCGGCTCTCTTGAGGGACGCCGTCGGGGTGGCTGTCCTTCCATAACTCCGAATTTGCGCTTTGAATAGATCAGCTCAAGAAGCCCAGCACAGCGCCGGACGTATCCATCCGGCGTTGTGCCTGCTGTATTAGTCGTCGTCCTGCGTAAACATTTTGCGAGCTTGGACCGTGATCACCACAGGTAAAGCCGCACCATTCGGGAGCGTCAACGACTTTTGCACCATGCGGATTTCACGCTGGTTACTATCGAAAACCAGGGATAGGACCGACGTCCGCACCAACTGCCCCGATTCGTAGAACTGAATCGTGGCACTACCTATACAGTCCGAGTTCAGCGCATACGTCCCGTTAAACGTCTCATCGGCATACCCCCCGCCTACAGATCGCGCTTCTGTCCCCGTAACATTTCCCGCCGCATCCAGGAGGGCGCTCCCGACCGCGGCGATGGGAACCGCACCGGTTGGAAGAATCACGACCCCAGTGAGCGTGAAGCCGTATTTGCCCGCGGCGCCTGCCTGCGAGCACTGCCCGGCTGAAGCGGATGGCGCGATTGCAGCGAGCAAGGCAACTAGGAAAATCCCGGCTAGATTTCGAGTCAGACCCAGTTTCATAAATTTCCTCCGGTCCCCTTCCTGTTCCAGGAAGAGGAATTATGTGTGCGCACGACGTTCGCTCAGGGCCAAAATGATTTCAATGCCCCGAAAGTCCCCATTCGATGAATTCTTTGTCCCTTGAACGGCTTCTATGGACAGTTTGAGTTGCTTCAGCCGCCGAGGTGGACTCCGCCATTGAGGTAACTCAAAGGGAATGATAAGCTTCCGCGATTTCAATCAAGGTTGCAGACAGCCCCATGCAAAACCGTCCAGCCAGGTTCCAGAGCATTCGCTTTGGCTCCTTCGAGGTCGATTTGCGCGCCGGAGAGTTGCTCAGAGAGGGAGTCAGAATCAGGCTTCAGGAACAGCCTTTCCAAATCCTGGTGATGCTGCTGGAGCATCCCGGACAGGTCGTCACTCGCGAGGAGCTGCGCGACAAACTCTGGCCCGCGGACACTTTTGTTGATTTTGACCACGGCCTGAACAAGGCAATCAATAAGCTCCGGGAAGCGCTAGGCGACTCCGCAGAAAGTCCCCACTTCATCGAAACGTTAGCCAAGCGCGGCTATCGCTTTACAGCGTCACTTGAAAGCGCGCGGCCTACGGTCCAAACGCGTGGAGGGCCGATTGACTCCATAGCTGTATTGCCCTTTCTTAATCTTAGTACAGACCCCGAAAACGAGTTGTTTTCAGATGGCATGTGCGAGGAAATCATCACCAGCCTTACGCAAATCAAGAATCTTCATGTTGTGGCGCGAACCTCATCTTTTTCCTTCAAAGGGAAATCAGTGGACCTGCGCATGGTGGGCCAGCAGCTCAACGTGCGAACCCTTTTGGAAGGCAGCGTTCGCCGGTCCGGAGACCGCCTTCGCATTAACGCTCAACTCGTGAATGCCGCCGATGGCTACCATCTTTGGTCCCAGCAGTACGACCGTGAGTTGAAAGATATGTTTGCCATCCAGGAAGAGATCGCTCACTCCATCGCGCAAACCTTGGAAGTCACGCTGGATTCGGAATCGCAGCACTTGCTAAGAGGGGGTACTCAAAATCTTGAGGCGTTCAAATATTATGTGCGGGGACGCTCACTATTCTATCAACGAGGGATCCGCCTCCTTCCGGCTGTCGAGTGCTTCAAGAAAGCGGTTGCCTTGGATCCAAAGTATGGACTGGCATGGTCCGGCCTTGCGGATGCCTACAATATGGTCGGCTTCTACGGGCTGGCGAAGCCAGACGCCTGCCTTCCACATGCCAAGGATGCCGCGCAACGGGCCATCGCTCTTGATCTGTCACTAGCCGAGGCTCACATGTCTTTGGCCATGTGCCATCTGCTCTATGATTGGGACCGCTCGGGTGCAGAGCACGCGTTCCTTCGCTCGTTCGAGTTGAAGCCTCGGAACTCGTGGGCACGAACTTCCTATGGCCTGTACTATTTTCAGTGGGCCGCGGGGCGCTTTGAAGAAGGGCTAGAACAGACCAAGCTCGCTGTGCAAATCGACCCACTCTCGGCCTACGCCAGAGCAATACTCGCGGTTACCTACTTACCCATGGACGCGGAAAAGTCCCTGCAGACGGCCTTGGAAACTCTCCAAATTGACCCCGACGCTTTTCTTGGCCGCTGGGTACAGATGAGCGCACTCAATCTGCTAGGACGCTTCGCCGAAGCTGCTGAGATAGGAGAGCTGGCCATCAGAATGTTCGGCAGGCCTCTTTGGATGATGGCCTCCCTCGCTCAAACCTATGCACGGATGGGAAGACGCAAGGACTCCGAGGCCCTTTACATGGAACTCCAGTGGAGGGCAAGGCGCGAGTTTGTCGCTCCTCTCTTCCTAGCTGTGGCAGCTTACGCCACAGGTGAGCGGGATGAAGCGATGCGACTCGCGCAAGAGGCGCACACGATTGGCGATCCAACGTGCATTGGAGCCAAGTACTGGCCGGATCTTAGCGCAATGCGCGAAGACCCGCGCTTTCAGGAGATCTTGTCGAGCAGACAATGGACATGACGTGACGCGCGGTACGTAAACATTAATCTTCAACTCGGTCCACGCGTCAATGTTCGCCAGCCGTCACTCTAAAAACAATGCTGTTTTGGGACTCTTCAAGGCTTTACCGCCTTCAGGAGTCCCAAAGCAGACGGAGACAAACCGCCATTATCAGATATTACGAAGCGACGTGGACACTGACCGCGATGTTCTTGCCGCCCTCTTCACGATACGTGACTTCAGCGTTGGCGTTGACTTTAAGTTTGCCTTCGATGGCTGTGTTCTTATCGATGAAGAATGTCATTGTTTTGGGCTCAGCTTGTTGCTGCGCCAATTGCTGACCGGCGGAGGTCTGATTCGATGCTACGGTTAGCGTGAAGGAATCCTTCGCCACGGAAGCAATCTTTCCGGACACGGATTGGGTTGCTGCGGGAGTCTGCTCGTTGATCAAAGCGGGATGAGTGTTCCCGTTGGTGGCCGGTGGCAATCCCCAAGCTGCAACTACCAGGATGACACCTGCCAGGGACGCAAGGGTAAGCCGAAGCGTATTCTTCATTGGTGACACTCCTCAGTGTGTATTTGGGGGGCAATAGCTTAGCGCAGAACAGTAACCATACTTCCGGGAGGGCCGAGAAAGCGCATTAACCCCTTGCGGGCCTTAAATTTACCGGAAGCCTATCGCGCAGCATTATGGGACTGCGGGCGGTACTAGAACGGGAAATCCCTTCCAGGGGCTGGCCGAAGATACTCGCAATCTCAAGTTATTGGGTGAAGTTCCCAGGCTAATGCGTGACACCGGATTCTGTTGACTTCGGCTTGTCCTTTGTTGTGGGCTTCGAGTTCGCGGCGACCGCGGAATCGGCAAAAGACGGGTTGAGAGAGGCCGTCAGCGCATAGGACTTCCCGTGGTCTGTCAGGCTGGTAATCAAGAGTTCGTAGCGGAAGCCTTCGGGGTGACTCCTGCTCCTGAGCAGAGCTAATATGCCTTTCACTTCAGACTCGGGGTGAATCACAAGCTCACCGGACGAAGTCAGGCCCGACACCACCGTGCCGTGAAATTCGGTCCCGTCGGCATTGACTGCGGAATCGATGGAATCCACCATCTTGACGCGAAGGAGCGTTCCCTTGGGCAGACCGTCCAAGCTATCGCCGCTGGTGGGATTAAGCCGGGCATGAAGGCAAAAGGTCAGGACGGTTCCAGCAGTGACATGCACAGGCACGATGCCGGGGGTTTGGCCTTGCGCGACGCTCGCGAGCGCGTTTGCAAAACATAAAGCAACTAGGGCGATACGTTTCATCGGCTGGGACCTTTCGTATGCCTAGAGAACCAAAAGCTTGGACGACTGAAGTTGATCCTAAGGTTGTACCATTGCCTCGGTCAATGGTACGTCGAGATCAACGTGTTCTATGACTCTTCCAGAGAATTCTGGTGCGCGCGAGTGAAGGATCATGCAGCGGATTCCGACCGGAACATCCGCTGGAAGCGCGGCCCGGTGAACTGCACGCCCACGAACTTCTCCCCCAGCGACTCCGCATCGCGAACGTGGACAACGCGCCCCTGTGTGAAAAAATCCGCCTCACCACGCCGCGACGCATAATTCGAAAACGGGATACGGATTTCGAGGTTCGACCCAATGGCCACGTCGAAACGCGTCAAGAACGCGGCCCCGGTGCGGCAAAGATTCTCGCTGGAAGTATCTTCTTCGAAGGTGACGCCGCGGGAGTCTTTTCCGCGAACGCGCATGGGCAGGTGCACTGCGATTCTACGTTCCGAGCGTTGCCTCGCAACGGTGGTGCTGACTGGGACCATGGGCTGGGTCCTCACTTCTGCCGGCTCCCATCGGGCGGGAGCCAGCCAAAGCGGCCGCTCGGCCCTCAAAAAAACTCTCCACGCTTGAGAGGATTTCGCCGGGCGTTCGCGCCGTGTATACGATTCTGCGAAGCTCGCTGCCGTTCCCCACGCTATGAGTAAACCAGCAAGCGAACTGCTTCATTTTGCCTACACCATCGGGCAGGTTGGCTGCACAAATTTGGCTATAGTAGTCAATCAGTAACCGGAAGCGGTCGGCCTCTGTTGGCGTGGTGTAGCGCCCTGTTTCCGCAAATTCCTGCATCTGGCGGAAAATCCAGGGATTTGTCGCCGCCGCGCGGCCAATCATCACCGCGTCGCAACCGGTTTCGCGGAACATACGCTCGGCATCTTCGGGGCGGTTGACGTCGCCATTGCCAATTACAGGAATCTTTACTGCTTGCTTGACCGTCGCGATGATGCTCCAGTCTGCCGCGCCGCTGTAGCCCTGGACACGCGTGCGTGGGTGAACTGCAACGGCCTCAACACCCACGCCCTCCGCCAGTTTCGCCACGTCTACCGCAACAATGGTTTTCTCGTCCCAGCCCGCGCGCAATTTGATGGTCAGCGGGATCTTCACCGCCGCGCGCACCGCGCGAAAGATATGCTCGAGCTGCGGCAGATCTCGCAGCAAGCCGGACCCACCGCACTTCACGACTTTCTTGGCCGGGCAGCCGAGATTAATGTCCACCGCGTCATATCCGAGGTCTTCCACCATCTTCGCCGCTTCCGCCATGACCGCGGGGTTTGCACCAAAAAGCTGTGCGGTGATGGGGTGCTCATCTTCTTGAAAATAAAGATAGCGAAGCGTCTTCTTCGCGCTGCGCGTGATGCCCTCGGAGCTGGTGAACTCCGTCATCAGCAAGCCGCAGCCCCCCAAGCCGCGAATCACGCGGCGGAAAAGCGTGTCCGTCACGCCCGCCATCGGCGCCAGCGCCGCCGCCGGACGAATCGTCAAATCCCGAATTTTGTATTCCGCAGGAATCATCAATTTCAGTGTAGTGGCAGCAGGGTCTCCCGGCAAGACACAATGCACTAAGCGCGCGAAAGCAGCAGCTTCACTTCTTGTCTGGAGGAGTGAGCGCGAAGTCTTTGAGGAATTCATCGAGGCGTAGGAACTTCCGCCCCAACGCGCCGGAATATGCGGACCACTCCGTCTCGCCAGTGTCTATGGCTAGAGCAGTGCGCACCGCAGCGAGTTTCGAATCGAGATCGTCCAAATAATGAAAAACCAGCGCCTCGCGAATCATCGGCAGCTTTGGCGAGCCAAACTCGTATTCCCCATGATGGCTAATCAGGAGATGCTGCACGACGGTCTTCAGATTTGGCGGGAAGCCCTCAATCGCGCTCATGGCTTTCGAAACGGTTTCGATTTCCATCACGATGTGGCCGAGGAGCTGGCCTTCGACGGTGTAGCCGATAGCGCGCTCATAACACAGCTCATCGAGCTTCCCGACATCATGCAGAATCGCCGCGGTCAGCAACAAATCCACGTCGAGCTCCGGATAATGCGTCGCCACTTGCTTCGCAAGCCCGCACAAACTAATGACATGTTCCAGCAACCCACCGAGATACGCATGGTGCATGACCTTCGCTGCAGGTGCGCGCTTATACCGCGTGGCAATGACCGGGTCATTGAGGATTCCTGCAACTAGTTTCTTTAGCCAGGGATTCGCAATCGACCCCGCGTATTCTAGCAACTGGGCGTAAAGTTTCGCGACATCCGCATTGGTCTGCGGCAAAAAATCGGCGAGATCAATTTCCTCTGGCTTGGCCAGCCGCACCTGCATAACCGAAAGCTGTGGCCGGTTCTTATAAATCTCGACGCGCGCCTGCACTTTCACGAAGTCGTCGCGGTTGATGCCCTTTGCCGCTGTTTCGAACTGGTCCCACATGCGCGCTTCGATGGTGCCGCTGCGGTCGCCCAGCTCCAGCCGTAGATAGGCCTTGCCCTCGCGGGTGTTGCGAATTTCCTTTTCGCAAACCAGGAAAAATGTCGTGATGCTTTGCTCGGCGTTCAGGTCGGACACGAGAGGCGTCTTCATTGGCCGCCATTCTAACCTAGGTTATTCATGAAGAACATACTTAGTGGTAAAATACCGTCACTTCCCCGAGTCGGCCCCCGACTTCCCGGAACCGCCGCCGGGTCTCTTCCCGAAAAGCAGAAACTTCTTGTGGCCCTTCTTCTGCTTGTTGACTTCCGGGGTGGCGCTCACTTCCTGGATTTCCGAACCTCCCTCTCCCGCAATGTCCTGATAGCCAGGCTTGATTATGACGTAGCTTTGCTCGCGCAGCGTCTTGAGGTAAGAGCGCATCGCCGGCTCCATGCGAGCGCTGTAAAGCTTTTCCATAATTTCATTTCGCACTTTGTCGAGCGACTGCTGCCCTTCGTCGTAGTGCTCGAGCACCTGCAAAATCAGGCAGCCCTGCTTGGTTTCCAGAACGTCCGTGAGCTGATTCCTCTTCATCGCAAAAACTTTATCTTCGAGCTCCTTGGCGAGCTCGCCGCGTTTGTACGTGCCCAGGTAGCCGCCCTGATCCTTGGTGCTGCTGTCGGAGTAGCGCTTGGCAATTTCTCCGAAGTCTTCTCCATCCTGCACGCGCTTCAGCGCCGTCTCCGCTTTTTTCTTTAGCGCGGGCAGTTCATCCGCGCTTTTGCCTTGTGTGTTGACCTGAATCTCGCGCAGCGCAACCTGCTCCGGGCGCACAAATTCCGTTTTATGCGCTTCGTAATACTTTTGAACTTCGTCGTCGCTGATGTTGATGTGCGACCCAACTTCCTGGCCGATCACTTTTTGCGTGAGCAAGTGGTTCTCGATATTGCTCTGGAAGTCCTCCCAATTCATGCCTTCCGACGTGACTGCTTTTTCCAGCGCATCGATGCTATCGAGCTTGTTTTGCTGACGAATCTGGTCGAGTTGCTTGATAACCTCCGGCTTCACGCTAATTCCCATGTCTTTGGCGCGCTGGACAAGCAGCGACTGGTCAATCAGGTTGCGCAGCGCGTTTTTCTGGCCGTCCTCAGTAGCCGTTTGCAACTGTTCGGGAGTGCAGCGGCCCTGGCACTCCTGCTTGGCGTCTTCCTCTGCAGTCGCGCGCGCCTTTTCGTACTCGGTCAGGGTAATGATTTCGTTGTTGACGCGCGCGATGATTTCTTCAATCGTCTTGCCGGCGTTCGGATCCACGGGCTGCGTCCCCGCGGCGCCCTTCAATTTCGGCGTAGGGGGAGTTACGGGCTTCGCCTGCGAGGCAGGAGATTGAGCTGCAGGCGGAGGCACCTGCGAACTGGATTCCTGCGCCTGCGCATCCGCAAATATGCCCGTAAGCGGCACGGCAGCGCACAGCGCCGCAATGATAGATAGTTTTTTCATGCTTTCCCCCAACCGATAAGTTTAGCCCTGGCCTTGAAGGCCGAGCAATACGTTTCTCAAAATCGCCGGAACCGGTTCCCCGCGCTTCAATTCAATCCACAGCACGCCACTCGGATCCGGCTTGATACCCGCCCGCGAACGCACCACGCTAACGAGCCGCGCCGGGTCCAGCGTGGTCTCTGGGTGGAAGCGCACCGCAACCCGGCTCCCCTGGCGCTCGACGGACGAAATCCGCAATCGTTCACACATGGATTTGAGCACAGCATAGTCCAAAAGGTTTTCCACCGAGGTCGGAGGAGCGCCGAACCGGTCTTCCAGCTCCTTGCGTACGTCCTGCTTTTCCTCTTCGGAGGCGATGGTGGAGATTCGTTTGTACGTTCGCAGGCGCAGGTTTTCGCTGGGGATGTAATCCTGAGGGATGCGCACATCCAGGCCCAAATTGAGCGTGGTGCGCAAATCGGGCGCGGCTTCCTCACCTTTGAGCTTGGCCACAGCGCGTTCCAGCATCTGGCAATACATGTCAAAGCCAATGGCCTCGATATGGCCGTGTTGCTGGCGGCCCAGCATGTTCCCCGCCCCGCGCAACTCCAGGTCCAATGCAGCAATGCGGAAGCCCGCGCCCAGTTCGCTGAATTCCTTCATCGCCGCCAGGCGCTTGCGAGCGATATCCGAAAGCGTGGTCTCCGGAGGAACCAGCAAATACGCATAAGCGCGCTGGCTCGAGCGCCCCACGCGGCCACGCAATTGGTAAAGCTCAGCCAGGCCTAGCCGATCGGCGCGATTAATCAAGATGGTGTTGGCGCGCGGAATGTCCAGGCCGTTCTCCACGATGGTCGTCGCCACTAGAACATCGGCCTCGTCCCTGACGAACCTCAGCATCACGCTTTCCAGCTCTTTTTCTGCCATTTGCCCGTGACCGACCACCACGCGCGCCTTGGGCACAAGTTTCTGCACCATCGAACCAAGAGAATAAATGGACTCCACGCGATTGTGGATGAAATAGACCTGGCCGTCGCGCGCCAGCTCGTTTTCGATGGCGCTGCGCACCAGCTCTTCCTTGAAGGGCGCCACTACCGTTTGAATGGCCAATCGATCGCGCGGCGGCGTTTCGATGAGCGACATATCGCGCAAGCCCACCAGCGACATGTGCAGCGTGCGTGGAATCGGGGTCGCGGAAAGCGCCAGCGCGTCCACGTTTTTGCGCATCTCTTTCAACCGTTCTTTGTGCGCCACCCCAAAGCGTTGCTCTTCATCCACAACAAGCAGCCCGAGGTCGGCAAATTTCACGTCTTTTGAAAGCAGGCGATGCGTGCCAATCACCACGTCTACTTTTCCTGCTTCCAGATCAGCGAGAACTTTCTTTTGCTCCGCGGCGGTGCGGAAACGGCTGAGCAATTCAATGCGCGCGGGAAATGCGGCAAACCGCTTCTTAAACGTCTCGAAATGCTGAAAAGTAAGAACCGTTGTCGGGGCTAGAACGGCCACCTGCTTGTTGTCCATCACTACTTTGAAAGCCGCGCGCATCGCCACTTCCGTCTTGCCATAACCCACGTCGCCACACAGCAGCCGATCCATCGGCTCGCTGCGCTCCATGTCCTTCTTGATGTCGGTGATTGCCGCCGTCTGATCAGGCGTCTCTTCGAATTCGAACGCATCTTCAAATTCGCGCTGGAAATTCCCGTCAGGCGAAAATGCAAAGCCCGGAGTTGTCTTGCGCTGCGCATAAAGAGCCAGGAGCTGATCGGCCATGTCTTCCAGCGACTTCCGCACCCGCGTCTTGCGTGTGTTCCACGCCGTGCCCCCAAGCCTGTCGAGTGGTGGATGCGCGCCTTCGAGCACGCGATAGCTCTGCACCAGGTCCATACGCTCTAGCGGAACGTACAGCCGCGCATCCTCGGCATAGCGCAAGAGCATGAACTCTCCGCGATGCCCGTCTGATTCGATCTGCCGCAGCCCTTCGAATTGTCCGATGCCGTGGTCCACGTGAACCACAAAGTCGCCCGGCTTGAGTTCGGCAAAATCACTGAAAAAACCGGACGTGCGGATTTTGTGGCTCGGCCTCTCGACCGTCGGCGTCACATCGAACAGGTCCGCGTGCCCGTAAATGGTGAGATTGGCCTCGGGAAACGTCACTCCTTCCGCAAACGGCGCGCGGATCAGCAGCATCCCCGCGGATTCCTGCGCGCCCTCCGCGGTGAAACCTGCCGCCGCTTCTTCCGATTCGCCCAGCACGTAAGGCACTTCGTATTCGCGGCAGATATCGGCAAACCGTTCGATCTCGCCGGTACTGGCTGCGGTCAGAAACACCCGTCCGCCGGACGCCAGTTGTGATTTGACGTCGCCCATGCAGGCAACCACGTCGCCATGAAAGCGGCCGCTCGGCCTGGAAGAAATCTCGAATTGCGGAGAGGATCCGATTCCCAGCGCAAGCTGCTCCAAATGAATTTGCGACGCTTTCCCAAGGGCCCCCGCAATTTGCTCCTCCGTCCAGAAATAGTGTGAAGTTGGCGGCGAGTTCGCGTGGCCGTGGCGCTCGTAAACTTCCGTGGCGGCAGCCAAATGCTGCTGCGCGGCTTCGCGCAAAGCTTGCGGCTCGTCAAGAAAAACAATCGGACGCAGCGAGCTTTCGGACAGCTCGAAAAGTGAGGCCGTTCCTGGTTCTCCGCGTGGCCCAAACGCCGAAGCTGCTTCCCAATCGGGGACGTCGTTCGCCGTCGCAATCTCCGTCGCCGGCACAGCCCATTCCGTCAAGGGCAACAACGTCGTTCGCACCACCGGAGCAATCGACCGCTGCGTGCGCGCGTCAAATTCGCGCACGGATTCTACCGTGTCGCCCAGCAATTCAATGCGCACCGGCCGCATCGCTTCCGGCGAAAACACATCGATGATGCCGCCGCGCACCGCGAATTGCCCCGGCAGTTCCACCATTTCCGTGCGCGTGTAGCCCACCGAGCCCAGATGCGTAATCAATTCTTCATGACCGATCTCCGTGTCCTTGGCGAGCGTTTTTGTCAGGTATAAATAGGCCGCCGGATCCTGGTAACGCCAAAGCGCCGCGGCCATCGGCGCAATCACCAGCGAAATCTGCCCGTCCACCAATCGAAACAGAGTGGTGGCGCGCCGCTCCAAAATGTCGGCGTGCGGGCTTTGCGATTCCCAGGGCAGGCGGTCAAACGACGGAAGCGTGGCAACGCTGCCTGACGCTCCGGGAAAAATCGCCGCGAAAAAGCGCAGCGTCTCCGCCAGAGATTCCGCGCGCCGGTTCGAATC
>Ga0307471_100001421_pt1 | contig 13063 bp, 17 predicted proteins | sample atmos_gasesAM3C__2_FD_204566 | JGI IMG/M metagenome (GOLD analysis project Ga0307471, IMG submission 204566) | Hardwood forest soil microbial communities from Morgan-Monroe State Forest, Indiana, United States - atmos_gasesAM3C_515 | ecosystem: Environmental > Terrestrial > Soil > Temperate... | reverse complement strand
GCCATGAAACTCGTGCCCACCGTGAAACTCATGACCGCCGTGAAAACCGCCACCACCATGGAATCCCCCGTGCCCACCACCACCTCGGGCCAGCGCGGGGGCGGGTATCGCTGCCATTGCCAAGATCGCAATTGCGAGGATCAGCTTGCGGATCATAGGTCACCTCTCATCGTTCAATTTGTCTTCAATTCTTTAGACGGCCTGATGGGCGGATCGGCACCGAGGCCGCTGTCGGTCCTTGCGATTCCTTCCTACCTGTCGCGTTCTTGCCCGAATCTGGCTCCGCGTGCAGTCGGCACCGTCGGCGTCGTCCTCACAACAGTGAACGCGAGATGCGGGCCGCCCCGCTGATGACAAGGAGGGCTTCGAGATGCTTCGTATGCGAGAAACGATGCGATGGACGATACCGATCCTGCCTCTCGTCGTCGGGCTGGGACTCAGCGTGACCGGCTGCGCCAGTATTCGCGCACATCAGACCGCCGAGACCGAGCAGGTCCTGGCGGCCGCGGGCTTTCAGGTGGAGCCGGCCGACACGCCCGAGAAGCTCGCGCATCTTCAGACGCTGACACCGCGCAAGGTCGTGCGGGACGTGCGCGACGGTCAGCCGCAGTACGTCTACGCCGATCCCCAGACGTGCGAGTGCTTGTACGTCGGCGACGAGCAGCGTTACCAGAAGTTCCAGGAACTCAGCCTTCAGAAGAAGATCGCCGATGAGCAGCGGTCGGCGGCGCGGGCGAACTGGGAAGCGTCGATGAACTGGTGGGGTGGCCCGTGGGGTTGGTGATCGAGCAAAGACATTGAGGCACCGAGGCGTGGCTCCTTAGGGACACGTCACACGCGTAGCGATGACGTGGTGGTAGTAGGTGAGCCGCCCGAGCCGGTTAACCTTCTCGAAAGTGCCTTCGACGGTCGCCTGCATCCCGTTCCGGCACGACGAGCGCCCGATCGAGAATATGCGCACCGCAGATGGCCCGTCGCTCAAGCGGAACTTGAAGTATGGAGTTCCGTCCGGCGCCACCTTTTCTCGGAATTTCTCCACTGTGCCCTGAAGCGTTACCGCCTGCTCGTCGAATCGATCGGGATTCGCTAGGAGTTCGCTCGGGGACATCGGCGCCGGGCCCGCATTGCCAAAGACGAGAGGGGCTAGGACCGCGAGTGCCGAACATAGGCTAATGAAAACCGCGCGTCTCACTCGAGGGAGTCGCCCTGGTCCGTGGGCAAGAGACGCAGAACACAGCCGGTTTCGTCTGAGCGTCTCATGAAGGGCCTCCTGGCGCGGAAGAGCCTCCGTCGTGAGGGCTCGAGCCGACGTGGTATCCATCCCTGCACCCGCTTCGCCAGCGCTGCGAACGGTAAACGAGTTATGCGCTTGTCTCCTTGCCGGAACCCCGCTCCTTGAGCATCCGGACCCAGAGTTCGAACTGCACGACGCGGAACGCCCGCTCCGAGACGTCTTTCTCTCCCCGCCGGTGCGCCTCCAGGTCCCGGAGGATGGCCTGGGGGTCGTAGATGCCCCGCTCCCGCACGTCCCGGCCGGCCAGAAGCTCGCGCACGGGCGCGTATAGCTCCGCTGCCAGCCACTGCTTCATCGGCGTCGGAAAGCCCATCTTGTCCTTGCGGATCCGCACCGATTCCGGGATTCGGTCCCGCATCGCCTCGCGCAGCAGGAACTTGTTGGCGCCGCCGCGCAGTTTCCACTCCGCCCCCAGGCTGAAGAGAAGCGACACCAGCCGGTAGTCAAGGAACGGCAGCCGAGCCTCCACGGAGTGGGCCATCGAGTTCCGGTCCTCGACCCGCAGATATAACGGGAGTTGCAGGCGGGACACTGAGCGCTTGAGCGTCGCGTCCAGTCCGACCGGGCGCCTGACCGCGGCACTCTCGGGGACGTTCCACTCACTCAGGTCTTGCCGGAACCACGGATCGCCCGCGAGGGCCCGTCGGCGCCGCCGGACCCCGAGCTTCCGGTAGGCCGACAGCCCACTCAGCCGCCACTGCCCTGCCCCCTCCACCGTCTCCAAGAGCAGCGTCCCGAGCCGTTGCTCGTGCGTGACGGCATAGCGTCGCATCTCATGCCAGGCCCGCCGGACCTGGCCCTTCGTCATCAGCTCCCGCCAGTAGTCCCGGAAGTAACTGAAGTAGCCGGCGGCTATCTCGTCCGCGCCCTGCCCATTCAAGATGACGCGGATGCCATACTGTGAGGCCAGCCGCATGAGCTCGAATCCCACCACGGCCGTCATCGAGTGCACCGGCTCGTCGTGGTACCTCAGCACCTCCGGCAACCGCTCCCACAAGTCCTTGGGGTTGGTCTCGAGTCGTTGGAGATTCGCCCCGGTCTGCGCGAGGACGTCGTCGATGTAAACGGACTCGTCGAACTCCTGGGCCATGTAGCAGAAGGCCCGGAGTGGCGGCCCGCCGGTACCGTCGCCCTGCCGTCTGACGCGGTCGGCCGCGCAGAGGATGGCGCTGGAATCCAACCCGCCCGACAGGGACACGCCGACCGGCACGTCGCTGCGCATCCGCAACCGGACCGAATCGTCGAAGAGCTCGCGAAACGCCCCGACCGGATCACGGGTCTTGACCGCCGGTACGTGGTCCAGCGACCAGTAGCGCCACTCCGAAACACGGCCCGCGCGGTCCACCTCGAAGGCGGTCCCCGCCGGGACCTGGGCGATCCCGGCGTAGAACGTCTCGTCGCTGTCATCGAGCTGGCCGAGATAGAGGAAGTGGCTGGCTCGCTCCCAGTCGATCGCGTCGGTGTACGTGCCGGATGCTCGGATCGCCTTGATCTCCGAGGCCACACAGACCACCGACGCATTACGGTAACGGTAGAGGGGCTTCACCCCGAACCGGTCGCGGGCTCCGAAGAGCGTGCCGCGCCGCCGGTCGTACACCATGAACGCCCACATCCCGTTCAGTCGTGGCAGACACTCCCGCCCCCACTCCTGGTAGGCGTGCAGCAGCACCTCGGTGTCACCGCTGGACCGGAACCGATGGCCCTTGCCCATGAGCTCGTCCCGCAGCTCGACATAGTTGAAGATCTCGCCGTTGAAGATCAGGACGAGGTCGCCATCATCGGTCACCATGGGCTGATTCGCGGCGGGGGACAGATCGAGGATCGAGAGTCGCCGGAACCCCAGTCCTACCGACCCCGAAAGATAGACCGCCCCCCCGTCAGGGCCCCGGTGGAGCAAGGTGTTGCTCATCCGTTCCAGGACGGCCCGCTCCGCCGGTTGTCCGTCCAGTCTGAACAGGGCGGCGATCCCGCACATGAAAAACTCCCACCTTCTCCACTCGTCGGGCCGCGCGACGGCGCGGGGCGGCGAGGGACCCGTACCAGAACAATGGCTCCTGTTGGACTGATCGGCCGGCACGCGACCCGTCAAGAGGACGAGCCGCCTGCCGCAATCTTCTGGTTGGAATCGGGCTTCAGCAGGGCTCGCGACGGATCAGCGGCCGCAGCTGAAGAGGCCTAGGAGAGCGGAGAGGCGCGAGCGTCAGCCGTCGAGGCGTACGGCGTGGGTGCGACGACCCCATCCTGCGGGACGAGAGCCGGCCAGGACACGACAATGGGCTGCCAGGCGCACAGCGGGAACGGGTTAACCGCCGCCGTACTCGACGTGATGAGGAAGACGACATCGTCGTTATCATCATCATCGAAGACGCCGCTGATCCACGTCGGGTCCGGAGGACTGGCATAGGCCAGCGGCGTCAGCATGACGAGCGTGGCCAGCAGTACCCCCGCCAGCGCCCGCGTCCTGACCCCATGTGTCATCGGTCCAATGGGAGTACCGCCGCGCCATCCCGGTGTCAAGGGAATTCGGCCAATGTACACGGTCTGAGGATCCGATGACACAGCGCGCATCCGTCGAGGGGTAACTCAGGGCACTACTGGGCGGAGCGGCATGCATAAGTTGCACGTTCTCTCCTGGCGCCTCCCAAAACAGTGTGCGTGGCCATGTGATTGGCCATGTGATTGGCCAAGGTGCGGTGTCTCGGGTGAGGACTATCGGGTAGTGCGTTGCAGCGCGGCGTCGTGCAGTCAGGGCAGCTGCAGTAGCGGCAATCAACAAGCTCGCCGCGCTTCTCACACCCCTGATGATCCAGGCGAGCTCTCCAGCCGGGCGTCGGCTTCGGCTGGTCGCTCCACCTTGGCCTATTCCGCCTCGCGCTTTATCAATGACCGACCCCGATGAGAGTTCGAGTGCAACGCGTCGGCCGCGCCGCCGCCCCTGGCCAGCACCTCGGTCGCCACGGTGCCCCACGCCCGTTGGTCACCGGTCCATGACATCACGACCGAGCCCGTCGCGACCGCGGTCTGCACCCCGATCTTGAATCCCGCGTACGAGTTGTTGAAGTTCAGCCGCTGCGTCTGATTCGGGGCGGAAAGCGCCGCGCCTCCATCGGTCGCCGCGCAATCGACGGTCATGCTCCCGGTCACCACGCCAGAGACCGTGACCGTGATCGCGGAGCTCGACGGATCCGTGCTGGTATCCTTCGCACGAAATGCAGTTCTGAACGTAGTCCCGCTGCCGATGAACGTCACGGCCGTGCTACTGAGGGCGTCGGGGCCGCCAGTCACCGTCGCCCGGACCGTCTGGGCCCCTGGGAAAGGATTCGCCAGCCCCCACTGCTCCACCCGCACGCTCGACCCCGGCGACGCGGATTGAAGAAAGGTCATGTTCGTCCAGCCATACGTCAGCGACGACACTTTCGCGCCCGTGGAGATCACGGTCACGACCACCGCGGTCGGAGTGCCCACTGGCGTATGCGTATAGCTGATGGTCGATGAGGACGCATCGGCGTTAGAGGACGCGGTGGCGGCGTCGAAGGTAACGGCACCCAGGGCGGGTGAAACCAGCCCGAACGGCAGCGAGAGCGCGAGGAGGAGCACGAGGACGACGGCCCAGAGCTTACTCATGGCCGATGCTCTTCTTGGCGGCATCGGCCTCGGCGAGCTGCTGGTCCCCCAGGCGTGCAGGTAAGCTCTGCCGGCTGTCAGGAGCGCGCCCCAGTCCTCGCGGTGTGCAAGGCGTGGACACAACGCTCGCCCCCGTGAATCGCGCCTCGACGGACGCCACAGTCTTGACGGCAGCGTAATCCATCGATCCCGATTATGCGTGGCCGGACGGTGACAATCTACGGGCAGCACCCTGAGTTTACGGAGAGATCGGTGGGTCTTCGCGGACCACAGTGGGTCTTCTTCCGCACTCCGAGTCGATCGATGAAGAAACGCGGCCACGATCTCTTGCCATGGGCCCGCTGATCGTACTCAACCGAACCTGGTTTGCAGCGCTCGCAAGAACAGTCATCATCACCAGTGATCATCATTCAGCCGCCAGTCGGGCAGCCCCCGGGCCCCAGTCACGCCCGAACCAGCGGGGACACCGGAGCCTTCGGCGATGCCATCGCTCGCCGTCTCGCCTTCTAAGAACCAAGCGACGATGATGCCCTGGCAACGTCAGAGCGTCTTTAACAGCGCCCCTATCTTCAAGCTGGGGGAGCCGATCAACGGGATCTACTCGCTCATGTATTCGCGGACCCGATTCATGCGCCGGTTCCGGCGTTGTGGGCCCTGGGCTGATCCCGAATAGTCGTGTAGTGGGAGGCGGGTGACCTCTGTCGCGAGTTCAGCGGCTGGTCGCGCGCGGCCAGTCACGTCGCCCATGGCCGGGACGCTCATCTTGGTTGCGGCTTACCGTTGCGCTGTGACCGTGTCTTCCTTCTCCTGCTCGCGCCGATCCTGCCGGGCGCGCCAGAACATGAGCGCGAGGCCTACGACGAGACCCAATAGGAAGACCGCGAGGAAGAACAGCCCAACGAAAGTGACCGAATCGACCAGGCCTGGTAACGGATGCCAAGGGCCCATACAGCTTCACCCCCAAAAGTCAGGATGAGACTCAGTACCAGCAGCCCCAGCGCGGCGGCACCCACAGGGGCACGTAGGCAGAGGTAGTCCGTTGACGAGCCGGTTCTTGATTGCTTCGGTGAACTTCCGGGGCGGGCGCACCTTCGCCGTGTACCCGTGGTCGCAGATCGTGGTGAGGATCGTGGCCTGGGTCACGTGGGTGTCTACTTCGCCGGGGACTGGAGCCCGTTCCTGGGCAACGGCAGGCGCCAGGATCATGGCGGGGCTGAGGAGCGCGACTGACCAGCGCACGTAGACCATGCGCCTCGGGGTTCGGCCGCCGCTCATGGCAGCGAGCCGAATTGGGCGAGCAGGGCGGGCGCGGTCGTCGCCTTCTCGTTCCAACAGTGGAAGCCCTCGACGTTGCGGTCCGCGTAGTGGGCCTTGAGGGCCTTGATCTCCTCTGCGCGGCTCGGGTGTCCGACGGTGTTGGACCCGCGCGCCCGGCACAGCATGTCGCCCATCATGTCGAACGTGTAGAACGACCAGCCCCAGACCTGGAGAACCTCGACCCCCATCGCGTTGGCCTCCATTTCTAGCGCGCTGCTCTGCTGGTCGTGGTTCAGGATGTGGTGCCCGAGTTCGTGGGCCAGAAGCGGGAGACTGCGGTTGTAGCCGTTCCGGACCCCAAGCTGGATGCTGTGGTCGGGCCGGCTGTACCAGCCCTTGGTGTTATCGGTGAGCGTGATGCTCACGTGCCCCTTATGGAAGTGCTCGGTGGCCTGGTCCGCGAGCGCCTGATAGGCGGCTACCTCCTGCTTGTAGGCCGTCATGGTGGCGCAACCCGTGAGGACGACAATCCCAAGCGCGGCCAGGAACGCCAGCCGGATCAGGCCCGGAAGTCCGAATCGCGTGCCCACGCAGTCCCTCCCAGACCTGCCTATGGCGCCGGCCGCCGCCGCTCGGGCTCGCCGGTGAGAACGTCGCCGGGAATCGCGCCATCGGGACCCCCTCCGATCTCGGCGGACCTACGACGGGCACGACGATGGCGGGCGCGTTCAGCCACGAGATCGAACGACTGTCCGGGCCGGGGTGACCTGCTAGCCACGAGGGCAACGACGCCACTGAAGGCGAGGTACAGCACCACTGCGACGAGGAGGAGAAGGAGAAAGTCTCCCGAGATCCTGCTGACCCCAGACTGCCCGTCCATCCGGTCCGCGGCACAGCCGGTCAGTCCCCCGACCATCACAACCGAAGAGACGATCAGGCGCTTCATCACGCCACCCCCATCGGCAGACTCGGCCAGATGGTGAGAGGAGCAAGGGCCACGCCACCCTTGGGACCGGAGAGAAATCGTGGGGTTGGCGTCGGGGAGGACTGGGTCGGCTGCCTGGGAATGTCAGCCGGATGCCGTCCAGCGTGAAGTCACAAGGTACGCGGCTGGCCTGAGTCCTTTCGCGAGGTTGTCCAGGTGGATGCCGAAGGGAGGAGCGAGCGCCTACCAGCCCACGCTTGGCGCGGAGGGGGCCTTGTGAATTTACCAGGTCTCCGCGTACCGAGCGGCTGGCGCTCTGGCCAGCACCAGCGCGCTCACGACCAACACCTTCGTCACAGTCTTCATCTCTAATCTAACGCTCTTCGCGCGGCGCTCGCACGCCCCTACTCGAAATGGGAGCGCCGGATCAGCACCGGCCGGCACGTAGGTGAAAGCCTCCTAGGCGGGCGCGCCACGGAGGACGACTCCGTTCGACAGCGCAGGGTGTTGACATACCGTTTTCGAACCCGTCTCTCAGCCCTACTCCGGAATTACGGCGCCCCGACAAATCAAGCCACCGACGAGCGCGAAGAACATCGAGACCAGTCCGCCGAGCAGCGCCGTAAGGGCCCCAGCTGGATCCTGGCGCTCGCCTAGCGGCCGGTTCCAGTCGGTTGCCATCTTCGCTGCGGTCCAGCCGATCATTGCCACGACGGCACCAGACACCCCGAAGGCGACGGCGACGGCGAAAAACAGCCGCTCCACCGTGCCCGTCTCCCACACTGGCACAAGGTCGGCCTGGTGCCAAGCTGGCGGCCCCACATTGGCCTGGATCCGGCCCCGCTCCACGTGACGGCGGAGCCCTCGAATGAAGAGCCCTGTCGCATAGTGACCGAGGAGGAGCGCCGTCAACAGACCGATGGTCCAGCGCAGGGCAACCATAGACTCACCTCATTTCATTCTCGTTTCACCGACTGTTCCGTTGGGTCTGTGCCCGATGGGCAGCTCAGAGCCCTGCGAGCAACTTCAGCCGTTCCGCAAGGTCAAGAATCGGATCTCGTTCGTCTGCCGAGCTGAACCCCGTCGAGCACGACTGGATCTAGGCCTCAAGGGAGGATCGCAGGTCTGGTTTGTCGTTCCGACCAAGCGGTCGACCACTGGTCATTCATGGCTCTCCCTGCTGGGTCAGCCTGTCGATCATGTCGGATGACAGATTCAGGTAGTCGGCAGCTTCCTGGCGGGCGGCGCATGCCCCGTCCCCGGCTCCCGCCCTCAGGCATCATCCATCGCATGAGGGTCTAGGACCCGGCGCCCCTCCGCAACGTCACCATCACGAGCCTCGCAACCTCCGGATCCGCCGAGAGCTCGACGACGACGAAGTCGCCTTCGCGGATGTCGGCCAGGCTGATGGAGCTCTCCCGGAACGCGTCCTTGAGATCCCGAGCCGACTGGTTACGCTTCGAGACCAGCACGAGCGCGTCGCGCGGCACCTGCACCCGGAGGGCGCGCCGCTCGGCGTTGGCGCCGAACACGTCGACGGTCAGGGTACGCGCCTGTGGATCCACCGCCAGCACGGTGCCCGCGCGCCGTGCGCCCGCCTGCGGTCGGGTCGGCTCCGACCGCCCTCGCCCGGCCAGTGGGTCGGGGAGCACGGGCAGGTGGCCGGGCAGGGCATCGACACGCTCCGTGGGGCGGGTTGCATCCCGCGGGCGCGCGGTTGTCTTCGCCGGCGTCGCGCTTCGGGCTGGAGCGGACGCGGGGATCCGCTTTAAATGGCGGTCCACAAACAGGCTGGTGGCGTTTGCATCGGTCATGTGGCGTAGGTCGGTCCAGACCAACGGCTGCCATACATCAGGGTTAGCCTTCAGTCTTTTCAGGGCGTCCGGTATGGGTTCCTCAGGATGAAACACCTGGATGGTCGGTCGCCTCTGCTCCAGTTGGCCCGGTTGAATTCCCGTTGCAGACGCCGTCGCCGTCCATAACGCGATAGCCCCCGCATTTGCCCGCCCCGCCTCGCAGGCACCGCACGTGTCTTCCACCCTGAACCAGCCTAAGTCAGGGACAAATACCAGATCGCCTGAACGAAGGTAACCACTGCGGGTGATCGGGCACGCTCGTCGTCCCTGCAGGCATTGCGCCGCGACGGCGAGCGTCGTTGGATGCTCAAAGCTCCCGTCGCTAGAAATATTGGCTCTGAACCTCTGTGCTTGCCCTTTGGTTGAAATACAGTCTCCGGGCATGGCGTTTCCTGACCCGCAGCTATTCTCCAGCCATCCGTAGGGGGTAGTTCTCACCTGGTTCAACTCGAAGGACGCTGAGACCCCGGCACTCACAAGGATCACGACCGCCGCAGAACCAGCGCTCAAGACTGCTGTTGTTCGTGCCGGCATAATGCCCCTCCTGTCTGTGTGTCGTCGAGCCCGCGCCCCAAGCTGAATCAGACGCAGCGTGAGGGGAGTACTTTACGCTGCGAAAGCCCTGGCAATCACGCTGGCTGGTGCTCCCTCAGGCAGACGCTGACGCTCCTACCCTTCGTGGTGAAATTCAACTTCTCTTCACGTGTCAACCAGCCGATGCCCGCGAACACCAACTGGTCCGACAGCTTCGTGCCCTGTTTCGGCTTGCTGAGTGTCAGCTCGCCGTGCTCATTCAGATATCGCCAGTCTACATCCCGTTCACCGAGCACGTCGAAGACGCGAAGGTCACGCTGGCCAAGGAGATGAAGGCCCAGGGCATCGGCATCGACGTCGCGAAGCTCTAGCTGGCGATGATTACCCTGGTGGTTCTGGCTGGCATGATCATGGGTTCAGGTTCGAGAAGTGCATGAGCCAGAAGGGCCGCCCGCTGGACTTCGGGGGCAAGTAGTAGCCGGCACCTCTGGATTCTAGGCGCTGGGCAACTGCCAGCCCCCCTTCAGATCAGCCGCCGGAACCCCCAGCAAGGCCGCCGCCTGGCTCCACTCGCTGTCGGTCGGTTCCCAAAAGTAACTGGCGTCCGCCTGGAGATGGGCGATCCGTTCATCTATGGTCGGCGGCCGACCTATGTACGATCCGAGTGCGCGCCGGATCCGCTCCTGCGCTCTCCAAAGCTCCCCGGGGTCAGGGCGGCCCTGGGCGTCAAGCCGAGTCCGGTATGGGAGCACCCGCAGCACGCGAAGGACCCGAGTGCGGTCCACCTCGACGGACACCTCCAGCATCTTCAGTTCCTGGCCGGCATACTCCGGCCACGACTCCCCCTGGAGCCAGACACGTGTAACCCGGGCACTCGAGATCTTCTCGATCCGGCCCGATGCGGTGGCCACAAATCGACGCGTCGAAACGCCCATCGCGAGAGTATACGCGGCGCCCAGCGAGCACCGTTCGGTTTTGGGCCCCCCGCTATACTGAATGCGTGGCCCGGACCTCACTGCCGACCGTCACCCTGATGCACCCGACCCAGATCGCCGGACCGTTCCGCCGTGAGGGCTGGCTCTTCGAGGAAAAGGTCGACGGCTACCGGATGGTGGGCTACAAGGACCGCCGGGCGGTCAAGCTCGTGAGCCGGCAGGGCGTCGACCACACGGCCCGCTTCCCGGACATCGTAGCCACGCTCCGGGCCCTCGAGGTCCCGACCCTCATCCTCGATGGGGAGATCGCGATCTTCGACCAGAAGATGATTTCGCGGTTCGAGTGGCTGCGTCGCCGCGGGCCGACCGAGATCGCTACGCCCCCGCTCTTTATGGTGTTTGACTGCCCGTACGCTCGAGGGAAGGATCTCCGCGATCGTCCGCTGTACGTCCGCCGGAACGTGATCGAGGACACCCTCGACGACCAGGATCTCCTACTCCCGGTGCGGCGCCTGGCCGACGATGGCCTGAAGGCCTGGCAGCAGGTCCTCGAGCGCGGGTACGAGGGCCTGGTCGCCAAGGACCCGACCTCGCTTTACCGCGGGGGCCGGACCCTCGCTTGGCTCAAGGTGAAGCAGCGGGACTATCGGGTTGAGGAGCGGGGCTGGGACTCCAGGAACAAATCGTAGTTCCACACGCTCGCGCCGTTGGTGTAAGTTCGACCCGCTGGCCGCCCCGCCCCGTCGCTCCTAGACGATGCGGCCATGCGAGGACTCTCGTGAATCGACGCACGTTCCTGGGTAGCTTGTTGGCCGGCTGGCTCCTCGCCGCGCCGCTCGCCGCCGAGGGACAGCAGGCGGGGAAGGTGTATCGGATCGGTCTTCTCAGCGGCGGCTCAGCGGCGCTTCCCGATCCGCTTCGGTCGTCAGAGGACAAGCTTCGCGCACTCGGGTACATCGAGGGGCAGAACCTCGTCGTTGAACGGCGGTATGCCGAGGGCAAGCTCGCTGAACTCCCCCGCCTCGTCACTGAGTTGCTTCGAGCGAGAGTTGATTTGATCGTTACAGTTGGGACACCAGCGGCCCGCTCGGCCCAACAAGCCACCGCCACGATTCCGATCATTTTCTCCCTCGCCGCCGATCCGGTTGCGGCGGGCCTTGTAGCCAGCCTGGCTCACCCAGGCGGGAACCTCACCGGGTTTGCTCAGGGTATCTACACGCTCAAGCAGGTCGAGGTCCTCAAGCAGGCGGTCCCACGCCTCTCACGAGCCGCCTACCTACACGACTCCAACTATTCACCGATCGCCCCATCAGAATTCGACCCACTCCAGCGGATCGGTGTGAGTGTCGAGGTCTTTAACATCAAGACTCCAAAGGACTTCGATGGGCCGTTCAAACTGGCGTCGAAGGCAAGCATCAAGGGCGTCGTGGTGGAGAACAGCCCGATGTTCTACGATCATTTCCAGCGAATTGCTCGCCTCGGCGTCGAGTTCCGACTGCCAACGATTGGCCATACGCCACAGTTTGCTCAGGACGGGGGGTTGTTGGCCTACGGTGCAGACTCTGGTCAATACCGGACGGACGTCGCGGCCGTATTGGACAAGATTCTCAAGGGCACGAAGCCCGGAGATGTCCCCGTCTGGCAGGCGACCAAGTTCGACCTCACCATTAACCTCAAGACCGCCAAGGCCCTCGGCCTGACGATCCCGCCGTCGCTCCTGCAGCGGGCGGATCAGGTGATCGAATAACGGCGATGGCAGACTGGGTGGTCACATGCTCGTGCGGCTGGACCACGGAGTGCTCATCGCGGTGGGCTGCGGAGAGCGTGACGAAGCTGCATCCCAAGCTGAGCGCGCCGGGTATCACGTACACCGTTACGGTAAAGGAGCCGCCGGAGCAGACGGGCGGGCAGCCGCAACTGCCGCTCGCGTAGTTCGTGTACGCCGCACCGGGGCCGGCGCCCGTTTGCTACCATGGCGGGCGGACGCGTTGTCTACTCGGCGAGAATCTGACGCCCTGCACTACCTTCAGGTGCGAGCCACGCCGGCGCTGCTAGACTGCATCCAGGACGTGCAGCCCCGGGGCTGCGGAGGGTAGCATGATCCGCACGCTCTTCCTCGTCTTCGCCATCTTGGCCGTCGCGGTCATGCCGAACCCCGCACATAGCGATTTCGTTTGACCGCTCCTGGCACTGGCGCTAAACATTGCGTAGCCTTTCACCACCGGACAGCGAGCGAGGGCCGAGCGCGTGAGCCCTGAGCGTCCCGAGCAGGACGATTTTCAAGAGGACGAAGAGCAAGAAGAGTACGGCCAGCGGAGCATCTTCGCCACGGGCTGGTTTCGCGCGGTTCTCGTCCTGCTGGTCCTCGCGGTGATCGCGGTGATCGCGGTGCCGCTGATCGGCGGCTGGTTCGAGCCGACGCCGCCCAAGGTGGCGACGAAGCCCGGCGAGCCCTCGTCCACGCTCGTGCCCGTGCCCGCCACGCCACCCAAGACCGACGCGCCCGCACCGCCCGCGGCTCAGACGCCGAGCACGCCGCCGGCGGCCACACCGCCTTCCGTCGCCACGCCCGCGCCCACTCCGGCGCTGCCGCCCGCCACCCCGCCGCCGGCAGCGCCCGCGCCGGCCCCGGCACGGC
>Ga0307471_100001420_pt1 | contig 13070 bp, 10 predicted proteins | sample atmos_gasesAM3C__2_FD_204566 | JGI IMG/M metagenome (GOLD analysis project Ga0307471, IMG submission 204566) | Hardwood forest soil microbial communities from Morgan-Monroe State Forest, Indiana, United States - atmos_gasesAM3C_515 | ecosystem: Environmental > Terrestrial > Soil > Temperate... | reverse complement strand
GCGAGCAAGGCGATGTCCGCGTCGCGCTGGACTTCCTTGCTTCCGAGTTTCCTGGTGTTCCGCTGTTGATTGCCGGGTTCAGTTTCGGTTGTTGGGTGGGCATGCGTGTCGGCTGCCAAGATCCACGCGTCTCTCACCTGATGGGCTTGGGCATTCCCGTCAACAGCACTGATTTCTCATTCCTTCGCCAGTGCAAAAAACCAAAATTGTTCGTGCAGGGGAGCAACGACGAGCACGGCGCCATCGAAAAGGTCAAAGCGCTCATCCCCACGCTGCCCGGCGACAATCATCTCGTGGTCGTCGAAGGCGTCGCTCATTTCTTTGCCGGTAAACTCGATCAAGTGGGTCGCGCCATCAACGCCTGGTTGACCGAGGAGGTTTTTCGTCTCCGTCATTAGCGTTCGCGGATTTTCTTCTTTTCTTACTCCGTGAACTTTCCGCGGCCTCGGTGTCAACTCTTTCTTTCAAGCACCCTCGCCGCGCGAAAAAAGCTTGCTGAACTCCTCGGTGGTGGCCGGAGCCACGCCCACAAGCCGTGCGTTGGCTTTCACGTGCTCCACGCGGGACATCCCCACGAGCGCCGTGGTGATTCCCGGTGACGACCTCACGAATTGCAGTGCCCGTTCCGCGTCGTTCTCCAGCCCCAGCGCCTCCGCGACAAACCCCGGCAGGTTCTTCGCTACTTGACCTTGCAGCAGCGATGCGCTGGCGATCAGCGTGAGGTCCAGCTCGCTCGCCGCTTCCATCACTGTCCGCTCGCGTCCGCGCATCGCTTGATTGCCCAGGGTCAGCGCTTCCGTCATCGCCAGGTTGAAGGGTAGTTGTACGAACCGGAAGTGATGTCTGCCCCCGGCAATTTCCTGAGCGATGTGGGTGACCTCGCCCAACTGCAGGGCATCGCGCGCCCGGGCATCTTGCCGGAAGCCATTCCACGTGGCCACCCCGTAATACTGAATCTCGCCCGCCTCCACGGCCGATTCGAGAAACGTAAAGGCCTCGCGGATACGGTTCAGAAACTCTTCCTTGGGCACTTCCGCGAGCTGAGTTTCCGGATTATGCAGGTAGTAGACGTCCACGCATTCCACGCCAAGATTCTTTAGACTGCGTCCCAGCTGGTTTTTCAGAAATTTTGGCGTCATGCAGTGGCTGCCGGCGGCGATATCTTTCGCGGTGAAAACTCCCGGTTGAATGTATTCGCGGAAGAAGTATTCGTTCGAGTCGCCGGGCATCGCCCCGTCGGGCGTCAAGTAACCGCCTTTGGTGCACACCACGATTTCGTCTCGTGCAATGCCTTTAGCCACAAGCTGCCGGATGGCCGCGCCGATGCTTCGTTCGCTCCGCTGAAATCTGTAATTGATCGCGGCGTCGATTACATTGATGCCGCTTTCCACCGCCGCGACGGCTGCTGCCGCATAACCCGCATCCGTCTTTTCGTCCGGTTGCCCGAGGTACGTGCCGATTCCGAGGGAGGAGAGCGCCAACCTCTGCATTTCTCGAAAATGACCCTTGGCAGCACGGCCTAGAAACTTCTGCGCGTAGCGCGTGGTTCCTTCTTTGGTAGCGGATTTGCTCATGGCGCTCCTGCGGGCGGTTGAGCCGGCCCGGGTGTCGGCTTCGTTTCGGCTTGGCTGGTCTTCGGCGCGAGAAGTCGCGAGCATGCCCGAAGAATCCTACGATAAGGCCAGTCCTTCTCGCGGAAGAAAATCTCGCCTTCGCGCGGATTGCTGTAATACCACCGCGCCACAAGCCATAGGTGCTCCCCAAGATCTCCTTCAGTTGCTCCGGACAGCGCTTCAAAATGCTCGCGGAAGATTTGCTCTGCTGACCGGGGCTGGCTGGCAATCTCCGCGAATCGCAGGAAAAATGGCTCTGCCAACCTTCCACCGCGCACGCGGTAGACGCCCATGGTTTGCTCTTCCGCGGCCGGCTGCAGAATCACTGCGTCCAGGTCCTGAATCCGCCGGGTGAGTTCCGGCCTCCCGCGCAAAATCTCATCGAGCTTCTCCAGTTTTTTATGCCAGGCGGCTGCCCGTTCGAAGTCCGATTGCTCACTGGCTCTCTCGCGCTCCTCCTCCATCGTAGACCTCAGCGATCCCCCGCTGGTATCGAGAAATTGCACGAGTCGCCGCACTTCCACGTCGTATTCTTCTTTCGTGCAGCCCGCAAAGCACGGCGCCAAGCACATTTTCATTTCGGAGTAGAGGCAGCCCGGAAACATAGGATCGCGGCGGATCTTGATCTGGCATCGCCGCACTTTGAATAAGTCGAGAATGCGTTCGGCGAATGCTTGGGCGGACCGCCTCGATGCGAATGGACCGTAATAGGTGCCGCCAGTGGGCAGGCCGGCCTCATCGACGGGGATCCGGCGGGTCACATAGCAGCGCGGATAGGCATTCCGCAAGTTCACCTTGAGGACCGCTGCCGGCCGCAAGCGCATCAGTTCACGATAACGCTTGGGAAACAACTGCTTTGCTTGCTGGTAATAGGTGAGCGCCTGTTCGAACGCCGAATTCGTCACCCGGTAGCGGATGCCGCGCGCAAATTCGCTCAGATTCAGCCGCTTGCTTGCCGGATCGAGCGGTCCAAGAAGCCGTTGCAGCCGCCGCTGCAGATTCTGCGTGCGAATCAGGAACGGCTCGGCCTTTTCATCGCGCGCTTCGATCAGGCAAACCGCCGCCCGCGGTGGCAGGGCAGGGAAGAAAAGCCCTTCCGCCTCGGCGGCATCAAATTCGAGTCCACCATCCAGTTCCAGCACACGGCCAGGATACTACGGGGCAGCTAAGACTTCAGAACCCAGGAAGAAATGACCAGCCGCTGGATCTCGCTGGTTCCTTCGTAAATCTCGGTGATACGCGCGTCGCGGTAGTTGCGTTCGACGGGATACTCGCGGCTGTAGCCGTTCCCGCCGTGAATTTGAATGGCCTTGTGAGTAACCCGCGTGGCCATCTCACTGGCAAATAGTTTCGCAATGGCAGCATCCATGCTGAAACGAGCGCCGCTATCCTGCTTCCACGCCGCCTTGCGGATCAGCAGCCGAGCCGCATCAATTTCCGTGGACATGTCCGCCAGCATGAATTGAATAGCCTGAAATTGCGAAATCGGGTGGCCAAACGCCATGCGCTCCTGGGAATATTTCAAGGCTGCTTCGAAGGCGCCCTGCGCGATGCCGGTAGCCTGCGCAGCGATTCCGATGCGCCCACCGTCCAGCGTTGAAAGCGCCACTTTGTAGCCCTCTCCTTCATTGCCAATGCGATTCGTCACCGGCACCACGCAATCGGTGAAGACCAGTTCACTGCAGGCCGTCGCATTGATTCCCAGTTTCTTCTCTTCCTTGCCGACCTGAAATCCCGGCGTGCCTCTTTCCACGACCAGCGCGGTGATGCCTTTCTCTCCCTTGGCGGGCTCCGTGTTCACGTACACTATCGCCGCGTCGGCCGCGCCGCCGTTCGTGATCCAAGCTTTCGTTCCATTGAGCACGTAAGCATCGCCCTTTTTCACCGCCTTCGTCTGCAGCGCCGCAGCGTTCGAGCCTGCTTGCGGTTCGGTCAGTGCGTAACAGCCAATCTTTTCTCCTCGCGCGTAAGGCAGCAGGAATTTTTTCTTCTGTTCTTCCGTCCCGTAGCGATGAATGGGATCGCAGTAGAGCGAATTCTGGACGGAGAGAATCACCCCCGTGGAAGCGCAGCACCGCGAAATTTCTTCGATCACTATGGTGTAGGCCACGTGGTCGAAGCCCGCGCCGCCCTCCGCTTCCGGAAATGGTACTCCGGTAAGTCCCAGTTCCGCGGCCTTCTTGAACAGTTCGCGAGGAAAACGCCCCGTCTCGTCGAGTTCCTTGGCCAGCGGCCGAACTTCGGATTCCGCGAACTCGCGTACGCTCTTCAGCAGCAGCTCTTGTTCTTCCGTCAATTGCAGGTCCACCGAAGCTCCCTCCCGTCCAGCCAAACCCTGGTTTGAATTCTCGATTCTAACGTGCCCTGGTGTCGTTACGCATCCGGCGAGTTGTCTTCCTGAGGCGAACCGATGAGTTTGGCCAAAGGAACAAAGCATTCTCGTCACTACCATCCGTTGGCCGTCAGTGCCGAGGTTGAGATCCTTCCTCGAGCCACCCCGGAGGAAGAGCCCATCGGAGGCGGGCTAAGCCAGTACCTTGTGGAGGCGCTCGTAGGTGGTCTTCAGCTCTTCGGGGTGCACGCGCGTCTCGCCCGTCACCGTCATGAAGTTGGAATCCCCGATCCAGCGCGGCAACACGTGCAGGTGCAAATGTCCAATCACGCCCGCGCCGGCGGCGCGGCCCAGATTCATGCCCAGATTCATGCCATCAGGTTTGTAGATTGCGCGCAAAGCCATTTCCGTGCTCTGCGCCAGCTTCATCATCTCGGCGAGCGTTCCTGCGTCGCATGAATTCAATTCCGAAACGTGCGCGTACGGCACGATCATCACGTGCCCGGAGGTATACGGGAAGCGATTCAGAATGACAAACGTCTTCTCGCCGCGATGCACGATGAGCGTCTCCGCGTCATCCTTCCGCGCTAGCGCATCGCAAAAAATGCATTCCGGCTGCTTTCCACCCGTCACCAGCGCCATGTACTGGTAGCGCCAGGGAGACCAGAGATAGTCCATCGCATCGCTTCCTTTTCCGAAGAGCTGAGCGCACAGCATAACGCAGAACGGGGGCATCGACAGCACACCCATTTTTTCCGCCCTAAACTGCCGAAGGGTCTGCGTTCTTTACTTCACCTGCTTGGAAGTGAGTTGAAGCGGAACGGCCGAGACCGTGCCACTTACAGGCGCGGTGAATCGCCACCCACGGGTGCCGCTGCGGAGGCCTGTGGCTCTGCGTTATTTACAAAGTCCTTCAGCTCTTTGCTGGGCTTAAAGAAGGGAATTCTCTTGGCGGGCACTTCCACCTTCGCGCCGGTTTTCGGATTGCGGCCGATTCGTCCGCGGCGCTCCCGCGTGCGGAAGCTACCGAATCCGCGGATCTCGATCTTTTGGCCCTTCTGCAGGGATTCAATGATGCTATCGAAAATAGTTTCCACGATGGTCTCCGACTCCTTACGGGGAAGCTCGGTGATCCGCAGAACCTCTTCGATGAGGTCGGCCTTCGTGAGTGTGGGTTGCTTGGTCATCGTGGCTATGCCTCTTCGCGCAACTCTAGTTTCTCTAGCTTACGGACCGCTTCAATTCGTCTACCGTCTTACAGTTGCCGGGAACACCGACCGTCTTTAGGGTCGCCGGAATCCCGGCGGCTTGGCGCGCCCCTAAACAGTGCAACCAAACGGCTTACCGGGGGCTGGCCGCTCGCCGGAGTGCCCCCTTCCTATCATTAAAATGACCCGCAGGTAAATGAAATTGTGAGGGCCAGCCCCGCTCTGGCCGGTCTTCGATCAGCTAACGCGCCGACAGCTTGGACTTCAGCGCATCTCCTATCGTCGCCGTCGACGAGGACTTCGACGTCGAGCGATACTGTTCGATCTCCTTGCGCTCGATCTGTTTTACCGCCGCTCGGTAGCTCAGACCGATGCGCCTCGTCTCCGGGCTGATCTTGATGATTTTGAAGTCGTATTCTTTACCCGGCTCGAGCGGCCCCGCACTCTTCAGCGGCCCACTGGTCGGACGGAAGCTCGAGGGTCCTTCGTCACGGCGCTTGCGCTCCTCGATTTCCGTGTTGTGGCAGAGCGCTTCAATGTTTTCGCCCAATTCGACAAACGCGCCGAAGGTGGCGATGCGCGAAACCTTGCCCTTCACGATTTGGCCGACTTTGTGCTGCTTGAACCAGTCGCCCCAGATGTCGTTGACCTGCTTGATGCCCAGCGACACACGGCGGTTCTCCGGGTCGATCTTCAGCACCTTGGCGGTAACGTCCTCGCCCTTCTTGAACACTTCGTGCGGGTTCTTCACGCGGCCGGTCCAGCTGACATCCCCGACGTGCACTAGTCCGTCAAAGCCATCCTCGATCTCCACGAACGCGCCGAACTCGGCGATGTTGCGCACCTTGCCGGTCACCACCGTGCCCACCGGATACTTCTCGGCAGTCAGCAGCCAGGGATCCGGCTGGGCCTGCTTGATTCCCAGCGAAACGCGGCGGTCGCTGGGCTTGATGTCCAGCACCACCACATCCACTTCTTCGCCAACTTTGGCAACCTTCGAGGGGTGCTGGATTTTCTTGTTCCAGCTCATCTCGGAGACGTGTACCAGGCCTTCGATCCCTTGCTCCAGCTCCACGAACACGCCGTAATCCACGACACCGACGATCTTGCCCTTGACCTTGCCGCCCGCGGGGTATTTTTCCGCCGCTCCCGCCCAGGGATCGGCCATCAATTGCTTCAGTCCCAGTGATACGCGCTGCTTTTCCTTGTCAAACTTCAGAATGATGACGTCCACTTCCTGCTCGGGTTTTACCACGTCCGAAGGATGCTTCACGCGGCCCCAGCTCAAATCCGTCAGGTGCAGCAGCCCGTCAATTCCGCCGAGGTCCACGAAGGCCCCGTACTCCGTAACGTTTTTCACGTGCCCGTGCACGATCTGGCCTTCGCTTAGCGTTTCCATCAATGCGGCGCGCTTGGCATGCAGTTCCTCTTCGAGCAGCGCGCGCCGGCTCACCACCACGTTGCCGCGGCGCCGGTTCAGCTTGGTGACCCGCACTTGCAGTTCCGTGCCGGTCAGGTCGTCCAGGTTCTGCGCCGGCCGCAAGTCGTATTGCGAGCCCGGCAGGAAGGCGCGCACGCCGACATCCACCACCAGGCCGCCCTTGATGCGGTCCACCACTTTGCCGGTGAGTGTTTCCTTGGCCTTAAACGCTGCTTCAATCTTCTCCCACGTGCGGCGGCGCAGCACCTTCAGATAGGACAGGATCGTGAAGCCGTCCTTGTGCTCCCCGGTGCGTTGCACCTCGATCGTGCTGTTCGGCTCAGGGCGCGGTATTTCCGTGTCCGTGAATTCCGCCGCCGGAATCAGCCCTTCCGTCTTTCCTCCCAAATCCACTACCACGCCATGTTCCGTGTAGGCGACAACCTTGACTTCGATCACCTCGTGCGACGTAGCGGCTTCTTGCTTCTCGTCGTACTGCTCCAGCAACTTGCTCATCTCTTCCGAGCCGGCCGCTTCTTCATCGGCGGTGGCCGATTCGGCATCCGCTGCGTGCGCTTCTCTGTTTGCTTCGGCCTGGGCATGCACGCTCGCGGAATCGGTAGACGCGCCGGTGTGCTCCGGCGTCCCCCTCACAGGCGGCTCGTGGCCGGCGTCTCGGGCCTCGGCATGCTCCGATCGAGGAGCCGCTTGTTCGGCCGCATTCTCTAGCATTGAATTTGTTTCAGGATCCGCGCTGTTCGGAGCGGTTTCGGCTTGGGGTGCAGGCGCGGTGGCAGCCGCATTGGGCAGGTCATCTTGGTCGGAAAACATGGTTGTTGGCCTCCGGAAGATTACTTCGCTTAGGGCCGCCGCTAGGCGGCCCCGCGTTCAGTCGAATAGATTCCTTGCTGATTCCCTGTCTGGGTTTAGTGCAAGGAGGTTAACCGCAAAGCGGTTAGTTGGGACACCCACGCTGCGAGCGTCAAAAACTCTGCAACCTCAAAAGGATACTCGCCGCCTCAACCCCCTGTCAATGAATCCCCAGAGTGGCTTGAGTAGCTCTAGGCGCGCCCGGCATGCGTCTTTTCGCGGCGAAAGTCTGGTGCGGAAACTTCCACGGTGCGACACATCTCATACAGTCTAGACCGCATGCGGCTCCCGATTCGTTGCTCCAGCGCATCTTCACGCGTGGGCGCAATCAATTTGCCGCTCGGAAGCCGCGCCGCTTCGCCCTCGGTAGCAGGGTTATCAAGATAATTCGTGGTGATGATGGTCGTCCGGTTCTCGTTATATCGTGCGTTCAAGACAATCCCCACGATGTCCCGCACCCAGTCCGACGGCTTGCTGGCCCCGAGATCATCCAGCACCAGAATCTCCACGTTGCGAATCGGCTCGAGAATCTTCATTTCCGTCGATTCGTTAGCGGGGTTGTAGCTCGCTTGAATTTCCTTGAGGAGTTCACGATAATCGCAAAACAACCCGGCATGCCCGCGGTGAATCAGTTCTTTCAATGCCGCAACCGCCAGATGCGTTTTTCCAACGCCCGAAGGTCCCATGAACAGCAATCCCTTTTCGGACGAACCCGGATACTCGCGCACAAACCCTTGCGTGAACAGTTTCGCCTGCTTCAGCGAATGCGCGTGCTGCGCCGTCCAGGTCTTCCCGTCCGTCAGGTCGGTGACGTAGCTCTCAAAATCGCAATGCTGGTAGCGTTTCGGAATTCGCGCGCGCTCCATGACCCGCGACGCACGCTCCTCCATTCCGCAATCGCACGCCACCGCCACGCTGCCCGCCGCGCCATCCTGTCGCGGCACCAGCTTCCATCCCGTCCCTCTGCAAAGCGTACAATTCTCCAGGGGCATAGCTAACCCCGGCTTCCAGCCGGCCTTCCCGTTGCAAGTCTTGGTTGTGGCCCGTCTTCCGCGTTCTGGCCACGCCGGGAAGAGCGGTTCCCTTCGCCACGCCAGACAGCATACGGTCACGAGCAGCTCACGGCAAGTTGTCTGCGCGCGCTCTGTTTGGAAAACTGTGCAAGGAATTACTTGCAGTTGATCCACCGAAGGTAGCCATAGCTTAGCAGTGGAGCCCGGACGTTCGCCCGGGGAGGATATCAATGTCGCATCAGCCGCGGTGGTGTCGGTGTCGTCGCCCGCACGATGGCATGCCGCGGCGCTTTCTCTTGCAGGTGTGACGCCGCCACGCGCGACAATTCCTGTTGCACCACTTGCGCGAACTCCCCCATCTGGCGCTCCATCTCGATCATCTTCTCGCGCATGTTCAGAATAATTTCGATTCCCGCCAGGTTTACACCCATATCCCGCGCCAGCGTCAAGATCACATCCAGCCGCTCCAGATCCGCGTCCGTGTACAGCCGGGTGTTCCCCTGCGAGCGTGACGGCTTCAGCAGCCCCACGCGCTCATACAGCCGCAAGGTCTGCGGATGCAGCTTGTACAGCTCCGCCACCGCGCTGATCATGTAGCCCGCCTTGGCCCGTTTTTTCGCTCGCGCTGGCATCTTGGCAGGACAGGCATGCTGGCCTGTCGCTTCTCCGTTTTTCAGTCCGCCGTGCTCAGTTGGAAGAGAGAAAGGCGTGGAAAACGTTAAAATTCCAATTTCCCGTTGCTCATTTTTTCTTGCCCTTCCAACTGATCACTCCTCGTCACACTCCCGCTTTAGCAAACAAATCCTTCCGCGGATCCGCCGGCGCAACTCGCTCCAATTCCTTCATCAAATTTCGCACACGCTCGTCCGTGGGCAGCGGCACGACCACTTGAATCTCCACATACTGGTCGCCCCGCGCTCCGTTCCTCGCGCTCGGCACGCCCTTTTCTTTCAGCCGCAGCGTATTTCCGCTGTTCGTTCCCGGCGGGATTCGAACGATCGACCGCCCGTCTATCGTCGGCACTTCAATTTTCGCGCCCAGCGTCGCTTCACTCACCGTTACCGGAATCTTGGTGTACAAATCGTTGCCGCGGCGTTCGAAAAACTCATGCCGCCGCACCACCACCCGCAAATACAAATCGCCCGCCGGCGCGCCCATTGTTCCGGAGTTGCCTTTGCCCGGGACCCGCACGCGCCCGCCATTGGCAACGCCTGCCGGGATGCGCACGTCAATGGTCTCCGCCCGCCGCACGCGCCCTTCCCCGGCGCACGTCTTGCACGCGGTTCGCAGCTTGCCCGTCCCGCCGCACCGAGTGCACGGCACGTTGAAGCGCATTTTGCCCGCGGCCTGCTGGACCGTGCCGGTGCCCCCGCAGACCGTGCACGTTTGCGGTGAGCCTACCGCACCGGTGCCATGGCACGTCTCGCAGGCATCCAGTCTGGTAATCGAAAGCTTTTTCACCGCGCCGCGCACGGCATCCCAGAAATCGATCTCGATCTGGTATTCCAGGTCGCCACCGGGTTCGTGGTCCGGCTCGCTCCCAGCGCTTCCGCGTCCACCGCTAAAAAACTGGCTGAAGAGATCGCGGAAGCTCGCTCCGCCGCCCGCCGCGCCCGAGCCACCGCCAAAATCAAATCCGCCAAAATCAAAGTTGACGTCCTGCTCCTCGCCGTGGGCGCCTGCTCCACCCGGCCCGCCCGGTGGAAGGTTGTCACTGTAGAACCCGTACTGGTCGTACATCTGCCGCTTCTTGGAATCGGAGAGAACATCGTAGGCTTCCTGCAGTTGCTTGAATTTTTCTTCCGCGGATTTGTCGCCGGGGTTCAAATCCGGGTGATACTTCCGCGCCAGCTTGCGAAACGCCGCACGGATATCAGTGGCAGTGGCCTTGCGCGCCACTCCCAGCAGTTCGTAATAATCTTGTTTTGCTGTCGTCGGCATCTTGACCTTGAGCAAACACTCGAGAGGGGCGCAGCCCTGCTGCGCCCCTCTCGACCGCTACGGCAACCTAATTCGGCCGCTTCGACTCGTCCACGTCCACGTACTCGGCGTCGATCACATCGCCAGGCTTTTTCTCCGCGGCGCCGCCCGAGCCGGCGGAAGACCCGCCGCCCGCTCCGGCGCCCGCGGCCGCACCGGCTTGCCCCTCGGCACTGGCGGCTTGGGTCGTCTTGTACAGTTCCTCGGCGATCTTGTGCAGCGAGCGCTCCACGTTTTCCGTCGCCGCCCGCAGCCGTGCCACGCCGCCTTCGTTGATGGCTTTTTTCGCCTCGGCAATGGCCTCTTCGGCCTTTTTCACGTCCGCTTCCGCGATCTTCTCGCGGTTTTCGCGGAGCATCTTCTCCGACTGGTAAAGAATGCCGTCCAGCCGGTTGCGCGCCTCGACCTCTTCCATGCGACGCCGGTCGTCTTCACTGTGCGCTTCGGCCTCCGTCTTCATCTTCTCGGCCTCTTCCTTGGTTAGGCCACTCGACGCGGTGATGGTGATCTTCTGCTCCTTGTTGGTGGCTTTGTCCTTGGCGCTCACGTTCAGGATGCCGTTGGCGTCGATGTCAAACGTGACCTCGATCTGCGGGGTCCCGCGCGGAGCCGGGGGAATCCCGTCCAGCTTAAATTTGCCAAGTGAACGGTTGTCAGTGGCGAACTTGCGCTCCCCCTGCATGACGTGGATTTCCACGCCCGGCTGGTTGTCCGCCGCCGTCGAGTACGTTTCCACCTTGCGCGTGGGGATGGTGGTGTTGCGCGGGATCTGCACGGTCATCACGCCTCCGAGCGTCTCCACACCCAAGGAAAGCGGCGTGACGTCCAGCAGCAGGATGTCCTTTACGTCCCCGGCAAGCACTGCGCCCTGGATCGCCGCACCCACGGCTACCACTTCGTCGGGGTTCACGCCCTTGTGAGGCTCTTTCCCGCCAAAGAAGTTGCGAACCAGTTGCTGCACCTTGGGGATGCGCGTCGAGCCGCCCACCAAAACCACTTCCTGGATGTCGTTTGGCGACATTTTGGCGTCTTCCAGCGCCTGCTTTACCGGCTTCATGGAGCGCTCCAGCAGCTCATTCATCATCTGTTCGAGCCGCGTGCGCGTGAGTTTCTCCTCCATGTGAATCGGACCGCTGGCCCCCGCGGTGATGAACGGCAGGTTGATCTCCGTCTCCATCATCTGCGAAAGCTCGATCTTGGCTTTTTCCGCCGCGTCCTTCAGCCTTTGCAGCGCCATCTTGTCCTTGCTGAGGTCGATGTTGTTCTTCTTCTTGAACTCGTCAATCAGCCAGTCCACAATGCGCTGGTCGACGTCATCGCCGCCTAGGTGCGTGTCGCCGTTGGTGGACTTCACTTCCACCACGCCCGCGCCGACTTCTAGCACGGAAATGTCAAAGGTGCCGCCGCCCAAGTCATACACCGCAATGGTCTCGTCGCTCTTCTTATCCAGACCGTACGCCAGTGCTGCCGCAGTCGGCTCATTGATGATGCGCACCACTTCCAGACCGGCGATTTCGCCCGCCTGCTTCGTGGCCTGCCTCTGCGCGTCGTTAAAATACGCCGGGACGGTGATCACCGCCTTGGTCACCTTCTCGCCGAGAAAATCTTCCGCCGCGGACTTCAGCTTGCCGAGGATCATGGCGGAAATCTCCGGCGGACTGTAAGCCTTGCCCGAAATTTCCACTCGCGCGTCTTGATGCGGTCCGGCGACCACCTTGTAGGGCACGCGACGCGTCTCTTCGCCAACTTCATCGTAGCGCCGGCCCATGAACCGCTTGATGGAGTACACCGTGTTTTCGGGATTGGTCACCGCTTGGCGCTTGGCCACTTGCCCCACCAGCCGCTCACCGGTTTTGGTGATGGCCACCACGGACGGCGTCGTCCGCGCACCCTCCTGGTTGGGGATGACCACTGGCTCGCCGCCCTGCATCACCGCCACGACCGAGTTGGTTGTTCCCAGGTCAATTCCAATAATCTTGCTCATTGCTACCATTCCTCCTGAATCTTCTTGCCTTGCCATTTGGCTTCGCCCGTATCTCTCTGAAATCAAGGCGAATCCAGCTCAGTTCTCGCGTCCCAAGCCCAGCTCGAGTCGCAGTATACATGTTGAGTGTATGGTTGTCAAGTTTTATTGAAACAGACATAAGCTATTTATTTTTATCATGTTACAGCACCCTCTGGTGTTCTTTGGCTGTGTTCCAACTTCTCCGGAACAACCCCCTTAGTATAGAATTCACACCGGCAAGAGACAGGCGGGTAGGGGTGTTATGGTTCAGCCAGGCGCTGCTTCGCACAACTCATACGCTGTCGAGCGCAACCAACCTACCAGGGTGCCGGTAGGCCTGGTTCGGTCGGCGGAAGAACTTCGGTTGACGACCAACTGCCACATTCCCGCCGTTTCGAGGTAGAATTCTCTTACTTACCCCCAGGGGCAAATCGCTCAAGCTATTTCGGAGGATCGTGTGAAACATCGGGGCATTCTGGCGGGAGCAGTTCTTCAGAGCGTATTGGTGGCTTGCGCGGTGCTGTCTACGCCAGCCGCCCCGCAATACTCTCCTGATATTCCCGACGTGGATCCGCACAAGGCCTTTGGCTCGAAGAACGCTCCCGTGACCATGGAGGTCTTCAGCGATT
>Ga0307471_100001418_pt1 | contig 13078 bp, 10 predicted proteins | sample atmos_gasesAM3C__2_FD_204566 | JGI IMG/M metagenome (GOLD analysis project Ga0307471, IMG submission 204566) | Hardwood forest soil microbial communities from Morgan-Monroe State Forest, Indiana, United States - atmos_gasesAM3C_515 | ecosystem: Environmental > Terrestrial > Soil > Temperate... | reverse complement strand
CGACGCCGGAGCGCAGGAGCACCGCCGGGCTCACGTAGGTCCCCAGGCAGAGGATCACGTGGTCCGCCTCGATCACGTGCGCCCGGTCGGCGGCGTCGAGCACGCACAGCCCCGCCGCCCGCCCGTCCTCCAGGACCACCCGGTCGGCCAGGAGGCCGACCCGGAGCTCCAGGTTGGGCCGCCCGAGCGCGGGGTCCAGGTAGTGGTCGGCCGGCGTCTGACGGTGCCCGTCGATCATGTTGAGCGGCGTGGGGCCGACGCCGACCAGGCCGGGGGCGTTGTGGTCGTCGATCCACGGGTACCCGCGCGCGAGCGCGGCCTCGGCGAAGCGCTCCATGACGGGGTACCAGCGCTCGCGCGGGTAGCGGCTGATCGCGATCGGGCCGGCGTCGCCGTGGTAGGGCTGAGATCCGAAGTCGAGGTCGCGCTCGATCGTGCGGAACCACCCCAGCCACTGCTCCCAGCCGTAGCCGTCGACGTGGCGCGACCACTCGTCGTAGTGCTCGGGCAGGCCGCGCAAGGCGACGGCGCCGTTGGTGACCGACGAGCCGCCCACCACGCGCCCGCGCGGGACGTGCACGAGCCGCGGCGACGCGCCGGCCTGGGCGAGGAAGCCCCAGTCGTGGGTCTCCCGGATGATGCGGTGGGAGTGGGCCAGCTCCGTCGGCCACGCCCCCGGCCGGTAGTGCGGGCCGGCCTCGACGAGCACCACCTCGAGACCCGGGGCCTCGCTCAGGCGCGCGGCCAGCACGCAGCCGGCCGTGCCGGCGCCGGCGATCACGATCCGCATCGCTAGCCGGCCGCCAGGCGCCCGCCGTCGACGACGAGCACCTGCCCGGTGATGAACGACGCCGCGTCGGTGAGCACTAAGACGATCGGAAGCGCCGCCTCGTCGACCGCGCCGAGCCGCCCCAGGGGCGCCTTCGCCACCAGGCGCTCCTTGAGGGCCGGGTTGGCCGTCATGAGGGCGTCGACCATCTCGGTTGCGATCGTCCCGGGGGCGACCGAGTTGACGAGGATCCCCGTCGGGCCGAGCTCGACCGCCAGCGTGCGCGTCATGGCGTCGAGCGCCGCCTTGCTGGCGTTGTAGGGGCCGATGTTGGGCAGGCCCGTGAGCCCGGCGATGGAGCCCAGGTTGACGATGCGTCCCCCGTGCCCGGCCTCCGCGAGACGCCGCGCCACGGCCCGCGCGAAGGCGGCTGCGCCGAGCACGTTCACCCGCAGGACCTCGTCCCACTCGGCCAGCGTCGTCTCGGCCAGCGGGTGGTAGTAGGGGTTGATCCCGGCGTTGTTGACCAGGCCCCAGAGGCGCCCGAGCGCGGCTGCGGCCGCCACGGCCTGCTCCGCGGTGGCCGGGTCGGCGACGTCGCCGACGAGCGCGCGCCCCTCCACCGGGAGCGAGGCGACGAGCGCCTCGAGCTCCCCCGCGCTCCGGGCGACGGCGACGACGTGGGCGCCGAGCGCGGCGGCCTCGCGCGCGACGGCGGCGCCGATGCCCCGCGAGGCCCCGGTCACGATCACGGCCCGTCCGTCCAGGCGCAGCGCGTCGATCACTGGCGAGGAAGCGTATCGGCCCCAGATCCCCCACTAGACTGGCATCGCACCGTCGAGCATGGGGGACCGGAGCGTGCTGAGCTACGCCTTCACGGAGGAGCAGGAAGACCTTCGCCAGATGGTCCGCGAGTTCGCGGAGGCCGAGATCAGGCCGCTCATCGAGGACGCCGAGCGCCACGAGAAGTTCCCCGTCGAGATCATGCCCAAGCTCGGCGAGCTGGGACTGCTCGGGATCGTCTTCCCGGAGGAGTACGGCGGCATCGGCGCCGACAAGATCACCGAGTGCATCTTCGTCGAGGAGATGGCGAAGGTCTGCGCCGGCATCACCGCGAGCGTGAACGCCCACGCGGACCTGGCCGCCTTCCCGATCTACAAGTTCGGCACCGACGAGCAGAAGGAGCGCTACCTGCCGCGCTCGATCGCGGGCGAGATCATCGGCGCGTACGCGATCACGGAGCCCAACACCGGCTCGGACGCGGCCGGGCTCGCGAGCCGGGCCGAGCGCAAGAACGGCGGCTACGTCCTCAACGGGCGCAAGAACTTCATCACTAACGGCACCATCTGCGACTTCTGCCTGGTGGCCGCCTACACGGACCGCTCGCGCCGCGGCGACGGCATCAGCGTGTTCATCGTCGACCGCGAGACCCCCGGCTTCGAGGTGACGAGGAAGCTCGAGAAGATGGGCCACCGCTCCTCGGACACGGCCGAGCTGGTCTTCGAGGACTGCGAGGTGCCGGAGGAGGCGCTCCTCGGCGGCAGCGAGGGCGCCTTCGGCGCGCTCATGGAGGCGCTCATCACCGGCCGCGTCTCGCACGGGGTGAAGTCGGCCGCGATCGCAGAGGCCGCCTTCGAGGCCGCCCGCCGCTACGCCGGCGAGCGCGAGGCCTTCGGCCGCGCGCTCTCCAAGTTCCAGGCCATCCGCTTCAAGCTCGCGGACATGGCGACGCGCATCGAGGCCGCCAAGAGCCTCGCCTACAAGGCGGCCTGGCTGTATGCCACCGGCCGGCCGTGCGTCCGCGAGGCCTCGATGGCCAAGTACTACTCTGCGGAGGTCGCCGAGTACGTCACCCGCGAGGCCGTCCAGATCCACGGCGGCTACGGCTACATCGTCGAGTACCCGGTCGAACGCTATTACCGCGATGCCAAGCTCGCCTCCATCACCGAGGGGACGAGCGAGATCCAGCAGCTGATCATCAGCAGGGAGCTCGGCCTGTGAACCCGCCACGAACCGTCGCAGAGGACCTCGCCGCCGCCGCCCCGGCGGGGCTGTACGACGCGCTCCACTACCCCTTCTTCCAGTCGGTCTGGGACCGAAAGAGCCGCCGCGTCGGCCTCGGCATGGAGATCGCCCAGGGGCCGCTCGCCTACCGCAGCCCCTACGAGCCGGTGCCGCTCACGGAGCTCGAGGAGGCGCTCCTGCTCATGGCGGGCACCGGCCTGACCGGGCTCAACCTGGCCGACATCGACCCGACGCAGGGAGCGGACGCGCTCGTCCAGTGGACCAACCGCACGTGGCCCTCGTCGTGCTCGAACCACGGCACCGAGCTGTTCTTCACCAACGACCACGGCACCTACTTCCTGGACATGTGGCGCCTCCTGCCCGAGCCGGGCGAGCTCGCCACGCTGTCGGGCAAGCCGATCGAGGCCCAGGTGGAGTGGATCCTCGAGCACATGCGCCGGGCCAAGGTGGAGCTCTTCCCCGAGCGGGCCAAGCTCCCGACCGGCCTTCCCGGCCTGTTCGTCTTCAACCACTGGAACGCGAACCAGCCGGGCTCGTCGCTGTTCCTGCCGGTCTCGAACATGACGCTCGAGTACATCAACCTCCTCTTCATCTACCTCTCGCCCGACTACCGCTTCTCGATCGTGGACGAGGTGCAGGGCATGCGCTCGGCCGGCCTCGAGCGCTGGATCGCCTCCGGGCGCCTGGACGGCGCGCGCCAGATGGGGATGATCGATCTCGAGCAGCGCGTGCTCTCGATGCAGGTCGTCGAGCAGGCCTTCATCTGCCACAACATCAACCTCGCACTCCAGTGCCTGGGCCTCGGCGGCTGGACCTTCACCGGCTACATCGCCCGCTTCCTGCTGGGCGGCATGGACGTGCCGGGCCTCGGCTTCACCTTCGCCGACGCCAAGGCCGGGCCGAGCGTCCCGGTCGGGCGCGACGGCGTCTACGAGGCCTTCACGCCCCCCTACCACGCCGACATGCGCGCGGCCGTGAACGCCTTCATGGAGGTCAAGTGGTCGCAGTACGCCGACCAGGTCCCGAAGGCCTACAAGCAGCCGGACCGCATCGTCAGCCAGATCGTCCGCCCGGACGACGAGACCGTCGAGCTCGTCAAGGACTACTGCGAGTACGTCTACGAGACCCACGGGCGCTTCCCGGCCTACGTCGACCCCATGTACCAGCGCCTCACCTGCCAGGCCCAGCACGTCGACCCGGACTTCTACGCCGAGCACTACCCGCCCGGGGCGCTGACGCCGCAGCACCTCGAGCACTTCAACCGCTGGCACCCGGAGCTGGCCGGGCCGGACGGCGAGCCGCCACGCCGCTAGGAGGCCCGGCGGGCACCCGCCCCGGCGGCGCCTACCCTTCCCTGCGGCGGATCAGCATGTTCCAGCCGCCCTTCTGCACGACCTTGTCCTCCTGGTTGAGGACCTCGACCTCGTAGACGCAGAGTCCCTGCGCGGGGTTCTTGTGCTCGCTCTTCTCGCCGATCGTCCGCTTCACGCGGATGGTGTCGCCAAAGAAGACCGGCGCGCGGAACTGCCACTCCCTGAGGCCCATGAAGGCGGCCGTGGCGACCTTCGGCTCCATCTTCCCCACCTGGAGGCCAGTCGCGACCGACAGGACGAGCATGCCGTGCGCCACCCGCTGGCCGAAGACCGACTCCTTCGCCGCCTGCGCGTCGACGTGGAACCAGTTGAAGTCGCCGGAGAGGCCGCAGAAGTTGACGACGTCCGCCTCGGTGATCGTGCGCCCCTCGGAGACGGCCTCGTCGCCCTCCGTCAGGTCCTCCCAGAGCAAGCGGGTCTCCGCCACGCCCGGCCTCCTTGTCGCCGCGGGAACTTGACCGCGGAAGCCTAGTCGCTGCGCGCGCGGCGCCGTGGCCCCGGCCGGCCCGCGCGCGCAGGCAGGCCGGGGCCCGTCGACGGGCCTCCCCCTAGAGCTGCTCCACCGCCTCGCCGATGCGCGCGAGGCCCTCCTCGAGCACCGCGTCCGGCGCCGCGTAGGTGATCCGCACGTGCCCCTCGCCGCGGTCGCCGAAGGCCGTCCCGGCCACGACGCCCACGCCGTGCTGCTCGATCAGGTGGTCTGCGAACTGCTGGGCGGTCATGCCGGTGCCGCGGATGTCCGGGAAGACGTAGAACGAGCCGTCCGGCGTCGGGCACTCGATGCCCGGCATCGCGTTCAGCGCGGCCACGACCTTGTCGCGCTTCGCCTGGAGCCGGGCGGTGGTCTCGAGCACGTGCTCCTGCGGCCCGGTGATGGCGGCCAGGGCCGCCAGCTGCACGAACGCCGGAACGTTGGTGACCGAGTTCTGCTGGAAGATGTCCATCGCGGTGATCAGCTCCTTGCTGGCCACGCACCAGCCGATCCTGAAGCCGGTCATGATGTACGTCTTCGAGAACGTGTCGACCAGGATCGTGCGGTCGGCCATGCCCTCCACGGCCGCGATGGTCCTGTGCTCGCTCGGCGGGTAGACCATGTGCGAGAAGATCTCGTCGGTCAGGACGACGACCCCGCGTTCCATGCAGATCTCGGCGATCTCGTCGAGCTGCCCGACGGCCATGCCGTTCGGCCGCTGCGGCGAGTTGATGATGAGCATCTTCGTGCGCGGGGTGATCTGCGCCTTGAGCCCGTCGAGGTCGAAGTGGAAGTCGGGCTCGACCAGCGGCGCGTACACCACCTTCCCGCCGGCGTAGGTGATCCAGAACTCGTCCGGCGGGTAGCCGGGGTTCGGGAAGATCACCTCGTCGCCCTGGTCGATGAGCGTGAGCAGCGACTGGGTGAGGGCGTGCTTGGCGCCCATCGTGACGAGGACCTCCTCGCGCACGGTCGGCCGGCCGCGCTTGGTCGCCTCCTCGGCGATCGCATCGCGCAGGTCGGGCAGGCCAGGACCGGGCACGTAGCGCACGTGGCCCTCGTGGATGGCCCGCCCGGCCGCGTCGTAGATGTGCGGCGCCGGGTAGAACTCGTCGCCCTGGAAGTCGCCCTTCTCGAAATGGATGACGCGCTTTCCCGTATCGCGTTCCAGCGCCTCTGCCTTTCGCATCGACGCCCATTGCTTCGGCAGCACGAAGTGCGACGTCCTGCTCGAGAGCGGGATCTTGTAGTGGGTTGAGGCGGTGGTCGCCATTCGGAAAGCGCTCCTTGTGGTCTTTTGTCAGGAAGTGGGGGCGGGACTCAGCGGATCCCCGCCTGCTCGCGGTGCGTGCGCACGCGGAAGGCCGTCTGTGCGAAGGCCCCGGACTGGTCGGCGCCGAGGCGGCGCGAGAGGCCCTTCGCGGCGACCATGACCAGGTCGGCCAGGGCCGTGACCCGCTCGGGCGTCACGCGCGTGGTGGGCCCGCCGATGCCGAGCGCCGCGACCACCTGGCCCGTGTGCCCGATGATCGGCGCGCCGATGCAGCGCAGGCCCTCCTCGTACTCCTCGTTGTCGACGGCGTACCCCTGCCGTCGCACCCACGCCAGCTCGTCGCGCAGGCGGGCGGGGTCCGTGATCGTCTGCGGCGTGCAGCGCGCGAGGCCGTGGTCGGCGATCACCGCCTCGATCTCCTCGACCGGCGCGTGGGCGAGCAGCACCTTGCCGAGGCTCGTCGCGTGCGCCGGGTACCCGCGGCCGATGGCCGACGGGATGCGAAGCGCCCGCCTGGCCTCGACCTTCTCGATGTAGATCGCCTCGCCGCCGTCGAGGACGGCCAGGTGCCCGGTCTCGCCGCTCTCGTGGACCAGCCCCTCGAGGAACGGCAGCGCCTCGTCCCAGAGGTTCATCTGCTGCAGGACGAGCCCGCCGAGCTCGAAGATGCGAAGGCCGAGCCGGTAGCGCGAGCTCCGCGGGTTCCGCTCGACCAGCCCCCCGGCCTCGAGGTTGACGAGGAAGCGATGGACCGTCGACTTGTGCAGGCCCAGCTGCGCCGCGATCTCGGTCACGCCGAGCTCGGGCTGCTCCGCGCTGAAGGCGTTCAGGATCGCGACCGCCCGCTCGATGGACTGGATCCGGTAGCGCCCGCTGCCCTTTGCCGGCGCCGTGCTGGTCGCCATTGGTTCGCCCGCCTGTCTCGGATGATGAGGTACCGTCTTAGTTCCGACGGTAACAAACCTAATAGCTACCAGTCCGTCTCAAGTTCTGACAAGACGGCGCCCCACATGGTGAACGCCGGTCCCGTGATGTGAGACCGGATCCTCGCTCCGAGCGGTCCGAGGCCATCGGCCCCCCGATAGGATGGCGCCCTGCCGCCCAGCGGCGACCACCGGCGGACATCCAAGGGGCGCGACGTGGAGTTCGAGGACATCCTCTACGAGGTTGGCGACGGGCGGGCGACGATCACCATCAACCGCCCCGACCGGCTGAACGCCTTCCGCCGCCAGACGGTGCGCGAGCTGGCCGAGGCCTTCGAGGCGGCCGCCGACGACGAGGCGGTGGGCGTGATCGTGTTCACCGGCGCCGGCGAGCGCGCCTTCTGCGTCGGCGGCGACGTGCGCGACCCGACCACGACCGCGGCCGAGAAGCGCAACCTCCACCACCTCCACGACCGCCTGGGCCTGGCCATCCGCAACAACGGCAAGCCCATCATCGTGCGCGTGCGCGGCTACTGCATCGGCGGCGGCAACGAGCTCAACGTGCTGTGCGATATGACGATCTCGGGCGAGTCCGGCGTGTTCGGCCAGGCCGGCCCCCGGATCGGCTCGGCGCCGCTGTGGTGGGGCTGCCAGCTCATGCCGGCGATCGTCGGCGAGAAGAAGGCGCGGGAGATCCTCTTCCTCACCCGCCAGTACAGCGCCCAGGAGGCGCTCGCGATGGGCCTCGTGAACAAGGTGGTCCCGGACGAGGCGCTCGACGCCGAGGTGGACGTCTGGTGCACCGAGATCCTCCGACGCTCCCCCCAGGGCCTGCGCCTGGCGAAGATCGCCCTGAACGCCGCCTCGGACCAGCTCTACTCCGCCGTCCAGCACGGCCTCGAGCTCGTGGCGCTCAACCACGTCTACGGCCCCGAGCCGCAGGAGGGGATCAGCGCCTTCCAGGAGAAGCGCCGGCCCGACTGGAGCCGCTTCCGCCTCGGCCAGGGCCCCCCGCCCGAGTGAGCTCGCTCGCCCCCCCAGACCTCACGGCGCTCAGGCCGCGCCTCAGGGAGGCGGTCGAGCGCGCGCTGGACGGCGGGCGGCTCAGGCGCGCGGAGGCGCTCGCGCTCGCCGAGGCGCGGGGCGCCGAGCACGCCGCGCTCTGGGCGGCGGCGGCCGCCCTCCGCGAGCAGGGGCACGACACCGTCGTGACCTACTCGCGCAAGGTCTTCATCCCGCTCACCAACCTCTGCCGCGACGTCTGCAGCTACTGCACGTTCGCGCGTGAGCCCGACGACCCCCGCGCCCACACGATGAGCCCGGACGAGGTCATGGCCGTCGCCGAGGCCGGGCGGCGGCTCGGCTGCAAGGAGGCGCTCTTCTGCCTGGGCGACCGCCCGGAGGTGCGCTGGCCGCGATACCGCGAGACGCTGCGGCGCTTCGGCCACGAGAGCACCCACGGCTACCTCGTCGCCATGTGCCGGCGGGTGCTTGAGGAGACCGGCCTCTTCCCCCACCCCAACGCCGGCGTCCTCTCGCGTCGGGAGCTCGCCGAGCTCAGGGAGGTCGCCCCGAGCCAGGGCATCATGCTGGAGTCGGTGGCGGAGCGGCTCTGTGGCCCGGGCGGGCCCCACGAGCACGCCCCGGACAAGCGCCCGGCCACGCGCCTCGCGATGATCCGCAAGGCCGGTGAGCTTCGCATCCCCTTCACCAGCGGGATCCTGATCGGGATCGGCGAGAACGCCGCCGAGCGCGTGGAGGCGCTGCTGGCGCTGCGCACGCTCCACGAGGAGTTCGGCCACATCCAGGAGGTCATCGTCCAGAACTTCCGGGCCAAGCCGGACACCCCGATGGGCGCGGACGGGGAGCCCGGGCTGCTCGAGCTCATGAGCGCCTGCGCGGTCGCCCGCCTCGTCCTCGGGCCGGACATGAACATCCAGGCCCCGCCGAACCTCTCCGCCGACTACGGCCCGCTGCTCCTCGCCGGGATCAACGACTGGGGCGGCATCTCCCCACTCACCCCGGACTTCATCAACCCGGAGGCGCCCTGGCCCCAGGTCGCCCGCCTCGCGGCCATCTCGCGCGAGGCCGGCTACGAGCTCTGCGAGCGGCTCACGATCTACCCGGAATACGTCCACGACCCGGCCTTCGTCGCAGACGGCCTGCGCGGGCGCCTCACGGCCGCGGCCGACCCGGCGGGCTACCCCCGGTGAGCGCGTCCGTCGTCACCGCCCTGCGCCTGGCGCCTGCGCCCGGCACGGCCCGCGAGGCCGGAGGCCTCGACGATGCCGCCGCCGGCGCGGCGCTCGCCGAGGGCCTCCTTCCGGTCGAGACCGCCCGCGCCGGCTCCGCCGCGCTCGCCTGGGTGCTCCCACCAGCCGGCGTGATGGAGCTCGTCGCCCGGGACGTCCCCGGTTGGCGCGTGACGGTCCGACACGAGGGCCCGCGCGCCGACGTCCTCGACGCGCTCGTCCGCTCCGGCTCGCCCTGGCTGCGCGCCGAACCGGAGGGGCTTGTCGAGGCCGCCGGGCTCTGCGCGCTTCCGGCCGTCGATGCGGTCCCGTCCGTGGCCGTCCCGGACCTCGAGGCCGCCCTCGCCGCCGTCGCGGGCGGCGCCTGCGACCTGGTGCTCGCGGGCGGCTGGGACGACGAGGCCCTCGGGCGCCTTCGCGAGGCCCTCGGGCCCCGGCGGCTCCTCGAGCGCGTCGCCCTCCCGCCGGGGCTCGACGTGGACCGGGCCCGCGAGGGGCTCCCCCGTCTCCAGCTCAAGGCCTACCTCGACCAGGTGGACGGGCGCGGGGCGGCCCGGCCCCGCACCGCCTGGGCGCCCGGGCGCGACCTGCCCGCGCCGGTCCCGGAGCGGCGCCTCTCGGCCGCCTGGGGCGACGGCGCCTGGCGCGACGGCACAGCGGAGACCGGCATCGCGGACCTTCAGAGCGATCTGGCGGGCATCCTCGAGCGCTCGCTCGCCGGGCGGCCCCCGGAGCGCGAGGAGCTCGTGCGCCTCTTCTCCGCCGCGGGCGAGGAGGTCGAGGCGATCGCCCTGGTGGCCGACCGGCTCCGTGAGCGCACCGTGGGCGACGTGGTCACGTACGTGATCAACCGCAACATCAACTACACCAACCAGTGCTACTTCCGCTGCGGCTTCTGCGGCTTCTCGCGCGGGCCCAAGAGCCTCAACCTGCGCGGCGCGCCCTACCTCCTCGACGCCGACGAGGTGGTCCGCCGCTCGGTGGAGGCGTGGGAGCGGGGCGCCACGGAGGTGTGCCTCCAGGGCGGCATCCACCCGGACTTCACCGGCGACTTCTACGCCGGCGTGGTCGAGGCGATCAAGCGGCGCCTGCCGGAGATGCACGTCCACGGCTTCACCCCGCTCGAGGTCTGGCAGGGTGCGCAGACGCTCGGTGTGCCCGTGCGCGACTTCCTCGCGCGCCTTCGCGACGCGGGCCTCGGCACCCTGCCCGGCACGGCCGCCGAGATCCTGGACGACCGGGTGCGCCGCCACCTCTGCCCGGACAAGATCCGCACGGCCGAGTGGGCCGAGGTCATGATCACCGCCCACGAGCTCGGCCTGCGGGCCACCTCCACGATCATGTTCGGCCACATCGACGGGCCGCGCTCCTGGTCGAACCACCTCGAGGTGCTCCGGCAGATCCAGCGGCGCACCGGCGGCTTCACCGAGTTCGTGCCGCTGCCCTTCGTCCACATGGGCGCGCCGATCTACCTGCAGGGCCGCGCGCGCCCCGGTCCGACCTGGGACGAGGTCGTGCTCGTGCACGCCGTGGCGAGGATCGCGCTCGACGGGCTCATCCCGAACATCCAGGCCTCCTGGGTCAAACTCGGCCTCGAGGGCGGCGCGCGCCTGCTCGCGGCCGGCTGCAACGATCTCGGCGGCACGCTCATGGACGAGAACATCTCGCGCGCGAGCGGCGCCGCGCACGGCCAGCTCGCCACCCCCGAGGAGCTCGAGGCCGCGATCTACGGCGCCGGGCGGATCCCGGCTCGGCGCACGACGACCTACGAGATCGTCCCGGGCGGCCTGGCGAGCGCCGCCTAGCCCTCGGGCGACTCCACCTCCAGGGCCTCGTCGGCGACCTCCATCGCGTCCTTGCGCTCGGCGAGGGCGTCCAGCATCTCCTCGATGCGCGCGAACTTGCGCCGGGCGCGGCCGGTCTCGGCTCCGCGCGCGCGCTCGAGCTCGTCGATGATCTGCCAGTCCTCGTAGGTCACGTAGTCCGGCTTGCGCCGGCCGAGGAGCTCGACGACCGCAGCGGGCTCCGGACGGTAGGGGTCGCGCAGATGCCCCTCGGCCAGGTCCGCCAGCAGGGCCTCGACGGTCTCCTGGGCGTCCGGCTTGTTGGTGCCGATGATCCCCCGGGGCCCGCGCTTGATCCAGCCGACCACGTACTCGCCGGGTATCGGCGACCCCTCGGGGCCGTCGAGCATGCGCCCGCCGGCGTTGGGGATCACCCCGCGGCCCTCGTCGAAGGGGACGCCGGGGAGCGCCACTCCGCGGTAGCCGATCGCCCGCAGCACCAGATCGGCCGGGATCGTCTCGTAGCGCCCGCTCGGGCGGGCGCGCAGGCGCCCCCCGGAGCCCTCGTAGAGCTCGTTCTCCGCCACCACCAGCCGCTCTACGCGCTCGGTCCCGAGGATCTCGACCGGCGAGGCGAGGAAGCGCAGGTGGATCTCCCGTGCGGCCTCCATGCGCGGCCGCGCGGCCAGCTCTCGGAGGAGCTCGAGCGTGCGCGGGTCGCCCTCCCCCACGCCCGCCGGGCCGTCGGCCAGGGCCCCGGCCTCGACGACCACGTCCGTCTCCGGCACCGACGCCAGGCCCTTGAGCTCCTTGGCCGTGAACGCGGCCTGCGCCGGCCCGCGCCGGCCCAGCACGGTGATCGTCCGCACACGGCTCGCGCGCAGCGCCTCCAGGGCCTCGTCGGCGATGTCCGTCTCCGCGAGCAGCTCCGGCGGCGAGGCGAGGATGCGGGCGATGTCGATCGCCACGTTGCCGTTGCCGACGATCACCACGTGCGCGCCGGAGAGGTCGAAGCGCACGTCGTGGAAGTCCGGGTGGGCGTTGTACCAGCCGACGAACTCGGTCGCCGGGTGCGAGCCCGGAAGCTCCTCGCCCGGGATCCCCATGCGCCGGTCCGTGCGCGCCCCGGTCGCGTAGATCGCCGCGTGGTAGTGGTCGGCGAGATCGGCGTCGGTCATGTCGCGGCCGAACTCCACGTTCCCGAAGAAGCGGAAGTGCGAGTGCGTCGCGATGCGGTCGTAGACCCGGGTCACGGACTTGATCTTCTGGTGGTCCGGCGCCACCCCGCCGCGCACGAGGCCGAAGGGCGTCGGCAGGCGGTCGTACATGTCGATGAGCGCGATCAGGTCGTCGCGCTCCTGCAGGTGCTCGGCCGCGTAGAACCCGGACGGCCCCGCCCCCACGATCGCGACCCGGAGCGGGCGCTCCTCGCTTCCCACCCTCGTCACGCTCCCACCATCTGGCCGCCCTCGCGGAAGAGGTCGTGCGCGGGGTCGCGCAGGAGCTCCCCCACGCTGCCCGGGCCCGGCTGCGTGGGCACCCCGCATGCCAGCACCGCGGGCAGGCCGGCATCCTTGCCCATCAGCATGCCCGCCGCGCCGGCGAGCTCGTCCGCGAGCGCCTGCTCGGTCGCGACCAGCGTGCGCCCGCTCCGGTCCACCCCGCCGCGGTGGTCGACGAGCGGCCGGAAGCCGGCCACCCCGATCGCCACGTTGACCAGCCCGCGCCGGAACGCCCGCCCGTGGGTGTCGCTCACGACGAGGCCCACGCGCCCGCCGACCCGCCGGGCGAGCGCCGCCTGGAGGCGCCGCGCCGAGGCGTCGGCATCGCGCGGCAACAGGATCACCGTGCCCTCCGGCGCGTTCGAGGCGTCCACGCCGGCGTTGGCGCACACGAACCCCTGGCGGGTCTCGCAGACGATCGTCCCACCACGGCGGCGCAGCACCCGCCGGGTCTCCCCGAGGATCACCTCGACCAGGCGCGGGTCCTTGCCGGTCTCGACCGCGAGCGCCCGCGCGGCCGGTCCCGGAACGACCTCGGTCAGCCGCACGATGCGCCCCTCGGCCTTGCTCACCACCTTATGCGCGACCACGAGCACGTCGCCCGGACGGGCGCCGGCGGCGGCGGCTGCCTCACCGAGCATCCCGCCGAGGTCGTCCCCCGGGACCACCTCGGGCAGTCCCTCGAGCGCGAGGAGCCTCAGCGCG
>Ga0307471_100001417_pt1 | contig 13078 bp, 14 predicted proteins | sample atmos_gasesAM3C__2_FD_204566 | JGI IMG/M metagenome (GOLD analysis project Ga0307471, IMG submission 204566) | Hardwood forest soil microbial communities from Morgan-Monroe State Forest, Indiana, United States - atmos_gasesAM3C_515 | ecosystem: Environmental > Terrestrial > Soil > Temperate... | reverse complement strand
CAGTGGGCGGTGGAGGAGGCGGTGGCATCCGGGATCGACGAGGTCATCCTCGTCCTCGCCGAGGGCAAGGACGCCGTCGCGGATCACCTACGCCCAGACCCGGAGCTCGAGCGCATCCTCGCCGGCCGGGGCAAGCAGCGCGAGCTCGAGGCGGTGCGCAGGGCGTCCAACCTGGCCACGATCACCGTGGTGCGCCAGCCGGAACCGAGAGGCCTCGGGGACGCGGTCCGCTGCGCGGAGCCGGCGATCTCCGGTGACTGGTTCGTCTGCATGCTGCCCGACGACCTCTCGGTGGCACGGCCACCGGTCATGCAGCAGCTGGTGGATGCGCACCGCGATCTGGGCACGACGATTCTTGCCCTGGCGCGCAAACCCGGAGAGATTTCGCGTTACGGTTGTGCGGATGTCGCAGAGACACGCGGCCGGCTGCATCGCATTCGCGGCCTCGTCGAGAAGCCGAGGCCCGAAGAGGCGAAGAGCGACCTCGCGCTGATGGGACGCTACGTGCTGCCCGCTGCGATCTTCCCGGCTTTGCGCGAGACCAAGCCCGGCGCGATCGGGGAGATTCAGCTCACCGATGCCCTGGTCGCAATGCTCAACGACCGGGAGATCTGGGGTCTCGAGTTCGCCGGCGAGCTCGCCGACGTGGGCACGCCGGCCGGCTGGCTGGCCACGAACGTCCGGCTGGGCCGCGACGACCCGGAATTCGGCGAGGCGGTGCGCTCAGCACTTGCGATGTCCCCCGTATGAACCTGCTGCGCCGCGAGTGGGGGGCCGTGACCTTCGTTGTGACCGTGCTCATCGGCGCCATCGCGGTGGCGATCTCACTGGTCGTCGCTGGCGCCCATGCGCCGCCCGCTGCGTCGCTGCCCAGCTGTCCGACGTACACGCCCTATCCGTCGCTGAGCTCGCCGACCCCGACGGTGAGCCCGACGCCGCTGCCCTCACCAACGCCGTTCAATGCGGCGCTCGCGAACTGTCCCACACCGCCGCCCCCGCCGACGTCGCCGCCCACGGCGACCCCGAAGCCGGGTACCACCTCGACCCCAGCCCCGACCCAGGTGGTGCCGACGCCGATCGCGACGCCGCTGCCCTGACGGCGCGGGCTCAGAAGCCGAACAGCAGCACGTCGCCGTTGACCGGCGAGATCGACGTGCGCCGCATGGCGAGATCGACGACCGGTGGCCGTCCGGTGTCGAGCACGACCGCGATCTGCTCGGCGAGGCGCAGCCCCCCGATGCGGACACAGTCACGCAGGAACGTGAAGGCGAGCGGGCGCACGAGGTTCCAGATGTAGCCGCGGCTCCACGGCTGCGCGTCCGCATCGAACATCGGCGATTCGACGCCACCGATGCTGCGGTCGCGGAACGCCATGACGCACACCTCCTCGGTGAGCTGCACCGGCGCGGTCCACGTGTACTGGTCGTCCTCGCCTGACATCGCTATCAGACGGTCCTTCTCGGCGAAGAGCGCGAGCCGCTCGATGAGGACGCGCATGGGTCGCGCCGGGCCCTCGACGATGACCGGGATGTCGCGCAGCCGCTCGCTGTGCTCCTGCGCGGGGTATCGCGCGCTGAAGCCCAGGTCGTCGATGCCGCTGAACGGCGCCGGTACCTTGATGACGAGCTCATCCATTGCAGGCCTCTCCGAAATCGAATCTACCACAGTGCTTTCCGGCGCGAGGAAACGCGTCGCCCTGTTGCTACACTCGCGCGACGATGGCGGCGCTTGACGATGTACGAGTTCTCGATCTGTCGCGCCTGCTTCCCGGTTCGTTCTGTTCCCTGGTTTTGGCCGACCTCGGCGCTGACGTCATCAAGGTGGAGGACGCAGACGGCGGAGACTATCTCCGCTGGATGCCACCGCTCGTCGGGGAGTATTCGGCCATGTTCTATCAGCTGAATCGCAACAAGCGATCGGTGGTGCTGAACCTGAAAACGCCCGCGGGTCGCGATGCCTTCCTGCGCATGGCCGAGACCGCCGACGTGGTGCTCGAGAGCTTTCGCCCCGGCGTGCTGGACCGCCTCGGCGTCGGCTACGCGATGCTGCGCGAACGCAACCGCCGCGTCGTGCTCTGCAGCATCACAGGTTATGGACAGGATGGACCATATCGCGACCGCGCCGGGCACGACCTCAACTACGCGGCGCTGGCCGGTGTGCTGAGCATCACCGGATGCGCGTCGGGGGAGCTGGCCATCCCGGGCGTGCAGGCGGGCGACCTCGGCGCGGGAGGCCTCGACGCGGCCATCGCCATCCTCGCCGCGCTGCACGAGTGCCGCCGCACCGGTGAAGGACAGCACTGCGATGTGGCGATGCTCGACGGGCTGGTGAGCTGGATGGGTCCGACGGCAGCTGCGATTTACTTCGCGGACGGCGACGTGCCCGGCACCGGAACGCTGCCGCTCAACGGGCGCCATCCGTGCTACCGCATCTATCGCTGCGCCGACGGGCACATGAGCGTCGGCGCTCTGGAACCGAAGTTCTGGCGTGCGTTCACCGACGCGATCGGTTTGCCAGACCTCGCGGACGCCGGGTTGGCAGATGGTCCTGAAGCGGAGCGCGTGGCCGCTGCGGTCGAGGCGCGCCTGATGACGCGCACGCGCGCACAATGGGCTGTCGAACTCGAAGGTCGCGACGTGTGCTGTGAGCCGGTCCTGTCGGTGGATGAGGTGTTTGCCAATCCGCAGGTCGAGCATCGCCGGCTGCGCGTCGCGCCTGGGCTCGGCGGACCGGTCGCGCAATGCGCAGCACCGATCCGGTTCGTCGGCGAGACCAGCGACGTGCGCCGCGCGGCGCCGGGCTACGGCGAGCACACACGCGAGGTGCTCGAGGAGATCGGCTACGACGCCGGCTCGTTCGCGACGATGGTGACCGACGGCGTCACCGTGACACCACGGTGACGGCGCAGCCGGAACCCGTCGCGCCGCGCTCGCGCCGCGCGCCGCGCAGCAAGCGCAGCCTGCGCACGCGCGAGCGCATCATCGCCGCGGCCACCGAGGTGTTCGCACGCTCCGGCTTTCACGGTGCGCGTGTCGCCGACATCGCAGAGCAGGCCGGCATCGCGTACGGGCTCGTCTACCACTACTTCGACAACAAGGACGACATCCTCGGCGCGATCTTCTCCGAGCGCTGGTCGCAGTACGTGGCGTATCTCACCGAAGTCGGCAAGATGCCGGTGAGCTTTGGCGAGCGCATGCGGCGCCTCGTGCACTTCTGGGTGGAGATCTACCGCCGCGAGCCCGACATGATGACGATCATGATCAACGAGGTCAGCCGCTCCTACGAGTTCCTCGAGTCACACGACATCGCGACGGTGCTCGTTGCCTTCGATGCCATCGAGGCGATCGTGCGCGAGGCTCGCGAGAACGGTGAGGTGCCGGCGGACATGGACACGCAGCTCGCGACGTACGTTGTGTTCGGTGCGGCCGAGATGGTGTTGACCGGCTACGTCATGGGCACGCTGCAGCGCAACGACCCCAGCTCGTTCGCACGTGACGAGGAGCAGCTGCTGACGATGCTGCTGCACGGACTCTCCGTCAGGCCGCACCTCGAGCCGGATCGCTGACCACCCGATCCCACCAGCGCGCCACCTCATCCGCGGTGGCCTCCTCCGACCCGCTGTTGTCGATGACCCATGTGGCCCGCGCCCGCTTGTCGTCGATGGGGAGCTGCGCCGACAGGCGCTGCCGCGCGGCCGGTTCGTCGAGGCCGTTGCGCTCGGCGAGGCGCGCGATCTGCACGGCGACGGGTGCGTAGACCAGCAGCGTTCCCTCGAATTGGCTCTGGCGGTTTCCTTCGAACAACAGCGGGACGTCGACCACGACCAGCTGCGCCTCGCCGGCGAGCGCAGCTGCGACTCGCTCGGCGACCATCGCGGAGATGCGCGGATGCGTGATCGCCTCGAGGTCGCGGCGCGCCGCGGCGTCCGCGAACACGATTGCGCCGAGGCGCTCGCGGTCGAGCGTGCCGTCGGGACGCAGCACCTCGCGCCCGAAGCGCTGGACGATGTCTGCGAGCGCCGGCTGGCCGGGCGCCTCAGCGAGGTGGGCGAGCTCGTCGGCGTCGACGATCGCGGCTCCCCTGGCTGCGAGCAGGCGCGCCACCGTGGTCTTTCCGGTCGCGATTCCGCCGGTCAGGCCGATCAGTCGCATCGAACCGACGGTACTGCAAACATCGGAGGGCCGCCGAAGGCTTGATACAGTGGAGGCAATGCTTCGTATCTGGACAGCGCTTGCCCTGACGTTGGGCGTGGTCGCCACAGCGTGCGGGGGCGCTGACGCGAACTCGGGCAACAACCTGCCGGTCATCCAGTTCGTCGGCAACTCCGCCTGCCCCACGCAGGGGGCGACGCCGTACAACACAAATAACAACGGACAACCTGTGCCGCCCGCGGTGAACAGCTTTCCGTCTGTGGGACAGGTGGTCAACGAGATGCCGCACACGCACGTGTCGCCGCCCACGCAGATCACGTACAACCACAACCCGCCGACGAGCGGCTGCCACTACAACCTCGGCTACGGTGTCGCCCCGATTCAAGCCGGGGCGTACAACCAGGTCATCCAGACGGAGTACTGGGTCCACAACCTCGAGCACGGCTACGTCGCGGTTCTCTACAACTGCCCGAGCGGCTGTGCGCCGCAGTTCGCGCAGCTACGCCAGTGGTATCACACGCTTCCGCCGGACCCGGGCGGGCAGGTCGCGTACGCGAAGGTGATCATCATTCCATATCCGTCGATGAACGTCCCGTTCGCCGCGGTGTACTGGGATTGGTACGACCCGATCCCCGTGTTCAGCGTCGCCGAGGTGCAGCGCTTTTACGCAAACCATGTCGGCCACGCCCCGGAGGCGGCGGGACCCTAGTCGGAATCGCGCATCAGCGCGGGCAGGAGCTGCCCGCAGCCCAGGCGGCGTTTCCGCGCAGGTAGAGGAGTTTTCCGGACGGGTCGCTGAGCACCCGGGTCCAGCCCGGCGTCGCATCCAGTTGCGCGGTGAGCGCGCCACGCTGGTAGAGGACTGCGGTGGTGTTGCTCTGCGCGAGCAACTGCAACGCCGACGGCGTCGTTCTCGCGTCGGCCGCGATGCGCATGTAGTCCATGAACACCGGCAGCCCGAGCGAGATCGATTCGCCGTACTCGTACATCAGCGCGTGTGGGTACAGCCGGCCGACAGCGTACCCGGCACTGCCGTACTCGGCGAAGACCCGCTGCGGCACCGGTGACCGCGCCAGCACATTGCTCGCACACGCCGGGTAGGCAGCGGCCACGGCCTGCGGCGATGCTTCGACTTTCAGGCGCGCGACGCTGACCCCCGCGGCCACGGCGCCGATGGCGACGATCGCGGCGCCGACCGTGACACCGATCGGCGTCACTCGCCATCGCCGTACTCGGCGGTTCCGTGCCCCGTGCGTGCGTCTCGCCTCAACCGCGCGTCCCACGTCCGCAGCCATGCCGATCCATGCAGGGGTCAGCACCGCGACGCAGATCGCCGTGTCGCGCACCGCGGTGAGCACCAATGCCGTGGCGGCGGCGGCGAGCAGGCCGTCGCGGAGGTCGAGTCGGCCGCCCAGCGCCGGAAGCGCGGCAAAGCTCACCAGGAGCGCGAGCAGCGCCCACAAACCGGGGTCGTGGAAGTTCGGCGTCTGCCACTCGACGATCGGCTTCTGGCTCTCAGTCGCGCTCACGGTGATGGCGAATCGATACAGGTATGGGCCCGCCGGATTGAGACACGCGGCAAGCGCCGCGGCACCCGTCGCCAGGGCCAAACGGCGCACGCGTTCCACCGGCGCCGCATCCTGGTTGAGCCAGCGCTTGATCGACTCGGCGAGCACGATCAGCGCGAGAAACGACAGCCCGACGATGAAGCCGGCATGGAGATTCGCCCACAAGAGGAACACCGCGGGCAGCAGCCAGACGCGACGGCCGCCCCGCCGCAGGTACGAGTCGGCGAGCCACAGCGTCCAACCGACGAGCACGAAGGTCAGCACTTGCGGCCGTGCTCCCAGGACCGGCTCGGCCGCCTTGGCGCCGAGCGCGAGCCCCAGCACGATCGCGAGCGGCCCGGCGCCGCGAGCACGCCCGCGCAGCGCGATGGCGATCATTCCGGTCCAGCACGCGATGCCGACCGCGAGCGCGACGAGGAACAGCCCACCCGCCGCGGCCAGCAGCGCAAAGGCAGTGTCCGACAGCCATTCGTGCGCAGTCAGCGGGCTGCCCATCGCCGTGTAGGAGAAGAGGTCGCTGGTGGGCACGCGGTGGTTGTCGAGGATCCACTGGCCCAACCGAATGTGCCACCACACGTCCGGGTCGGTGAGGGCGTCGAAGCCGACGGACGCCACCACAAGCACCGCCGCGGCAAGCAGCGCGCGGCGTGGGTTGCAGAGAAATGCCGCGACCGCCGCCGGCCTGGGGCGGCGCGCGGTCTGGCACGCCAGCTCCGGTGTGAGAACCGCCGTCATGCGCCGCGGAGCGTACGTGCGTTCCAAACGCCGTGACGGCCCCGCGGCCAGCTGGCGACAGCTTCGTATACTCGCTGCGATGGCACGCAACGCTCAGCGTCGCGCCCGGGCACCGGCGCGGCCGGCGCGCGTCGCCAGCGGTGCCTCTCGTGCCCAGGCGGCCGCTCAGGGCAACGTCCGCACCATCGCGTGGCGGCAGTGCTTCGCGGGGCTGGTGGTCGGTGAGGCGCTGCTGCTGCTGTTCAGCAACCTGGGTTTGCTCGTCGCCAACGCGGCGTTTGGGGCGTCAGGAGGTCAGCACGCCGACGGCGGCATCGTGGGCGTGTCCACGCTGATTGCAGTCATTGCGGGTGCCTTTCTCGCCGCCAAGCTCGCCGGACACCACGGCCTCTACCAGGGCATCGTTGTGGGCTGCGGCTTCATCGTCTGGGGCGCGATCTTTCAGTTCCTGCAGGAGGCGAGCGTCGTCGCCAGCAGCATCAGCGCGGGCGGGCACACGCTGGTCGACCTGGGGCCGATGGACATGGGCAGCCTGATCAGCGGGGATCTGCTCGCGCTCTTCGGCGGCACAGTCGGCGGACTGCTCTCGGGGAAGCGGTAGCCGCGCCGGCTCACGCCTCGAGGTGAAGGAGGGTTAGCGGGGGATGGCTTCTGCGGCGGACTGGCCCGCGGCCTGCGCTTCGCGGGCGTACGTCTGGCCCACCAGGTCGATGCGTCCGAGCGAGCGCGCGAACTCCAGACAGGCGGATCGCGTAAAGCGGAGGTGTTTCCCGGGCGTGTGCCAGGCTTGCAAATGGCCCTGTGCGACTGCCCGCCGGAGTGTCGAACGCGAGACACCACACAACGCCGCCGCTTCACCCGTTGTCAAGATGTCCTCGTCGCTAGGGGCCATCTCCGCTTCCTCCAACACGGCCACGCTCGGATCGCGGGAGGTCCCGCGGCGTCGTGGGGATGTTATACACCGCTTTGGCGCGCTTGTGTCGTTCGACGATCGATCGCCGGGCCTCGCTGCAAAGCATGCCTCCGTATACTCGGTAGAGAAGTCCGGCGCCCAACCGTCGGGCACCGCGGGAGTCTGACATGACCCACGACGTCCAGGGAATGGCCCGGCGTCTCTTGGACTGCGTCGGCACCGTCATCGTCGGGAAGGAGGCCGAGGTCGAGCTCTGTGTCATCGCCCTGCTCTGCCGCGGCCATCTCCTGATCGAGGACGTCCCGGGCACGGGCAAGACGATGCTCGCCAAGGCACTCGCGCGTGCCAGTGGGTGCACGTTCGAGCGGGTGCAGTTCACTCCGGATCTCCTCCCAGGTGACGTGACCGGCGTGAGTGTATATAACCCCAACGCACGGACATTCGAATTCCGCCGCGGGCCGATCTTCACGCAGGTGCTGCTCGCCGACGAGATCAACCGGGCGACGCCGAAAACCCAGTCGGCCTTGCTGGAGGCGATGGAGGAGGGGCAGGTCACGGTCGACGGCACCACGCACGGCCTGCCTATGCCGTTCATCGTCATCGCCACCCAGAACCCGATCGAGCTCGGGGGCACGTTCCCGCTCCCCGAGGCCCAGGTGGATCGCTTCCTGCTTCGGGTCAGCCTCGGCTATCTCCCGGGCAACGAGGAGGTGGCGATGCTGGACCGGTTCCAGTCGGCGAGCCCGCTCGTCGACCTGCAGCCGGTGACGTCCGCGGACGAGATCGCCGCCGCTCAGACGCAGACATCAAACGTGTACTGCGACGCCAGCCTCAAGGACTACTGCGTGCGGGTCGTGCACCGCACGCGTGATCACCCCGACGTGGCGCTCGGCGCGTCGCCGCGGGCGAGCCTGGGACTGCTGCACGCGGGCCAGGCCCGCGCCGCCATCGCGGGCCGAGACTACGTGCTGCCGGACGACATCAAGGACATCGCGCCCCACGTGCTCACGCACCGCGTCGTGCTGCGTCCCAATGCGGAGCTGCGCGGGCTGTCGGCGGCGGACGTGGTCGACCAGGTGCTCGACACCGAAGCGGTGCCGATGGCGGGTCGCCGGCTGGCGTAAGCTGACTCTGATCACATGACCGCGCGAGTCCCACTGATCGCGTGCGTCGCGGTGCTCGCCTTTTTCGCAGGAATCACCGCGGTGCGCCTCGCGTATGCGCTCGCCTATGCCCTGGTGCTCGTCCTCATCGTGGCGTTCATGTGGTCCCGAGCCCTGGCAAAACGCGTCCGGGTCACTCGCGAGTCTCCGAAGGGCTCGTACATGATGGGCGAGCCCTTCGTCGAGTCCTTCACCGCCGAGAACGGCAGCGGCATGCGCCTCCCCTACTGTGAGGTGTACGACCGCAGCGAGCTCGCCGGCTACGCGCCGGGGCGGGCGTTCTCCCTGCCCGCCGGGGGCAGCGTGACCTGGACCGCGCGCGGCATCTTCACCCGTCGTGGCCGGCACCGCTTCGGGCCGCTCGAGGCGCGCCTCGGCGATCCGTTCGGCCTGTTCCCGCGCCGCATTCGTGCGGCGCCCGAAAGTGAGGTGCTCGTCTATCCGGCGATCCATCCACTGGAGGAGGTGACCCCGCTCTGGTCGGGCTCCGGCGTGGCCGACCTCCGCCGCGGCCGGCCCATCGACGTCGCTCCCGACGTCTCGTCCATCCGCGACTACGACCCGCACGACGGGTTGAGCCGGATCCACTGGGCTTCCACCGCGCGTACCGGCAAGTTGATGAGCCGCGTGTACGACACGCGGCAGAGCGCGGACCTCCTGGTCGTGCTCGACCTTCAGCGCGGCGTGCACGTGGGTCGGGGGCCGGAGTCCACGCTGGAGTACGCCGTTTCGCTCGCCGCATCGGTGTGCCACGACGCGATCAGGCGCGGGCAGGCAGTGGGGCTCGTCACCAACGACCACGAGGGCAGCGGCTTCGGCGCCGGTCGCGGCGAGACCCAGCGCCTGCGCATCCTCGATTTTCTCGCTCTGGCGAGCGACGACGGCCGTGTGCCGCTCGCCGACGCCATCCGCCGCCACGGGGAGGGCTGGCGCGGGCGCGGCGGAATGGTGGTGATCACGGCGAGCCGCGATCAGGCGTGGGTCGAGGCGCTCGTCGACAGCGGCTCGCGCGGCCAGCGCCATCTCTGCATCTTTGTGGAGCCGACCTCGTTCGGCGCCACCGGTGCGGCGTTGCGGGTGCCGGCTGCGTGGCGATTGGTCGTCGACTGGTGGCTGGTGCGGCGCGGCGACGTCCTCGCCGCCGCGGACCGGCCGCGCGCCGTGGTCAGCTGACCGCGAGCCGGACGATGGTCGCGGTCCAGCGGACCCACTGGCCGGCGGTCAACTCGCCCGCGCAGTCGACGTCAGTCGGGGCGGTGCTGTGCGCGATCACCATCGCCGCGGCCACGTGGGCGGTGCTCGCCGCAGGCTGGGTCGACGGCGCCGGCGGCGCGCTCGTCGTCGCGGTGGCCGCGGTGGCCGAGGCATCGGTGCTCGCATACGCACGGGTGCCGCGCGGGGTGGCGGTCGCGCTCGTCCCGGTGCTGGCCCTGGCGGTGATCATCCCCGCAACGATCAGCGCGATGCCGGTGGACGGCGACCCGAGCGCGGGCCACCTGATCGGCCGCTACCTCGGCGCGGTCATGAGCGGGCTCTCATCCACCAGCGACTGGCAGTTCACGGTCGGGCTGTGCGGGGTGCTGTGGCTGTGCGGCTACTGGATGGCGTGGCTGGCGCTGCGCGAGCACCGCGGCGTGCTGGCCGTACTCCCGGTCTACATTGTTCTTGCCACCAATGTCCTGAACGCGAAGTCGGCGAGCAACGTCGCCCTGCCGGAGGCGCTGGCCATCGCGGCGTCATTGCTCGTGATCGCCAACGCGCACCTCGACGGGCTGCAGCGGCGCTGGGCGAGCCAGCGTATCTCGTCGCTGCCCGGCATCCGTTCGCGCATGGTCCTCAGCGCTGCGGTCCTCGGCGCCGGCGTCGTGATCCTCGGGCTGCTCATCCCGCCGGCGACGACGACGGACATCTCGGGGCGCTTCTTCGCCGGGGCCGGTGGCAGCGGCGGCGCCGGCCGCGCCGTGGCGATCACGCCGAACTCCCCCGCGACCATCGCGTTCAACGGCAACACCGAGCCCGGCGGTCCGCTGGTCAGCCAGCCGCATCCGGTCTTGACGTATGCGGTCGACACCGACGCGCCTGTCTATCTCAGCCTTATCAACGACACCGTGTTCTCCGAAGGCAACTGGTATCCGGAGCACAGCGGCACGCAGTACAGCGACGGCTACGCGTACGAGGGGGTCTCGTTCGCCGCGGGCGCTCTGCCCCGCGATCACCTCCGCGTCGACGGGGCAGTGCCCATCGTCGCGCGTGTGGTCAACGCCGAGGTGACCTTGCAACCGCACGCGACCGGCGGCGTCGACCAGGCGCCGTTCGCCGGCGAGCCCGCGTCGAGCAGCGAGGCCGGCATCGCGTTCGGCAGTGTGGATCAGAGTGTGGGGAGCGCGCTGTTCACCGTCGACGCGGTGCAGCTCGACGCCGGCATCGGCCCCAACACCACCATCGACACCAGCGCCTGGATCAACACCGCGACCGCCGACCAGCTGCGTGCCGCGGGGACCCGCTACCCGCCGTTCACCAGCCGATACACGCCGCTGCCGGACGACTTCACGCACGGAGCGGCCACGATCACCGCGCTGGCGCAGCAGTGGAGCGCCGGAACGTCCAACCCGTACGACGCGGCCACCGCGATCGAAAGCCACCTGCGTGACCCGCGCACCTTCACATACACGCTGACGCCGCCGATCCCGCCGACCAACGAGTGGCCGGTCGTGTACTTCCTGACCTCGAGCCATCACGGCTACTGCCAGTACTTCGCCTCCGCGATGGGCGCGATGATGCGCAGTCTCGGCATTCCGACGCGGCTGGTCAACGGGTACGGCCCGGGCACGACGCTGGCGATCGGCAACCGCCACGGCCAGCGCGAACACCAAGTGACGACGAGCGACGCGCACACCTGGGTCGAGGCGTATTTCCCGACCTACGGTTGGGTTCCGTTCGAACCGACGCCGCCGTCGAACGACGGCAACTACGTGCCGTTCGGGCGTGGTGCGGCCGCGGTCACCACTGGCCCGACCACTCCACCACCGCCCGCGGTGAGCAGGCCGGGGTTCTCGGTGGACCCGACCCAGAACACGCCCGCGCCGCCCACGCCCGCGCCGAAGCACGCGGTGTGGGCGCCGTCGCCACTGCTGGTGCTGATGATCATCGCCGGCGTCATCGTCGCCGGCGCACTCGGCACGTTGCTCTGGCTGCTGGCGCCGCGCTCGCTGCGCGGGACGTGGCGACGGCTCGAAGTCGTCGGCCTGGCACTGGGATTGCGTAAACGCGCGTCGGAGACACACCGTGCTTATGCAGCGCGGCTCGCTGCGGCGGTGGCACGGGGATCGCGCGCCGGCGTGCGGCCGTCGGCGCGGTCGCGTGCCGCGACCGCGATAACCGACATCGCCACGATGTCTGCGCAGACCGAGTTCGCGCGGCCGGCAACCCGTGGATTCGGGTCGCCGCGTGTCCGGCGCGAATGGGGCAGCGTGCTGCGGCTGCTGCCGATGCTCACCTGGCGCGCGATCGCGCGCCGCGAGGGTGCGTAGCCGCCTCTAGGCACTGTCCGCGAACTGTCCGCGCGGCGTTTCTAGAGTGCGCCCGGTCGCAGTTCGGGCCATACGCAGAGCGGGGTACGCACATGCTGATGCACGTCGCGAGCAGGGTCGTCAGCTGGTTCGCGTGGACGGCAAGCTGCGTGCCCGGTAACGGGGTCTCGTGTACGCCCGACCAGGCGGCGGATCACCTGTCCAAGCCGGTGCTCGACCTGATCGCGGGGCCGCTGCTGACAACGGCGCAGTTTTTGATTCCCGCAGCGGTGGCGCTGTCCGGGATTCATAAGATGATGGAGCACCGCGAGAGCGGCGCGTCGTTTCTTCTCGAACTTCTGACCAAGGGTGGCGGCGCCGTGCTCGTTTTGGCGCTGATTAAATCCATCGCCGGGGTCGCGTGATGGAGACGTTTCTTCTCGCCATCTCCCTTGTCAGGCACCGCGAGATTACTCCCGTCTTTCGCAACCGTGCTCCGGAGGCGGCGGAATTGACGAACACGCTCACGGTGCCGGACGCGGCGCGTGTCTCCCAGAACGCCGTTCAGCTGATGCGCGAGGAGGGTCTGTTCGCTCGAACGCGACCATCACCGTGATCCATCCGGGTGACGGCATGCTCATGCCGTACGTGGTCGCCACCGACTGGTGGAACCCGGTCGACTGGATCAAGGGCATTGGGAGCTTCTTCAATGGCGCTTACGACCAAGCCTCGAGCATCAAGGACGCATTGGGCAGCGTTCTCACCATCTTCTCCGAAGTCTTCAAGCTCTTCTCCGACACGGCGGGCTTCTTCAGAGATGTCGCCGGCTGGCTCGCGCACGTGCTCTTTCCGCCCGAGCTGCAGACGTGGTTCTTCGGCACCATCGGATATCCAGGTGCCGACGCCACGGCGAGATGGGATTCGACGCAGATCTTCCAGGTCTTGTATCAGTCCGTCCAGGCGCCGGCCCTGCTCATCGCCGGAACCGCGGCAGCGGGGAGGGTGCTGCGCGGCGCCCTCGATGAACGGCTGCACTGGA
>Ga0307471_100001416_pt1 | contig 13079 bp, 10 predicted proteins | sample atmos_gasesAM3C__2_FD_204566 | JGI IMG/M metagenome (GOLD analysis project Ga0307471, IMG submission 204566) | Hardwood forest soil microbial communities from Morgan-Monroe State Forest, Indiana, United States - atmos_gasesAM3C_515 | ecosystem: Environmental > Terrestrial > Soil > Temperate... | reverse complement strand
GTCCCGGAGGAGTCAGGACAACAGACGGGTGGGCGTTCATGATCAGAATCGACTTGCCTGCATCGCGCGGCTTGGGAAAGGCATACAGATCAGTGAAGTCCAAACGCGCGTCCGCGCGGGGGAACCCAAAGTTGGGACCGGAATAATGGTGTGACATAGATTATTTCTCCTCTTGTTATGCGAGTTTGCCTGTTAGATACCGCGGCATACCATTCCAGAAGCTCCAGTCGGCCGACAGCAGACCGCTTCCGCTCTCTTTCCAACAGTTATGTCGATCTTGAATTCGTACAACGCTCCCGGTTTGAACGGCTCGCTCGTTGTCGGCTCCGGCGAATCCAACCTGAAAGACGGATGCACATTGAGGATCAGTATTGATTTGTCCGGATCGCCTGGCTTGATGAATGCATAGAGATCGGTCATGTCCAATCGGGCGTCGCCGCGCGGAAATCCCAAGTTGGGGCCTGAAGCGTGGTGTGACATTTGGATTTTCTTTTTGTTAGGCTGCTAGCGACCGACTTGGCCGACGTAGTATCCCAAACGGTTTTCTACCTCGCCCGGCTTGTGAAAGCCCTGTTCCATCAACTTCTTGATCCTCTCTTGCGCGGGCGCTCGCATGATCGAGGCGAAGCAAACGTCCCACTCTGGTGCGATTTCGTAGTCCGGCGGCAAACTCGCTACGTCGGCGAAGCGCTTGGTTTCGCTGAGCGCCTGCTTGTCAAACGATGCGATGCGGTTTGCAAGCGAATCGACGAAAGTGTCGAGGTCGACATCCGGAAATGATCGATTGACATAGCCATAGAGCTCGGCCAGATCGCCCGGGATGTCGTCTGCGCCTAGCAGTACTTCCAGCGCGCGTCCTCGTCCCATCAGACGCGGCAGCCGTGCCATTGGTCCACCTCCTGGCACCACCGCAGCGCCCACTTCAAAGTGCGACAGGATCGCTTTTTCGCGGCTAGCGAAACGCATGTCGCAGGCCAGGGCGAGTTCACTTCCGACACCGGTTGCGCGCCCCCGGATTGATGCAATCGATACAACCGAAGCACGGCTCAGGCGGACGAGCATATCGGGCAGAGGCTGCAACCCTGTTGGTCCCGGTGGCAGACTGGTTGTCTCCTCAACTTTCGCAAGGAAATCGTAGTGCGTCAGGAAAAATCCGTCGATGGCACTGTCAAAGACGACAACCTTGAGTTCCTTGTCAGTTTCGATCGCGGTGATGACCTCGTTAAGCTGCGAAATCGTTTTCGGGCCGAAGATATTTAAAGGCGGATGATTAAACGTTACGCGCCAATACGTCGGCGATTGTCGCGTCAGAAAAACCTGTTTAGTTGTCGTGTTGTTGCTCATATGTAGTGGCTTCTAATCTTCTGTGATACTCATTTTGGAAGCCGGTCCGCGACTTTCGCCACGCCGGCCTGTGCGCAGACTTCATCCTTGTCTCCGCCGGGAGCCCCTCCTACACCCAGAGCACCCACGATGGCGTTCTTCGATTTGAACGCCACCGCGCCTGGAAGCGCCATAACATTGCGGACCGTTGCGAGCCGCGGCGCATACGGATTGGTTTTCAGCAATTCGAAAAACTTGCCGGACGTATCAAAGTCGAAAATCGGCCCCAGCGTGACCACCGCGAACGCCTTCTCGAAACTCGATTCGCCCGTATGGACGGTGGCTCCATCGCCGCGAAGCGCTACCTGCGGCACTCCATCCATGTCCACGACTGTTGCGCTCACCCGATATCCGTGTTCGGCGCACACACGAATAGCCTCGGTCGCCGCCTCAAGCGCAAGAGTAAGCGGCAGCGCGTAGTGATAGGTAGTTGTTTGCGACGGTTCTGCAGACGCAGGCTCAGTCAGCGCAGCGGCATCCCAAAGAAGGGCGGCACCACAAAGAAGTGCGATTGACATTGTCTTTTTCACAACTCACACCTCACATTGTGCGAGCGAGCCATTTCGCTCGCGGGTTACGGGCGGAAAGCGGGTCAGGTGGAGCTCTTTTGAGAGACGGCCTAACGGACTTGGCGCTCTAAGAATCTCTCAAAATCTTGTGCCAAGTAAAGTTACAAGTTCGTTTCAATTTATTACGCTTCACACAACTGCTACGCGAGGGATTCGAACCTTTTTGACATTCTGGTCAAATGCTCGGCAAAATCGCGCGCGATTACGCCGCCTGACATATATTTTGTCTGAGTTGTTTCCGGAGAACGCGTAGCGCGCGGCCCGCAATGTTCATGAACGAGCTAAACAGGAACAAACGGTTTCCGTGTCCGTGATCAGAGCGTCACCGATGAATTTGATACTCTTAATCGAACGTTGCGCGGCTTCCGCATTGCCGCTTCCGCAGGCATCGTTCACGAAAACCGGAATGTAACCGAGATCGGCGCTGTGGCGGATCGTCGGCTCGATTCCGATCTCGGTCGCGACGCCGACAATGATAAAGGCGTTGATGCCGCAATCTCGCAGAGCAAAATCGAGCCAGGTTCCTTCGAAGGCTGACATCGTCAATTTGTCGAATACGCCCTCAGTCGGACGTGGCGCCAACTCCGGAATAATTTGAAAGGAAGGATCGTCGCGCAGAAACCATGGTTTGACCTGTTCGGGCGAGTCGGTTCGTTGCCAGGCCATAGCCATCCGGAATTGAGACATGCCCATTAGTTCTTTTGGCAATGAAAGATGCCGCGAAAACAAGACGCGAACTCCGGCGTGGCGGGCCGCGGTTAACACCTTGAGAACTCGTAGCGTCAATTGCTCCGGGTTTTTGATCTGATTCAAAATGCCGACCTGCATGTCATAAACGAGCAGGGCGACACGCTGTGGATCACAAACCTCTTCCAGCGTTTGCGGTATGCTGAGTCCGAAGATATTTTTCATATCGATGCTGAAAACGCGTGTTAACTCTTTGCTGTATACTTGTCGATCAGAGCCTGGTAGCGCGGATCTTTACGGAGTGGATCCCAGGCTGGATCGAGCTTGAACATCGGGACGGTGAGATTGCAGGGGATTGCGAACAAATGATCGAGCAGGCGAAATGCTTCATCGAATTCTCCGGTGCAGGCATAAATCTCGGCGAGCGCGGAGGTGCACTTCGGCCCATCAAGGGCATCTTGAGATTCAGGTAACAACTCAACTGCGCGCTTGCCTTCGGCGATGGCTTCCTGCTTTTGACCCAACGCCGCAAGGATCAGGCCGTGCTGCGCGTGCCGGGCAGCGTCTCCGGGCGCTTCGCGGAGCAATTTTTCCGAGATCTCGCGCGCTTTCTCGAACTCTGCCCTCGCTTTGGTCTTATCGCCTTGAAGCAGGTGAATCAGGCCTTTCGCGAAAGCCGTCGGGTATGGGGCAGTGGTAGTAGTGAACATCGTGTCACTGCGAAATCCTTCCAGAAGTTCAAGGGCATCTGGAAACTTCCGCTCCAGCGTTAGAATCCAGGCCCGCCCCCAGGTCGTTAGTCCGCTCACATCGTTTTCAGGCGGAACAGAAGAAAATTCTTTTTCGGCCGCGCTAAGATCGCCCTTCCATAGCACCGCCATGAATCCCTTCAATCCACACGCCTCTAATGATCGCGGCGCGATAGCCACGACACGATCGAGAATCTTTTTAGCGGTCTCGAAGTTGCGCAGCGCGATGTGACTGGAGGCAAGATTGATCAGGATGTTCGCGCCTTTCGGATCGAGTGCTGCGGCTCTTTCCAAATTCGCGGTTGATTCCGCCCACTTGCCCTGTCGTCGTTGAATGGCGCCGATAGCCATATAGGCCTGTGCGTCATTCGGCAGACCCTGCCTCGCAATTTCAAATTCGGCAAGAGCGCGCTCGTAATTGCGGTCGCCATAGTAATAAGAGAAACCGAGTGCAAGATGCCCTTCGGGAAGATCCGGTTGCAATCGCAAGGCTTCATCCGCGTTGAGGCGCGCTTTTTGTCGGCGGCCTTCTGTTGGATCGAAACTGTGATAGATCCAGCTCTCCACCATTGAAAGACCGGCAAAAGCAAGGGCAAAGTTTGGATCGAGTTTGATGGCTTGTTCAAAAAGCGGCTCAGCCTTCAAAGATGCATCGCGAAACATATCCGTTCGATTGGCGTAATCGTGTGCCTGGACGAAGAGGAGATAGGCGTCCGGGTTTTGGGTTGGGCGATTATCGAGTCGCGCTTTTTCGGTTGGGGAAAGTTTTGCCTGAAGAGCGGAAGCTATTTTTTGCGCAAGATCGGTTTGGATGGCAAAGACGTCGGTCAAATCGCGATCGTAATCTTCCGCCCAAATATGTTCGTCGTTGTTCGCGTTGATCAGCTGCACGTTCACTCGTATGCGGTTGCCGGCTCGTCGGACACTGCCCTCCAGAAGGGTGGCCACGCCCAGCGCTTTGCCTATTTCGCGGGCATTACGCACGGCATCACCGCGATACGCCATGACGGACATGCGCGAGATGACTTTCAAATCACCAATCTTCGAGAGATTCGTCAGGATATCGTCCTGTATGCCATCAGCGAAATAGGTGTTCTCCTTTTCATCGCTCAGATTTTGGAAAGGCAGGACCGCTATCGACTTGTCGATCTTGCGCGCTGACGCTCGTGGCAACAGGAAGAAACCTGCTCCAGCGGAAATGATCACGCCAGACGCAATCAGCATTAGCAAATTGCGGCGTCGGTGTGATCCCGGGGTGACGCGAATTCCCTGGGGCGTGACGTCGTAAGCCCAGGCAAGAATAAGAGCGATGGGAAATCCCATGAGCAAAAGCACGACCACAAGACGCAGCGTCCAGTTTGGCAATTCCCACGCCGGAAAAACCGCCGACCCGATCTGAATGATGAATCCCGCAGCGATGATGTAAGCTGCAGCGACCCGATAGACTTTCCGCCGCTGCAACTCCTCGAAGAAGCCGCTCATAAACGGAGATGTAAATTCATCGCGCACCGCGATCATAATTCAATCGCGAGTTTTGCAAACTGAGATGAGGACCGCGCCGGTGCCTAATATTCCGCAAACGCGTCGTCAGGATAGCAGTACAACCAACGCTCCCCCGGTTGTGCGGAGGCAATGACCGGATGCCCGGTTGCGTGCGCGTGTTTAGTGGCGTGACGATTTGGCGAGCTGTCGCAGCACAGCGTGACGCCACAAGTTTGGCACGTGCGCAGATGGACCCAGGTTGCGCCAATCTTTACGCATTCTTCGCATTCGCGGCGCTGGGGTTGTCTGATTGACGCAATCGCGTCGATGTGGAGGCACGCAGACATACGCATCTACTCTCGCAGTACTTGGTGAATGGAAGCAACAGCGATTGAGCCTTCGCCGACAGCCGACGCGACTCGTTTCACATTGCCAGAACGAACGTCGCCAACCGCGAACACTCCGGGCAAACTCGTTTCGAGATGGTGCGGAGATCGAGTAAGCGGCCAATGAGCAGTCATCAGGTCGTCGCGCGACAGGTCCATGCCCGTTTTGATGAATCCCTTCGCGTCAAGCGAAAGGCAACCACCAAGCCAGGCTGTATTCGGAACAGCGCCGGTCATGACGAAGATGTGACGGATGTTGCGCGTTTCGGTTTTTCCCGTCCGTTTATCCCGCCATTGCACACACTCAAGATGCTCGCTGCCTTCGAGGGCGACAATTTCTGTGCACGTTCGCAAATTGATCGCGGGATTTTCTTCGATCCGTCGAATCAAGTAGCGCGACATGCTCGCGGCCAATCCCTCCGAGCGCACCAGCATGTGGACGCATTTGGAAGTTTGCGCGAGAAACACGGCCGCTTGGCCTGCGGAATTTCCACCGCCCACGACGATCACTTCTTCGTCGCAGCACAACTGCGATTCAACAAAAGTCGCGCCGTAGTAAACGCCCGCGCCTTCGAATTGCGCAACGTTGTCAAGCGACAACCGGCGATACAGCGCGCCGGTGGCGATGATCACGGTGCGGGCCGGCACTCGTTGACCACCGTCCATCTCGATTGCGTAGGGCTTCCGGTCACAGGCCAGACGCCTGGCGTCTTTTGCGATCATAACCTGCGCACTGAATTTTTGCGCCTGCGTGTAGGCCCGACCGGCCAGGTCCTGACCGGAAATGCCCGTGGGAAAACCGAGATAGTTCTCGATCTTAGAACTCGAGCCGGCCTGTCCTCCCGGCGAGTCTGACTCCAAGACCAGAACATCGAGTCCTTCCGATGCGCCGTACACCGCCGCGGCGAGTCCTGCGGGGCCGGCGCCAACGATGACCAAGTCGCGGATCTGCGTCTGATCGATCGCCTCATTAAAGCCGAGACAGTCGGCAATCTGTTGATTACTCGGATTCCGGAGCACCAGTTCGCCGCGGCAAATCATGACCGGTATGTCCGCGACGGCGATGTGAAAATGATCCAACAGATCCTGCACATCGGCATCACGGTCGAGGTCGAGGTATGAGTACGGATGACCATTACGTGTGAGAAACTCTTTGATCCGAAGCGTTCCGGAAGAATGACTGGAGCCGAGGAGGACAGCATCCCCAATCCCACGCGCGATTAGCTCCACCCGACGCAGGATGAAGGCGCGCATGAGAATATCGCTCAGCTCGCTGTCGGCCTGCACGAGCGCGAGCAGGCGTTCGCGTTCGACTGCGATCACTTCGCCAGATGTGCTCGCGCGTATGCGGAGGAACCCACGACGGCCCGAGAGCATGTTGACTTCGCCGGTGAATTGGCCCGGTCCACAGACGGCCACAACTTCCTCGGTTTCCCTGGCTGGCCGCACAATTTCAATGTTACCTGCGATCACAACCAAGAAGCGCGGATTCTCACCTACTTCGACAAGCACTTCGCCACGCTGGACCTTGCGTGCGTCTCCGCGCGCCGCAATGCGCGCGATCTGAGCGGATGTCAGTGTTGGAAACAGCCGGTCCAGACCTGCAGTCAGCGGTGGCGGAACTGATGGAGTCGTATCGGTCATGGCAACGTGTCGATCTTTGTCCTAGTGCACGATGTCATCATCCGCTCAACCGAACAACTGCTCCGCCACGCCGAGCAACGCTGCTTTGATAGCGAAAGAGTTGGCTCCTCAGGGGATTTCGAAAATCTCGACCTGATTGGCGATGCCGCGGAGTGAACGCTTCTCCGGGGTCGCGGCGATGCCGTTTGATTCGAGCAGCTTCGAAGCTTTGCTGTCGCTCACGACTCGCCTGGTCGCGAAGATGGAACGCGACGTCGCGAGACCTTGAACGCGCGCAGCGATGTTTACGGTCCGTCCGAAGTAATCCTGCCGATCGTTCAGCGAAACGGCCAGGCAAGGCCCCTCGTGGATGCCGATCTTAAGCAGCAAATCGCCCTTCAAATCCTTCACTGCTTCTCGCATTTTGAGCGCCGCCGCCATCGCTCGGTCTGGCGTCGGGAAGGTTGCCATCACCGCGTCGCCGATTGTCTTTACCACGGCGCCACTTTCCGCCGCCACGATTTCGTTCAAGACCTGGAAGTGAGCCCTCACCAAATCGTAGGCAACCAGATCTCCAACGCGCTCGTAGAGTTCGGTGGAGCCTCGGAGGTCGGTAAACAGGAAGGTGAGACTCGTGATCTTGAGGCGCTGATCTACGTCAAGCGTATCGGTGCGATAAATATCGCGGAATGTTTGGTTGGTCAGGAGACGTTTCGCCGTCAAGAACGGCCGACGTTTGCCGAGGAAATCGTGAAGCTTGTTGCCGGCCACCCAGATACCGGGGAACGAGGGGACATTCGATCGGTTCTCCAACGAAATCTGCAGAGGGCCTGGTCGCATCTGAATGGTCTCGGTCGGCGCGTGATTCCTGGTCACGACGAAGGCGAGCGACTGGCGTTCGCGCGTCGGCTCACCCTTCACTTCAATGAACTGCGACATGTGGACGACCGGATCGAACACGATCACAAATGCTTCGGGCAACTGCACCGACAACACCACCTTCTCGCCGGCTGGAAGCTCGATGGTGTCCAAAGTCACTTCCCTAATCAGCTTTGCCAATGTCTCGTCATCAGGCAAATCAAAGCCCGAGCTCCAATACACCTGTTTGTAGTATTCGATCCACGGCAGCGTCGCCGGATCGTGCGCAACGATTTTTCGCACCCGCGGACTGATTGTGAACGTCACCTCGACGATTTCGTCGAGCGTCGGCTCGTACCCCGCGGCGCAAAGGGCGCATCTATATTCGGCTTGGTTTACGGTCTTAAGCGTCGCACCCGAACCCAGGACTCCACCGCAACCGGGACAGAGGATGTTCCACGACATATCGAAAATGCCGCGTCGTGCGCCGTGCAGGAAAGCAGCGATCACATCCTCTTCATCCAGCTTATGCTCGGCGGCGAACGCGAGGGCATTGATGCGGCAAAGCTCACGGTCCGGTCCGTCCTGGATGAGTTTTTCGATCGCGCTCACCGGCTCCGGCTTCGCCGATTGTCGCAGAACACTGAAGAGCGCTTCGGTTTGTCCGGAAAGTTTCATGGCATAACTGGATTGATCACCGCACAAGTCACTGTGCGGCCGGGCAAACCGGAATACAAATCACGGGTGAGCCAAACCTTGCCTTCGGCGACATCTGTTCCTTCATCAAGCCCGGGATTCTTACATCCATGCTGATAAGCTTACTCGGCTGCAACGTGAGCCCCCTTTTCGGTCACCGAACGTTTCATGAAGAAAACGAGACCAACGAGTACGACGGCGACTATGGCAAAAATAAAGAAGATGTCGAAGTAAGAAAGAGCCGACGATTGTTGTTCACGTAAATTCGCGAGACTTTGTAGCGCCATTTGTTTGGCGGCCACCGGGTCGCCGGTTTGCTGAAGAAAACCGGGCTGGACTTGATCGAGGTAAGAATTCACGGCCGGATTGAGCGGATCGAGATTTTCGCCGAGTCGCAAGCTGTGAAATTGATCGCGCCGTTCCTGAATTGTTTGAGCGACCGAGGTCCCGACGCTGCCGCCCTCATTACGCAAAAGCGCAAGCAAACCGACCGCGGCGCCGCGAAGTTGCGGTGGAATATACAGGAACGCGGCAACGTTGAGCGGAGCAAAAATGGCGGAGAGGCCCATGATGAAAACGACGCGCGGCCAGACAATTTGCCACGGACTGATTTCCAGGTTCAATAGCGACATCCAATACCCTCCGACTCCGAGGACAAAAAGACCCGCAGCCATGAGATAGCGCGCATCCATGCCGCGGCCTAACAAGCGACCGACGATCGCGAGCATAATGATTGCGAAAATTCCCGAAGGCGAGAGTACCAGCCCCGAGGTCGTGGCGTCGTAGCCGAAAAGCGATTGGAGCAACGCTGGGAGGCTTACGGTGTTCGCGTAGAGAGTGGCAAAAGCGCAAAAGATGATGATACAGCAAACGAGAAAATTTCTGTCCTTGAGCGTCCGAAAATTGATGAGCGGATTATCGTAACGCGTCTCACGGACGATCAGACCGACCAAACCAAGCACGAACAGCACGGCCAGTGTTTGCACGCGAAGAAATGGATCTCCAAACCAATCCCATTCTTGGCCTTTGCTGAGCAAGACTTCCCACGAAGTCATCGTGACGGCGAGCAGGCCAAGACCAAGGGTATCGAATGCTCGATTCTGTTTGCGAGCTTCGGCACTTTGCGCCTTCAGATAAGGCGGATCGAACACGAGCGCATTGCACATTACGAGCGCGAGAAGTCCAACCGGCACGTTAATATAAAAAACCCAACGCCAACCGTAGTTGTCGGTGATGTAGCCGCCGAGAGTCGGTCCGACCACCGGCGCGAGCAAAGCGGCGATTCCAAAGACCGTCTGCGCGGCACCTTGTTTTTCCTTTGGAAACGCATCGAGCAACACGCCCTGGCTTGAGGGCTGTAACCCGCCGCCGGCCAGACCTTGCAGAATGCGTGAGAAGATCAGCATGTTCAAACTCGTGGCCATTCCACATAAGGCGGACGCGACGGTGAACACCAGGATCGACAATAGAAAATAGTTGCGCCGGCCAAGACGGATCGAGAGCCAGCCGGAAATTGGGAGAATAATTGCATTCGCTGCTAGGTAACTAGTGATGACCCATTCGCCGTCCGTGACCGCAGCCGACAGTCCGCCGGCGATATGACGCAACGCAACATTCGCGATCGTCGTGTCCAGAACTTCCATGAATGTCGGAATAACAACCGCGAAAGCGACGATCCATGGATTGACCGCGCGCGGAACTGCCGTTGCCGGATAACTCGGAACGGCAACCGACGAGCTGCTCATTATTTTGCCGGCGTCGCGCTCGCGGCCGGAGCGGATTGCGGGATCAGTTCCTGCAAAAATTTGCCGGCGTTCGGTCCGGTCGGTTTGCTCCACAAATCAACCGACGGCGTGACGGAAAGGCCGACGAAAAGCGGCAACTTGTCAGGGTCATAATTCACCAAATCGACCCGCACTGGCAGACGCTGAACAACTTTGACGAAATTACCGGTTGCGTTTTGAGGCGGCAGCAAGGCGAGGGTTGAGCCCGTACCGAAAGTAAAACCGGAAATGCGTCCTTCGAATGTTTGTTTGCCGCCGTACATGTCAGCTTCGATTGCGACACGCTGACCAATTCGCAGATTGCGAAGTTGCGTTTCCTTGAAATTCGCATCGATCCACGTGTCACGCAGCGAACGGATGGCCATCAAGCTTTGGCCGACCTGCACATTGTTACCCGGATTTACATTGCGTCGTGTCACCACGCCATCGATCTCGGCGACGATCGTGCAATAACGAAGGTTGAGTTTTGCGTCATCGAGATCGCGCTCTGCTTGCATAAGTTTCGCTTCGGCTTGCTTCAAGCCCGGCGCAGTCTTAATGATCCCGGCGTAGATCTTGTTGATATCGCCACCGGGATCACGACGGTAAAACTCCTCAACCAGTTGTTTCGGCGTCATGTTCCAGGATGAAGCAGTGACGCCGAGCTGCGCCGCGCCTTGCCTAAGTTCGGCCAAGGCCTCTTGTACCGATGAAAAAGTTTGATCAAGATCGGCCGGAACATCGGTCAGGCTTGCGCTTTCGGCCGGTTGCGCAGGCAGACCCAGGGCGGCCCGCGCTTGATAAACATTTTCCAGAGCCTGCTTTACCTGGGCATTTGCGACATCGAGCTCTTTGCGCCTTGTATCGAACTCCTCGACGCTTGCTACTTTGGTCGCTAGAAGCTTCTTAGAGCGTTCGAATTCGGTTTGAGCCAGCACTTGCGTCGCCTTGGCTTGCTCCCAAGTGGCGACCCGCGCCCGAATCAGCGCAACTTGATTGTCCACATCTTCGATGGCGTGTTGAAGTTTGAAGCGCAAACCACGGGTCTGGCCGATTTGGCTCCGTACGGTCGCTTGCGCGACGACCAGTTCCGCTTGCGCGGCATCGACCGCTGCTTGTTTGATCGCCACTTGCACGCGAAATGGCTCCGGGTCGAGCTCAACCAGCACATCGCCTTTCTTTACGCGATTATTGTCATCGACCAATACTCGCAAGACCTGACCTGGTACCCGCGGCGCTACGAACGTTACATAGCTGTTCACGTAGGCGTCGTCGGTGGAGACTGTGTGCAGCGCGTGAAAAATTCGCGGAATAATTACAAAAACAACGATCAAGCCACCCAAGACGAGCAGCGCAGCGCGCAGCAGAGTTTTTCTTGACGCAAGAATACCTGCCAATCTCGCTCGAACTCTACCGGCCGCTGGCTTGGAAACTGACGCGGAACTCGGTGCTTCAGTCGCCATGGGGGCGTTCAAGCTGCGTGGGCTGGCTCTGGATGAAATCGGATCGCGGCAATGATTGCGAGCAGGGCGGAAATCAGGAGGACGACGAGCTGCGTGAGTTTGAATGGAGGTTCGGTCTGCGTCGGGGCCATGGCGTGCAGCGCCGGGATTTTTTCAAACGACTGAACCACTGCGACAAAAAGATTGAAGTAGAGACAAATCACGCCGCCGATGACGTAGATCCAGCGCCACGGCCCTGCGAGATGTTTCGGGTAACGCGCGAAGATGGTAAGTGCGAGGAACGGCAGCGATATGATGCCGAGACCGAGCGCCGGCGTGAAACCATGAAATGGGAAGAAGAATCCCGTGATCGTCGTCGCGACGGCTGTGACGAGAAACCATTTTGTCCAGCCATCGAGACGCTTACCGGCAAGCATTCCGAATACAACAACAAAGCCAGTGAAAATTGCGAGCAGGCTAATCAGCGTGTGAATGATGGTGTAGATTTGCAGTATCATATTAGAGCCCCTTCCGTTTCATGCTAGCTGACAGCTGGCTCAGTCGCTACAGGCGGTGCGGATTGTGTGGGCGCGGGCGCTCGCCTTTTGGCGCGGCGTTCTTTGAACCACATGATGACAACGTAGAAAACCGGTGTCAGGAACAGACCAAATCCGGTTACGCCGAGCATTCCGAAAAAGACCGCCGTGCCGAGGGCTTGTCGCATTTCCGCGCCGGCACCCGAACTAACGACCAGCGGAACGACACCGAAGATGAACGCAAATGAAGTCATCAAGATGGGACGCAATCGGAGACGGCAGGCTTCGACTGCGGCGGTGAAACGGTCTTTTTGGTCGCGGTCTTGAATTTGTTTTGCGAATTCGACGATTAGGATCGCGTTCTTACAAGCGAGCCCAACAAGCACAATGAAGCCGATCTGCGTGAAGATGTTGTTCTCCATCGAACGCAGCCAGACACCGTAGATCGAACTGAACAGACACATCGGGACGATCAAAATGATTGCGAGGGGCAACGACCAACTTTCGTAAAGCGCCGAGAGCAGAAGAAAAACGAATAAAACGCAAAGCGGGAAAATGTAAATCGCGCTGTTGCCCGCGAGTTTTTGCTGGAGCGCTATCTCAGTCCACTCGGTCGTGAAGCTGGTAGGCAGAATTTGTTTGGCGAGACGTTCAACGGCGGCAAGCGCCTCGCCACTGCTGGCGCCCGGTGCCTGCTGACCGCTGAGGTCGGCCGCGGTAAACATGTTGTAGCGCGTGATCTCGTCGGCGCCGCTTACCTCCTTCACCGTCGCAACCGACCCGAGCGGAACAATTCCGCCGGAGTTATTGCGCGTCTTCAGCAAGCGAATGTCGTCCGGACTCAAACGAAATTGCGAGTCGGCCTGAGCTGTGACGCGATAGGTGCGACCAAAGAGTGTGAGATC
>Ga0307471_100001415_pt1 | contig 13080 bp, 11 predicted proteins | sample atmos_gasesAM3C__2_FD_204566 | JGI IMG/M metagenome (GOLD analysis project Ga0307471, IMG submission 204566) | Hardwood forest soil microbial communities from Morgan-Monroe State Forest, Indiana, United States - atmos_gasesAM3C_515 | ecosystem: Environmental > Terrestrial > Soil > Temperate... | reverse complement strand
CACACGGACCTGCCCGCCGCTCTGCTCGATAATGCCGTGAACGGTCGATAAGCCAAGCCCCGTTCCTTTGCCCTGCGGCTTCGTTGTGAAAAAAGGTTCAAAAATGCGTTCTTGGACATCCGGATCCATGCCGCACCCGGTGTCGGTCACGGAAAGAACAACATATTCTCCCGCTGCTATCCCCAAAAGCTGATCGTCCGGTGAGTTGATTTGCAGGCTGGAAGTCTCTATCGCCAGCGTCCCGCCCTGTGGCATGGCGTCGCGCGCGTTGATCGCCAGATTCATGATCACTTGCATGAACTGGCTCGGGTCGATCTTCACCCGCATTGCATGGGGATCGAGTTTCGTTGTCAGATTGATTCGCTCGCCCAGCAGCCCGCGAAGCAATTCTCCAAGATCGGCAATCAGGTTGCTTAAATGTACGACCTTGGGTTGCAGCGCCTGTCTGCGCCCCAAAGCCAGCAATTGCTGTGTCAGCGTTCGGGCCTGGAGAGCCGCCTGCACGATCTCTTCCGCCTCGCCGCGAAGAGTCTCGGGAAGTTCGCCGGCCATCAGCAGACGCTCGCCATAGCCAAGGATTCCGATCAGCAGTGTGTTGAAATCGTGAGCGATCCCCCCGGCAAGGACCGCAATTGCCTCCATCTTCTGCGATTGCAAGAGACGCTGTTCCAGCATGCGTTGCTGCGTGACGTCTTCCACGAATCCTTCCAGGTAAGCGTCAGCGCCCTGTTCGTTTCGCACCTGTCGGCATCGAACGCGCGCCAATATTCGCGTTCCGTCCTTGCGCTTCCACGGTTTCTCGACAGCTTCGGAAGCTTGTTCGTTCTTGACCTCCTTCAGCCACAGGTCGTTTACGAATGTTCCGATCAGCAGGTCCTTCACAAAATTGACGTTCAGCAGTTCTTCGGCGGATTGGTAGCCCAGCATTTTGACGAGGGCGGGATTCACCATCAGCAGGGTGCCGTCCGGCGCGCACCGGAAGATTCCGTACGGCGCTTCTTCGAAAAGCGAGCGGTAAGCCGCCTCCGACCGCCGGAGCGCCTCTTCCGCGGTTTTTCGCTGCGTCACATCGTCGCCCACGGTCAATACGCATCGCTGGCCGCCAACTTCGATCACTTCCGACGAATAGAGAACTTCCAGGATCTCCCCGGACTTCTTGCGAAAACGCATTTCAGCGTTCCGGAAGCCTCGCTTTGTGGCAAGTTGTTGCCGGATGATTTCGACGCTTGCCGGGTCTTCCAGCATCCCCAGCTCAAACGCAGTCCGCCCTGCGACTTCTTCCTTCCGGTATCCGCTGATTCGCTCAAACGTTTCATTGATATCGAGGAATTTCTCGCCTTCCAGTGTGGAAAGGCTCATCGCGCAGGGGCTCGCGTGAAATGCCTTTGAAAACTTTTCTTCCGACTCCCGCAGCGCCTTTTCCGACCGCAGCCGCTCGGTCACGTCGTGGGCGATGCCGCGGACAATGGGGAAGGGAACGCCTTGCGTCCGCAGCGTATTGTGATACTCCCAGTATCTCCGCTCACCCTTTTTCGTTAAAACCACCAGCATGCCGTGTGCCTGCCCGTCCCGCTGGATCGTCCGCAAATACTCCTCGAATTTCGGGCGCAACTCGGGGGGCAGAAACTCCCGCATCGGTTTGTTCAGCAGTTCGTGCGGTGCGTAGCCCAGAATCCGTGCCGGAACTTCGTTCACCGAGAGCATCCGGCCTTCTAGATCGTGCGTGCAGATCAGGTCCTGGCTGTGCTCCACTAGGTCCCGGTACATATCCTCGCGGACCCGCGTCTTTTCCTCGGCATCGCGTCGCAGAGTAATGTCCTGCGCCACGCCCACTAGCCGGCTCACCTGCCCGGAAGTGTCCTTCGCCGTGAAACCGCGCACCCAAACCCAGCGAATATCCCCGTCCGGCCGGATGATCCGGAACTCCTCATCGAATTTTCCGGTCTTTGGCAGTTCATCCAGGCGTGCCAGCACCCGTTCGCTATCCTCGGGATGGAATAGCTCGCGATAGGAAAGCGGCGCGTCGTAAAGGCTCTGGCAGGTGCGCCCGCTGATCGCTTCAAAGGCCGGGCTGACGTAAATCACCTGATTGGTCATGGCGTCCAGCATCCAGAAAACCTCTTGGATGTTATCCGCCATCTGACGGAACAGCTCTTCGCTTTGGCGAAGTTCCGCCTCGGTCTTTACTTCCGAGCCCTTGGCTGGTTCTCGACTCGGATCGGCTTGGTCATGAGCGGGGATAAACGATTCGGCCGAACTCTGCACACTCGTACTGGTCTTTCTCGGACGAGTCATGAGGATGTCTTCTCTCTCCTGCGGTACGGTATTGGGCGGATGTGCGGATTATAGTACTCCGGCTTTGAGGATCAACTGAATTGCTAAATGGCAACTTCGTACTCCAAGACCTCTTCATTTCAGTAGTTTACGTTTCTGGTCATAAAATCGACCAAAACGGACAAAATCAGACCTAAACCCACCTTTACGAGAATTTCGATAAAGTTCGCCCTTTGTACCAAACCCTGACGTCTTTCCTTGCCCACCGCTGCCCGTCTTTCGGCTCGGTCCGAAAATGGACCTTCGCCCGCCTTCCGCCTGGGACTTCCCGGGAACTATTTTTCCCTCGAAGGGTAAAAAGTGCGCCTGCCAGAATCGCCTGCAACGGAGCGCCTTTCCTCGATCCTGCTATGCCCAAGAGATTAACTGTCACATCGCTTAACAATCGTGGCTCGGAATTTCGGAAACCGCTGATTGATCTCTTGCAGGTTTGCTTCCAGATCGCGCCGGGTTCGCTCCCCCGCTTTTCCTGAAATTGTTATTTATTTGTCAGTAACTCTATGCTCACTGAAGTAAGCTAAAACCTAAGAAAAATCGCCATTTCCTGTCCTGCGTTATCTTCCTCAGGCACCCCGCGCCCTTGTGTCCTTAAAATTTGAGGAGGAAATTTATGAAAGTCCGCAAGCTCGTTTTCTCGGCCCTGCTTCTCGCCATCGCCCTGGGATCCACCTCGGCCGCCCTCTGTGCCATCACCGCTTCCTCCACGCCCGTCCTCCGCGCCGATGACTCTGGTCCGATTCCTCCAATCGAGCCGTCACTTCCTATGCGCCCGGCCCCCCGCTCCTTCGCATAAGAGCAGAGTTTGGTTTGGGAGGGGGAAATGTTTCTCGCATTTCCCCCTTCGATTCTTTATCATTCCGTGAATCTGACAAGACTTGACCCGTGGAATGTGGAAACAATTCAATTCGTTGCTCGGCATCGCGCTGCAACTGTTTCTGCTGTTTTTGCTCACCCGCAACAGATTATATAAAATTTATCCCGTATTTTATTCCTATATCGCGCTCATCTCGGGCACCCAGCTTCTATTGTTTTTTATCTATGCTTTGTGGCGCGGGCAGTACACATATTTCTATTGGCCGGTGGAATTTCTTCATATCGGCGTCGGCTGTGCGCTGCTGTGGGAAATCTATAGCCAGACCTTGGAAAGTTATCCCGGTGTCCTCGGCTTGGCTCGACGGGTTTTCCCAATAATTCTGTTGGCGGTTATCTTCCGGACTATTTTTACCGTGTGGTTCCAATCAAACTGGCTCTTCCAGAAAGCAACGTTTGATTTGGAGCGCGACCTGCGCGCTGCGCAAGCTGTCTGCATCTTGGTTTTGTTGGCTTTGTTGCTTAATTACGATATACCCGTGGGCCGTAATCTCAGCGGAATCCTGGGAGGCTATGCGCTTTACATTTGTATGGTCGTGATTGTTTTCCCCTTTCTTGTGGATCGAAGCGGAATCCATTTATCTCCTTTCTTGCGGTTGGTTCCTCCGGCCATGTATGTCGTTTCTCAAATCATTTGGTGCTGGGCCTTGTATTCTCCGGATTCCGGTAATCTTGCTCGTCTCCAGCCTCCCGAAACTCGTCGCCCATACCCGCGAACCATTACCGCAAGGCCCGGGCCGTTCGCTGATTTCTGATTCTTCCCGGCGCTGCTGATGAACCAACTCATGTATGGGCGCGACGCACCCATTTTGGTGCCACACCCATTCGTTTCCGCCGGGCACAGTCGATCCCCGGCACGGGTGCGGGCTGTACTTGCAGCCTGCTCTGATCCGCTCCGTTCGTTGCCCGCATAAAACCGATGCCGTCGGCCTGAACCCCTAGGCCGCCGCTAAAGTCGCTCGGGATGAACCGTGCTTAAGCGATGGTGTGTTTTTCTGCAAACGCATGCCTCATCTTCAATTTCTCCAATAAGCAGGATCGATCACTGGCACCTGTAGGCGGCGGCCTTTTACCCTGAGCGAAGGAAGGGTCATGCTGGCATCTTTTGCTTCGCTGTGCCGTCACCGCCGTATGTCATCCCGAGCCCGCAGTTTTTTTTCGGGCGAGGGATCTGCTTTTTTAGTTGCCTGGATTCCTCATGGGTTTTAGCCGAGTCGAAAAGGAAGCCTTCCCTGAATTCCGAAATATTTTCCTTGACCATATCGTTACGATCTGGTATATTTTGGCAGGTAATTTCACGCATTTTTAGAAATCACGTAAACAACCTTACGGAAGCAATCAGGTTTGCACTATTTCGGTGCATTCTAAGGCTTTTGGAATCAACACTTACGAACCATCGCGTAAGTGTTGATTCTGAATGGGTTACGGAAATATTAAGTCCTTTGGAATCCGCACTTACAAAAAATATAGGGGTAGGGGTCGGATTTTCCTTGGCGTCAGAAACCCCGCCCTCTAAAGAGGGCGACTATAACGCTATGAGGCAGAGTCGATCCCCGTCACATTGCTTGCCCCGAGTGCCATCGTGTCGTATTGGCATAATTCCTCCACGGGCACTCGTAGCGGCGGCCTTTTACCCTGAGCGAAGGAAGGGTCAGGCCGGCATCTTTGCAGGCTTGCAGCCCGCTCTGATCCGGGTGCGGGCTTGTACTTGCAGCCCGCTCTGATCAATGTAGAGGCCACCTTCAGGTGGGCATCCTTCTGCTCTCTCTGCCTCAAAAATCCCCGGTGGAGTATCCCATCACCCTGTGCTAGTCTTTTTGCTACTGATCGACGATTAACACTGTTATCCCTGAGGGGCGTGGGATGTTTTCGCAAATTGTTACGTGGATGGGTAATGCCTTAGGGGCAATCCTCCTAATTCGGCTTTACCGAGAAGATCTTTACAGGAAATATCCAATTTTTTACGCATATCTTTCCTACGTATTTGTGATGGCCTTCCTGCGTTTTTCGGTTTCCGTATTGGAACCTACTTTTTTCCCACGCTTCTATTGGTACACGGAATTTCCTAGCATTGCTATTGGATATGCTGTCATTTTTGAAATTTATCGGCAGGCATTCGCCCATTATCCTGGCGTGGCGCGAATTATCCGCTATTTCCTTTTAATTATCTTCGTATTGATCGTGGCAATTGCCGCTGTCGGTGGGTTCAGCGATCCGGCAAATTTGTTCCACCGTGTGGAATCAAATTTTGAACGTAATCTCAGGGCCGTCCAAGCCATTCTATTGATTACGGCTCTGGCGTCCTTCATTTACTTTGAAATTCCGACTGGTCGCAACCTCCGCGGAATCATGGGCGGATATACACTTTATATTGGCACGAGCGTTGTCAATCTTGCATTCCTCACATTTTCTATCCACTTGCCGGGCATGACCGAAACGATGTGGAATTATTTTCGGCGGGTATCTTACATCCTTGCCCTGGTCACATGGTGCGTGAGTCTGTGGTCGTATGCGCCGAATCCTGTGCCGCGCAAGGATTCCCGCGTCGAGGAACAGTACGAATTCATCGTCGCGCAGGTGCGGAAGACGCTTGCGCGCATCCGCAGCCGTTTTGGCAAAGGCCTGGAGTTGTGACGGGTAACGAACCCGGATGGCCCGACACTTCCTCCAGCGCTTCCTGCTGACGCTTCCCGCTCTTTGGCTTGTTCTCACGCTCGTTTTTCTGATGATCCACATTGTGCCCGGCGATCCCGTCGAGCAGATGCTTGGCGAAGGCGCGGCTCCCGGCGAACTCGCGCAACTGCGCCATTCGCTCAGCCTCGATCAGCCGCTGCTCACGCAATATGGACACTATCTCCGCCAACTCGCCCACGGCGATCTCGGCCAATCGTTCAAGTTTCAGGCTCCCGTGCGCCGCATCATTTTTGAGCGCTATCCCGCCACGCTTCAGCTTGCGTTCCTCGCGCTGGTGGTTTGCGCCGCCATCGCCATTCCCGCGGGCGTGCTTGCCGCGCACCGCCGCGGCCGCGCCCCCGACCGCGCCGTGGGCCTCTTCACTTTGTTCGGCCTTGCCTTCCCGAATTTCGCTCTCGGCCCGGTGCTGATTCTTCTGTTCTCGATTGAACTCGGCCTTTTGCCGGTGTCGGGACGCGGCGGCCCGGCCAATTACATTCTCCCCGCTGCGACGCTCGGTGCCGCGCTCGCCGCCATTCTCACGCGCATGGTCCGCGCCGCCATGCTCGAAGAGCTTTCCGCCGACTATATCCGCACCGCTCGCGCCAAAGGCCTCTCCACGCGCGCGGTTTTGTTCCGCCATGCCTTTCGCAATGCGCTGATCCCCATCATCACCATTCTTGGGCTGCAATTCGGCACGCTGCTGGCGGGGACCATCGTGACCGAAACGATTTTTTCCTGGCCCGGGATCGGCCGCCTCACTGTGCAAGCCATTTCCGCGCGCGACTATCCTTTGCTGCAGGGTTGCATCCTCGTCATTGCCGTTTCCTATGTCGTGGTGAACCTGCTCACCGATCTTTTGTACTCCGTGATCGACCCGCGGGTGCGCCTCGCATGAAGGCGAGCCTGAATTCTCTCCGCGATTTTCTGCGACAAAGTATTCTCGCGCGTGTCGGCTTTGCCGCTGCCGTACTGCTGCTTTTTGCCGCGTTGTTTGCTCCGTGGATTTCGCGGTACGATCCTGCTTCGCAGAATCTTCCCGCGCGTCTCGAAACGCCTTCTCGCGCGCACTGGCTCGGCACCGATGAGCTGGGCCGCGACATTTTCTCCCGCACGCTTTACGGCGCTCGCGTTTCGCTGCTGGTCGCCGTCTGCGTCGTCTGCGGTTGTGGATTCACTGGCCTTTTTGTCGGCATGCTCGCGGGTTACGCGGGAGGCTGGTTCGACCGCGTTGTGAACCTTCTGCTCATCAACGCCTTTCTCTCGTTTCCCGGAATCCTTCTTGCTATTGCGTTCGCCGCGTTTCTCGGCCCCGGCATCGGAAAAGTGATCCTGGCGCTGATTATCACTGGCTGGGCGGGTTATGCGCGGCTCGCTCGCGCACAGGTTTTGAAGGTGAAAGAATTGGAATTTATTCTCGCGGCGCGCTCGCTCGGAGCATCCAATACGCGAATCTTGGTCCGGCATTTGCTGCCCAATATTTTGCAGCCGATTTTGATTCAGGCGACCATCGGCCTGGCCGGAGCCATCCTCGCCGAATCCACGCTCAGTTTCCTGGGCCTGGGCGTGCTCGCTCCGTTACCAAGCTGGGGGGCCATGCTCAACGACGCACGCGGCCATCTCTTCGACGCGCCGCACATGGTCATTTTCCCCGCGCTCGCGGTGATGACCGCCGTCCTCGCCTTCAATCTTCTCGGCGATGCGTGGCGCGACTGGCTCGATCCACGCACCCGCTCTCAAATGGCCGCACTAGAATACTCCCGGTGAGCATGAAGTCGATGTCGAAAGGAAATTTCAAGGATGGAGAAACAACTGCGAGCGGGAACCAAGAGCTAAAATTATTGAGAACTGAAAACTGAAAACTATTTTCCAAGCACCACCGGAGCGCCCCGCCCAATTCCCAGCGTCCGCGCTGCGTTGCCTTTATTGACCGCAATTTCCAGGTATCCGCTCGACCCGACGTAGGCAATCACCTCGCCGTTATTGCCATTCGCAAATGTTTCCACGATCCGCTTCACAGGCTGAGTGCCCGCCTGCAAGGCGATGCTTCCGCTTGCCAGAGCCGCCTCCGGCAAATCCTCCGCGCGGAAATTCGTGATCAGATTGCCAAAGGAATCGACCCGGATCACTACACCTTTCACCGCGCCGTCCGCCTCCTTTGGCCTGGGCATAGCGAATTTTTTGTAGTCCTTGATTTCTTCGCCCATGCTGGCGGTCTGCCAGCCTTTGGAAAGCCACGCAGCCACGGGCGCGAAAACGTCACGGCCGTGAAATGTCTTGCTCACCGGCTGCAGATAGTAGTGCTCGGCGTTGGCGTGACGCACCACAACGTTATGATCGCGTTCGTAGATCGTGGAGAGCACGCCGTTGTCGGGCGCCACGAAATAGTGATTATCGGCGGAAACCAGCAGCGGGCGGCGCTCCGTGCCCACGCCGGGATCGACCACCACGATGTGAATCGTACGCGGAGGAAAATAGGAATATGCAGCGCCGATTGCCAGCGCGCCGTCGAGCAGATCGTATGGTGTTATATTGTGCGTGATATCGACAATCGTGACATCGGGATTGATTTTCAGGATGACGCCTTTCAGCGTCCCGGCCAGATGGTCGTTGATTCCGTAATCGGTCGTCAGGGTAATGATCGGATTCGTCAAGGGTTTCTCGCTGATGAAGCTGTGTTACGGCCAGATTGACGAAGCGGGAAGAAAACTTCGTACCTTCTGACGCTAACGGAGTCGCGTCACGTCGTCAAGAAATCTGGCTGATCCTGCTGCGCAATCATTCAAGAGCGGCCGGAAGCGGCAGTTCCTCGCGGAGCTGGCAGCCGCTGGTGCGAACCGCCATCATTTGCGCGGCGAGACTCAAAATACGCTGCGCCGCTTCCTGCGGACTTAGGCCGCGGCTGTGAATATTCGAGATCAAATTGCGGTCGGCGTCGGTGTGTGTCTTTTGCGGTCGATACGCCAGGTAGGCGGAAAGGCTTTCGGCGGTGGCAAGGCCGGGGCGTTCGCCGATCAGCAGAATCGCAACGTGCGGCGCGAGCAACTCGCCGATTTCGTTCAGAATTCCTACCCGGCAGTAGCGAACCACGAAAGTTTGACCGATGCTCCAATTGCGCGCTTTCGCGCCCTGATGTAATAGAGGCAGCAGGGCCGGGATTTGCGCTGAGATCGCCGTGACCGAGAGTCCATCTCCAATAACGATCTGAAGATTTTTCTCGATGGGGCAGCGCTTTGTGATGATGGTGCGTGCTTCGTTGTTGAAGTGCCGTCCAAGATCGGGCCGCAACAGGTATTGGTCCTTGCTGACCGCCTGCGTGCAAACTTCGAACAGGTTCCACTGATTTCTGAATGCTGCGCCAAGGTCTCTTTCCAGATCGAGTTCCGCGCGAACGGCGTCTCGCGCGGCGGCATGAGCTTCGCGCAAATCGATTTGCGTTTTGGTGCGGTAAGCGGCTCCGCTGCGGCCAACCAAAATACGGGCGGGCGTCCTTGCGCGGATTTTCCGGATGATTTCTGAGCCTTGCGATTCCGCGAGAAATTCATCCTGCCCGGCGACCATCAAACGATCCCTTCCATCGTGGATTCCAGCCCTTGCATGAGCCGTCGTCGCGCGGGCGCATCGAGCAACGCAGGTTCTCCATTGCGATAGATTCCGGCATTTTCCAGCCATGCCAAAAATTCCGGCGCGGGACGCAGTTGAAAAAGCCGCCTCGCCGCGAGCGCGTCGTGATAGCTCGTGGATTGATAATTGAGCATCACGTCATCGGAGCAGGGAACTCCCATGAAGTAATTGCAGCCTGCCGCAGCCAAAAGCAAAAGAAGATTTTCGGCGGAATTTTGATCGGCTGCCGCGTGATTTGTGTAGCAGACATCGCAGCCCATCGGCAGGCCAAGCAATTTGCCCATGAAATGATCTTCGAGTCCCGCGCGAATGATTTGCCGCTCGTCATACAAATATTCGGGGCCGATAAATCCGACCACGCTGTTGACCAGAAAAGGCTCGAATACCCGCGCAACGCCGTAGGCTCGCGCCTCCAGCGTCAACTGATCGACGCCGTGATGCGCTTCCGCAGAAAGGGCGCTACCTTGGCCCGTTTCAAAATACATCGCGTGGTCGCCCTTCCATATCACGTCACGTTGGCGATGATGTTCGAGAACCTGCTCGCGGCCTTCCCGCAGCATCGTCAGGGTGATGCCAAAGCTGCGATTGGCCGCTTCCGTTCCCGCGACGGATTGAAATAGAAGGTCTACTGGCGCACCGGCGTTCAGTGCGGCAAGTTGGCTGGTGATGTGCGCGAGGCAACAGGTTTGTGTCGGAACACGATACGTCTCAACGAGACGGTTCAGTCCCCAAAGAATCGAGCTGACCGTCTTTACGGAGTCTCCAGCGGGATTCACGCCGATCACCGCATCTCCGCAGCCGTACAGCAGTCCTTCGAAGGCGGCCAGAAGAATTCCGCCAACATCATCGCTGGGATGATTGGGTTGGGCGCGAATTCCCAGCACGCCGCGTTCGCCCATGGTGTTGCGGCAGCGCGTGACGTTACGGATTTTTGCCGCGGTGAGGACCAAATCCTTGTTGCTCATGATTTTGGCCACAGCGGCGACAATTTCGGGAAGGATCGCCCAATGCAGGTGTGCCAGTTCTGCTGGCCCGGTGGTGTCGTCCAGAAGATATTCGCGAAATTCTCCGACGGTTTTACTGCGAAAGGGGCGAAAGGCTTCGCGGTCGAAGGTTTCGAGAATCAGGCGGCTGACATCGTCCTCGGAAGGATCAATCAGGGGTTGCTCGACGATTTCGCCGAGCGGCAAATCGGCGAGCGTGCGTTTTGCCGCGACGCGCTCCTGTTCCGAAAGCGCCGCCAAGCCCGCCAATTGATCGCCAGATTTTTCTTCATTGGCCCTGGCAAACAGTTCGCGGAGATCCGAAAAAACGAATCGTTCGGGCATGGAATCACAGCAAATACAAATGAAAATCGCAACTCTCGCCGGGAAGTTATCACCGATCCCGCAGAAAGAAAAGGGAATTGGCCTTAGCTAGAGGGCTAGTTCTCAATGAATGCGTTATGCGTCCGAGTGGATTATTTCCAAGCGCTTCGTGATCCGCCCGGGATCTGAAACCAGCCAGTCCGGGTCGTGAGCGCTATCGCATCGTCATGGGAAATCACATAAAAAAGCCGTGGGGCAATTTTTTCTTGACATTATAGTACGTCGAACGTACTATATCACTATGCGTAATACGTATTGCGTATTACGCGAGGCGATACTGATGATGCGAAAACCGAAAGATGATGCTGAACTGGCTGATTTTGGCCGGTTCTCGGAGCCGGCATTGCTGATCCTGGTGAGCCTGGCAGACGGACCCAGGCATGGATATTCCATGACGGAAGACATCGAAGCCATTGCCGATGTGCGTCTGGGCCCCGGGACGCTCTATGGAGCCTTGGCCCGTCTTGAGGCGCGCGGACTCATTGAGCCATTGAAAAGCGAAGACCGCCGCAATCCTTACCGGCTTACCGCTTTGGGCGGACGCGCCTTGCGCGCGCGCCTGGATTCCATGATGACGGTGGCGCGCACGGGGCAGCGGAGACTGGCCAGCGCATGAACTGGATGCTGCGGTTGTATCCCGCGCGTTGGCGCGAGCGCTATGGCGAGGAATTTGATGCGGTGCTGGCAAGTCAGCGCGTCTCAGCAGGCTTGGTTTTGGACGTTCTAGGCGGAGCCGTCGACGCGCACCTACACCCGCAGATTCGGGATTCACACTCGGAACAGATCAAAGGAGACGACACGATGACACTCGCAATGTTGCAACGATGCGCTGCCGGCGGGCCAAAACTTTCGCCGAGCGAACGGCGGATCGCGTCGCGATTGACGATATTGAGCGCTCTGGTAATGGCTGTTCTTTACCTGGTGCTCACGAAGATCTATCGTGAGGCGCCAGCGGCGCAGGCTATGCTCTATGCGTCTATTTTCTCCACGAGCTTGGTCTATAAGCAAATTGCATACTTGAGGAAACGGTCTTGGCTAACGCAAGCCTTCTTCCTGGGTGCGGGACTCTCGGCAATGTACCTGTTTATGCTTGCCGTGTGCGTGATTGCCGGCAAATTGTAATTCCAGCCCAGCAAGAAAAGGCGCGGCCCGCTAACCGCGTCGCAAAATTCCTCCGAATCGTTGCCGAAGTATCGCTCCGTGCATTCGGCTAAACAAATAGGGAAACCAGCAGAGGGAAAGAGGCCGGACTAAAGTCCGGCCTCTACATTTGCTGCTCCACACAGTATTGTCGTACGCATGCTGAATGGCTAGGAACACTCGCAAAATGTCATTGTCACCATTCAATTTAGACACCACGAAGGTGCCTCGAAGGCGGTGGAGGATTGCGTTTCTGCTTGGCTTTGGTGTCGTGGTGGCATTTTTCGACCGGGTCAATCTCTCGGTGGCGAAGGATTCGCTCCAAACGGAATTTGGAATCTCCATCGTCGCGTTTGGTTATCTGCTCAGCGCTTACAACTGGACCTACGCCGCGATGCAGGTGCCGGTGGGAATGCTGCTCGACCGGTTTGGAGTGCGGCGCGTGGGGCGAATCGGCACGCTGCTCTGGAGCGCGGTCTGCTTCGGTGCGGCACTTTCGACGGGAGTCGGCGGGTTTGTTGCTGCGCGATTTCTTCTGGGAGTTGGAGAAGCTCCTACCTTTCCTGCGAATGCGAAAGCGATTGGCTATTGGTTTCCGGAGCGCGAAAGGAGTTTCGCAACCGCGATCACGGATGCGGCGGCAAAACTTTCCACCGCGATCGGGATTCCGTTTCTTGGCATTTTGCTTTTGCGTTTTGGGTGGCGGTGGAGTTTTGCGGCTACCGGGTTCATCAGCTTTCTTTATTTTGTGCTGTTTTACTGGATCTATCGCGATCCCAGCGAGGACCAGAGGCTATCTGTGGCAGAACGAGAGTTCATTGCCCACGGCGGAACGCAGCCAGAAACCAAAAGCGCGATACAGAGTAAGGTTTCACTCGGCTATTTATTGTGTCAGCAAAAAGTGCTTGGACTGGCGCTGGGTTGGGCTGCTTACAATTACAGTTTCTATTTGCTTTTGACATGGCTGCCCAGCTATCTGTCTATTTCTCTCCACGTGGATTTGCTGCATTCCGTTTTTTACACCAGTGTTCCGTGGCTGTTTGCGACGTTGACGGACCTTGTGGTGGGAGGA
>Ga0307471_100001414_pt1 | contig 13086 bp, 13 predicted proteins | sample atmos_gasesAM3C__2_FD_204566 | JGI IMG/M metagenome (GOLD analysis project Ga0307471, IMG submission 204566) | Hardwood forest soil microbial communities from Morgan-Monroe State Forest, Indiana, United States - atmos_gasesAM3C_515 | ecosystem: Environmental > Terrestrial > Soil > Temperate... | reverse complement strand
ACAAAAGTGACGCGTGCCGATGCTCCCAAGGCGCTCGAGTACAACTGGGGCGGCTTAGATATTCGGTGGGAGCTCGAAGGCTCCCGTGGAGGCACGCGCCTTACACTGTGGCACAACATCAATCGCCGCTTCATCTCTATGGGCGCAGCCGGATGGCACATTTGTCTCGATGTTCTGGATCACCTTCTCGGCGGAAATCCAATCGGCCGCATCGTTGGTGGAGACGCGATGAAGTTCGACTGGCAGCGATTGAACGTCGAGTATGCCAAGCAGTTCGGTATTGAAGCGCCCAGTTGGCCGCCGAAAGCGGCTCAAAAGTCCTGAATCGAGCTAAATCACGCGGTATCGCCATAGCTTGAGGACAGCTCAGCCATGAAAGACGCCACCAAGCGTTCGATTTTTCGCTGGATCCACATCATTTGTGGCATTCCGATCATCGGTTATATCTATGATTCGCCGGCGGACACTCCTAATTACGCTTGGTCCATTCGTTCTGTCTTTTTCCCTGTATTGCTGATTTCAGGATTGTGGATGTGGAAAGGTCATGTGGTTCGACGACTTCTTTCGAAAAAATCAGTAGGGTGATTTGCCCGACGCTATATTTACAAACGTCCGTAATATATCAACATTCCCGCAGTGGACGTTTCTAGGTGACCTCCTTCAAATATCCTGATTGTCAGCACAAAGAGTGCCTGGGATTTTTCCCTCACTGGTGGGAGTTCGTGATTCTGCTGAAAGTCCGTGATTGTGGTGAAAGTCCGTGATTCTGGTGGGAGCCGGACTTCAGTCCGGCGAAAACACACGCACTCGCTCAACGGGCTTTAGCCCAGGGAATTACGACTCTGCCAATCACTCCGCACGGCCGAACTGAATCCCCAAGAAATGAAAAACAGAATCCAGTAGAAGGGGCAGCCCACTCCATTCCTGGCGTCACACAACTGCTAAAGCACCGTGCTAATGTGGCTATCCGTGCGCCAACCACAATAAGATCTGAGGATAGAACTTATGTTACGCAAACTAGGCCTCGCAATTTCGTATCTCATTGCGATCGTCTACATCTTATCGATTCTGTTGCCGTCTATTTACTGTCTGCGGCATGGATGCAAGGGACCCGGTGAGCTCGATGCTTTTATGCCCGCCTTCGCTCTTATTCCGTTTGGCGGAATTGCTACGGCGTTCTCATTGCGCAACGCCATATAGCAAATCATAAAAAGGCATTCATGGTCTTGGGCTTTCTGGCCTGCGGCAATTGTCTTCGCGATTGTTCTCCTCGGTACAGTAGCCTTTATCGCGATCCTGATTTATTTCACCGCACTTCATCGCCGTTAGGACGGGTTTGTTCCCGAACTGTATTGAGCCGCCGCCTTTTACTTGGAAAGGTTGCAGGTTACGCTTTGCGCGGTGAAAATAGGTGTGAAAGCGGAGCTATCCATGAAAAAGTCCATCCCGGTAAAATCTGCCTCTGCATCAATCGACGCAAAGATCAAGGAACTTGGTGACTGGCGCGGGACGACTCTCGCGAACGTGCGCGAAATCATACACGACGCAGACCCCGAGATCGTCGAAGAGTGGAAGTGGGCCAAGCCCAAATCGCCGGGAACTCCCGTCTTCTCCCACGGCGGCATCGTCTGCACAGGCGAGACCTACAAGAGCGTCGTCAAGATGACATTTGCCAAAGGCGCTTCGCTGAAAGACCCTTCGCGTTTATTCAACTCCAGCCTCGATGGCAACGTCCGGCGCGCCATCGACATCCACGAAGGCGAGAAAATCAATGAGGCAGCCTTGAAGGATCTCATTCGCTCTGCGGTGATGCCCAATCTCACGGGCCCATCGAAAAGCAACACCAAGCCGAAGCCTAAACCGAAACCTCGGCGAGCGGGCAGCAAACGCGCCGGCTAGCTGTTGGGCCATGCGGAAGGAAATCGCTTCGCAAACTGGAGCACAAGCCGCCGTCGAATCCGTGGCGCAAGCTGCCCTCGAATCCGTAGCTCAAGGTCCCATTCTGGCCTGCCGTTGGCCAGAATTGACCTGAGGCCATGCGCACCGTCCAACCATTCACCGATTGCGCCGAAAATATAAGTTGACCGCTAGCGCATTTGCAACGATGCTCCTGTTCTCCGGTCGCCGCCAGTCTCAATCGGACCTGGCAAAACTCCGATGGAGGAATCAAGAATGTCGCACATCAAGAATTTCGCTCAAGGCATGCAGGGTCTGCCGATTAGCTTCCGTGGTGTCCTGCTCGTCTCTCTTTTGTTTTCGTAATCGGCTCTGCTTCCGCCCAGAGCCACCCCAAAGCCGAAACCATCGAAGCCGTCGCCACCGGAACTGATCTCCAATCCGGTCAACTCGTCACCATCACCTTCAGCATTTACGAGTACTCTCCTCTTTCCGACCAGCAAATCCTCAACGACGCGTTTCAGAAAGGCAAAGATCAAGGTCTCTACAACGCGCTCTCCAAAATGCGCGCCGTAGGCCACGTCGCAGTCACCGGTACGATCGGCTACGACGTCAGCTACATCCACATGATCCCTACGCCGAATGGCCGCAAGATTCGCTTCATCACCAACCGCCTTCTCCGCTTTGGCGAAGTTTGGTGGGACACCCGCTCGGAATCCTACAATCTCACCGCCGGTGAAATTGATTTGAACGATGAAGACAAGTCCAAGAGCACAGGCGTCCTCTATCCCGCCGCGCAGCTGGTGATCGATAATCAAGGCAAGCTGCAGATGAACCTGATCGGCAGCCCCTGGAAGTTGAACGACATCATCGACTGGAAGGGAACTCAAGGCGTGAACTAACAGTAGCGTAGGCTTCAGCCTTGCGCCCACGTAACATCCTGCTTGATCGTGCCATACGAGCACCGATCTGATAACTCATTCTGGCCGATCCTCGCCAGAATTCACCCGAGGCCGTGCACTTCACGCTCAAAACCGCAAATGTTTTCTTTGCCTTTCCGCTCCAACCGCCTCAGAATACCCTTTACCCAAAGCCCTAATAGCTTCCCTCAAATCGGGTGTAGCGCCTCTGCGCGCCACTCGAAAGCTGCAGGTGCCAATGACCAATGCCTGGAAACAACAGGAAGGCCAGATTGTCGACGGACGATACCGTCTCGTCCTCTACCTCGGCGGCTCTGACCACAGCGCCGTCTTCCTCACCGAGCTGCCCAATACCCGCGAGCGCGCCGCCATCAAATTAATCGGTTCCGATCCGGCCGAAACCGATTCTCAGCTCTCCCGCTTGCGTCGCGCCGCAAAACTCTCGCATCCCCACCTCGCCCGCATCCTCGAATCAGGGCAAGCGCAAATCGGCAACGCGCGCGTCGTTTACCTCGTAACGGAATACGCTGAGGAAGATTTGTCGCTCATCCTGCCAGATCGCGCGCTTTCGCCTGAGGAAGTGCGCGAAATGCTGCCCCTGATTATTGACACGCTGCAATATCTGCATTCACACGGTTTCGTTCACGCGCGAATGAAACCCTCTAATATTCAGGCGATCAATGATCAAATGAAGCTCTCGATTGATGGGGTCTGCGCTCCACACGAGCGCGGCTCTTCCGGTGAAAAGTCGAGCCCCTACGATCCTCCTGAGCTCGCGCCCACGGGCCCTTCTACCGCCGGTGATGTCTGGTCACTCGGTATGACGATTGTCGAGGTGCTCACCCAGCGCTTGCCGATCTGGGAGTGGACGGGTCATGCCGATCCGCCCGCCCCGCGCACCCTCCCGCCGCCTTTTCTCGAAATCGCGCGCAATTGCTTGCGCCGCGATCCAGCAATGCGCTGCACGCTCCGGGAAATCTCGGAAAATCTAGAACCTCAACCGGTTCAACAGGCCGAATCGGCCCGCATATCATCGATGAACACAGCGCCAACCTTGAAGACTACTACTTCTTATGGAGCTGCATCGTCCCAAACCGAACGCGCGCCCGCGACGAGTCCGCTTCCGCAGAAATCGAACTCGCGTTTCGTCGTGCAAGCAGCGGCGTTCGTACTGGCTCTCGCGGCCGTCATTGCCATTCCGCGATATTTTCGCCATTCCGCCAAGCCAACCGAATCAGAACCGTTATCCGCCAGTGCCGCCGCACCCGACGCTGTAAAAACCGACGCCCCTAAAATAGAGGTAGCGCCGCAGCCCGTAAGTCAACCGGTGTCTCAGCCAGCCGCACAACCGATGTCTAAGCCGACGATTCGGCCTGCAGCGCAACCCACGCCCCAACCAGCGTCCCCTAAACCAGAGCCTGCTCCCAAGCCTGCTGCACACGTGAGCGCACCGCGCGTAAAGCCGCCTGATCCCGAACCGTTTGCGGCCAAAAAGCCAGCCGCTCCCGCCCCCGCTTCGCCAAGTCCGCGCCCGGTCGTAAATTCACCCGCGTCAGCACCGGCGCGCGGCCAGGTTGCGCACAAAGCAATGCCCGACGTTTCGCAAAAGGCCCTCGAAACGATTCGCGGCAAAGTGCGCGTCAGCGTAAGAGTGAACGTGGACGCCTCAGGGAAGGTCACAAATGCCGCGTTCGAAGCTCCAGGTCCAAGCAAATATTTTGCCGACGCCGCAATCCACGCCGCAAAGAATTGGACCTTCGCTCCACCAAGTTCCAACGGCGGCAAAGTGCCAAGCGAATGGCTACTCCGTTTCGAATTCGCCTCCGCAGGCACGGAAACATTCTCTGCCGAGATCAATCCTTAAAGTAGCGTAAGCTCCAGAAAGTAGCGTAGGCTCCAGCTTGTCCTCACACGTCCCAGTAGGGGCGCGTCTAAGACGCGCCCGCGACGCCCGCCCCTCTGCAAAGCCCCGCCTCGGACATAGATGCTCAGCAGGCACAAGACATCGTTCTGTTATTCTCTGCATCTTTTCCAATTCTCAATTTCCGCCCCAATCCTCAGTTGGTTCCCACCGCGCCACGTTTTCCATTTTCCCCGCATTCTGATACGCTCTCTCTTTACCGAAACCGTCGCGAGGTCAACCAGGCCAATTGTTGCGGTTAGAGCGGCTCCGAATTTCTAATAGCAACATTCGATTCACAGAAAAAAGGTCAAGTTCTTGTAAAGAAGCGGCTTAGCGATTTTCTAATCGCAACAAAAACGGCATTTTCGCGCATCAGGCCAATTCCGCGCGAAGGAGACAATCCGTGGCAGATCTGATGAGAACTTCGAATCCGGCCCTCAACGAGCGCGCCTTTCAAGGTGAACGCGCCGTCCTCGGCGAGGCGATGACGCTGCAAGGCACCGTCAACAAGACGGGCGTGTTGCTGATCTGCGCCGTCGCGACCGCGGCTTGGACCTGGAATCTTTTCCTGCATTCGCACTCGCCGCAGACCGTGATGCCGCTTGCGCTTCTCGGAGGCATCGGCGGTTTGATCGTCGCGATGGTCACGATTTTCAAGAAGCAGTGGGCCGGAATCACGGCTCCGATTTACGCGCTGCTCGAAGGTCTCGTGCTCGGCAGCATTTCGGCGATGCTCGAAGTTCGTTTTCCGGGAATCGCGATTCAAGCCGTCAGTCTGACCTTCGGCACGCTCGTCATTTTGCTGCTCGCATATCGCTCGGGGCTGATTGCCGTCACCGAAAAATTCCGTCTCGGCGTCATTGCCGCGACGGGCGGAATCGCGCTTTTCTACATTGTTGAAATCGTCCTCGGATTCTTTGGAATTCATTTCACGGCCATCAATGGATCGGGCGCGATCGGAATCGGGTTCAGCATTTTTGTGGTGATAATCGCGGCGCTTAACCTTGTGCTCGATTTCGATTTCATCGAGACGGGCGTCCGCGTCGGCGCCCCGAAATACATGGAGTGGTACGGCGCGTTCGGCCTGATGGTCACACTCATCTGGTTGTATTTTGAAATCCTGCGCCTGCTCTCAAAAATTCGCAGCCGCGAATAATTCGCGGGCTGCCATCGTCCTATGCCTGTTGACCGAGATCTCGCAGTCAAGCTGCTGCGCGATCTCGTCGCAATTGACTCAGTAAATCCCACACTTGTGCCGGGCGCAAAAGGCGAATTTGCCGCTGCAGAGTTTCTCTGCAAATTTCTTCGAGAGCGGGGAATCGTGGCGGAGCTCGAAGAGGCCGCGCCTGGCAGACCAAATGTCGTCGCACTGTTTCCCGCCACAAGCGCGGCGAAACAAAGCGGCGAAAGAAAATCGGCCTCGCTCGCGATTCTTGCTCACATCGATACGGTCGGCGCCGGCGACATGCCTGACCCTTTCACGCCGCAAGAACGCGATGGACGTCTCTACGGCCGCGGGGCGCTCGATATTAAGAGCGGCGTCGCCGCAATGTGCGCCGCGGCGATTGCGGCTCGCGACGCGGGCGCGATCCAAAAGCCGCTGCTGATTGCGGCCGTGGTGGATGAGGAGTGCGACAGCGTCGGCACCGAAGCATTGCTCAAGCGCTACACGGCGGATGCGGCGATCGTGATCGAGCCCACCGATTTGCGTCTCACGATCGCGCACAAGGGCTATGCCTGGTTTGAAATCGTCACGCATGGCCGTGCTGCGCACGGCAGCCTGCCATCGGAAGGTCGCGACGCGATTAGAATGATGGGCCGCGTGCTGAATATCCTAGATGCACTCGATCGCAAACTCGCATCGCTCACGCCGCACCCGCTCCTCGGCCACGGTTCTCTTCACGCTTCTGTGATCCATGGCGGCCAGGAACTTTCGAGCTATCCCGCGGAGTGCCGTTTGCAACTCGAGCGGCGAATGCTACCCGATGAATCCGCCGGCGAATTCGAAGTTGAATTGCGCAGCCTTGTCGCGGGGCTTTCCGCTCGCGATCCGGATTTCCGTGCGACGGTGCGCGGACTCGGCTCGCGTCCAGCATACGAAATCTCTCCCGATGCGCCGATCGTGCGACTCGTCAGCAACGCGATTCGGAAAACTCTCGGTTCCGAGGCCGCAGAGCAGTTCGTCGGAATGGCGGCGTGGACGGACACAGCCCTTCTCTCCACGGCAGGCGTCCCGGGAATCGTTTTCGGCCCTAGCGGCCGAGGACTCCACGGAAGAGAGGAGTACGTGGAGCTAGATTCCGTCGTTCAATGCAGCGAGATTCTGCTCGAAGCAATCCGATCCGCCTGCGGCCACTAGGCCATCTGGATAAGTTCAAAATCTGTGCGCTGCGTTCCAAATCGGTAACATTTTCTCCCCGCTAAAATCGATCCAGCTCCCTGATACTTACTGCTCATGTCTGCAACCAACGGTATTTGCGGCATTTGCCAGCTTTTGCGGCTGGGCTTCCGCATGCACTTCTACTTTACGACTTAGGGCTCGCCCACTTCCAAGTTTCAGCTACGGGCGACCCGAGGGTGTGAGCGTGAGTGAGCTAAAAACAAGCTCCAATGCACGCCGAGGTGGGGACCAGGCGCGCGGTTTTTCGATGATCGAAATACTCGTGGTGGTAGCGATCGCGATGGTCATTGCGGGAATCGCGATTATTCAAAGCCGGCCAGGTGTGATGCAAATTCGCGCCAATACGGCGAAAGACCTGGTGCAGGGCAGTTTGCGACGAGCGCGAGAAACGGCTATCTCTGACCGGCGTTCGGTGAAGGTGGAGTTCCTGGTGAATCCTCCGGCAAATCCTGCCGGGTCCTACGTGAGATTGACGCGGCTCGGGGGAGGAATTGGTCCGGACACGGTGATCGTCATGATCTCGATTCCAGGAAGCGTGATTTACACAACCTTTGCTGGAGAGCCCGACACACCAGATGGTTTTGGAAATGGCGGGCCGATTTACTTCGGAGGAGTGAATAACGGACCCGCCGCCGGAATGATCTATCAGAGTGACGGCACGTTCGCAGCTGCCACGGGAATTCCCATCAACGGAACGGTCTTCATGGGTGTTGCTGGTGAGCCAACCACCGCTCGAGCCGTCACCATTCTGGGAAGTACCGGTCGAGTCAGGTCCTATCACATTTCGGGGACCACGACGTGGTTCGACTACTAGGATCGGTGGAAAAAACGCGGAGGCGGACATGCGGCGGAATTCAAACGCGGGATTTACGCTGATCGAGACGATGGTTGCGGTTATGGTCCTGGCGGTCGGCGTATTGGGTCTCGCTGCGATGCTGGCCAGCAGCGTGGCGCGCATGAATGTATCGCAGGATGAGTACATCGCCCAACAGAAAGCCGCGGAAGCGGTTGAATCGATCTTCACGGCTCGCAATACCGGTCAAAGACGTGGAATTCGGTTCAGACGGTGGCGATTCCGGTTTTTCAATTCGGAATTTTCTCCGACACTGATTTGAGCTTCTTCGCGGGCCCCAATTTCGATTTCGGCGGACGCGTGCATACGAACGGCAACCTGTGGCTGAGCGAAGGCGATGGCGCCACGCTAACGATGAGGGACAAGGTAACTGCGGTAGGCCAAGTGATTCGTACGAACCTAGAGAACGGCTGGCCGGTAACAACTAGCTACAATGGTGCCGTCAGCATTACCCAAAATCCGGGTTCGGGCCCCTTCGTTGCCTTGGCTCAGAACCAGGGCAGTACCACCGGAACGAGCTTCTTCGGCAGCATTGGTGCGACTCAGAATTCGGTCTTCCAGAACGTTTCGAACTCTTACAATGGCAATGTTGGCGACGGAGCTACCGGCGTAAAGACTCGAAATCCTCGGCACCTTGCAAGACACCGAAACGCCTCCATCGGCAATGGCGGCCGCAATGCGACGACGACAACCTATCGCATGGCCATCGTTGGCGGCAAGACGATTCCGTTCAAGCAGCCGCCGGCCGGCACAGGTGGCCTGGCGAATGGAAAATCTGACTTCGGAACCGATGGCGGTGTGCACAATTTTCTGCGGTACCTGGAAAACTGGGGCGGCCAGACGCTCTGGACAAGGGATCGATCGTGGCCCTTTTCTACAGCCACCAGGCCGCGGGCACGTTCAAGTGTTGTAACACGGTGTACAGCCCGCCGACCCGCGGTTACAGCTTCCAGACAGAGTTCCTGACACCGAGCCTGCTGCCGCCGCGAACGCCGATGTTCCGCGACATCAATACGCTAGGATTCACGCAGTTGATTCTGCCGACGGAAGGAGTGGATTAGTTTTCGATCCGAAGGCACTCTCGCGTGCTAGCGCACCGGCGTCAGTGAGACAGAGCTGGGGCTTACGAAGACTAGATTCGTAAGTCCCGCAGAAAGCGGTTTTCCCCGCAACACCCCTAGCGGCTCCCGTTCCCCCCCGGGAGCCGCTTTTATTTTGTGGGGCATTGCGCTGGTGAATCAGGGTGACGCGGGGCGGGTGCGGGGGTTGAAATTTGTGTTTGCGGCAGGTGTGGCGCAGGAGGGCGCTGACGATGGGCCGCACAGGCTTATGAGTGGATCGCTGAGGTTGGCCGGCGTCACCAATCCTTCGAGAGGCTCGGCGTAAATTTTGTAGTTGTGATTCACCGGGAGACGCTCGATTTCGTAGGATCCGTCGAACTGCAACTGCTGGCTGGCTACGTTGCAGCTCCAGCCGCCAAGCGTGGCGGCGACTACGGATCCGGTGTCTGCGTCGATAGCTACCACGTGGGCGCCAAAAATTCCAGTGACGAACGATCCGGAGGCGGGGGCTGGAATATTCGCGAGCGCGAAGGGATTGGCCGGGAGAATTCGTCCGCTGATTGTGCCGATATTTACGGAATCGGCGGGATCGGGATAGAGAGAGCGGATGCCGGCGCGGTCGTCGTCGGAGAGTGGGCCGTCGGGCGCTTGAGCGGAGGGGCGATTGCCGAGGAATTGCCCGGGCGGAGGCGCGTATGGAAACATCAGAGCGCGCCAGACGGCGGAATGGTCGAGGCCGAACCAGTGGCCGAGTTCGTGGGCGAGAAGCGATTCGAGATCATAGGCGCCCTGGCCTTGAGGGGTGGCGAGCGCGGCGAGAGTGCGAATCATTTTCGTCATTTCACCTCCAGGATTCCGGTGGCTGAGGCGCGATCGTTATTCAGCGAAGTGATAAAAAGTGTGCGGACGCCGGGAACAGTTGTGCTCGAAATTTGCAGATCGAGTTCGATGGTGTTGGGAAAAAGGCCGGCGATGGCTGATGCGGTGACGGGAATGTCGCCGGGCGATGTACCGGGAACTGTGCCGGGACCCGTGAATGCGCAAGTCATCGTGGGATCGAGGCCGTTGCCGTGGATGCAGAGGCTCAGTGTTTGCGTACCGGATAGCGGACGCGTGACGGTGAGCGGCGTCCCTTCCACTTCGCAAGTTGCGTTCGTCAGCAGGCCGTCGAAGTCCACGTCGAGCGAAACGGAAACGGCGGCTGTGGTCGGTTCGACTACGGTGATGGTTTTGTTGGAGGCGATTGGTTGAGCGGAAGTCAAAGCGAGGACGTCTTCGGAGACGTCGAACGGCAATATGACGAATGGGACAGGATTGGAGAGAAGCGGGGGAGCGCCGGGATTGGAGATTTGCAGAGTGAATGTTGCGGGTGTTTGCAGGTCGGCGGGAGTGAGCGCGATTGTGCAGGTAGTCGCTGTGGAGCATGTAGTGGGACGCGCGACGCCGTTGAGGAGAATTGCGGAGCCTGTGCCGGCGCTGCCGGGCACAAAGTTCAATCCTCGCAGCGATACGGGGAAACCTTCAATGGCGCCTGCCATCGCGCTGGATGGCAGAATCACTTCGATGGTTAGACCGGATGTGATGGCGATGGTTGCGGACGCGGACTTCGTGTTGTCGGCTTCGCTTGTGGCGACGATTGAGATGGCGTTCGGCGACGGTGCTACTGAGGGTGAGGTGAACACGCCGTTGGTATCTACCGAGCCGCATGCCGCGCCACCGCAGCCTTGGCCGGCAATTGCAGATTGAACGCTCCAGGTGACTGCGGTGTTGCCGCTGCCAGTGACTGCTGCGAAAAATTGGCGGCTACTGAGGGTGCTTGTGGAATGTGGAACGAAAGCATAGAACGGTGAAACTGAAACCGAGAGCGGACCTGATACCCCTGTGACAGACACGATTGCGGTGCCGATTTTCGAAGGGTCCGCAAGGCTCACGGCGGTGACGGTAACAGGATCGACTGCGGGCGCTGTGGCGGGCGCGAGATAATCGACGCCATTTGAATTCGGTCCAGTTGGCGCGAGGCAGGGGTTGGAGCCTGATTGACAGATTTGTCCGACTGTTGGATTCCCGTTCGTGGCGCCATTCACGAACCAGGAGACAGCCGTATCGGAAGTGTTGGTCAGAGTGGCTCCGAAGGATGTGCGCTGGCCGACCTGAATCGTTGCCGATGCGGGCGACACCGTGGCGGTAATGTTGCTGACAAGCGTCACCGATGTGGAAGCATTGATCGTTCCGCTGGTGGCATGAACCACAACCGTGCTCGGTGTGGGCAAATCTACCGGCGCCGTGTATAGAGCCGCATTCGCACTGCTTGGCGCGATTGTTCCGATTGTCGAGTTGCCGGTTGGAATTCCGTTGACGTCCCACGCGATAGTGGCGCCCGCAGAAGAGCAGAACGACACGCTGAACGTTTGTGTCTGCGCGAGCGAAACTGTGGCCGCGGGCGGTGAGATGGTGTTTGTCGCCGAGCATGTGATGGTGACGCTGGCGGTGGCGGACCTGGAGGGATCGGCGACGCTGGTGACCGTGACGCTTACGGTCGAGGGTGAGGGCGGAACCGCTGGCGCAACATAGAGCGCGCTTGCAGCTCCGTTGGAAGCGATCGTACCCAGGATTGAATTGCCTCCGATGACGCCGTTCACGCTCCAAGTGACGGCATTCGAAGAGGCCCCTGCGCCCGCGATAGTTGCTGTGAATGCTTGTCCGGCTAGGGTTGACACCGTGACGGAAGTGGGCAAGATCCCGATTACAATTCCGCCTGTGAGGGTGACGACGGCAGACGCTGTCGCACTGCTATCCGCATTGCTTGATGCGGTTACGGTGACGGTCGGAGGCGAGGGCATCGCGCTTGGAGCGGTGTACAAGCCACTCGGCGAAATTGTGCCGGCGGTTGCGCTTCCACCAGCGACGCCGCCCGCAAACCACGTGACGTTCTTGTTCGACGCGCCTGTGACGATTGCCTGGAATTGCTGCGACTGGCTGAGGGCGACGCTTACCTGTGTCGGCAGCAAGGTTATGGCGACGACCGCGGGGCCAGTTGACGTGGTTCCCGCGCAGCCGGGCATCGCGATGCCAGCGGCACAGAAAACCATGAGCAAAAGCAGATTCGCGGCACGATTCGTTCGGTCAAACGTGGTGGCAGCCCGACTCAAAGTCGCTTTCAGCCACCGCCGTTTGATTGAGGGCCTCATCTGCGTGACGGCTTAACGCAAGGGATGTGCCATCGCGGAGCATTACGAGTTGGGCGCATTCTTGAAGCGGTTTGATGGATCAATGACGGAGCTAAGCCTTATCGCTTCATGAGAATAGGGAAGGATCGCCAAGTGAAAACGGATTGCGGCGTGAGGATCGAAAAGCTCAGCGCGCGCTGCCAATCGTCCCAAATCGGCATGCTTTCAATTCATTTTGGGACGCGACCAGCGCACTTACGAATCGAAGAGGCAAATTTGATATGCGTTCCGGCCGGGGTGACGAGGTTGACAGCAGCGCAGAACCCGCCGAATAATCTCGGCATGGCAAAACCGGAGACGGTTCGACGGATCAAGAGCTACTCGGCGGAAAGCGGCTACGTGTACCAGTATCAATTCCAGGACGCGCATCCCGTGCAGCAGGGAAATGCTCGCGGAAACGAGTACGTCTACTATGTGTCCGCGGATCGAAAGAAAATGTTTCCGGTGCGTATTTTTGTGGGACAGGATGCGATCAAAAAATGGGGCGAAGCAACGGGGCGAGCGCTGACGGGAACTGAAGAATATGCCGCGGCGAAGATGCGGTTATTTCAGGCATTCGACGAAGGCCAGGAGCTTTCCGCCACTGGTCCAGCCTTGGTCGTCGACGAATCGAATCTTAACGCGCTGCTCCAAAGGCTCGATTTGTAACCTTCGTCTCCGATTACATTCGTGAAAGTACCGCCGCGCGCAGTGCCGGCTCCAAAATCTCGAATCGAAACTTATATCCCGCCGCGAGCATTCGCTCCGGCTTTACACGATCGCTGCTGAGTAATACAGCGTCGGCCATTTCGCCCATCGCGAGGCGGAGCACAAATGCAGGCGCCG